>Ga0224502_10000359_pt1 | contig 14833 bp, 17 predicted proteins | sample SF_Oct11_sed_USG_5_FD_169104 | JGI IMG/M metagenome (GOLD analysis project Ga0224502, IMG submission 169104) | Sediment microbial communities from San Francisco Bay, California, United States - SF_Oct11_sed_USGS_13 | ecosystem: Environmental > Aquatic > Marine > Sediment | place: USA... | reverse complement strand
CACAAAGGCGCTGGCAACGATTGCGCGAGCGGCTGATGGCAGCATGCGTGATGCGCTGAGTCTCCTTGACCAGGCAATTGCCTTCTGCGGTGGCAGGATTGAGGAACCCCTGGTAGCCAAGATGCTCGGCACGATTGATCGTGATCATGTGGTGCGCTTGCTGCGGCTGCTCGCCGACAATGATGCGAAGGGAATCATCGATGCAATTCGGGAAATCGATGAGCAGTTTCCGAATTACTCGCGAATGCTCGAGGACCTTGCTCGCGACCTGCAGCGTATAGCCGTATTCCAGGTTGTCGGTACCTGCGATAGTGAGGATGATCTGAACGAACAGGAATACGCCGAGTTATCCGAGTCATTGCCCATAGCTGACGTACAGCTTTTTTATCAGATCGCGATCATGGGTCGGCGTGACCTCAACCTTTCGCCGGACCCGCGCAGCGGCGCTGAGATGACGTTGTTGCGGATGCTGGCGTTCCGCCCTGCCGATGCGGCCGACGTGCCAGCCGGCTCGGGCGATGGCGGCGCCCCTGCGACGAGGCCGAAGAAAGTGGTGCAGGCAGAGCCGTCACGCACGGCATCGCAGTCTAAAGCACCTGAGTCCGCGCAGCCGTCTCAAGCTTGGACAGAGCCGGATTGGAGTGTGCTGGTTGCGACGTTGGGACTGACGGGCGCAGTGCGCCTGTTGGCGATTAACTGTGTCTTCCTGCGTCGCACGGGCAGTACGATTCACCTGGGCCTCGATCCGCGTTCCGAGTCACTGCTGACGAAGCAACGCAAGGATTCGCTGGCCGAGCGTTTGTCCTCACATTTCGGCGAGAGTCTCCAGATTGACATCGAACTTGGTGCCGATGCAGGCGAGACGCCCGTGCAGGAAGAATCACGCATGGCCGATGAGCGCATGGAAGCCGCGAGGCAGACGCTCGAGGCTGATCCGAATGTCCAGGCATTGAAGAACATGTTTGGCGCAGAACTCAAGACGGATTCGATCGAGTTGATCAAGCCGTCGCAATCAGACTAAGCGGAGAGCATTAATGAAGGGTGGCATTGGCCAGTTGATGAAGCAGGCGCAGCAGATGCAGGCTGACATGAAGAAGGCCCAGGAAGAGATGGCTTCGATCACGGTTACAGGTGAGTCAGGTGCCGGAATGGTGCGCGTGACAATGACCTGCCAGCACCAGGTACAGCGAGTCGAAATCGATGATTCCATGATCGGCGACGACAAGGAAATGCTCGAGGACCTGACGGCCGCGGCTATCAACGATGCGGTGCGCAAGGTTGAAAGGACTGTACAGGAAAAGTTCTCCGGGATGGCCGGCGGCTTGAGTTTGCCACCTGGCATGAAACTACCGTTCTAGGCTGGCATGTCTTACTCACCGCTTCTCATTCGCCTGATTGATGGTCTTCGGTGCATGCCCGGCGTCGGACAAAAGTCGGCGCAACGAATTGCTTTTCATCTGCTTGAACGCGATAGGGATGGAGCGAATGCTTTGTCCGCCGCACTTGCCGATGCGGTGAGCGGGATTGGGCATTGCAGTCGTTGTCGCATGTTTACCGAACACGAGCTGTGTTCCATATGCTCTGCGGCGGGCCGCGATACGAGCCAACTCTGCGTGGTCGAGTCACCAGCCGATGTCATGGCTCTCGAGGATGCCACGGGGTTTCGTGGTTTGTATTTCGTGTTGATGGGTCACCTGTCTCCGCTCGACGGTATCGGCCCGGAGGAGCTTGGTCTGAGCCAGCTCGATGACTGGCTGGCTGAAGGCGAGGTCGCGGAACTGATTATCGCAACGAATCCAACCGTAGAAGGTGATGCCACATCCCATTACCTGGCCGATCTGGCCGCGCAGCGTGGCGTCAAGGCAAGCCGCATCGCACATGGCGTGCCGCTGGGCGGTGAGCTTGAGTATGTCGACGGTGGGACCCTATCGCACGCGTTTTACGGTCGACGGACGGTTGAATAAAGGAGCTACCATGGATTGCCTGTTTTGCAAGATTCTCTCTGGTGAAATTCCGGCCGATCTCGTCTACGAGTCGGACACGGCCCTGGCGTTTCGGGATATCAATTCAAAGGCGCCGACGCATGTCCTCGTTATTCCACGCAAGCACATCTCGACAATAAACGATATCGAGAAAGATGATGAGTTGATTATTGGCAGCTTGTATACGGCGGCGAAAGAAATTGCGGCACGAGAAGGCATTGCGGAGGAAGGATACCGGGCAGTGATGAACTGCAACGAAAGTGCGGGGCAGAGCGTGTTCCACATTCACCTGCACGTTATGGGCGGCAGGTCGATGGGATGGCCCCCTTGGCCGTTGGGCTGAGCTGCCTAAAACCGGCCTTCTGACAGCTGCTCTGTCAGGTTCACGATACGTTTATAACTTTCGTAGCGACGTGCACTGATAGCGCCCGTCTCGCAGCGGTCCTTGACAGCGCAGCCCGGCTCTCGCAGATGCCGGCAGTTCGCGAAGCGGCATTCCTGTGCTGCCTCGCGGATTTCCCGAAAGCCTTGTGACGCAACGGCCGATGACTCGAGTGCCGGCGCGTAGTCGCGAACGCCGGGCGAATCGATGATTACCCCCCCATCTGGAAGCGAAATCATTGCGGAATTCACGGTCGTGTGTCGGCCTTCGCGTGACTTGTCTGATATTTGCGAGGTCTTTTGCAGTTCGTCGCCAACGAGACTGTTGATGATGCTCGATTTACCGACACCGGACTGCCCGACAATAATTGCGCAGTGACTGCGCAAAAGGTTTCGAACGCCTTCGATGCCGTTGCCTGACTCCGCGCTGCAGGTCACGACGTCGTAGCCGATTGCCTCGTATGTGCCCAGTTCATCAGCTGGCAGGTCCTGTCCCAGGTCGATCTTGTTGAAGACGATACCGGCATCGATACCCATGAGTTCGGCGGCGCATAAGTAGCGGTCAACAATAAACCAGTCAGCTTTTGGCTCAAATGCGGCAACAACGATCAAGTAGTCGAGGTTAGCTGCAAGGACCTCGACCTGACCACGCATATTGGGTCGTGTCAGTTCGTTGCGGCGCTTCGCTATTTTCGTAATCAACCAGTCGGATTCGTTTTCGATCGGCTCCGCATCGACATGGTCGCCACACACTGGCCTGAGCCGTTTTCCCTTGATACGTGCATCGACTTCAACCGCGTCCGCGAGGCGAATACGCATGCGTCGGCTGTACGTGGCGATGACCGTGGCGTGTTTCATGGCGGAAGTATAGACTGCGTGAACCATGACGACATCACCAAACGACCGCCTTACAAACCTGATCTGGATTGATCTCGAAATGACGGGTCTCTGTACACAGACCGATTCAATTATCGAAATTGCGACTATTGTGACTGATAAACACCTGAACGAGTTGGCTGAAGGCCCGGTCCTGGCGATTCATCAGTCACCGGAAACCATGGGCGGGATGGATGAGTGGAATACGCGCCAGCATGGGGACTCCGGGCTCACCGCCCGCGTTCTCGAGAGCGAGATTGATGCCAGTGATGCGGAAATTGCCACCCTGGCGTTTCTGATGGAGTGGGTAGACGAGGGCGCCTCACCGATGTGTGGCAACAGCATCTGCCAGGATCGGCGTTTTCTTGCTCGAGAGATGCCGCAGCTCGAAGCGTATTTCCATTATCGCAACCTGGACGTGAGCACGCTGAAAATTCTTGCTCAGCAATGGGCGCCAGGTGTCGCCAGGGGTTTTTCCAAGGAATCTGCGCATCTGGCATTGTCTGATATCCGTGACTCAATCGAAGAGCTAACCTGGTACCGCGACAATCTGTTCGATGCGGATGTGCTGGAGCTTGCCGACAACAATGGCTGAGAAGCCGTTTGCGGAATTCGCCGATCGTAACGCGGCGCCGATTCTCGAAATCCTGCAGCGCGAGTTTCGCGATCGATCGCGTGTGCTCGAAATCGGATCCGGCACGGGCCAGCATGCCGTGACGTTTGCGAGACCATTGAGTCATCTCTACTGGCAAACAAGCGACCTGGATGAAAATCACGCTGGCATACGCGCGTGGGCGGAATTTGCGGGACTCGATAATCTCGGAGCACCGCTGTCATTGGATGTTCGCACAGCGAACGTCGACGAAAATGCTTTCGATGCAGGGTTTTCCTCAAACACCGCACATATCATGAGTATCGACGCGGTCGAAAAGATGTTCAGCTTGCTTGGCAAGGCATTGCGTCACGGAGGAGTATTCTGCCTGTACGGTCCGTTTAAGCGGAATGGGGATTTCAATACACAAAGCAACGCGGATTTCGATGCCAGCCTGCGCCAGCGCGACCCGGCCATGGGAGTACGCGACATCGAACGCCTTGATGAGTTCGCGTCCGCAGCGGGGATGCACCGACAGCGTTTGTATGCGTTGCCTGCAAACAATAACGTGGCGGTTTGGCAAAGAGGAGGGCCGTCGTGACGACACACAGGGGTGGTTGCCATTGCGGCCGAGTGCGTTTCGAAGTTAACGCGCCAGCGCACATCGAGGCAACGGACTGTAATTGCAGCATTTGCAGCAAGAGCGGTTTCCTGCATTTGTTCGTGAGCCGGGACGAATTTCGTCTGCTGCAGGGAGAGGACTCACTGACGACGTACACGTTCAATACCGGGGTGGCAAAACACTTTTTTTGCCGTCACTGTGGCGTGAAGTCGTATTACATACCGCGCTCACACCCTGATGGCGTCAGCGTCAACGTTCGCTGTCTCGACGCCGATACCGTTGCCGCGGTCAATGTCACTGCTTTCGATGGCCGCAACTGGGAGCAGAATGTCTCCAAACTGTCTCGGATAAGCGACTGATTTAACACACTATTAGCTGGCAGGATCGCTGGCGTTGCCTTATAGTTGCCGCATTATGAAAACACTAATTGCTTTCGCAGCCTCCGTCGGGCTGTTGCTTGTCTCAACCGCGTCGGCGGAAACGGCATGGGTAACCGACCAGTTTGAAATCACTCTGCGCTCGGGTCCGAGTACGAGTAATGCCATACAGCTCATGGTGGGCAGCGGTACGGCTCTCGAAGTTCTTGAGCGCGACGCAGACACTGGCTATACGCATGTAAGAACGCAGGGCGGCACGGAAGGTTGGGTGTTGACCCGGTACCTGATGAATGAAGCCAGCGCGCGCGAACAACTTCAAAGACTGACCGGCCAGCTGACGAATGCGACTTCGCGTGGCAGCTCTCTGAATTCACAGCTGGCAGCGATCAAGGGTGAGCATGACGCCGCGAAGCAGCAGATTGCAACGCTGGAGCGCGAGAAGGCGGCGGTTGAGAAAGAGCTTGCCGACCTCAAGCGCACTGCGGCAAACGTCCTGTCGATCAACGACCAGAACGAGTCCCTCATGGAGCAGCTGGCAGCTGCGCAGATCCGTGCAGATTCACTGGAGCAGGAAAACCGTCAGCTTAGCAGCCAGACAACCCGCTACTGGTTCATGTCAGGCGGGCTGGTGCTGCTCGTGGGGATTATTCTGGGTATCTGGTTGCCCCGTATTCGCTGGCAGCGGCGCTCTCGTTACGACCGCTTCTAGGCCGGGGCAGATCTGTGCCCTGAGCACACCAGCATCGGGGCGCTACGGCGATACTCTGATCAAACCTTCTCGCCCGCCAGGAACATCCACGTCTCGACGACGGTATCGGGATTAAGCGACATGCTCTCTATTCCCTGGTCCAGCAGCCAGCGCGCAAGGTCCGGATGATCTGACGGCCCCTGGCCGCAGATACCGACGTATTTGTTCTGAGCCTTGCATGCCGAAATCGTCAATGCGAGCAGTGCCTTGACGGCATCGTCGCGCTCGTCGAAGCAGTCGGCGACGAGTGCCGAGTCGCGGTCCAGTCCCAGCGCAAGCTGGGTCATGTCATTCGAACCGATCGACATACCGTCGAAATGCTCCAGGTACTGCTCGGCGAGCAGGGCATTGGTGGGCAATTCAGACATCATGATGACCTTAAGGTCCTTCTTGCCGCGCTCGAGTCCATTTTCTGCCATCAGGTCGATGACCTGTTTTGCCTGCTTCACGGTCCGAACAAACGGGATCATGATCTGCACATTGGTGAGTCCCATGTCTTCGCGCACCCGGCGCAGCGCACGACACTCGAGTTCGAAGCAGGGGCGGAAGCTCTCCGATACGTAGCGTGCCGCGCCGCGGAAACCAATCATCGGGTTCTCCTCGTTTGGCTCGTATCGTTCGCCACCGATAAGATTTGCGTATTCGTTCGACTTGAAATCCGACATCCGGACGATAACGGGTTCGGGCGCAAACGCGGCGGCTATCGTTGCAACACCCTCGGTAAGTTTGTCGACAAAAAATTCGACTGGATCCGCGTACCCCGACATCTGCTCATCGATCGCGGCTTTCACATCGCTGTCCTGTTGATCGTATTCGAGCAAAGCCTGTGGATGCACGCCGATCATGCGATTGATAATGAACTCGAGTCGAGCGAGACCGACACCGTGATTCGGGATGCTGGCAAAGTCAAAAGCACGATCGGGGTTGCCGACGTTCATCATGATCTTGACGGGTATTTCGGGCAGCGAATCGAGTTCAATGTTCGTTTCTTCAAAGTCCAGTCGGCCTTTGTACACATAACCCTCGTCGCCTTCGGCACAACTGACGGTCACGTCAACACCGTCGTGGATTTCGTCAGTCGCAGTGCCGCAACCGACAACCGCAGGGATGCCGAGTTCGCGAGCAATTATCGCTGCATGGCAGGTGCGGCCACCGCGATTAGTCACGATGGCGGCCGCACGCTTCATGACCGGCTCCCAGTCGGGGTCCGTCATGTCGGATACGAGAACGTCGCCTTCATGCACGCGGCTCATCTCCGCAACCGAGCGAATCACCTTGGCCGTACCGGTGCCGATTTTCTGGCCGATGCTGCGGCCGGAAATAATAACTTCGCCAGAATCCTTCAGCTTGAATCTCTGGATAGATCGTCCCGTTCGGCTTTGTACTGTCTCCGGACGCGCCTGCAGGATGTACAGCTTGCCATCGTTGCCGTCCTTGCCCCATTCGATATCCATCGGACGCTGGTAGTGGTTTTCGATGGTCACGGCCATCCTGGCGAGTTCGATGATGTCCTGATCCGTTATCGAGAAAGAATGGCTGTCGGATTCCTCGACATCGACCGTGGTCACGGTCTTGCCGGGTGCGGCATTGTCGCTGTAGATCATCTTGATGGCTTTGCTGCCCAGATTCTTGCGCAGAATCGGATGGTCGCCCTTCGCCAGGGCGGGTTTGTATACGTAGAATTCGTCCGGGTTTACAGCGCCCTGCACGACTGTTTCGCCGAGGCCCCATGACGATGTGATGAATACTGCATCGCGAAAACCGGACTCGGTATCGAGCGTGAACACGACACCGGATGCACCGAGGTCACTGCGAACCATCGTTTGAATGCCGGCGGAGAGGGCAACCTCGCTATGCGCAAACCCCTGGTGCACGCGATACGCAATGGCCCGGTCGTTGAACAGCGAGGCAAAGACATGGTGCATGGCTTCAATCACGTTCTCCAGGCCGCACACATTCAAAAAAGTCTCTTGCTGGCCCGCAAATGACGCGTCAGGAAGATCCTCAGCGGTCGCTGACGAACGTACGGCAACGGAAATGTCCTTTCCGTCGCTCATTTCTTTCCAGGCGGACGTGACTTCCTGCATGAGGTCATCGGGGAGCGGCGTCTCGAGTATCCACCTGCGAATCGCGGAGCCGGCGCTTGTCAGCGCATCGATATTGTCGACGTCCAGGTCATCCAGCAGGGCATTGATGCGTTTATCGAGGCCCGCTGTGCCGAGAAATGCCCGATAGGCGGCGGCCGTTGTGGCGAATCCTCCCGGGACAGTCACGCCCAGATTCGAGAGGTTGCTGATCATTTCACCGAGTGATGCGTTCTTCCCACCGACGGTATCAACGTCGTTCATACCAAGTTCTGCGAACTTGATGACATAAGGTTTCAAGACAGACTCCCTTGTGTTCCCGGGCAGGAAATGGACAATCCTACCGATGAGTGAGCGCGCAGTATTTTTTATTTCGGATCAGACCGGCGTAACGGCTGAGACTCTTGGACATAGTTTGATCACGCAATTTGCCGGGCAGAACTTTCGCCAAGTGACTTTGCCATTTATAGATACCGATGACAAGGCGCGCGCTGCAGTGCGAACAATCGACGCAGCGGCGAAGAACGACGAGCTTAGGCCGATAATTTTTTCCACGATGGTACAACCCGATCTGCGTGAGATCGTGAGGTGCTCAGTCGGCTTGTATCTCGACCTGTTCGATGAATTCCTGGATCCGCTCGCTGACGAACTTGGCGCTCAGCCGAATTATGAACCCGGGCGAGCGCACGGTCTTAGTGATATCGACGCCTACATGAAACGTATCGAAGCGACGAATTTCGCACTCGCCAACGACGATGGCGGAATCAGTCGTAATTACGATGTAGCCGATGTAATTCTGGTTGGTGTATCGCGCTCGGGAAAGACACCGACATGCCTGTACCTGGCGCTCCAGTACGGCGTTTATGCAGCGAATTATCCGATCACCGATGAAGAACTCGAAAGCGGAACGTTGCCGGATTTTCTCCTGGAACAAAAACACAAATTGTTTGGATTGACCATTGCACCGGAGCGACTTCGGGAGATACGAAAGGAACGTCGGCCGATGGGCCGTTATTCGTCGGCACAACAGGTACGATTTGAGTTGCGCGAGGCGGACAAGATATTTCGTCGTTACGATATTCCAAACGTAAATACGACGAGCTTCTCGATTGAGGAGATATCAAGCAGAATTCTCGATAGTACCGGTGTTGAGCGCAGAGTTCGACCCTGATATCGCGCGCTCGTGCTGCTATATTGGCTGCATGTTGCTCGATTCACACCTTGTACCTGAAACCATCGCCAAGCCCCGGAGTTTTGTCGGGCTGATGGCGCTGTATGAGAGCAACTTCCTGCGTCTGTTGCGCCTGATACCCGAAGTTGACCGCCTGGATGGCTGCTTTCGTTCAAGGGTAGCCGGGGAATGCGATCTGCACGTCGAGATTCTGGAACGCTGCAGGTACACCGTTACGCTGTCGTTGACCTATCACCTGGAGACCGATGACGGCCTCCTGATTGACCCTGACATGACCGTTCGTGTCTATCTAGACGGGCAACTTGCCGAAGTGATGGCGATTGGTAAGCGGCAGCGCCATGCGGCCCTGCGCCAACTGGTGCGAGAGCACCGCAAAGAGCTGGACAGGCGTTGGCGCCGCAACATTGTGCTTAATAAATGGCTCGATTACCTCTGCGAGCAGGGGCACCTCATTCTCGAGCGTTAAGCCGCAATAGTCCGAGAATGTCGGCGAGTGCCGAAAATGTCGATTCAGTCAGAGTTTCCATAAGAGAACACTGCGATCATTACGTTCAATGCCGCGCGCAACCTGTGTGTGTCCGGTATGGATTGTGAGACGAGGTATCCAGTGGCCAGCCTGACAGGATTATTCAAACCGGAACCCGAAGAGGACCACAGCGACGATAAGCTCGTGGATCTGTTCCGCAATCGTGTCGAGCTCAAGAAGGCGTTTGCGGCCCTGCGTAATGAGAAGTATGAGTTGCAGGACCGTGTCAAAGAACATCGTGGCTCGATCGAGCGCGTTGAACAAAAGCTTCAACATCTGGAATCCCTGTTACTGGATCCGGAGTGGGTGCACAACGTCGCCGTTTTCTACCAGCTACGCCGGCTGGCGGCTCATTGCAGGGCGAAGGTGGCACGCTTTGCGGAAGAGCTCAAACAACAGCGCGAGCAACGCCAGCATGCCAAGCTGATGGCAGAATGGAGCAAGCAATGTCAGATCGAGGCAGACGACGTTAAGGCTCGTATCGGCGAGCATCGAATGCGCCTGAAGCTTCTCGAAGACCAGCTGCAGGCAGAGCAACACCAGCTCTCGACAATGGGTGGTATCAGCAAGATGTTTCGCGCTCGCCCGCAGGAAGAAGCGATCGAGCAGATTGAGGCATCGATCAACGCAGCACAGGCGAAAGAGCAGAGCCTCCTGCAGGAATTGGCGCGGATCGAGGAGCTCGAACCCCCACCGACTGAGGGGCTCGACATAGCGACCAAGCGCTCGATTAACTTCATGGTGCTCGCATTCGCCCAGCAGCTCTACCTGCAATACGAAGAGGATAATCTCGCTGTCCTGTCAAAAGAGTCGATTGAGAAGAGCGTGGGCGCGGTTAACTACGGTGGAAAGTCCGACTGTGACGAGCTACTCGAGGTACTGGCGAGGCGCAGAGAAGGCGTGGAAAAGGCCGAAGAGTCAGCCGAGATTCTGAAGAAGCGTGCCCGGCTGATCGCAGAACATGCGGTGTTCCCTAACGATGATGCCGCGGTACCGGTGCCGGGTACGGTGGCGACGATGTTCGATATTGACGAGACTGGCGCCGTACGTCAGTCAGACGTCAACCTTCTCGGAGAGAACTACTTCGGTGTTGCGAAAGCATTGAGCCGCTAGGCTCAGATATCCTTGCGGTACATCTGCCGCTTGAAGGGCACGGGATGGCCGTCAGTCATACGGGGACCGCTTACCAGTTCCCGAATAGTGGACTCTTCCAGATCGGTAACGTCTTCTTCTTCGACGCGTGAATTTCCTTCTGAATCGGCGAATACTTCACGAACGGTCGCTTCAACACGTGGCTTGAGTAGATGATCTTTCGCCAAAACACCCGCTTCGCTGGACGCCAGATTAGCCAAATCCGATGCATCCATATCGTGACTGACCTGCCGGGGTATCAGCTCGTATTCGGTGATCTCGAGCGTGGCGCTGTGACTATCTTCGCGGAGGATTTCGAGGTCCGAGGCGGCGAGGGCCGGCGCGGCATGCCATGCACCCAGCAGGAAGAGCACTGCGATTGCAGTGATCGTGTTGTGCGTCGACGCTGTTTGTCGCGGTGCCATGGCTTACCCCCTTAATGCGATTGCTCGTGGCAATTGCGGCGGTGTTATAGTCGAGTATAACACCGCGAAGCGGTCGGTCAAGTCAGCGTATCGACCGTTTCAGATCAGGGATTGGCCTGTGCTGCCTGTGGTGGCTTTGTCGCAATTTCACGCATGGTGGCCAGGTCAGTGACGATACCGGCAGCCTGCTCCAACAGGATATCCGGGAAATCTTCAGGCTCGATATCATCGAGGCTTTCGACCGGCTCGAGGTTCAATGCCAAACGGCGCTGGTTCTCGCGATCCAGTCGGCGCTGAAGCTCCTGTTCGTGTTTTGAGCGACGTTTCTCTTTGCTTAGCGACACTGTCTTCTCGGCCGTCAGTGCTTCAGCAGCTTCGATCAGGTCGACCTGGAACTGGAAATTCGGGTCGTTTTTCGCGCGCTCGGCATGGGACACGGTGAGTGACTCAATTGTGCTGTCGAGCGGCTTACCGGCTCGAAAGCGCGTTGTTGCAACTGTGTCCCAGGGCAGGGCACTGTCACGCACGCTTTCCCCGATGAGTTCGGCATTGATGTGCGACGGTAACGCGATATCCGGATTTACCCCGCGGTGCTGCGTGCTCTCGCCCGTTACGCGGTAGTACTTTCCAATCGTCAGTGTCAACTGGCCGAAGCCTTTGTCGTCGTCGCTGCGCAGGTATTGATCCAGCGAATACAGGTTCTGAACAGTGCCTTTCCCGAAGGTCTGTTGCCCGATTATTACGCCTCTCGCATAGTCCTGGATGGCCGCCGCAAAAATCTCCGAGGCGGACGCGCTATAGCGGTCGACGAGCACAGCGAGCGGCCCGTTGTATGCCACTCTCGCCACAGGGTCCGGATCATCCAGCCGGCTAATGCGGCCATTGGAATTCCTGAGCTGTACGACCGGCCCATTGTCGATGAACAGGCCGGACAGCGCCGTTGCCTCGGTAAGGTGGCCGCCACCATTGCCGCGCAGGTCGATGACCAGACCGTCGATGCCTTCTTTTTCGAGCTCAGCAATGAGGCGCTTTACGTCTTTGGTTGTACTTGTATAGTTTTTGTCGCCGTTGCTCAGCGCTTGATAGTCGCGGTAGAAGCTCGGTACTTCAATCACGCCAATCGACCACTCTCGTCCATCGCGAGGCACGGTAACGATCTCGCTCTTTGCCGCCTGTTCCTCGAGCTTGACCTGTCCGCGAGTCAGATCTATGTATTTTTTGGGACTGCCCGGCACAGAGTTGGCAGGAATGATTTCGAGGCGGACAACGGAGTCGGCAGGTCCCCGGATCAGGTCAACCACATCGTCGAGACGCCAACCAATGACATCAACGACTTCGGCCTCGGCGCCCTGACCGACGCCTGTGATGCGGTCTTCCGGTTGCAGGGAGCCGTCGATGGCCGCGGGACCGCCGGGAATGATGCCCGCAATCTTGACGTATTCATCTTCTGTCTGCAGCGACGCGCCGATGCCGAAATACGACAGGCTCATTTGCATGCGGTATTCCTCGGCGTTGCGCGGAGACAAGTAGCTGGAATGCGGGTCGAGGGCGTGCACGAATGAATTCATGAAACGTTCGAACACGTCTTCATTTTTGGTTTGGTTCAGACGCCGCAGGTAGCCTTCGTAACGCTTCGTCAGGACCTCCTGGATTTTTTCCCAGGGTTCATCTTCGATCGCGAGATTCAGGGCATCGTTCTTTACACGCTTGCGCCATATTTCATCGAGCTCCGCCGAAGACTGAGCCCATGGTTCTTCCGAGCGGTCGAACTGATACGTCTCGTCGATTGAAAAATCCGGTTCAGTCTCAAGCTGGGAAAGGGCATATTGCAGGCGTTCCCGCATGCGCGTCTGGTACACCGCGTGCATCTCGAAAACCGGGTCCAGAGGCTTGCTCTTGACGATGTCATCAAGCTCATACCGGTAAGTTTCGAAGTACTCTATATCGCCTTTCAGCAGGAACATGCGATTGCGGTCCAGCGACTCGATGTACAAATCCAGGACTTCTGAGGACAACGCGTCATCAACCGCCACATGGTTGTAATGCGATTTCTTCACGAACTGTGTTACGAGTTCGCCAATGTTTTCGTGTCGCTGTTCGGGATGGAGAAAGCTCTGCGGGTCGAGCGCTGTAGTGGTGCTCAGGGCCGGCCATGCAAGGATGGCGAGTCCCAAACCCGTGAACCACTTGAGATGGCGAATTCCGTATTTCGTCAAAACGTTCTCCAAAATTGCCGAAAAAGTTTCGGCATTGCCTGCACTTGGGCTAGGCTAGTGTTCCTGCGTCCTTGGATCAAGGGCAGATTAGTCATAATTCACCAATGATTTGCGGCCCTTATGAACCGATTCGGAAATTAATTCATGCGTCCATTGTCTGCCGTCACGCTGATTATCCTCGGATCGTGTTTCGCGATCACCTTCAGCCTGACTGCTGTCATCATTGTCGTCCTTGTCCTCGGCGACGAGTATCCGCGACTGCAGCACGAGTTTGAACCGTTGCTCAAAAGCCTGCTCGTCTTTCTCGGTATGACCACAATCGCGGCAGCAAGTTTCTATACGCTGGCAAAAAATCACGCCGCGCGCTACTGGGCACAGGCTGCCATGTGGCTTGCTTTGGTCGGTGTAGGCCTTTATTACTGGCCCTGAAATTGCGCCTAGCGCAGCACGCGGCTGCGACGACCACGTCGCCGGTGCATGCGATCCTGGAGTTCTTTGCGCCTGGCGTCCAGCCAGCTTGCGCGGCTCGACTTGTTGCCATCTTTCTCCATGCGCTCACGGTATTCACGAAAATCCTGGTAAGCCTCGACTTCGTGTTTCAGTTCGCGCACGACAAGCTCGATCATGATGGCATCGTCGAGAAATCCAAGCCCGGGAATACTGTCGGGAATCAGGTCTTCTGGCTCGGCAAAGTACGCGAGCGCGCTAAGCACCCTGGTTGCGTCCTTGTGTGGCAATCGCCATTCGACGTCTGAGAGCATCTGGATCATGAGCCGCAGTCGCTCCAGGCGTTCCAGGATAAAACCAGGCGCATTTGAATTGGGAGCATCGGTGAGAAGTTCTTCGGCCGCCGCGACGATATCCTCGGGCGCCATGCGGCGGGCAGCCTTCCGGGACTCATCCATGATGAGTCTGAAATGCCTCAGATCGTCGTCGTCAAGTTCGAAAGATATACGCATAGTCACATGCGAATACTAATGCAAGCGGTCCCAAGAATACACGTGACAGAGGGGCACGCGTCCTATTTGCCGAAGCGTCGGTCCCAGTTCTTGGAGCGGTCAAAGCCGCCTGTGTTGTAGGGATCGAGGCCGGTTTCTTCGCCAGAATCGACGAGCGAGTCGTCGAGTATCTTCAGGGTCTCGTGGGTTCCCGTGTCCTCTCGCAGTAACTTGTTGCGAATAAGAACATTCTTGCCCGGGCCATTGCTCTCGATCGTGCTGGTCAGCTCAGGGTCGGCGTCGACGAATTCGGCGGCAGGGCGAGGCGCCTGTTGCTTCTTGACCTTGGGGGCTGGCGCCACATAGCTTCCGGTCTTGTGCAGACCCGACGCTGGTGTCGGTTTGTCCGCAGAGACGCGCGCTTTGAACCAGTTTGTGAGTTTCTCCAGCATCTTTGTGACCGCGACAGGGTAAATCCAAAGTTAAGTTAAGAGCACTACCTCGAAGAATGCACCAAGATTACTGGATTTTCTATGAACCGCGCGCATACCGTAAGTCGACATGTCAAAATTGTGAGACGGGTCACATTTTTCCTGCTGCGCGCCAGCCAAAAACGATTAATCGCAGGCATTGCCAGACCAACCAGGGCGACAGAACCAGGAACCATGCCACCGGGTTACCAGAGCGAATCTTGCCGCTCAACGTGCTGAAGAAGTCCCAATATCCGGCCCCGTCATAAGCAC
>Ga0224502_10000358_pt1 | contig 14843 bp, 11 predicted proteins | sample SF_Oct11_sed_USG_5_FD_169104 | JGI IMG/M metagenome (GOLD analysis project Ga0224502, IMG submission 169104) | Sediment microbial communities from San Francisco Bay, California, United States - SF_Oct11_sed_USGS_13 | ecosystem: Environmental > Aquatic > Marine > Sediment | place: USA... | reverse complement strand
ACTGGCAAGATAATCTGGGAGGCAGGCTGATTACTCCGATATTCCCATGTCGTCCACCCATCCCGCGCTTTCTTCTGGCGCAGGTCGAGCCCGCTCGCAACAACCAGGGCATCCGGGACGGTGACCGATGCAACCTGATGAAAAGTATCGTTTCCTCTTCCGAAGCGGTACTCGAGACTGGCTCTGGTTGGATCTGCGAGATGGGGATATGTTGCGGATTCAGGCCGAATGATCGTGAAATCGGGATCAAGAGAGTCCTGCACGTAGAGCATTCCGGATTCTCGCATACCGACAATCGGGCCGGCGTAGTCGATCTCGATTGTGGCTTTCTCGCCCGAGGGGAGGGGCCGGTCCAGATCTATAGTAATGAGATTTGCCTGATACAAGTCCCAGCCTTCCAGGCTGTCCAGTCTCTGGGTGAACTGAAGCGGCTCGGATTTGCCATTGCGAACCGAGTCGACTTTCAATAGCCGGTAGAGAATTGCTGGAACTTGAGTCACCGGCGACTCGTTCTTATTGATGAAAGTGATTCTTGCCGTCGCCGAAAGTGTATTCAACGGCGCAAACACCTCGCGCTGCTCGAGATTGAGGCGCATCGAGAGGTGATACTCCAGGATGTCGAGTTCGCTCGCCTTGGCAGACGCCAACGCCGGCAGGCCGAGAATGAGCCAGGCGCATACGATGCTGGAGACTCCGACTCCTCCGGTTGGAAAGTCCATCACGGTTGACTCACTTGTATTCGCTATTGGGTAGATGCTGGACACGAGAAGACCGTCGCAGTACCAACTCGCACAGGAAGCGCAGCATCGAAAAGTCCCGTTGGCGCCGTCGAGTTCAGAAGCAGCTATTTAGCGCAAGTTAAGCTCATCGGGAGCCTCAGGGTGGTTAGCGGACGCCCGTCTAGCTTTCTACACCCCGATTTGGTCCGAATCTCGATCGCCCTTGTTCAACCGTCTGCTGTCACCAATTGCGGACCTTCAATCTGGCTGAAAGGCGCTGGCTTTGAAGGCGGGTTGCGGTGAGAGCGGACACGTAGCTTGCTGGCATCGAGCGAGCCTGACGTCTTCCTGCACAATCCGGGGAAAACGATAATGCCTATTCGCTAGTCGATGATCACAAGTTTGTATTGATACTCCTGCCCTTGGGTATCGAAGCCAAATACCTGAACGTAATAGGGAATTCCTGCATCTAAACCAGCAGTCACGATCTTCGTTGATTCTTGGTAAAGCGGATTACCCGCGATAACAGTCCCGAATTGGTCGATGACTCTAATAGCTACCATGCTGTCGGTAGGATGCTCTGTACACGTATCTGCACAAAGATAGATCGCATAAGCCCCGCTCTGGTTCGGCGACAGGATGAAGTAATCTGACTCATCCGAGACGTCTAGTACCGCCCCGGTGATCTCAATGCCCGGAACGGTATCACCGCTGACAGTGGGAAATGCCACCGGGTTGGCGTTTTCCGGAGCGTTATTGGGCTCGTATTCCGCATACCTGGCGATATTGGAGGGATGGCTACTGACAGTAGCCGTTCCGCCAGAATCAATGCCACCGCTGCCGCTACCGCTGCCGCCGGGAATAGTCTCTTTGCACCCGTATCCGTATCTCGAGAGTTCTTCGTAGCTCCGAGGCGTACAGCCCAGCGTGGAATTGGAAATGTAGTCCTGACTCGTTGAGTTGTCGCTCCCTTCTACGTTGCAGCCGACCACTCCGAATACGACGAGTACAAAGATAATCCTGTTCATGTGTTCTCTCCAGCGTCTTCCGCGTTGCGATACCGCCGCAGAATGGCAGCCGATGCGCTGGACGTACTGACCAGGAACGGAAGATATGCTGATTTTCTTCTGATGGTGGGCGGTCGCCCGGTAATTTATTGAAAAACTTGGGTTGTAAGCATTCTTGCATGCATCGTAGGCGGACTCGACGAGGTGCCGGGCCGGAGTTGGCACCGATCTTATGACAAAGAAGATCCGTCGCAATAGATCGCTTGAAACCGCTCTGCGGTCGGCCAGCCGAACACGGCAAGATCAGCGTATGGCTGGAGAGCGCACATTCCAAAATTCCAGGCTGGAGTTAGATGACGAGCGCACCGAGACTTCAAGTGAAGCGAGCCAGGCGCTCCAAGATCTGTAATCTGGCTAAGAACCGCGCGCTGGCCCGTATTGTAGCCAGGCTGCAAACACCGATTGAATCCGAAGTCAGTAGCAGCCTTTCTAGCCCAATTCAGACGAACGGCGGCTTTAAGACAGCTATTTCAATCGGCCATTGCAATACGTAAGGTCCTACCATAGAGCGGGCGGTATTGTTAAAGAAATACCGAAAGAGAATGTTCCGTACTGACGTGAGCAACGGCGCAGGCTTGGCCGAGGCTCGTTCCACGCAGCAGGATGCGTCATTATCGAAGCGGATATCGTAAATTATTCGGGAAAGCTGTATCGGCCGAGTCTTGCGGTTCGACGACCTTGTCCCTTTGCTTCAAGCAATCGGCGAATCATGGAATGCCACCCGTCGCCACGTGGAGTTACTATAAAGCCAAGTGTTTGAAAACCGTACTCGATTCGTGCTTGTAGCGCCGCCGGTGACTTGACTCGAAATAACCGTACCAACGACGATAGCAGTATCGCCGTGGATGACGACGCTTAGATCCTCGATCCGATATTCCGTGATACTAAGCTCGCCGTTCTCGATCCGCGCACGCCGCGCCTCCATCCACGCGAGCCAATCGCTTCGGCCAAGCACGTCTCCAGAACTGCCATTCACGTGAACGTAGTTGTCAGAGAGTAAGCGGCCGAGTGTCTGGACGTCTGCTTCACGAAAGGCGCGGCCAAACGCTTCGACGGCGGCTCGCAATTCCGCCTCCGGGGCAGCCTCCCCAGGCACTGATGCACCCAGCGCAACCTGGGCCAAGACAACTGCGGTGACTATAGGCGAAACGATCTTCATGATACTTATCCAACATGGCTCTGGTCGAACAGGAATTCCTCGAAACACATGGCGTTGGGAGAACGACCGTTGTGGGTTAGGTGGTCGTCATCTTACCGCAGAATGCTCGGCCGACTGTTTCCTCGTGGACGTCAGGCGCTCGATTGAGCTAGTTCCGACTGCCGGAGAACGGCAGAAAGCAAATGCCGTCGTTAGGTACATCCCGGAATTGACTATCGTGTCGGCTATCCGACAATTGCTGCAATGTGCATGTCGAGGAAGCGCAAGTGAACACAGACATTGCCGCAATCAAAAAAGTATTGAATGAATACGCCACGGGGTGTACTGACGGAGACCTGGACCTTTGGATGTCGCTTTGGGCTGACGACGGGGTACAGATGCCACCGGATACCCGAGCACTCATCGGAAAAAAGGCAATCCGAGATGCGGCGAAGCCCGAGTTCGACGATCTGGGCATGAACCTGACCATTCTGAGTATCGAGGATGCAAGGGTCTTCGGCGGCTTGGGTCTCACCAGATGTGTCTACAGATTGGAACTGACGCCCAGAACAGGCGGAGACACGATCGTCGCGATGCCGGAAGCCAAAGCCTTGACCCTGTATCAAAAGCAATCGGATGGTGCCTGGAAAATCATTTACGATTGCTTCAACTCCAGCGTCCCGGCTTGATAAAGGAGCCGGTCCCGATCGCGGGACCGGCTCTATCTGCCGATAGCACGGACAGGATAAACGTAACGCTACTCAGCCACTGAGGTCTGCGACTACGTGATTCACCGCCGCAATCAATGCGTCGCCCTGCTCCGCGCTCAATACCCCTGTCGCCACGAGATCGATGACCTGGTTGTTGAAGGCATCAAGCTGGTTGATCGCAGCGTTGATGCGCCCACGCTCGATATCCGCCTGGACATTCTGGAGCTTGCGGATCAAGGAGTTCGCCTGGCCTCCGTTCAGGTCGCCGTCAGCCAACAGACTCTCGACCGCATCGATGATCACGTCGATCTGTGCCATCGGATCGCGTTCGACCACGAACACGGCCGTCGTGCGGCCGGCCACGTCGAACGTGCCTGTGGTGAGGTCGAATTCGGAGGCGCGCACCAATGCATCGCCGGAATCGACCTGCACAGGGTGAAGTGTGAACGGCATGCCCGCCATTTCACCGCCTGCGAAGGACACGGCGTCATCGTCTGCATTGAAAAGCACGACGATTCGCTCGAAGCCCGGATCGACGGAACCCGAGTCATCGGCAAGACTCATCGCGATCAGTCCCGGAATCTGGCCCGGGCCCGTGTTGTGGAAAGTCAACCGGTCCGATACTTGCCCCGCCGTTGGCAGCCGGAATAGCGGCGAACTACGGCGGACCTGGAGCATCTCCTGGAAGTGATCGACGGCCGCGCCGATTTGCGTCGGGTCGGGATCGAGCGCAGGGTTGGCCAGTAGCGGCTGCATAATCGGCCAGTTATCCGCATTCTTGCTGGCCACCGGCAGCCCTCCAGCCCAGTTGTTGTCCTGATAGGTGAAGTCGAGCCGGTTGAACCAGTCGCCCGAATTGAAACTGTCGCGGTCCATCGACTTCGATCGCAGCATGTCGCCGCCGGCATGGAAGAACGGTACGCCTTGGCCGAGCGCGATCACGCTGAGGCCCATGTTATGCGCACGTACCCGATCCACCATGGAGTTTGTGGCCGACGCCTTGAGCTGAACCGCGTCAAACAGCGTCTCGTTGTCGTGAGCCGATGCGTAGTTGATGATCTCCTGCGGATCGAGAGTGTACCCGGCCGCCTGGCCCTGGTAGTCCACGGCCGACCCGGGCACCGCGTTGCCGTTGCGGTCCTCTAGCACGTAGTTGGCCAGGTTTCCCGTCAGTGCGACGCGGATCCAGTCGGTGCGGCGCAGTAATTCACTGTACTCGTCGCCCTGTGGTGTGCCGTTGGAATCGTAGAACAGCCCGGTCGCAAAGCCCTGTTCCTGCAGTCCGCTGAAGGGCCCGCCGCCGCGGACGCCATCCCGTACGCGGTCGTTGAAGGTCCCTACACCGGTACCTGCCATGTTGGCCTGCGTCGCCTGGACGAAGCGGGCGTTATCTGCCACCTCGCCGAAGTTCCAGCCTTCACCGTAAAGGTAGATTGCAGAGCCATCGACGCCGTCGTCGGCAAGTGTCAGCGCATCCAGCGCGGCGCGCGCGTTGAGTATATTCGCCTTCGTGTGGTGACCCATGAGGTCGAAGCGGAACGCATCTACCTTGTACTCGCGAGCCCAGGTGACCAGCGAGTCGATCATCAGCTTCTCCATCATGTTGTGCTCGGTCGCCGTATTCGGGCAGCAGCTGCTGGTCTCGACGTCGCCGCGATCGTTGAGGCGGTGGTAGTAACCCGGCACGATCTTGTCGAGCACCGATTTCTCGTCCTGGCCGGCCGAGTTGGTGTGGTTGTAGACCACGTCCATCACGACTCGAAGTCCCATCTCGCTGAGGCCCTGAACCATCTCCCTGAATTCGAGCACGCGTGCAGTCCCGTCCGGATCCGTGGCATAGCTTCCCTCTGGCGCCGTGTAGTGCCACGGGTCATAGCCCCAGTTGAAGCCGTCGAGGTTTTCGTACGTCGTCACCTCGGCCTGCTGCATATCGGAGTCCGGGGGATACGTTGCGAGTACCGCGGGGTCGGGCGCTTGCCACGTGTTCCGGTCCTCGTCAACGCTCGCAATATCGAACACGGGCAGCAGGTGCACGTGGGTCAGACCGCTGGCCGCCAGCGCTCCGAGATGCAACGTCCCGTTGCTGCCTTCGACGGTAAACGCCTTGTATGTTCCTTTCAGCGCGTCGGGTACCGACGCGTCGTTGGCGGAGAAATCGCGCACGTGCAGCTCGTAAATCACGATATCTTCCGGTGCTGTCAGCGCCGGTTTGGCGAGCGTGTCCCAGCCGAGCGGCTCGAGCGCCGCATCGTCCAGGGCGATGACCTGGCTGCGCGCGCTGTTCATCGCGAGGCTGTAGGAATAAGGATCGGTGACAATGTTGTGTTCGACCGCGCCCGTCGAGTTCACGAACACCTCGACCTCGTACAGGTAGTAGTTGCCTGACCAGTCCGCGGAACCGTCGATGTGCCAGGTGCCGGTATCCGGATCGGGTGTCATCGGATAGGTAATCGACACCGTGGCCGGGTTGCCGTCTGCAAACAGGTGCAAGGTTACGGACTGCGCCGTCGGCGCCCAGAGGCGCAACGTCGGGCTGGCCCCATCGAACACGACGCCCAGGTCACCGTCGTAGGTAAAGAGGTCGTCGAGGACGCCGGGGATTTGCAAGCCGGTCGCGTCCACGGACTTACCGTCCGCGTCGAGCGCGGATACGGCGAACTGGCCGCGCAGAATCTGCGGTACCATCGGCAGCACACCTGGCGGGAGCTCGAGGGCCGGCAGACCTGCAAGATGGGGGAATTTCGCTTTGACGTCGTCACTTAGCGTTCCCGGCAGAAGTTCGATACTCGCTCCGCCGGTAATGCCGTCGGTAGTCGGCGTTAGGCCGCCGTCCTCGGCATAGTGCATCATATAGACGAGCTCGGGATCGCCGGCGACGGCCCAGGCGATGGTGTTCTCGTCCACCCAGTAAGCCTGCTGCTGACGAATGTTGCCGGCATTGCCGCCAGACTCGCCGTGGACCGGCAACACGTAAGGGCGCTCGGGATCCGCACCCTGGAGTTGCCAGACCTCGTAGCCGTCGACCGCGAAGTTCAGGAACTGATCGGGACCCGGATCCTTTTCGTCGCCACGGTGAATGATGTAAGCAAGCTCCGTTGCGCCATCAAGCAGGGCAACGTCGAAGAACGGGCCGAACACGTCGAACCCCGACGCCCGCAGCGGGTCCGTCCAGCCCGGATTGGGGCTCCCCGCGCCGTTCCAGACGTGCAGACCCCAGAAATCGTTGTAATCGCTGCTCGTGTAGTCGCCGTAATCGCCGTCGGGGCGATGGTAGTGCAGGCGCGCGAAGCCCTCGGCTGCGCCACGCTGCGCGTAGATTTCAGAGTCCCCGGACTGAATCCATGCTGTCGGAACCTCGTTCGGAATTACGCTCTGGTCCGGGCCCGGATCCTTGGCATCGCCGCGATGGATGATGAAGTTGAGGGGCAGCGACGGGTCTGCCAATTGAACATTCCAGAAAGCGCCGTAGTCGTCGATGCCGTCAGGCCGCTTCGGGTCGGTCCACCCGGTTTCCTCGGAGGGATCGATGGCATCGCCCCACAGATGCAAGCCCCAGAAATCGTTGAAGTCGGGACTCGTAGGATCGCCGTAGTCGCCGTCCGGTCGATGATATCGAATAGTGGCGAAGCCCTGCGCCGCGGCCTGGCTCGAATACTCCGTTCCGTCGTCCGACTTCAGCCAGATCGCGGGACTGGTATTGGCGTCGAACGACCGGTCAGCATCGGTGCCGTCCTTCGTTTCGCCGCGATGGACGATGAAATTGACGGTGCCGCCACCGGGGGCGAGCTTGACCCAGGCAAAGCGCCCGTATTCCGTCTGTCCCAGGAACGGCTTCGGGTTTGTCCATTCCGTTCCCTCGGACGGATCGATGGCGTCGCCCCACAGGTGCAGACCCCAGAAGTCGTTGAAGTCGCCGGTAGTGTGATCACCATAGTCTCCGTCGGCGCGATAGTAGTGAATGATCGCGTAGATCGCCGGACCGGGCTCGGAGATGGTCAGTACGTTCGTTGCCGAGTGGAAGCTGAAGAGGACGGTCTCGTTCGCCGCCACGTCAAAGGGAATGTTCGGGCCGTCCGCGACACCACCGGCTCCGTAGTTCTCCGCCCAGGACTCATTAATAGTGACTTTGGCCTCGTAGCTCCCCGCGGGAATCTGGTTGGTCTCGAGCGTGTAGGTGCCGTCGCCGTCCGGATCCTGCAGCCAGGTGCGCAGACATTCAGGCGTCCAGTCGCCGGGGCACCCCATTTCGTCCTGCCAGCTGCCGACGGCGGTGACGATGCGCGAATTGATGCTGTCGGTGACCCAGTGAGATTGATGGTCGTAGTAGAACTTGACCGTAGTTGGGGCGCCGAGTTCGAGTCCGATGTTGGGGCCGTCCTGCACCGCGTTGGCGCCGTAGTTCTCGGTCCAGCTCTCGTCAAGCGCCGCCTTGTATTCCCAGGTTCCTGCCGGAACGTCGAAGCTGCCCTGCCAGACTTCGTCCGCAGCCTCAAACACCAATGCTGTCGCAAGGCAGTCCGGCTGCCAGTCGCCCGGGCAGCCGAGCTCGCTCTGCAGGCTGCCGGCGATCGTTACGCTCGCCGGATCAGTGGTGTGATCCGCCCGGGCGCCCGCGGGAAGTACGAGCAGTAGCAAGCAGACGGCTTGAAGCATGCGTTGGCACGAGACGAGAGCTCGGGTGAGGTACGGTGCGGACATCGAATTCTCCCTGTTAAGGAAACGGACGAATGCCAGTTCGAGGCCGCCGAGTTGCGGCCCCTGGCGCAATGCAGGGATATGCAGGCGCTGCCTGGGTCCTTTTCTTGAACAAGTATGGCCGAGCCGGCACGAAATACCATAGGTGATTACCAGAAGCGTTCATCTGGTTAATCGAAGGAGTCCCGAACCAGTGTTAGTCCCTGAATGTTATACACGCTCCCAAGCCAGTCTCTGAATCAACCATCGGCCGGCCGCAATTTTCCTTACAGCCGCCGCGATCGGGGCAGACGAGACGGGGTTGGGTGCGGTCCGTTCGGACCGTTCTGGCCCGTTTGGATAGATCTTGCTCTCTTAGGCCTGCGTGTCCGGCCCAGGTTCCGCTGATGCGGAAGAGGTCTGCGGCCAAGAGTGGAGAATGGCTTGAGTCTTGGTGGCGGACACCAGCGGATTCCAACGAAATAGCGGACACCGATGAACCGGTGTCCGCCGCTTCGCATCGGCTATGAAGCTATTTGATCGTTATTTTGCGCATCATGTAGTTGCCGGTGATTTCGCGCATAGCGGGATAGTTCTTCTGCGCATACTCGGTCGACCTGTCAGAGGCCTCCTTGCCAACTTTCTGCATGAAGGTGTCGTAACGCTCCTTGCTCGGCTGCATGTCGGCAGCACTGCTTAGGGTGATGACCAGGATCAGATTGAAGTCTCCGGCCTCGGAGAACTGACTGCGGTAGATGGAATAGTCGTTAATCTGACCAAGCTCCTTGGCCGCCTCCTGACCAGGTATCCATGTTTCACGCAGGCCTTCGAGGTAGGCGTCTTCCATGTTGGAGTCGACTTTGATAGTCGTGACGAGATAGACCTCATCGCTTGCTTCATAGTCCTTCCAAGGTTCCAGATCCGCATTAGCCGAAGCAGCAACGAGAAGAAGCGAAGAGATACAGACGATCTTTTTCAGGTTCATGCATTGTCTCCATTATTATTTTCAGTCTTGGAATGCCGCCGCCGGCGTCAGGACTCAGCGGCTAATGAGAGTTTAAACCATTCAGGCGATTTCACCAGCTTGCGCATCGAGCCTTCCGAGCGACACCGTCAATTGGCACTTGGAAACCCTCCTGGGTAATGAGGAAGAAACAGCGCGCAGCAGATCTTGCATGGACCGCTTCCCTTCGTACGACAGCAGGCTAAACAATCTCGTCCGGGTGTTGTTGGTCAGTCCTTCAAGTCCGATCCGGCTATTGCTACCGTATGGATCGCAGCAACTCACGCGAAACAAAGCAATCTTTTCCATACGCACAAAAAACTGAGCTCGTGACTGGGCTGCATGCGTTTGTTCAGGATGATGTCGCTGGACGCGGCCGTTGTTCAATTTGTCGAAGGGGATAACAAAGATGAGAAGAGTGATCGTTATCTCGCTCGTCTACCTTGCCGCCCGAGTCAGGCAAGCCAACAAGATTGCGAGAGCTACAACCCGCAATGCTATCGCCGAGTCCACCCAGTCGTTGACCCGGGACATCATCGATGATCGCGAGATGGCGGAGGTCTTCGCCAAGCATCTCAACGGAGAAAAGCTCAGTGCCGTCGAAGCACTTCGGATGACGGGTCGCTGTTACCGTGATATGCGGCACTGGGAGAATATCTACTACTAGGTTCGCGAAGGGCTCCTGACTGCTGAAGAATGGTCAGGATTTCGCAAGAACCCGGCTGCTCTGTTTGCTGTCGAGGCATATCGAGAGTGCTGGGAGCAAGAGGCAGAGTTCTACTCGGAAGCCTTTCCGGAGCAAATCGAGTCCATTATCCCCGAGTCTTCGGGAGTACAGACAAGACTCAGGTTTGCCGGACGATTCGATAGGGGATCTTCACAGGAAGCATCCTGATTCTGTGGGATTCCAAGAGCCGCACCTGCGTGCTCGACTGAACCGAAAGCTGACGAGTCCGGGGGATTCTTCTATAATGGTTCCAGCAGTATACGAAAAGCCCTGCCAGGGGCAGCGAATAACAACCAACTGCAGAGGGGGGAACAAGATGAGAGTATCAAGACTTGCCGGCGGCCTCGTCGGCTTCGCGGCATTGCTGTTTTCAATCAATGCACTCGCAGAAGAGCACGCGGAAGACCCGGGCGCGATCAGCGACGTCTGGGTATTCGCTATAAAGCGGGGCATGGAGGACGAATTTACCAACGCGATGAAGGAACACATCGCGGCCCGCAAGAAGATGGGTGAGCCGCGCACGTGGTACGGCTATCGTGCCGAGGTCGGTCATCACCCCGGGCTCGTCATGTACCGCAGCGCACCGATGAGCTACGCAGATCACGATGCCTACCTCGCTAATGATCTCGGTGAAATCAGCGAAGCTTTCAACGAAAAAATCGATCCGCTGGTGGACCACTATCATCATTACATCGACGCCTATGACTGGAAGAACAGCCACTGGCCCGATGACGAGACGACCGAAGGGCCCTTGTTTACGGAAGTCTCGCGCAAGTGGAAGCCCGGTGCCGGCTATGCATCGAACCAGGCGCGCGAGAGGATGAGCCAGGTCGCCCTGAACGACGGGTGGGCCGACAAGGGCTACGAGTGGTTGTGGGTGGACCGCACAGGCGGTGAACCCATGCAGGCGATCGTGTTTCCGAGGGCAAATTACGCTGAAATGGCGCCGACCGGCGAAAGTTTCCGCGCATGGCTTGCCGAGCAGGTAGGTTCCGAAGACGAGGCCGACGAGATTTTCGACACCTGGCTCTCCGGCTTCTCGGGAACACACATTACGATCTGGCGTTACGATCCGGAAATCTCGACCCCGTCCGACGACGAGTAACAAAAAAACGTGAGGCGCCGCGCGCAGCCTGTTGGCAAATCCTGGCGGTACGGAGCTGCGCCAGTTCCTCGTATCCAACATGCACAATCAACGACAGATTTCAGACGAAATGACTGCGACACTGAAATCGGAGAATCTAACGGGATCGGCCGATAGCGCATAGACAGATTGGTGTGACCTGCCTGCTCACAAGACACTACCCGGCCGCACGCAAGTACACCGTCTGCTCTATGCGCGAAGAAGCGGCAGGGGAACGAGCGAAGTCGAGACAAGCGCTATTTCCCCTTCAAAACCGATAAGGTCGGACTTTTTTGCTATGGCAGCAGCGTTTCCCCACTAAGGCACTTCATCTGGAAGTTGTCGACTTTGACGTCAAACGTCGTTTCATCAATTACGAAGTTTGCCCTGACCTGGAACATTTCCCCGTCGTCGCTACGCCACATGTCTGCAACGCTATCCTTAAATATTTCAGTAGCGCTATAGAGGTCGGTAGCGCGGCTATATTCGGGCCCTTCGGGAGGTCGTCCGTAGCTTCTGGGAAGAGGCGAGAACCCGTGGCTTTGCGTCCCCGACTTTCGCCAGGTTTGCCTTTGTCGGATGTGATTTCGCTTTATGCGCTTGGCCACGAATCCCGTCAATTCGCAATAGTGGCTAAATTGAACTTGGTCCGAGTTCGGGCGCTGAGAATACAGAATTACGCCTCGGCTAAGCAGCGGACAGGGCAGCGCGAGAAGCCTGTATGGCGGCGGCGCTGGCTAATCAATAATTCAAGAATGGCCTCGGCTGTGGTGACCCGGGGGGCGCAATATCAGGGTCGGCTGCATGTGGAGATTGTTGCGTGGAATGTCGAACACTCCCGGTCAACTGTTCGATTCCCCGCTAGCTCGTAGTGTCGCGTGACGTCCCGTCCCATGCCCAGGTCGCGGCCCGATTCTTTCATTAGCTCGGGCATATGGACCCTCCCGGACTGTTGCCGTGGGGCGCTTCGACTACACTTGGAACATCAGGTACCGCATCAACTGACATTCTCACCCGGGGGACGCTCATGAAGGTTTTCACTTTTCTGCTGCTTGCGCCGCCCGCGAAGCAATGAATGACACAGGTGCGATGCCAGCAACGGTTCCGGTTCGATGAGAGTCGCCCTGCTCGCCGACCACATCGGGGCCATCGATATGCTGGCCGCCTGGTACGAGCAGGAGTGGGGGCCGTATTACGGTGATCATGGCCCCGGCGACGCCGCCGCTGATCTCGCCTCACGCTGCAACCGTGACAGGCTTCCTGCCGGCCTGGTAGCCATGGACGACGACAAGATAGTCGGGACTGCAGCGCTCGGCCGAGACGCAGCCAGCGGCCTCGTCCCCGCCGTCGTCGGCTTGCTGGTTGTGCCGGAATATCGGCGGAAGGGCTTTGCAGGCGCGCTGCTCGATGCTGCCGGGCAATTCGCGAACGAACTCGGCTACGATGAGCTTTTCATGAGCACTTCGATCCTGGGCGAATTTTTGAAGCACGAGGGTTGGCTGGAAAAAGACGACGTCGAGTTCATGAACAGCGAGCGAGGCAAAGTTTACGTGCGTTCATTGTCCGGGGGGCAAGAGCCGTGAAACCCGCAAGCTCGGCGTCGGCCCGGAAGGTCCAGGCCATACTGGGCGACGACTTCCAGGTTCTGGAATTCGATGAAAGCACGCGCACCGCGGCGGATGCCGCGGCAGCGATAGGCTGCTCCGTGGGCCAGATCGCGAAGTCGCTCATATTCCGTGCCATGGAGAGCGAGAGACCCGTGCTGGCGATTGCGTCGGGCTCGGTGCGCGTCTACGAAAGACGCCTTTCGTCACTGCTCGGTGAAGACATCGGCCGCGCCGACGCAGCATTCGTTCGCGAGCACACAGGTTTTGCGATCGGCGGCGTACCGCCGGTCGGGCACCGGTCGCCGCCGATCATTTTTATCGATGAGACTCTGCTGGGTTTCGAGACGATCTGGGCGGCGGGCGGCACGCCGAACGCCGTCTTTCGGCTGAGGCCGGACGACCTGGTCCGGCTTACCGGCGGCCAGGTTGCGGCGATCGCCAGGTAGACGCGCGGCGCGTACAACCACGCCGGTCAAGCCCGGCCATTGCCGCGGCGTCGGTTACGGGCGGACCCTGCAGTCGAAACGGTTGCCCTGTGGCCATTCGACCATCGCCTCGTCGCCCTTGGTCCAGAACGTGATACCGCGTTCCGCTTCGTACTTCGCACCCGAGGCGGTTCGCACGCGCGTTGCGACCAACAGGCTGTCGCCTCGTTTGAGGCGCACGATTCCCGGGTCGATCGAATCGAAAGCGGCCACGATCGCCGGGTTGTCCTCGCAAAGGTAGACGACCGGATTGTTCGGATCGACGATGATCGAGAAGCCGTCGAAGCGGTATTCACGGAAACCGTCGGCCGACACGAAATCGTCGGCCGTTCCCGTTTCGATTGCCGCGAAAGCGTCGCCGAGGGCCGTCATGTAGGCGGGTTCGACCACCGGAACGTTATGGGACGTCATAGCCGCATCGATGTCGTCGGCGAGCCCGGCAAGGCGCGCCGCCGTGTTCGCGTAGTCGAGAAAGTCGGAACCCTCGAGGTGGGTATAAAGCGGCGCGAGGTAGAAGGAATCGCCGGTCAGTAGAAGCCGGTTGTCGCGATCCAGCAGGCAGATAGCGTCCGGCGCATGTCCGGGTGTGCTCAGTATCTCCAGCCGCCGGCCGCCCAGGTCGATGACGTCGCCCTCATCGACAATGCGGGTGATCCTGAACGGGCGGCTGCGAAACTCCCGGATTACGAAGCCTTCGGGCAGCGGCTTCCAGACCCAACCTTCCTCGAGGAACTCTGCGACTGCTTCAGGTGGACTGCCCGCCGCACGGCCACGCGTGTATTCGGTGTCGCGGCCATAGATCGTATCGAACTGGTGATTGCCACCGATATGGTCGTAATGCGTATGCGAATTCAGCACGACGACATCGAGATCCGTGAGCTGCTCGACGACGCGTCTCATGTCGCCGATGCCGAGCCCGGTGTCGAACAGCAGCGCGCGGTCCGCGCCGGTGATCAGGAATGAAATGACCTCTTCGAACTGGCCTGGCTCGTAGATGGCGAACACGCCGTCGGCGATCCGGTAGACCTCGAACCAGTCCTGGTCCTGGTCAATGCGCTCGAAGGCCGACCATTCCGGGCGCGGCAGGCTGTCCCACCAGTTGTCCTTGCCGGCACCACGGTTCTGGACCTGTTCGTTTACGTGCTTCGTGGCGGTCGCCTGGTCCTCACCACAGCCGGTAAGCCCCAAGACAACAAGCCAAAGAGCGGCCGGCCACCGGCAATCCATTCTCTGTCTCCTCCTGTTTCTCACTTTCCCGCTGCCGCCGCGGCGAGCCCGGCGCTCGCAGTTCAGTCGATAGTCAGGATAACCGCACCCCGCGCCTCGCCGGCTTCGACGATCTCGTTCCCTACCACGATGTCGCCGAGAGGCATCGCATGCGCGATTCGATGTTTCAGCCAGTCGCCTGAAAGAGCACTGTTGATATCCGCAACGGCATGGTCCTTGGCGCTGTCGGGCATCGAGTAGACGATGATCGTGCGCACGGTCAGGTCCTTGTACATCATCTTGTAGAACGGCAGCACCGGCTCGGGGTTCTGGGCCGAGCCGTAGGCCGCGATCGTGCCGCCCGCCCTGAGTACCTCGACCGAC
>Ga0224502_10000357_pt1 | contig 14852 bp, 15 predicted proteins | sample SF_Oct11_sed_USG_5_FD_169104 | JGI IMG/M metagenome (GOLD analysis project Ga0224502, IMG submission 169104) | Sediment microbial communities from San Francisco Bay, California, United States - SF_Oct11_sed_USGS_13 | ecosystem: Environmental > Aquatic > Marine > Sediment | place: USA... | reverse complement strand
CGCGTCGCTGACGTTGCCAGGCATTGCGGGCATCGTGTTGACGGTCGGCATGGCCGTCGACGCTAATGTGCTCATATTCGAACGAATACGCGAGGAGCTTGCGGCTGGAGCGCAGCCTCAGGGCGCGATCAATGCGGGCTACGAAAAGGCCCTGTCATCAATTACTGATGCCAACGTGACGACGCTGATCGCGGCGGTTGTGCTGTTTGCAATCGGTACCGGGCCCGTCAAGGGCTTTGCGATCACACTGTTGCTCGGCATCATCACGTCGATGTTTACAGCCATCGTCGGCACACGTGCGATCGTCAACCTCTCGTTTGGCGGGCGCAAGCTGAAGTCGCTGCCCGTTTAGGAATCAGACATGCGATTAATTAAAACCAAAACAAGTATCGACTTTCTGAGTCCGGGACGGCGCAAGGTCGCGCTGGCGATTTCGTCGTTGCTCGTTGTTGTTTCGCTCGTATCGCTGGCTAAAGACGGCCTTGAGTTCGGTATCGATTTCACGGGCGGCATTCTGCTGGAAGTCGGTTATGAACAGCCTGCAGACCTCGAACAAATTCGTGCCACATTGAGCGATGCCGGATTTGAGGATGCACAGGTTCAGTTGTTTGGCAGGGAGACCGATGTGCTGGTTCGCCTGCCGCCACAGCCCGAGCAAAGTGCCGAAAGTGTACGGCAACGCCTGCAATCGACGCTCGAGTCCGCTGGGCAGAGCATCGATTTACGCCGCGTCGAGAGCGTCAGCGCACAGGTCGGTAGCGAACTTGCCGAACGTGGGGCGCTTGCGATGGTCGTTGCGCTGCTGCTGATCTTTGTCTACGTCATGATCCGTTTCCAGTGGAAATTTTCGGCGGGTGCTGTGGCAGCCTTGGCACACGATGCCATCGTGACGGTTGGGTTCTTCTCGATTTTTCGCTTCCCATTCGACCTCACGGTCGTCGCGGCAGTACTTGCGGTAATCGGTTATTCATTGAATGACACAGTTGTTGCATTCGACCGTATTCGCGAGAATTTCTTGTCGCTGCGCGGCGTATCGGCAGAAGAGTCGATGAACACGTCGATCAATGAAATGCTCGCGCGAACCTTGATCACCGGTCTCACGACCTTGCTCGTGTTGGTCGCGTTACTGGTACTTGGTGGTGAGTCGATTGCGCCGTTTTCGATTGCGCTGATCGTCGGCATCATTGTGGGTACGTACTCGTCGATCTACACGGCCAGTGCAACGGCACTGGCATTGAACGTCAATCCTCAGGATCTCATCGAGCCGATCAAGGATCCGGAACTCATCGACGATCTGCCGTAGGCCCTGAATCAGCTAAACCAGGTGTCCGTCACCTTAAATCGGATTTAAGATGACGGATACCCTATTAATTGTGGAGGATTGCCTTGATCTCGTGCGCGCAGAGTTTGGCGAGTCCTGCATACACCTTCGGCGTACCGCACAGGATGTGCCCGGCATCGAGGTAGTTCTCGCTGCCATCGAGACCACTGACAATGCCGCCGGCTTCGCGAATGATTAATGAGCCAGCCGCGACGTCCCAGGACTTCAGCCCTGTCTCCCAGAAACCGTCGAGGCGACCCGCCGCGACATAGCTGAGATCAAGCGCAGCCGCGCCCGGGCGACGAACGCCGGCCGTGTTCTTGACGACCTTGCCGAGCATGTTCAGGTACGGTGTCATATCTTCGTCAGTCTGCCGGAACGGAAAGCCCGTTCCGATCAGCGCGTATTCCATCTCTTTGCGACCACTGACGCGAATCTTTCGATCGTCGAGCGTGGCCCCTTCACCGCGAGCTGCTGCGAAGATCTCCTGGCGCATTGGATCATAGACGGCCGCAGCTTCCATGCGCCCCTTGACCTGCACGCCGACCGACACACAGAACTGCGGGAATCCGTGCAGGAAGTTGGTTGTTCCGTCGAGCGGGTCGATGATCCAGACAGTGTCTGACTCGCCTTGCGGGCCGGATTCTTCGGCAAGGATCGCGTGGTCGGGATAGTGATTCTTGATGACTTCGATGACCGCGGCTTCCGCTGCGCGGTCGGCGTCACTGACGAAATCGTTGTGGCCTTTTTTCTCGACTTTCAGCTTCTGGAGCTTTGGAATTTGCCGGATAAGGATGGCGCCGCCACGGCGAGCTGCCATCACGGCTACATTCTGTAGTGCGTTCATGAAACGATTCCGCCAATGTAAAAGAGCTGTGCGGCCTGTCCGTCAGGGCCGCGAGGGCGTTAGAATACCCGACTTTCAACCGCCTGTGCCATAACAATGTCGATACGCATCGTCCTCGTGGGAACCACCCACCCCGGAAATATCGGGGCGGTCGCACGCGCCATGAAAAACATGGGGCTTCGCGACCTGGTGTTGGTAAGCCCGAAATATTTCCCTCATGAGGACGCGACGGCAAGAGCGTCGGGCGCATCGGACATTCTCGAGAATGCCACCGTTGTCGATACATTGGCCGAAGCTCTGACCGACTGCGTCTATGTTGCAGGGGCGAGCGCTCGCTCCAGGACCATCAACTGGCCGTCGATGGGGCCGAGAGACTGCGCCGAGCGCATGATCCAGGAATCCAGTAACGGTAAGGTTGCCGCGGTATTCGGGCCGGAGAAAACCGGGCTGCACAACGACGACCTCGATCAGTGCCATACATTGCTGACGATACCGACTGACCCGGGATTCAGTTCTCTGAATCTCGCCATGGCCGTGCAGGTGCTGACGTACGAGTTGCGAGTTGCCAGCATGCTCGACGCAGGGCCGGTGTTCGATGTCGAGGCACCGCCCGCAACGGGCGAGGAGATGGAGCATTTCTACAAGCACCTCGAGAACGTGCTGACCGACATCCAGTTTCTCGATCCAGAGAACCCCAGGCACCTGATGCGCCGCATGCGCCGGCTGTTCATTCGGGCGCGGCCCGACAAGAATGAGGTCAACATTCTGCGAGGCATCCTGACGGCCGTTGACAAGACCCGGAAGGGCGGCGATGACTGAAGACTATATCTACCTCGATTACGCCGCCTCGACCCCGGTCGATCCGCGCGTTTTTGATCGCATGCGGGCGTGCAGCGAGGCAACCTGCGCCAACCCGTCGTCTACCCACGCAGCGGGCCGCCTGTCGCAGGACATCATTGCCAGCGCCGCCATCCAGGTGGCGGAACTGCTGAATGTGGACCCGGAAACCCTGGTCTGGACGTCGGGTGCGACCGAGTCGGATAACCTGGCGATTGCCGGCGGCGCGCGCTACCGGGCACATCGCGGCAAGCACATCGTTACCATGAAGACCGAACACAAGGCCGTGACGGACGTGTTCGACGCCCTGGCGAAAGAAGGCTTTGAGATAACCTGGGCAGATGCCGGTGCGAATGGCCTGCTCGACCCGGCGGCGTTTGAAGCGGCCTTGCGTGACGACACGCAGTTCGTCTCTATTATGTTCGTCAATAACGAGACCGGTGTCATTCAGGACATTGAGGCGCTCGGCACCATTTGTCGCCAACGCGACATTCTTTTCCACGTCGATGCGGCGCAGGCGGTTGGTAAGCTGCCGATCGACCTGGGCAAGTTGCCGATCGACCTGATGTCCCTGACCGCCCACAAGTTCTACGGCCCCAAGGGAGTTGGCGCGCTGTATATCGCCGACCGACCGGGCTGCCACGTGGAGCCGATCCTGTTTGGTGGCGGGCAACAACGGCGATTACGCCCCGGCACCTTGCCGACTGAACTCATCGCCGGCCTTGGCCTGACCGCCGAAATCGCCGCCGGACGCATTGATGACGACCTTGAGCACCTGAAAGCGCTGCGCGAAGCGCTGTGGGCGGGCATCAGGGACATCGAGGGCATCTCGCTCAATGGTGATCCGAACGGGTTCCCGGGAATTCTCAATGTCAGCATCGACGACGTGGAAGGTGAGAGCCTGCTCCTCGCGCTGGAGCCACTGCTGGTGGCAACAGGCAGTGCCTGCAATTCGAAGAGCCAGGAGCCTTCATACGTGCTGCGAGCGCTCGGCCTGACGGATATGCAGGCGCAAAGCGCGATTCGCTTTAGTGTCGGTCGCCCGACCACTGTGGATGAGGTTGAATTTGCGGCGGGCCATTACCGGGCCGCCGTCGACAAGCTTCGCGGACTGGCTCCGGAGAACGCGGCATGAGCACCGATCCCTACAGTGCAACTGTTCGCGAACTCTTTGCGACGACACCCCATGCCGGCGACCTGGCTGGCGCGGAATCCGTCTCGATCACTGATCAGGAGGTCAGAATCCGGCTGTCCGCCGGGGTCGAGGATGGGGTAATCACGGCGATGCGTTTTCGCGCCTGGGGCTGTCCCCACCTGATTGCGGGAGCCGAAACCGCCTGCGCCGCTCTCGAGGGGTGTGTTGCCGCAGGGCTGGTTGATTGGGCTGCTTCCGATCTTATGGAGAATCTTCCTGTACCTGTGGAGAAAACCGGACGTATACTTGTCCTAGAAGATGCGGTTCGGTCGCTTGGGCGGAGATTGTGCGACGGAACCTGAACTGAATCCTCACCTAAATTTCTGGAAGACTTGTATGGCAATTTCACTGACGGACGCGGCGGCTGATCGCGTCCGCTCCTATATCGAAAAACGCGGAAACAGCCTCGGATTGCGCCTCGGCGTGAGGTCAACGGGCTGTTCCGGCTATTCCTATGTCATCAACTATGCCAAGGAAATCGGCGACGACGACGTCATTTTTGAGGACAAAGGCGTCAAGGTCGTTATTGACCCGGAGGCACTGGCCCTGATTGATGGCACGGAGGTTGATTTCGTCAAGAACGGCCTCAATGAGGCGTTCAGCTTCAGAAACCCCAATATCAAGGGCGAATGCGGCTGCGGAGAGAGCTTCAACGTCTAGGGCATGGATCGCCCTGTACCGCGGAGCACTGGAATGTGTGGCAGCGGCCTGGCGTAAGTGCTTCAACGTGCTACCGCCGCATAGTAGAATTACCCGTTTACCCCTTTCCGCACCCGGCCAGTGGCCGGGTGCTCATTATCATCACTTTGGAATAAGGAATTACACATGGCCGTTGAGCAGACGCTCTCCATCATCAAGCCAGATGGTGTGCAAAAAAACCTGATCGGAGAGATCTACAGCCGTTTTGAAAAAGCCGGCCTGGACATCGTTGCCGCCCGCATGATGCACCTGAGCAAGGAGCAGGCGCAGGGTTTTTACGCGGTTCACAAGGAACGCCCGTTTTTCAATGACCTCGTCAGCTACATGACATCGGGTCCGGTCATCGTGCAGGTGCTGCAGGGCGAGGACGCCATCGCAAAGAACCGCGAGATCATGGGCGCTACGAACCCGGCTGATGCCGATGCCGGAACGATTCGTGCCGACTTTGCCGAGAGCATCGAGGAAAATATCGTGCACGGCTCTGACGCTGCCGAGACGGCCGCTGTCGAGATCGCATTTTTCTTCGGCGACGATGGCGTTTGCCCGCGCACCCGATAGGCACCGCATGTCCGTAAACGCTGACAAGATCAATCTGCTCGGCATGTCGCAAGACATGCTCGAGCAGTTCTTTGCCGAGCGCGACGAAAAACCGTTTCGCGCGCGGCAGATCCTGCAGTGGATTTACCAACGGGGCGTTACAGGTTTCGACGAGATGACGGACCTCTCGAAAAAGTTGCGCGAGAGGCTGCAGGAAGATGCGGAAATTGTCTTGCCGGAATTACAGTCTCGCCACGATTCAAAAGACGGCACGGTCAAATGGTTGTTCGCCACCGATTGTGGCCAGGCAGTCGAAACCGTGTTCATCCCGGAGCCGGGAAGAGGCACGTTGTGTATTTCCTCGCAGGTTGGTTGCGCACTTGACTGCGCGTTTTGCGCGACGGGAGCACAAGGCTTCAATCGCAACCTGACCAAAGCCGAGATCATCGGCCAGGTGTTCGTTGCGAACAGTGAATTGCCGCGCCGTGAGAATGGCGATCCGGCGGTCACCAACATCGTATTCATGGGCATGGGTGAACCGCTTGCGAACTACCGCAACGTCATTCCCGTCCTCAAGCTGCTTATTTCCGACTGGTCGTACGGCTTGTCGCGCCGTCGCGTGACGATTAGCACCTCCGGCATCGTGCCGCACCTCGAAAGGCTCGGGGATGAGTGCAATGTCTCTCTCGCCGTATCCCTGCACGCGCCTAATGATGACCTGCGCAATATCATCGTGCCGATCAACAAGTTGCACCCTATCGCCGAGTTGCTCGACGCATGCTGGACCTACGCGGCAAAACACGCCAATCGATTTATCACGTTTGAGTACGTCATGCTGCGCGGTGTCAACGACTCACTCGCGCACGCCGATGAACTCGTTGATCTCCTGAAGAACAAACCCGCGAAAGTAAATCTGATTCCGTTCAACCCATTTCCGGGTACGGTCTTCAAACGTTCATCGGCGGATACGATTCAGCATTTTCAGAGCCGGCTCCGTCAGCGTGGGCTGGTGGCCACAACGCGCAAAACACGCGGTGACGATATTGATGCCGCGTGCGGGCAGTTGGCTGGTAAAGTGAGCGATCGTATCCGTAACCGGCTTGGCGACAAGAAAATCGTTGACAGGAACATAAAGGTGGTTTCAGCGTGAAAAAAAGCGATTTCATTGCGGTAATTCTGATGCTGGGCCTGATCGTTTCGGGCTGTATTTCAACCACAAGCGGTACGCCGGCGCCGGAAGCGGATGAGGACGATGCGGCAGAGCTCAACTATCAGTTGGGCGCGCGCTACTACCAAAGTCAGAAATACGAGCTGGCGCGTGACCGCCTGGAACTCGCTATCGAGCTGGACCCGAAAATGGCCAAAGCGTATTCCACGCTCGGCATGACCTACGAGGCGCTTGGCAATCTGCGCCTTGCAACTGAGTCCTACGAACGGGCAGTCAAGGTGGCGCCCAGAGATTTCGATGTGCAGAACGCCTACGCCGTTTTTCTTTGTCGCCAGCGTGACTATGACGGCGCGAAGAAGCACTTTGCCAAAGCCGCCGAGCATCCGGAAAACGATAATGCCGAACGGACGCTGACCAATGCCGGCCTGTGTATGGCGCAAAAGCCGGATGTTGCTGAAGCGGAGCAATTCTTCCGCGAGGCGCTCGAGCGCCGGTCCACGTATGGCGAAGCCTTGCTGCAGCTCTGCCTGCTTAAATACAAGCAGCAGGATTACATGAGTGCGCGGGCATTCCTGCAGCGATTTATGAGTACGAACAAGATGTCGGCCGGTGTGTTGTACCTGGCGGCTGAGATTGAAGGTAAGCTCGGCAATGACAAGGGTCGCACGGAGTATGTTGACCAGCTACTGCGCGACTTTCCGGATTCACCGGAAGCCCGTAAGGCCCTCGGTAACGGATAATCATGAGCGACGACGTCGACAACCAGCAGACTGAAGAAACGGCGCGCGATACCGAAGGTCCGGTTGCTGGCGAGCGTCTGGCCGAAGCGCGACGTGGGCAACAGATCTCGGTCGTCGAGATTGCGAAAGAACTGCACCTGGACGAACTCAAGGTTCGCGCGCTCGAGCGGAATGAATTCGACATTCTCGGCGCGCCGGTGTTTGCCAAGGGACATTTGAAAAAATACGCGCAGCTCGTCGGCGTGGACCCCGACGATGTGCTGATCGACTATTATCAGCTGACGCGGTCGTTGGAAACTGCGCCAGTAATCTCGGTTCGCTCCAGGCCGCGGAAGGAGCTGACGCCCGGCCCCTGGATTGCGGTAATCGTCGTGATCATAATTGCTGTCACCGCATACTGGTGGTCTACATCCCGCCCGCTGACGCAGGAGCCGGAAGTACAACAGGAAGCGTCGCTTGCCGAGGACCAGGAATCTGCGCCCGAGGGTGTTGCCCCACCCGAGACCCAAGAGACTGCGTCTGACGAACCGGCCCCGGCTGTGCCTGCGCCGGTCATCGAGGATACTCCGGAGCCGGTCGCTGAGGATACTCCGGAGCCGTTCGCTGAGGAGTCACCGCGAACCGCAGAGGGCGGACAGATGTTCCTGCTTGTTACCTACACGGGCGACTGCTGGACCGAAATCTCCGACGCGAGCGGTCGCCGCCTGTTATTTGCGCTCGGCAAAGATGGTCGTACGGTCGAACTAAGCGGTGCCGAGCCCTTCAACGTCCTTTTCGGTAATCCAGGCAATGTCAGCGTGCAGGTCAATGGTGAAGACTACGCGCTGCCGCCGACAAACCGTCCGGATCGCCCGATGCGTCTCACGATTTCCGGTTCCTGAGCCGCCACCCAAACACGGAATGACAGTGAAACCCAGAGCTATACGTGGAATGAATGACATCCTGCCCGGGGTGGCCAGTACCTGGCGGTACCTGGAGTCCGAGGTGCAGGATATTGTGCGGTCATACGGTTACGCCGAAATTCGATTGCCCATACTCGAGTACACGGAACTCTTCAGGCGTTCGATCGGCGAGGTAACCGATATCGTCGAGAAAGAGATGTATACGTTTGAGGATCGCAATGGCGAAAGTCTGACGCTCAGGCCTGAAGCGACCGCGAGCGTTGCCCGGGCGGGTATGACCAACGGCTTGTTGCATAACCAGAAGCAGAAACTCTGGACCTCGGGCCCGATGTTCCGCTACGAGAAGCCGCAGAAGGGCCGTTACCGGCAGTTTCACCAGTTCAACGTAGAGGCGCTCGGCTATGCAGGGCCGGATATCGACGCCGAACTCATCATTATGAGTGCGCGCATGTGGCAGCGCCTCGGAATTGACAGAATCCGCCTCGAGATTAACTCCCTGGGTGTTCCGGAATCGCGAGCACGCTACCGCGAAGCACTGGTTGAGTACTTTTCGGGCGTGAAAAACAGGCTCGATGAGGATAGTATTCGGCGCCTCGAGCAAAACCCGCTCAGAATCCTCGACAGCAAGAACCCGGATATGCAGGACATTATCCAGGCGGCGCCGGTCATGTTGGACTACCTGGATGACGAGTCGGTCGAGCATTTTGCAGGGCTGAAAGCGTTGCTGGATGCGGCGGGAGTAGAGTTTGAGGTGAATCCGCGGCTGGTTCGCGGGCTCGACTATTATTCGCGGACGGTGTTTGAGTGGGTTACGGATGCATTGGGCTCCCAGGGTGCTGTGTGCTCTGGTGGTCGCTACGATGGCCTCGTCGAGAAACTCGGCGGTCGTTCTACGCCGGCTGTTGGCTGGGCCATGGGCATCGAGCGTTTCGTCGCGTTGTATGAGGCTTGTGGTGGTAAAGCACCGTTGACACAGCCCGACGTGTATATTGCGGCGCTGGGTGACGGCACGCAGGCGCGAGCATTTGCACTGGCCGAGGAGCTGCGTGATCGTATCGCGGGCATTCATATCGAGATGAATCTCGGCGGCGGCAGCTTCAAGTCGCAGATGAAGCGCGCGGACAAGAGTTCGGCGGCATACGCGTTGATCCTGGGTGAGCAGGAGCTTAGCGAAAACCGTATCGGTCTGAAGCCGTTACGGAGCGGTGATGAACAGGAGAACATTGCGCTGGATGATCTGGCCGCAGTGTTGCAGGACAAATTGAGCGGCGCTTAGCCGCGGGATGATAAGGGCAGTTTTGTGGACGACTTACTTTCGGAAAAAGAACAACTTGAACAGATTCGCTCGTGGTGGTCGGAGTACGGCGGCTACGTGATCGGCGGTCTTGGTCTCGGTATCGCGGTGCTCGCGGGCAACAACTATTACCAGAACAGCAAGCTCGAGGCGCAGCTCGAAGGTTCGGCAATGTACGAATCGCTAACGCGGCATGTCGTCTCGGGCAGCCTCGAGGAAGCGGAGGTCGTTGCCAGCGAGCTCGGCGAAAAATACGCCGATACGAGTTATGCGGCCCAGGCGAAACTTGCGATGGCGCGCCTGTATATGGATAAGAATCGCGATCAGGACGCTATTGATGTGCTCAGTGAATTGCTCGCGAACCCGGCTGATGAGGCAATCAAGAATGTTGCCCGTGCAAGGCTTGCACGATTGCTGGCCTACCAGGGCAAATCGCAGGAGGTCGTCGATCTCCTCGAAGGCCAGGAGAGTGAGGCATTTGCCGCGATTTACAACGAGCTGCTTGGCGATGCCTATTACGCTCTCGGCCGTATTGAAGATGCGCAGGCAGCGTATCAGCGCGTACTACTTGACCCAATAGCGCAGGCAACTGTCGACCAACAACTCGTGCAGTGGAAAGCACTGGACCTGCCTGAGGCAGGGGCTGAGGAGCCGGCAGCTGCGGAACCTGAAGCGCCGGAACCAATGGACGAACCGGTGGGCGAGGAGCCGGCAGCAGAGGAACCGGCTGTTGACGAGACAGTCGAACCTGCCGAGGCAGAGGAATAACGCGTGATAAAAGCGGTGCGCATTATCGGATTGATTGCTGTGGGCTCATTGCTCGCCAGTTGCGGGCTGTTCGGCGACAAGGATGAAGAGCTCGAGCCGATGGAACTCGTCGATATCGACCAGGTTGTCAAGGTCAAGAGGATCTGGAGTTCGAAGGTCGGGGGCAAGTCGGAGTTTCTGCGTGTTGCACTCAGGCCGGCCACTGATGGCAGCCGTATCTACGCGGCGAGCCAGGATGGCAATGTGACCGCATACGACCCTGAAAGCGGCAAACAGATCTGGCGCAACGAGCTTGATATCGAATTAACGGCAGGGCCGGGTGTCGCTGAGGGCCATCTGGTTGTTACCGCAAAAGACGGATTTGCGGTCTTGCTTGACACCTCGACAGGCGAAGAAAGATGGCGAGCAGACATCGCCGGCGAGTCGCTCGCGCAACCGCTTATAAAGGGCGAGTCGGTTATTATCCAGACCATCGATGGCCGCCTGCAGGCCTTGTCCGTGTTTGACGGCCGCAGTCTCTGGTCGATCGTGCAAACCTCTCCGGCGCTGACCATGCGGGGCTCGTCGAGCCCTGTGAGCGCAGGCAATACGGTCATCGCGGGCTTCGATTCGGGTCGCCTGGTCGCCGCGGATATCGACACCGGCACAATCATCTGGGAGTCATTGTTAGCCCCACCGCAGGGGCGTTCAGACCTGGATCGCCTGTCAGACATTGATGGTTCGATGGCTGTCGTCGGCCAGGACCTGTATGCGTCCGGTTTCCAGGGGCGCGTTGCCGCAATTGCCTCGGAGTCGGGGCAGATCTTGTGGAACCGTGAGATTTCCTCGTATGAGGGCGTTGCCGCTGACTGGACCAGCCTCTACACGGTCACTGACAACGGGGAAATCGTGGCAATGGGGCGCCAGAACGGCAACGAATCCTGGCGCAATGGATCGCTCCTGCGTCGTGAGCCCACACTGCCTGTTCCATTTGGCACGACCGTTGTCGTTGGTGATCTGGAGGGCTATCTGCATTTCTTCAATACGATCGACGGCGAGGCTATTGCGCGAGTCCGCCTTGGCAGTGCAGGGATAACGGCCGACCCGTTCGTTATGGCCAATCGCCTCTACGTTCAGAGCGATAGCGGCCAGATAGCTGCCTACGTTCTGGTCGATGATCGTCCAAAACGCAATGCCGCTGAGAATGCGGAAGACGAATCCTAATTCGCGGCGGTGATGGTGCTATCTGATGCTTCCTGTCATTGCGCTGATCGGCCGGCCCAACGTAGGCAAGTCGACACTTTTTAATCGTCTCACGCGCTCGCGTGACGCCCTTGTCGCCGATTACCCTGGACTGACTCGCGATCGCAACTACGGTTTCGGGAAACTCGGGCCTATCCCCTATATTGTCATCGATACTGGCGGCGTAGCCGGTGGAGAAGAAGGTATCGAGGAGGCGATGGTCGATCAGACCGTCAAGGCGCTGCAGGAAGCAGACATCGCGATCATCATGGTCGATGGGCGCAGTGGAATAACCGCAGCGGACGAGCATGTAGCCGAACTCGCACGCAAGCACGCCAAGAAGACCTGGCTGGCAGTTAACAAGGCGGAAGGCCTGGAGGAAACAACAGCCAACGCCGATTTCTACGGGCTTGGTCTGGGTGATCCCGTCGCCATTTCTGCTTCGCACGGCGATCGTATCAGTGCGCTGATGGATGCGGTTCTGGCCGAATTCGAAGCGGAGGAACCGGCGCCGGAAGCCGACGATGAGCAGGACCTGCGCATCGCCATTGTCGGGCGGCCCAACGTCGGCAAGTCAACGCTCGCGAATCGGCTGTTGGGTGAGGAACGTCTCGTTGTGTTTGACTCGCCGGGCACGACGCGCGACACGGTCGAAGTACCCTTCGAGCGCAATGACCGCAAGTACACGCTCATCGATACCGCGGGAATCCGTCGCAAGGCGCGGGTTAGCGAGGCAATCGAAAAGTTCAGTATCGTCAAGGCACTGCAGGCGATTGAAAAAGCGCACGTGGTGATTTCCGTGCTCGACGCGCAGGAAGGTGTAACGGAACAGGATGTCAGTCTGCTGGGTCTCGTTGTTGAACGAGGCCGGGCACTCGTCGTGGTAACAAACAAGTGGGATGGGCTCTCCGCCGAAAAACGCAAGAAGGTTCGCGATGACCTGGAGCGCCGCTTGCCATTCCTTGATTTCGCCGAGCGCATAACCGTATCGGCACTGCACGGCACTGCAGTCGGCGATCTCTTGCCGGCAGTAGAACGCGCGTACCGCGCCGCGACTCGTGACCTGTCGACGAACGAGCTGACCCGTGAACTCGAAGCGGCCGTCATGGAGCATCCGACGCCACTGGTTCGTGGGCGCCGCATCCGCCTGCGCTACGCACACCAGGGCGGGCGCAACCCGCCTGTCATCGTTATTCACGGTAACCAGACATCAAAACTGCCCGAGTCCTATCGGCGTTACCTGATCAATCGCTTCCGCAAGGCTTTCAAACTCAAGGGCACACCCGTACGGCTGGCGTTCAAGACAGGCAAAAATCCGTACGAGGGCAAGCGCAACAAACTGACGCCGCGCCAGGAACGCAAACGGGCGCGCCTGATGAAGCGCGTCAAGAAGTAACCGCAACCGCTATACTTGGGTGAAGCCAGGGGATGTTATGAGTTCGGCACGACGCATTTTTACCTACGACGGGCAGTTTCGCATGCATCGTGCCGGGTATCTCGAGTCGCCGACGCTCGCTTACGAGACCTGGGGCGAACTGAACGAGGCACGTGACAACGCCATCTTGATTTTCACGGGTCTGTCGCCGTCAGCGCATGCATCTTCCTGTGCCGTCGATCCGACGCCGGGTTGGTGGGAAGAGATGATCGGCACGGGCCTGCCTCTCGATACCGATCGGTTCTTCGTCATCTGCGTCAACTCGCTCGGCAGTTGTTTTGGCTCGACCGGGCCTGCGTCGGTCAACCCGGAAACCGGCAAACGCTACCGGCTGAGCTTTCCCGTCCTGACACTCGAGGATGTTGCGGAGTCTGCCTGGTTTGTCGTGCAACAGCTCGGCGTCGACGTTCTGCACACGGTTATCGGCTGCTCGATGGGTGGTATGAGCGGGCTCGCATTCTGTTTGCACCACCAGGAAAACGTACGATCGTTCATCTCGATCTCGTCAGGGACGAGGGCATTGCCGTTCTCGATTGCCGTGCGCTCCTTGCAGCGCGAGATGATTCGCTCGGATCCGAAGTGGAAAAAAGGTCAGTATGAAGTAGGCGACCCGCCCATTACCGGTCAGCGTCTGGCGCGCAAGCTCGGCATGATTACGTATCGTTCACCCGAGGAGTGGGTGCAACGGTTCGGTCGAGAACGGTCGACCGACCATGCGCGCATCGAAGATCAGTTTGTTGCGGAATTTGCGGTCGAGTCTTATCTCGAAAATGTTGCCCAGAAATTCACGGGTGCGTTCGACCCCAATTGCTACCTATACCTGTCGCACGCGTCCGACCTGTTCGATCTCGCGGAGTATGGTGGCTCACTGCAGTCAGGATTCAAGCGGCTGCAGCTCGAACGAGCGCTCGTCATTGGTGTGCGCACCGACATCCTGTTCCCGCTCGAGCAGCAACGCGAACTTGCGGAGGGCATCTCTGCTGTATGCAAAGACACACAGCTGGCCGCGCTCGACTGCATTCGCGGGCACGACTCCTTCCTCGTGGATATGGACGCGTTTCGCCCTGTGATCTGCGACTTTATGGGCTAACTTTCCTGTCCGGAAAGGTATACTCCCCGCTAGGTGTTACTGGGGGGTGGCTTTGGGGCAACTATTTGACGAACTGAAACGTCGCAACGTTATTCGCGTTGCTGTTGCCTATGTCGTCTCCGCGTGGCTCGTCCTGCAGGTTGCAGATGTTGCGATCGACAACATCGGTGCGCCCGAGTGGGTGTTTTCCGTATTCCTGCTCGCAGGGGCCGTGTTCTTTGTACCTGTGCTGGTGTTCTCCTGGGCCTACGAAATTACGCCCGAGGGCGTAAAAAGAGAGTCCGAGGTCGATCGCAGCCATTCCATTACGCACCGGACAGGCCGCAAGCTCGACCTGATCACAATCGGCATGCTGGTTGCCGTCGTTGCGTTCGTGATGGCTGAGCGGACGTGGTTTTCGCAGCCGGTGGATGTTGCTGCCGACGCACCCGCGGATTCAACGTCAGAAATTACGGCGACGTCAGCTAGCGAAAAGTCGATTGCCGTGCTCGCGTTCGACGACTTGTCGCCCGAGGGTGACCAGGCGTTCTTTGTCGAAGGGCTGTCTGAAGAAATCCTCAACGTGCTGGCCCAGGTGCCCGGGCTCAAGGTCGCCGGTCGAACCTCTTCTTTCGCCTTCAAGGGTAAGGATTCCGATCTGCGCGAGATCGGTGAGGCCCTGAATGTGGCCCATATTCTCGAAGGCTCGGTGCGCAAAGCGGGGAACAGGATTCGGGTTACTGCGCAGCTGATACAGGCCAGCGACGGGTTTCACCTGTTTTCCAAGACCTATGATCGGGACCTTACTGACGTGTTTGC
>Ga0224502_10000352_pt1 | contig 14946 bp, 12 predicted proteins | sample SF_Oct11_sed_USG_5_FD_169104 | JGI IMG/M metagenome (GOLD analysis project Ga0224502, IMG submission 169104) | Sediment microbial communities from San Francisco Bay, California, United States - SF_Oct11_sed_USGS_13 | ecosystem: Environmental > Aquatic > Marine > Sediment | place: USA... | reverse complement strand
GAGAGGCCGTCACAAAGTGCATTGGTGGAAGTGTTTCTTGCGCGTTTCGGCGAGGATTACCCGACACCGTTCATTCATACGGAATCGCAGGTCGGAAAAGGCAGCGCAAGCGGTGCCTACCTCGTCGGCAACGAAGACGCGGACGGCAGGGACTACACCTACCATTTCTGGATCGTTGCCAACGACAGCTGCGCTTACACGCTCGCAGCATGGGGGCCGGCCGACGATCCCGGCACGGTCCGGGACCTGCAGGCACTCTGGGACCGGCTGCAGCTGCAAGCATCACCGGCCATCCTGGACGACGCCGGCAGCGACGAGGAAAAAGCCGCGAACGCCTATTTCCTTGGCCGTATCGGTGCGCACTACTTCGAAGCGCGAGGCTACCGCGATGCATTTCGGTACCTGTCGCAGGCGGCCGATCTCGATGGCCGCGAACCTGCCTATGTCATAAACGCACTCCGTGCGCTGGTCGAAATCGGCGCCTACCGGGAAGCCTATGAATGGCTGCAGCCGCAGCTCACGCGATATGGCAACAATCTCGTCGTGCGTAGCTGGGAAGCATGGCTCGCCTACCAGACCGGAGATTCCGACAAAGCACTGCGCATCTACGAGGAGCTTTTCAGGGCGGGTTATCGCGAGGACGACGAATTTGCGCTGTACGTCGGCCTACTAGCCGACCGGGAGGAATGGGAGAAAGTCGAATCCGTAACCGCCGAGTACGCCGCTGAAGGAATGACAGAATCGTTGCGCAAGCTGCAGGCCGACCTGCACAGCCGGCGCGGTAATTACGAAAAGGCGCTGGACATACTCGACAGCATGATCGAGGGTCGCCCATTCAGTGCGGACCTCGTCTACGCGAAAATCGAAGTACTCGATCAACTGGACAGGCCGGCGGAGCTGTTGCAGCTGGCAGATCTCCTGATCGAGAAGAATTACCGATCCCTGGAAAGCTATTTCTACAAGGGTTACGCGGAATACAAGCTCAAGTCGTACGTGAAGGCGCGGGACTCCTTCAATGCGGCGCTGAAGTACTCGCCGGCGAGCACGGTCGTCCAAGAGTACCTTGCGAGTATCAACAACATTCTCGGAGAAGGCGAGAATGCGAGCATCGGCGAGGCGCTGACCGCGGTTCCCCTGCCGCAGGACCTGCAATCGCTGGTCGATAGTGCCGCCTTCAACACGACGGTCGACGGCTACGGCGCCTGGTTCCTGAATCGAATCACCGGTTACCGGTTCGACGGCGGCGAAACCCTTTTCCGTACGCAGGTGCAGCAGATCAAGGTGCAGGACGCGCAGGGTGTTGCGAATTTCAGCACGCTGGAATTCAACTTCGATCCCGCCTTCGAGCAGCTCTATGTCAACAGCCTCATCGTGCGTAGCGCGAGCGGCGAGATCATCGCCGAGGCCGACCCCGCAGCTTATTACGTAACCAGCACCGTCGACGGCTACGAGGCGAGTACGGAAAAGACCGCCCATTTGCCGGTACCGAGCCTGGCGCCGGGCACCGTGATCGAAGTCGTCGTGACCAAGCATATCAGTGTCGACAAGGACGAGTTTCCACTGGACATCCACTATCTCTCGAGCAGTCGCCCGATCGGCTATAGCGCCGTGTTCGTCACCGGCCAGCATGACAGGCTGCAATTCCGGTCTTCCGGTATCGAGGGGCCCGTCACGCGCGGCGGTTCGATGGTCTGGGAAACAGTGAACCCTGTCGTGTACCGCTGGGAGCCGATGCAGCCCTGGTACGACCGGATGCTTCCCTGGGTGACGATCGGCACGACGAGCGAGAGTTGGCGCCAGGCGGGGAACGATTACCTGGCGATGGTCGGCGGAAAGCTGGAAGACGAGCGAGTCGCAGACATGGCGGCGCGCCTCGTCGAGGGAATAGACGATACCCGCCGCAAGGTCGAGATCATCAGTCACTATGTGCAGCGAGAGCTGCACTACGAGGCTATCGAGTTCGGACGCCGCGCCTATATGCCAAAAACCGCGCGGGAAACGCTGCGTGATCGCTATGGCGACTGCAAGGATCACGCCGTCCTGCTGGTCTCGATGCTGAACGCCGTCGGAGTTCCAGCGCAGCTCGCGCTCGTCAACATCAACCAGCGTGTCCTGCCCGGCTTGCCAAGCATCGACCAGTTCGACCACATGATCGTGTCCGTGCCGGTCGAAGGGGCGCGCCTCTATATCGACTCGACCGACAAGGACCTCAGGCTCGGCACGACACCACCGCGCTACATGGCCGGCAACCATGCGCTGGTGCTAGGAGAAACGCCCGAGCTGCTGCCCATTCCGGAATTTGCCGTAGGTGACTCCGGGCTGCAGGTCGAACGCGAGATCGAACGCATCGCCGACGACCAGCTGAGGGTGACCGAGGTCGGTGTATTCTCGGGTTACCAGGCTGCCGACATTCGCGGCCAGTTGCGTGAGATCGAGGCGTCGGAGGTGCTGGGCACGATGCAGCGATGGGTCGCCGATCGCTACTCGGACGCGATCGTCGACGACGCTTTCGTCGACAACGTGTTCGACGCTGGTGGGGAACTCGTCGTCGAACTCCAGTACCGGCTGCCGATCGACACGGGATCGTTCGACCTGCCCGGATTCTTCGAGGCAACCTTTCTCGATTACGAGCGCCTGCCGGAGCGGCGTTTCGGGTTCGAGATCCCCGCGCCGCTGACCGTGTCTACCGTTACGACGGTACGCGAGGCGAGTGCATCCAAGCTCAGGGCCGCATCGAAAAAGCCCGATTCCGACGAGTCCCGGTTCGGCAGCTGGCGACGGATGATCGACAGCGGTGACGACGACTGGATACTCAGGTTCGAGTACACGAGCGGCCGGGATGAGTTCGGGCCGGGGGACTACGGTGAATTCACCGATTTTCACCGCAGGCTCGTCGGCGCCATCGAGCAGCCGATGGTGATCGAGTAAGCTACGTATTCCATTTCGCGGCGCCGGTCTCTTACACTCAACGACTGTAGAGGCGGTTCTCGAACCGCGAAGAATCTGGATCATGCGGATATGGCGCCGCAACAGCAGGAGAGCGATATGAGCGAATACGATGACCTGGTGGCCGATCTCAAGCAAAAGCGCGACGAGTTACGTCTCAAGATTCACCTGGCGTCAAAAGAGGCGCAGGTCGAATGGGAGGATCTCGAGAAGAAAATGCAGGAGTTTTCCTCTCGTGCGGAACTCGACAAGACCGGCGAAGGCATCGGCGACGCCCTTGGCAAGTTCGCCGAGGAACTGAAACTGGGCTACAAGCGCATACGGGACGCCATCAAGGAAGACTGATCCCGGCTGCACGGCTCGTCCCGGATCAGGCCCGTTTCGGCGCGGGCGAGCGCACTTTTGCAACCGGGCGCGTCCAACTCCCAGGACGGACATGATCCGGGGAGCCAAGATGAAATGCATAATCAGCCTGGTGTTGGCCGGTGTTCTCGCATCGAGCGCGGTGTATACGGAAAGCCTTACGGAGAAGAATTCGGCCAGGGACGCAGTGAGCGAAGTGTCCCTGGTTGCACACAGTCCGCCGTCCCGAAAGCCTTGTCTCCGCGGCTAGGACTGATTCCCGAGATACGAGGATTTTGACAAAAACTGTGCTGTGGGCACGGTTTACGGTCACCCGACGGGTGCTATAGTAGCCGCGATTTCGCTTATCAAGGGCAAGGTAAGATGGGTCTACAAAAAGCACGCGGGGCGCTGCTGCGCCTGATATCCGTATCGATTGTCTGCATGGGGTTCGCCCAGGCGGCGCCGGCAGGCATGATCGGCACCTCATACATGCTGGATGAAGAATCCAGGGCGGCGAGCCTGTCTCGGCTCGAGGTATTGCTGGCGCGCAAAGACGTGGCCAGGCAACTGGAAGCGTTCGGCGTCGACCGGGCCATGGTGGTTGAGCGCCTCAACGGACTGAGCCATGCCGAGCTCCTGGAGCTCGAAGGTCAGCTCGACTCGCAGGTCGCGGGCGGCGATATCGTTGCTCTGATCGGCGCCGTGTTCGTGGTGCTGCTCATCCTCGAGCTGGTCGGTGTGACCGACATCTTCAAGAGCTTCTAAGCGCAGAAGCATGTTGGGCGTGCCCAGCGTTTACCGATGGAGCCGGCTAATGCCGGCTCTTTTTGTTCTGGTGACCGGTTGCGCATCGGTTCCACCATCGGTGGGCGAGCTGCCGTATCCCGAACATGCCATCGAGCTCGAGGACGCGCCTTTCCACCCGCAGGAACGCTACCAGTGCGGACCGGCGGCACTAACCACGGTGCTCGAGAAGAGCGGGGCCGCGGTATCGCTGGACGACATCGTGGAAAAGGTCTACCTGCCGGGCAGGCAAGGCAGCCTGCAGTTCGAACTCATGGCGGCCACGAGAACCGAGGGCCGCCTCCCCTACACGATCGACGGCAGTCTCACGGCGGTCTGGCGCGAACTCGAGATGGGCCGCCCGGTGCTGGTGCTGCAGAACCTGGGTGTTGCAGCGATACCGCGATGGCATTACGCGGTCGTGGTCGGCATCGACGCCGGCCGCGGTGAAGTTGTGCTGCGCTCCGGCACGGACAGGCGCCGGGTTACGCCGATCAGGGCTTTCCTGCACACGTGGCGGCGTGGCGACTACTGGGGAATGGTCGTGCTGGCGCCCGGCGAACTGCCCGCTGCCGTTGACCGTTCTCGCTATTTCGAGGCAATTGCGGCACTCGAGCAGGCCGGCCGGTTCGAAGAAGCGGCGCTCGCCTGGCGGGCTGCTCTCGTGAACTGGCCCGGCGACACCACTGCCCTGTTCGGCCTCGCGAATGCGCAGTTCGCGCTGCAGGACTTCACTGCAGCCGAAGTAAGCTACCGCGAACTGCTCCAGCGAGATCCGGGGTTGTTCGCGGCCCGCAACAACCTCGCGCTGGTGCTCTCTGAACAAGGTAAGCATGGCGCCGCCCTGGGGGAGATCGAATCGGCCCTGGCGGAAAACCGGGACCCGGATCTCGAGGACGCGCTCCAGGATACACAGGCGACGATTCGACGCCGTATCTCAGGCGCCGAACGGTGACGCTGCTCTAACCCGCCGCCTGCTCGGCGTCGTGTTTCAGGCGCATGCTGCGGCCGCGGCTGACGTGCAGCAGGTCGCTGATCTTCCGAACGAGAGCATCTTCGTACATGTCGAGGCGGCCATCCGCATAAGCGACCTGCCATAGCAGGCCGACGATCCGGGCTTTCTCGCCCTCATTCAGGTTGTTGTGAAGGAGCTGGGTGAATTCGTGCAGAGACACGAGGTCTTCCGCCTTGTCGTCGGCGGCATTCACGAGCTCAGCGGCATCCTCCGGGGATATCCCGAAGTGCTTCTCGACCAGGCGCAGCACACGGTCGAATTCGCTTTCCTCGAACACGTGATCGGCGCGCGCGACGTCCAGCATCAGCACGGCGGTGGCCGAACGTATAGCGGCTTCCCGCGTGTCGCCGTCTGCCTCGGTCGGGGGCGCCGAGATCGCCGCAACCACCTGGTTGATAAATCGCTTGATCATCTGCTGCCTGGGGTCCGATGAGTTCCAAACTCCAATGATTGACGGCCCATGCAGGATTTTCAACCTTATCGACCGCCGGCGTATGATGGTGTTCCACGACAAGACCAAGCGGAGACACTTAGATGCAGGCAGCGGAAGAAGAACGACAGGCAAGGCTCGAAGACTTGCTTCGCTCGGGTCGCGCCGAAGACGTCGAGGCCATGCTCGACGCCCTGCATCCGGACGAGCTGCTGCATGAAATCTATGTGCTGGACCCGGATGATCAGCGCAGGTTGCTGGCGCTGCTGCCGCCGGAGCGCGCCGCATCATTACTCGAGGCCGTGTCCGACGCTCACGCCGCCGACCTGATCGAGGAGATGCCGGCGTCGACGACGGCGCCGATCGTCGAAGAACTCGCGAGCGACCACCGGGTAGACGTGCTGTCGGAACTGGATGCAGACGATGCCGAGGCGATCATCGCCGAGCTTGCGGAGGAAGACGCGGAAGAGATCCGCGAACTGATCACCTACCAGCCCGACCAGGCCGGCGGTCTCATGATGACCGAGTTCGCCTCCTACCCCATGTCGCTCACGGTGCGCGAAGTCGTCGAAGACCTGACCCGCGAGGACATCGACTATCACCTGCTGACCGTTCACTACGTCTACGTCGTGGTGAAACATCGTAAGCTCAAGGGTGTCATCCGTATCCGCGACCTGGTGTTTGCTGATCCGGTGCGCAAGATCGGCGAGCTTGCCAAGGAGGCACTGGCGGTGTTGCCCGACGCAGAGCTGGGTGAACTCGAGAATTTCTTCGACGAACACGACATCGCCGCCGTGCCGGTGGTCAATACGCGCGGCATGATGCTCGGGATCGTGCGCCGGCGCGCCGTCCTCGAGGCCCTGGCGGAGAAGTCCGAGGCCGACAGCCTGAAGGCTGCGGGCATCATCGGCGGCGATGAGCTGCGCAGCATGCCGGTCAGCGTGCGCTCGGCGCGCCGCCTTTCGTGGCTGAGCATCAACATCGTGCTCAACATCATCGCGGCCAGCGTCATCGCGTTCTACGAAGACACTTTGACGGCGGTGATCGCGCTCGCCGTGTTCCTGCCCATCGTCTCCGACATGAGCGGCTGTTCGGGCAACCAGGCGGTGGCCGTGACCATGCGCGAACTGACGCTCGGCGCGGCGTTGCCGCGCGACGTCTTGCGGGTCTGGGGCAAGGAGGCCAGCGTCGGCATCATCAACGGCATCGCGCTCGGTCTGCTGCTCGGCCTGGCCGCGTGGATCTGGAAGGGCAACGCCGTCCTCGGCATGGTGGTCGGAGCGGCGCTCGCGATCAATACGGTCGTCGCGGTTTCGATCGGGGGCACGGTGCCGCTATTATTGAAGCGTTTCAAATTTGATCCCGCGGTAGCATCGGGGCCGCTGCTGACGACGGTGACGGATATGTGCGGTTTTTTCCTGCTGCTGAGCCTCGCGAGTCTCGTTTTGCCGGCTATATCATGACTACACGAAACTGGAAAATCGTCCCTGGCAGGCTGGGCCCGCCTATCTTCGCTCTGGCAGGAGTGCTGCTCGTCCAGCTGTCATCCTGCGCGAGCGTCGAGCCCCTGGAACGGCCGTACCGGGTTGCTGTGCCGATGCCGCCGCAGGTGGCGGAACGGTTCGACTACCAGGCCGGGGAGGTGCACGCGGAATTGAGCCTGCTTAGGGAAAACACGACCTATCGTGTGTTCGAAGGCGAATTCCCGCCGGACATTGCGGGCAGCGATGACGACACCCCGATCACGTTCGAATACTACGAGCAGGTCGGGAACGACCACGCGCCGGTCGTACTGGTATTGCCGATACTCAACGGTCAAAAGATCGTCGTGATGCCTTTCGCCACCTATTTTGCGGACAACGGGTACAACGCCGTGATTGTCGACACCGTGCAGCGCAAGACGCTGCTGGAAGACATGCTGGAGCCCGAGGCCGCCATACGGCGCACGGCCATTCGCCACCGCCGCGTGCTCGACTGGATCGAGACGATGCCGAACATCGACCAGGACAAGGTCGCGGTATTCGGCGCAAGCCTCGGCGGCTTCAATGCGATGTTCCTGACGGCAACCGATGCGCGAATCAAGGCTTCCGCGCTCGCGCTGGTGGCGGGCGATCTGTCCTACGTGCTGACGAACTCGTCCGAGGGACGGATTATCGATGCGGTGGACGGCGCAATGGAAACGCTGCAGACCGACGAGGAGGGTCTGCGGGAATACCTCGAACAAGAAATTGTGTCGGACCCCATGAGCCTGGCCCGGTACATCGACCCGGAGCGCGTGCTGGTGGTGCTCGCCAAGTTCGATGATGCCGTGCACTACGAAAAACAGCTCGAACTCCTGGATGCGATGGGCAATCCGGAAGCGATAACGTTGCCGACGGGGCACGTAACGACAGCGGCGTATCTTTTCTACCTTCGCAGCAGTGTGCTGGACTTTTTCAATCGACAGTTCAACGGTCCGGCAAATGTTCCGGAAATTCCCGAGCCGAGGTCCGGTCCCGGTGATGAGGGCCGGAATCCCTGACGGTGATTGCCGGCCGACTATCTCTGTTCCCGGCATTGACGCTGCTGGCCGCTTGTGCGGCTTCGCCCGATAAGGACGCGGAGCCAGCTGCCGACGAGCAGGCCGTCGATGCTCCGGTGCCCGTTGCCGTTACCGAGCACCCGCTGCCGGAGGAGTGGGTCGCGGCGGTCCCCTTGATGACCGTGCCCGAGCCGCTGCTCGATCGCACCCAACGCACCGTGGAAGACGTCGTTACGGGCACCGCGCAGACCGTCGATAATATCTTCGGGTCAGCGGACGTCGAGGAGGATGCCACGGTGACACGCGGGCGTCTCTCCGTCGGCGGCCAATGGGACCAGCGCGACGGGTTGCGCGAGCGTATCCGCCTGAAGGCGCGTTTCGGGTTGCCGGCAATAAACAAGCGCACCAGCCTGCTCCTGGGTAGGGGCGAGGTCAACGACTTCGTCGACGGCTCGTCCGATGACAACATCGACACGCTGCCGGACCGCTTCAATGACTTCCAGGACGAGGACTGGCTGCTCGGCATCGGCTACAGTCGTGACGCGACGCTGCGGCGCGGCTGGTCCTTCGGCGCAGGTGTACGTATGGCGACGCCGCTCGAGCCTTTCGTCCGCGCGACCTATCGCTGGCACAAGGCATTCGGTGACGACTGGCTGTGGCGGATAGAGCCGCGGCTGTTCGTGCAGAGTCAGCGCGGCGCAGGCATCTCGATACAGAATACGCTCGATCACGTTTTCAACGAGAACTGGCTGTTGCGATCCTATTCGATCTTCGTTGCCGAGGAAGAGGTCGAAGGGATCTCCTGGACGACCAAGCTCATCGCCTACCGGAACCTGACGGAGAAAGCGGCGATGTCCTATGCCGTATACGCTACCGGCGAAACCGACTACGAGGTGCCGCTGCGGGACTGCGGCATAGAGCTGCGGTACCGGCGTCAGATCTCCCGCGAGTGGCTGTTTGTAGAGCTTTTGACCTACGTGAACTGGCCGCGCGACTTTCTGATCGAGGAGCGCGAAAGCAATATCGGCGTCGGCATAGAGTTCGAAATGCAGTTCGGCGACTGGCCCGGGCGACCGCCGAAAAACAAGTGATCAACGGGACGGATTCATGCACATGACTTTCGCAGCAGCGCGCGCACTTGCATTCCTTTTCCTGCCGGCCCTGGCCGCTTGCTCGCAGGATGCGTTGCAGGCGGATTCTTCCGCGGATCGCGAGTTCGCGCGGCTGGAGCAACGGGCAGAGCGCGTGGAAATCGTCCGCGACGATTTCGGCGTGCCGCATATCTACGGCAAGACCGATGCTGACGCCGTATTCGGCATGCTGTATGCGCAGGCCGAGGATGACTTCCCGCGCATCGAGCGCAACTACACCTGGGCGACCGGCCGGTTGGCCGAAGTCGAAGGCGAGAGCGCGATCTTCAGTGATCTGCGAGCGCGACTGTACATGACCGTCGACGAAGCGAAAGCCGCCTACCAGTCCGCGCCCGGCTGGCTGAGAGAGCTGTGCGATGCGTGGGCCGACGGCCTCAACTACTACCTGGTGACGCACCCAGAAGTGGAGCCCCGCCTGCTCGATCGCTTCGAGCCCTGGATGCCGATGTTCTTCAGCGAGGGCTCGATCGGCGGAGACATCGAACAGGTCCCGCTGGAGCGGATCGCGCGTTTCTATGGCGGCGACGATGCCGGTGAAGCCATCACGGCAGCCCGCGGTATCGAGGCCGAGTTCGCGCCGCCCGGCGGATCGAACGGTTTCGCGATAGCGGGCGAGCGCACCCGCTCCGGCAACGCCATGCTGCTGATCAATCCGCACACGTCGTTCTATTTCCGCGGCGAGGTGCACGTGGTCAGCGAGGAGGGACTGAATGCGTACGGCGCCGTGACCTGGGGACAGTTCTTCATCTACCAGGGATTCAACGAGAAGACCGGCTGGATGCACACGTCGACGCGAGTGGACTTCATCGACGAGTTCGTCGAAGACGTTAGCCGGGTCGATGGCGATCTCGTGTATCGCTACGGGGAAGAGTCGAGGCCCGTCGAGGTGTCCGAGGTAACGCTGAATTTCAGGGACGGCGAGGGGGTGGGCGAGCGGACGTTCACCGTGTACCACACGCACCACGGGCCGGTAACGCACACGGTGGACGGCCGCTGGACGGTGACGAAGATCAACTGGGACCCTGTCAATGCGCTGATACAGTCCTACACGCGGACGAAGCTCGGCAATTACGACGAGTTCCGCGAGATGATGAACATCCGCACCAACTCGTCGAACAACACGGTGTTCGCGGATGCGGAAGGCAATATCGCCTACTTCCACGGCAACTTCATCCCGAAGCGCGACACGCGTTTCGATTACTCGAAGCCGGTCGACGGCAGCGACCCTGCGACGGACTGGAACGGCCTGCATACCGTCGACGAGGCGATCACGATCCTGAATCCGCCGAACGGCTGGATACAGAACGCGAACTCGACGCCGTTCACGGCCGCGGCCGAATTCAGCCCCAGGCGCGACGACTACCCCGTCTACATGGCGCCCGACGACGAGAACTTTCGCGGCGTGCATGCCGTCCGGGTGCTCGGGGACGTCGATGACCTGACGCTCGACGGCCTGATCGAACTGGCGCACGACCCTTATCTTCCCGGCTTCGAAGTCCTCATCGCAGGGCTGCTCGAGGCCTGGGATGTTGCCGAGGAGCCCGATGCCGCGCTCGAGGAGCCGATCGAAGTCCTGCGAAGCTGGGACCTGACGACCGGCACGGACTCGGTGGCCATGTCGCTCGCTCATTTCTACGGCACGCGCCACCTGGACCGCGCGAACTTTCCGGAAGGCCTTAGCGAGATGGAGCGGATCACGATGTTGGGCACCACTACGCCGCCCGAGGAACGCCTCGCGATCTTCGCCGAGACAGTGGCGATGTTGAACGACGACTTTGGTGACTGGCGCACGCCGTGGGGCGAGATCAATCGCTTCCAGCGCCTGTCCGGCGCTATCGATCTCGAGTATGACGACGATGTGCCGAGCCTCGCCGTGGGCATGGCGAACAGCCGCTGGGGAGCACTCGCGGACTTCGGCGCGAAGCGCCGCGAGGGAACCAGGCGCCTGTACGGCGACAACGGCAACAGCTTCGTCGCGGTCGTGGAATTCGGCGACAGCGTCAAAGCCAAATCGATCCTCGTCGGCGGGCAAAGCAACGACCCGGATTCGCCGCATTTCGATGACCAGGCTCCGCTGTACGTGGAGCAGGAGTTCAAGGACGTGGCCTACTACCGTGAAGACGTCGATCGCCGCGCCCGCGAACGCTACCGGCCGGGGCAGAGGCGTGCGGCACCCTGAGATGCATGATGATACCGGCGAATACCATGATGTCGTGATCATCGGCGCGGGCCTCTCGGGCATCGGCGCCGCCTGTCATCTGCAAGCCAGTCTGCCCGACCTGGGGTACGTCATCCTCGAGGGCCGCGAACGGATGGGCGGCACCTGGGACCTGTTTCGCTACCCGGGGATCCGCTCGGACAGCGACATGCACACCCTCGGCTACCGCTTCAAACCCTGGAAAGATGCGAAAGCCATCGCGGACGGCCCCGCGATTCTCGAATACATTCGGGAAACGGCGGCCGAACATGGAATCGCGGGCCGAATCCGATATCGCCACCGCCTGGTCAGGGCGGAGTGGTCGAGCGAGGATTGCGCCTGGTCACTGAGTGTCGAGAGAGGCGATCCCCAGGAGCCCCGCCAGATTCGCTGCAGGTTCCTGTTGATGTGCGCAGGCTATTACAGCTACGAGCACGGACACACGCCGGCATTCCCCGGCCGCGAGCGATTCGGCGGCCCCATCGTCCATCCACAGGCGTGGCCGGAAGATCTGGATTACGTGGGCAAGCGCGTGGTGGTCATCGGCTCCGGAGCGACCGCGGTCACGCTGCTGCCGGAGCTTGCCGGGAAGGCCGGTCACGTGGTCATGCTGCAGCGTTCGCCGACGTACATGATCGCGTTCCCGGACGAAGACATCATCGCCAACGCGCTCGGCAAGGTCCTGCCGGCGAATCTCGCCTACCGGATTACGCGCTGGAAGAACGTCCGGTTGCAGGCATTCATATTCCGGGTCGCACGCAGGTGGCCCCGCTTCGCGCGCTGGTTGCTCGTCGGCCACGCCCGCCGCGCGCTGGGCCCGACTTTTGACGTCGAGAAGCATTTCAATCCCCGCTACGAGCCCTGGGAGCAGCGGCTCTGCCTGGTACCGAACGACGACCTGTTCGAGGCGATTCGCTCCGGCCGAGCCTCCGTGGTCACGGACAGGATCCAGTCGTTCACCGAGACGGGCATCCTGCTCGAGTCAGGGGAGTCGGTCGACGCGGACATCATCGTGACCGCAACCGGGCTCGACATCGTCGTGCTGGGCGGCGTGGAGTTCTTCGTGGACGGCAGGCAGGTCGATTTCTCCGGGTCCTTTACCTACAAGGGCGTGATGATCGAAAAGGTACCGAACATGATCTCGACCTTCGGTTACATCAACGCGTCCTGGACTCTAAGGGCCGATCTCATCGCCCGGTTCGCATGCCGCGTGCTCAAGCACATGCGGGAATCCGGATTCCGCAAGTGCGTGCCCGAGCTGCGCGCCGAAGACGAAGGGATGGCGCCGCGGCCGTGGATCACCGGCTTCTCGTCGGGTTACCTGCAGCGCGTCATGGACGAGTTGCCGAAGCAGGGCGCTAGAGCGCCCTGGCTCAATTCGCAGGACTACTTCGCAGACCGCCGGAATTTTCTCAAGGGCCGGCTGGACGACGGCGTGCTGCGCTTCGGCGAATCCTCACGGGCGGATACGGTCACGGCGGCCTGATCCCGATGGTGCCGTCGCCGCCGGGCGGCCGCGTTTGCCGGTCCGGTCGATCAGCTCCGACACCATGATGCGCAGATCGCGCATCTCGCGTTTATCGAGCAGCGAAGGCAGCGAGAACTGCGCGCGAATGCGATCCTCGTGAAACGAGAAGAACATCGAACGCAGCGCGCCGCTCATGTCGTGTGTGTGTTCCGCACTGTCGATCAGGAATTGCATGATCAACTCTGAGGCTTCCGATTCGAGTCGAGCCCTGTCATAGCGCGCCTGAACGGATGCCCAGACAAGATCCAGGTCGCCGTTCGACCGCTCGTATTCGTCAGCAAACATGATCGGTGCGAAGCGCCCCATCTCGCGATAGAGTTCGCCGGAGACACCCGGGTCCCCACACATCAGCTTCAGGGAGTCGGAACCCGCGACTTCGTTCGCCAGCAGTACACCCATCTCCGCTTCCCGGTCGATTTCACGAATCAGGTTCCGATAGCAGTGCTCGACCGGGTCGGCCGACTGGAGCACGCGGTTGGTCTTGTCCGTAATCTCGGCAACAATGCGCTGCTGAGTCCACCGATCCAGGCCACCGATCGGACTTGATTCGTCGGCGACCTGTTCGAACAGCATCGTCGTTACCGCCTCGATTACCAGTTGATCCAGCGTGGTCGACTGAGTTTGAGACTTGAACATCGCGTTCATTTCGATCTCCCGTTGTGCAGTAACACCATTGTCCGGAAATCAGCGCTCTCGCTCTGGTGCGATTTACTCCGGTACTGGTCAATGTGCCTCACACTCATAAGTCATTGATATTAATGAGACCTTGGGGTTCAATATGGAGTAAATATGCTCTGCGAACACTCGACATTGGCTAATGTGCCGAGGCTGCTGGCCGACACGCTGCGCAGCGACTACGGCATGGATCCGGCGCCACTGCTTGCGCGGGTGGGGATCGATTCTGCAGCATTTCTGCGCCCCGGTGCGCGCGTGCCATACCGGAAAATGTTCGATCTCTGGGATGCCGCAGTAGACGAAACGTCGGATCCCCTGTTCGGATTCAGGGTCGGCGCGCGTGCGGTACCCGGCGATTTCTATGTGTTGGGCCATTCATGGCTGGTGACGTCAACATTGTGCGACGCGCTGGAACGTTTCTGCCGGTACATCGCTGTCGTCTCGACTGCTGCGACCGATATCAGCCTGCAACGGCACGAGGATTCCGTAGTGCTGGTCGAGAAATTTCCCGATAAATCGCTTGTTCCGCACAAGGCGGCGAACGATGCAGGCTACGTTGCGCTGACCATGCTGTTCGAGACAATCGCGCGGCGTCCCGTGCATCCGATCAGCGTGGAGCTGATGATCGCAAGGGACGAAACCAGTGTTGAGTACGAGAAGTTGTTTCGCTGCCCGATCGTGTACGGGGCCGAATCGGACAAGCTGAGCTTCGCGCGCGTTGACGTCGAGGAACAATTACCGGGCTCGGTGCCGGAGCTCCTGGACGCATCGGATGCGCTGGCTGACGACTACCTCGCCTCTCTGGATACGAGTACAGTGAGCGCCGAGGTACACAAGCAGATTATCCAGATGCTGCCTTCGGGACGCGTCGACCAGACAACCGTGGCTGAAAAGCTCTACCGTAGTCGAGCGACACTGCAGCGGCAGCTAAAGGCAGAGGGCACGAACTTTCGCACGATCCACGATTCGACGCGGCGCAATCTCGCGAAGCGCTATTTGCGCGCTGGTAAGCTCGCCCAGGCGGAGATCGCGTTTCTTACCGGATTTACCGACCAGAGCAATTTTGCTCGCGCATTCAAACGCTGGGTCGGCGTCACTCCAGGCGAGTTCCGGCAGAAATTCGAGGGAACGCTGCACACAAGTGCATGACCGAGAAGCATTAGTCCCCATCAGCGGTCGTGGCCCCACCGCAATCCCAGGACGAGGTGGACGACGTCGTAGCCTGAGTTATTGTCTGCCACCCCAGCGTTTGAGATGTGCAGGTAGCGGAGGGTCACGCTGGCCTGCCGGTCCCGCTGCAGGGGGATCAACCAGCCCGCCCCAGCATGGAGCGTGAACATCCAGCGACTGCCGTC
>Ga0224502_10000351_pt1 | contig 14983 bp, 9 predicted proteins | sample SF_Oct11_sed_USG_5_FD_169104 | JGI IMG/M metagenome (GOLD analysis project Ga0224502, IMG submission 169104) | Sediment microbial communities from San Francisco Bay, California, United States - SF_Oct11_sed_USGS_13 | ecosystem: Environmental > Aquatic > Marine > Sediment | place: USA: California... | reverse complement strand
TGCGGTACGCGCTGCGGTATGCGATAAGGGCCGAATGGACACTATCGAATACCTGGACAGGATTCGCGACGCCAGGGTTTATGACGTTGCAGACAAGACGCCACTGGAGCTCGCAAAGAACCTCTCCGAACGCCTGGGCAACCGATTTCTGATGAAGCGCGAGGATCTTCAGCCTGTCTTCTCGTTCAAGCTGCGCGGGGCCTATAACAAGATTTCGCGGCTCACAGACGACGAAGTCAGCCGGGGCGTTATCTGCAGTTCGGCCGGAAATCACGCACAAGGAGTTGCATTGGCTGCGAAGAGACGCGGCACTCGCGCCGTGATCGTCATGCCCGTCACGACGCCATCGATCAAGACCGATGCCGTTACGTCCCTGGGTGGCGAAGTCATTCTGCATGGCGACAACTACGACGACGCCTACGCGTACGCGCGCGAACTCGAAGAAAAAGACAGCCTGGTATTCATCCATCCCTTCGATGACCCCGACGTCATCGCGGGTCAGGGTACGATCGGCAAGGAAATCCTCGAACAGGCCAACGAGAAAATCGACGCTATGTTCATACCCGTTGGTGGCGGTGGCCTGATCGCCGGGATCGCCGCATGGGTAAGGCAAATGCAGCCCGACATTCGCATCATCGGCGTCGAGCCGGATGACTCAACGGCGATGTCAGATTCGCTTGAGGCAGGCGCACCCATCGTACTGGACCACGTCGGGATTTTTGCAGACGGCGTCGCCGTGCGGCGTGTGGGCGATGAGACGTTTCGTCTTTGCAAAGAACTGGTCGATGAAGTCATCACGGTGGATACCGACCAGATCTGTGCCGCAATTCGCGACATTTTCGAGGACACACGATCTATTGTTGAGCCTGCTGGCGGCCTCGCGGTCGCCGGGGCAAAAAAATACGCCGCTGAGCGAAACGCCTCGGGACAGACGTTTGTGACGATCAGCTGCGGAGCCAACGTGAATTTCGATCGGCTGCGCCACATCGCCGAGCGTGCGGCTGTCGGCGAGCAAACCGAGATGTTGTTGGCGGCTGAAATCCCTGAGCAACCGGGCAGCTTTCGCCGCTTCTGCGAGGCCATTGGGCGGCGTGGCATCACGGAGTTCAACTACCGTTATTCGGATGACAGCAAGGCCCACATCTTCGTTGGCATCCAGCTGAGCAACGGTATGCAGGAGCGCAAGGCATTGCTCGTTCAACTTCGAGATAAGGGATTCCCTGTCGAAGATCTCAGCGATAATGAAATGGCGAAGCTCCATGTGCGCCACATGGTCGGAGGGCGGTCCACCAGTATTCGTAACGAGCGCCTGTTCCGTTTCGAATTCCCTGAACGCCCGGGCGCGCTGCTCGATTTTCTGAATGCGATCGGCACGGACTGGAACATCAGCCTGTTCCACTACCGCAATCATGGCTCCGACTATGGCCGCATCCTGGCTGGCATCGACGTGCCACAGGATGAGACCGCGGAACTCGAAGCCCATCTTGCCGAACTCGGCTACCCGCACTGGGAAGAAAGCGACAATCCAGCCTACAGGTTGTTTCTGGGCTAAAAGCCGAGTGGCTGATGCCGGAGCAGCGATGGCTGCCTGTTGCGAGAATCGCGCCACAAAACTGTCGGTTTGGTCAATTTATCCACGTTGCGCTTTTCCATGCCCTGCCTTATTACTTCTTGATTGCAACCATTTCCATAGAACATGCATCAAAGCTATGTAATGGCACAAAAACTGGGGATTTTGGTGACGCTAAAAACATTGACAGTAATTTTCTGGGGCTTCCTGATAGCAGCCGCTGCGGTAGCCGGTGAAGAACACAAGATGAAGATCGAGGTTGCCATCAGCGGCGACGGGGAGGAACACAAGACCTTTGAATGGCATGGTGACGGTTCCGAGATCGATGATCTTGAGGTTGGCGAAAGCAAGACGATTACCGACGACGACGGCAACGAAGTCACGATGACACGTACGGAAGACGGCGTGGAAATCGAGGTCGACGGCAAGAAGATTGAGCTCATGCATATGGGAAGTGGCATTGGCGCAGACGTAATGCATGAGAAGGGCGCCAAGGTTGTGATTCACGGCGAGCATGAATCTGAAGATGTCACGATAGAGAAACATAAGAGCTTCAAAATCATCAAATCGCACGACGACGACGGCATAACGATCATCTCGGGCGACAAAATTGACGCAAAGACCCGGGCGCGCCTGGAAGAAGTACTCAAAGACGCCGGCAAGGACAGCACGATCACGTTTATTGACGGCAGTGAATTAAGTGGTGACGAGCAGGCTCATAGCAAGCGCGAAGTGCGCGTCATCAAGAAAGAGGTTGACGTAACAAACTGATAATCCCTTATGCTGTTTGTTTCGTAATGTTTGGCGGTGACTTTTGTCACCGCCTTTTTTTATGCAGGCACGCACGTGTTCACCACATCTCCCGCAGTCGTGAGGCCACATCAATCTGCTTGTCGGAACGCACTCTGAAAGCCGCACCTTCGACTTCCGGCCGTCCCGCGAATCTCTGGTCCAATGTGGCCAGAAGTCGATTCGTCATAAAACGGCTGCGCGCACCATAAACGTGCCTGTCACCATCACGCCGCTGCTGCGTAACGTGATATCGCAACGGCGATATCAGCGACAAAGACTGCTTTGCGCGGGTCATCGCCACATAGAGCAGCCGCCTTTCTTCCTCGATCATTTCCGGCTTGCCAGTCGCAAACTCAGACGGAAAATTGCCATCCGTAACATTGAGTACAAACACAGACTCCCACTCCTGCCCTTTGGCCGAATGCACCGTGGAAAGAATCAGGTAGTCCTCATCGAGCAGGGGATCGCCAGCCAGATCTCCTGCCGCGCTCGGCGGATCCAGTGTCAACTCGGTCAGGAATCGCTCACGCGTCGGGTAGCGGCCCGAAATCTGCTCGAGTTGCTCCAGGTCCGCCTCGCGCGTATCGATGCCATCGTAAATGCGTTCGAGATGCGGCTGGTACCAGCGACGTGCCTCGGTCAGCTGTGACTGCCAACCACGATCCCCAATCTCAGCACCTCCCAGCGATGCCATGAGTTCGCAAAATCCCGGCCACCCCCCTGCCGCAGCGGCAGGGGCCCGAAACTCAGCAAGCGCGCCGATACGGTGCTCATTAACGGCCAGGTGCTCGAAACAACGCGCGGCGTTTGATGGACCCATGCCCGGCAATAATTTGAGAACACGAAACGCGGCAACCTCATTTCTGGGGTTTTCCGCCCATTTGAGCACCGCCAACAGGTCTTTTACGTGTGCCGCCTCAAGAAATTTGAGGCCACCGAACTTGACGTACGGGATATTGCGGCGCACCAGCTCGAGCTCAAGCCTGTCGCTGTGATGCGAACCACGGAACAGGACGGCCTGCTCCTTGAGCGCCATGCCAAGCTCACGATTGGCAAGTATCGAGGTTACAACGTACTCGGCCTCAGCATCACCGTCCTCGACGGTAATGTAGCGAGGCTTGCCGCCGTCCTGCCGTTCCGAGTAGAGGTTCTTCCTGTACTGCCGCTCACTCTCCGCGATGAGGCAATTGGCGGAGTCCAGTAACGGCTGTGTCGAGCGATAGTTTTGTTCCAGCGTTATCACCTTCGCCGACGGCATATACTGATCCGGAAAATCGAGAATGTTTTCAACCTCAGCAGCGCGAAAAGAATAGATCGACTGCGCATCATCGCCAACAACGGTCACTCCGGAACCGTCCGGCTTCAACGCATTGAGGATCTGTGCCTGCACGAGGTTCGTGTCCTGGTATTCGTCAACAAGCACATGGTCGAACCACGACCCTATCTCCTCGGCGAATTCCGCTTCGGCAACGAGATGGCTCCAATACAGCAACAGGTCGTCATAATCGAGCGACTGGCTTTGCTGTTTGCGTTGCACGTAGTGTCGAAACAGCTCCGCGAGCTCATCTGTCCAGTCCGCACACCACGGATACGTTTTGTCCAGGGTTTCTGCCAGCGGCCTTTGCGTGTTTACGCAGCGCGAATAAATAGCGAGGCAGGTGTCTTTCTTCGGAAAGCGTCGCGATGTACGCGTCAGTTTTTGCTCATGCCGGACAACGTCAATCATGTCCGCGGCATCGCCACGATCAAGAACCGAGAAACCGGGGTCCAGGCCGAGGTTTCGCGCGAAACGCCGCAACAGGCGATTCGCAATCGAGTGAAATGTGCCTGACCAGGGCAAACCGCCGGCAGGTAATGGCGTGGCATCGCACATGGAGGCACGCACGATGCTCTCCACGCGACGCGTCATTTCCTGTGACGCACGACGCGTAAACGTCAGGAGGAGAATCCGCTCAGGATTGACTCCCTGAATGACCAGGTGAGCGACACGATGCGCGAGTGTCATCGTTTTGCCCGTGCCGGCACCCGCTATCACCAGTAAGGGACCTGCACGAAACCCGTCCCCTTCACGCCGCTCTCCATGCTCGGCGGCGAGCCGTTGCGCCGGGTTCAGAAGGCCCAGATGATCAAATTCCTGCTCGGCAACCTGCACGCAACACCTCCATAAAGATCTGTATTTTTATACAGTACTGGATGTATTTACAAGTATTTGCTCAGGAATGTCTCGATGACTGTCGCCAGTTCCGCGGGCGCCTCGAAGTGCAGCATATGGCCGGCGCCATCTATGACAAGCGTTTGATCGCCAGGGCAGGATGCGCCACCGATACTGCCAAAATGGCTTGCGAGATCGCTGGCCCCACCTGTCACGAGCAGCACGTCGGCCTTGATCGCCTTCCAGCAAGCCTCCGCCTCGGCGCGGCGATAAAGCACCGGGTTTGGCAGCTTGTGGCGTGGATCCGCTCGCAGCTCTACCTGACCATCCTCTCTTGCAGTGCTCCATTCCCGGGCAACGAACTCCGCTTGTGCAGCGCTCATATGTGGATTTCGCTGAGCGATTCGCCCGGCAAGTGCCTGAAAATCTGCGTACCGGGTAAAGGCGGGGACCGATTGCGCCGCCTCTATCCACTGCCGGTATCGCATCGGTGCATCAGCCGGATCCGAGTCAACCAACCCAAACCCTTCAATATTGACAAAGGCCCGCACTCGTTCAGGCATCGCTCCAGCATACAACCCCGCGATATTGGCACCCATGCTGTGACCGACGATACGTGCCGGCTGATCCGGCGAGAAGATCGCGAGCAATTCGTGCAGATCGGCCAGGTAATCCGGAAACCAGTATGACGTGCTCTCAACCGTCGACCGACCGAAGCCCCGCCAGTCCGGCGCAACGATATGCCAGTCCGTGTTCAATGCGTCGACAACGAACTGGAACGTCGCGCCTGTATCAGCCCATCCATGCAGATAAACGAAGAGTGGCGACGACGATTTTCCCCATTCGGTCACACTGTATTCAACACCACGAATGTCGAATTTTCGTCGCCGACCACGCTGCTCGGTTGTGTAAAGAGATGGCACCTTCATGTGCACAGTTTTGCACAAGGTGCCGACATCTTGCATGTCGTGTATAAATGCGGTTCATGACCGCCGAAATCGCACTGGTACTTGCCATCCTTGCTATTTCGTTGGTCCTGTTCATCAGCGAGGTCATTCGAATGGACCTCGTTGCGCTCCTGGTACTCGGTGCGCTCGCCATTACCGGCCTTGTCGATTCCAATGAGGCCTTTGCAGGATTCAGCAACAGCGCCGTAATCACGGTGTGGGCAATGTTCATCCTGAGTGAAGGCCTGACCCGAACCGGAATCGCCGATATCATCGGGCGGCAGGTCATGAAGCTCGGCGGCCGAAAAGAGTTCGCGATGATCATCGTCATCATGATCACGGGCGCCGTCCTCTCTGCCTTCATGAACAACATTGGCGTCGCAGCTCTTATGCTTCCGGTGGTCGTCGAGGTTGCGCGGCGCACCCGTATCCCGGCATCGCGCCTGCTGATGCCGCTTGCTTATTCGACTTTACTTGGCGGCCTCATGACCCTGATCGGTACGCCGCCCAACCTCCTGATCAGCGAGTCGATGGTCCTGAATGGCTACGCGCCATTCGAACTGTTCGACTTCACGCCTATTGGCGGTGCAGTCATGGTCGTCGGCGTGCTCTTTGTCGCCCTGGCTGGCCGGTTCTTGCTGCCAAAGGAAAAGGCTGCCCGTGACAAGCACGTCAGTCAGCGCAGCCTGCGGGCGCGCTACAAGCTGCAGGAGCGCACATTCATGCTGCGCGTGCCGACCGACTCGATCCTCGTTGGCAAGACGCTCGCCGAGAGCCGTATCGGATCGTCTACGGGGCTTATCATTCTCTCACTCCTCCGCGCTGGCCGCAGCGAAACGCTGCCGGGTCGACAGACCGTCCTGCGCGGCGGCGACGGATTGCTGGTTCAGGGTCGCGTCGACCAGTTCCGCGAATTGCGTCGCTGGTCCGATCTCGTGATCGAACGCGAGGCCCCGGTACTGAAGTCAATGGTGGCGGCGAAGGTCGTCTACGCGTCCGTTACGATTGCCGAGAGTTCCTCCGTTGTATCGGAGCTCGTACGGCACGCCGCTTTCCGTACTCGATTTGACGTCGCGGTTGTCGGCATCATGCGCCGTGGCTCTTATCGCGTTACCAATCTGGCCTACGTACCGATCAAGGCAGGTGACCAGATTCTCGTTCAGGGCGAAGTGGAAGCGATTGCCCAACTCGAGAAATTTCCGGATTTCTCCTCGGTCGAGATTCAGTCCCAGGATGAACTGGCAGAAGAATTCCAGACTGATGAACGAATGTTCGTCGTGCGCCTTCCCAAGAAAAGCGAGCTGGCAGAAGAAACGCTTGCCAAGAGCCGGCTTGCCGATGTGTTTGATTTCCGTGTTATCGCCATATTCCGCGAGGGCGAACTCAAGGTCATGCCGCGTGATGACGAGGTGCTGCTCGGTGGTGACCTGCTGCTTATCGAGGGACAATACGGTGACCTCGATGTTCTGCGTGGCCTGCAGGAAATCGAGATCGACACCAAGGTTCCGGCAAATGTGGCCGCCTTCGAGTCTGAACGCCTGACGCTCATGGACGCGACGCTCGACCCGCGGAGTTCGCTCGCAGGCCGCACAGTCGGCGAGCTTAATTTTCGCGAGCGCTACGGTATCGAACTCGCGGGTATCTGGCGCGAGGGTGAAACCGTCGGTACGGAACTCGCCGACGAGCGGCTGCAAATTGGTGATGCCCTGCTACTCCTGGGCCCGCGCGACCGCCTGCAACTCCTGTCTACAGACTCTGACTTCCTGATTCTCACGCCCCTGGGTCAGGAACCACCCGATACACGCCGTGCGCCACTGGCCGCGACCATCATGCTGGGGGTCGTGATTACGGTCATGCTGGGCTACGCGCCTATTTCGATTGCTGCCGTCATCGGCGGCACAATCATGGTGCTCACAGGTTGCCTGAACATGGAACAGGCGTACCGAGCGATTGACTGGCGTGCGATCTTTCTGATCGCCGGGATGTTGCCGTTGGGCACCGCGATGCAGGACACGGGCGCTGCAACCTATCTTGCCGGGCAGGTAATGAGTCTGCTGGGTGAGGCAGGGCCGTGGCCAGTCATCATGGGGCTTTATATTCTGACAGCCATGGCCACAATGATAATTCCGACGGCTGCTCTCGTCGTATTGATGTCGCCGATCGTGCTGTCTGCCATGGGCGATCTCGGCGTTGCGCCCGAAACGGCAATGATGGCTGTGGCGATGGCGGCGTCTGCCAGCTTCACGAGCCCGATATCGCATCCGGCCAATATTCTGGTTATGGGTCCAGGCGGGTATCGCTTCATTGATTATTTGAAAGTCGGCGTGCCCTTGACGATCGTCGTATTTATTACCGTTATGGTGCTGCTGCCGATTCTGTGGCCGCTCGTGCCGGTCTAGGAGCATTGGCTTGAAAGAGACAGTTGTCATCGCAGGTGCCGGCCATGCTGCCGGCCAGTTGGTCGTAAGCCTGAAACAAAAGCAATACGACGGCAGAATTGTACTGGTTGGTGACGAACCGTATCTTCCGTACCAACGACCGCCTCTGTCCAAAAAATTCCTCGCCGGTGCAATGGAGGCAGAGCGCCTGTTCGTCAAGCCGGCCAGCTTCTACGACGACGCTGACATCGAGCTGCGACTTGAAACTGAAATCGCTGCCATAGACCGGGACGGGAAATGTTTGCGTTCCAGCGACGGCGATGAAATTCGCTATGACAAACTCGTGCTTGCTCTTGGGTCACGCGCGCGTCAGCTTCCTGTAGAGGGCGCCAAGCTGGAATGCGTTCACTACCTGCGCAGCATTGCCGACGTCGATGGTATTCGCGAGGACTTCCGGCCGGGTCGACGTCTTGTGGTGGTTGGCGCCGGCTACATCGGCCTCGAGGTAGCCGCCGTGGCGCAGCAGGCCGGCCTTGACGTAACCGTTATCGAGATGGCGGACCGTGTGATGAGCCGCGTCGTTTCGCCCGAGATTTCCGACTTCTACCAGATTGAGCACACCAACCAGGGCGTGCGATTTCGACTGTCGACTGGTGTGTCGGCATTTACTGGCAAGAAGCGCGTCAAATCGGTGACTACATCAGAAGGTGAGGAAATCCCGGCTGACCTCGTGGTTATTGGTGTCGGCATACTGCCAAATACGGAACTTGCCACTGAGGCAGGTCTCGATATCGATAACGGAATTGTGGTCGACGATCACTGCCGAACGGCGGACCCGGACGTCTACGCCGCTGGTGATTGCACCTCGCACCCGAACGCGATCTACGGCCGGCGGCTGCGCCTGGAGTCCGTGCATAATGCGGTCGAACAGGCCAAGACAGCGGCTGCAAATATCTGCGGTCAGGATACGAGCTATTCGCAAGTCCCCTGGTTCTGGTCGGACCAATATGATCTCAAGTTGCAGATTGCCGGACTCTCCGAGGGTTACGACAGCGTCGCTATCCGCGGCAATCCTGTCGAACGATCGTTTTCCTGCCTTTACCTGAAAGATAATCGCCTGATTGCCGTTAACGCAATCAATACGCCACGCGATTTCGTGCAGTCCAAGCAGTTGATCGCCGATCGCGTTGAGATGGATCCGGGGTCGTTGGGTGATGCGACGGCCGCACTGAAAGATCTCGTCACCTGATATCAGCGTACGAGGACGTCTTCCTCATCGTCTGACGGGTCGGGAAGCTCGATAAGCAATTGGCCTTCTGCCGCCACAAACCCTGCATCGGCAGAAAACGCGCGCACGGACAATGTCTCAACGCCGTCCAGGTCGAGTCCCTTGACCCGGCCAGACCCACCGCTGACTGCTGCTATTCCGAGTGCTCCGGGCCCTGACGTCATGTTGCCCATCCAGGTTCCTCGCCAACTGTTTGCGGCGCTTTTCCAGGCCGGGAAGGCTACTTCCCGCACGAAAGGCAGGTAATTTTCTGTTTGCTGAATGAACATGCTGCCATGTTGGGGAGCATAGACATACCAGATACTGTCCACGATTGCTTCACCTCGCAAGAGGTGGGTGCTTTCGGACAGCGAAGAAATCTTAATGCCGATGCCGGCAGGTTGATTACGCGCATCGCGCATGACGGTTGCCATCGCACTCGTTTTGCGAATTGGTGCCTCCCACAACTGCAATACTTTTTCGGGATACGGGCTCGGCACCGAGTCACCGTTGTTCGTGTAGACGAGGCTTTCCGCAGGCACCCGGGAGAACTTCAGCACAATGACTTGTGCCTCGGTAACTGACAACGGTGACAGTACTCGATCAACGGTAAACGGGTTGTACACAACGCCAACAGCCAGGATCGCGGCGCCGATGATCAGGCCAAGAACCAGTGCGACGACGTATTTCATTCGACTGACTCCTCTGCCAGATCCAGCGGCTTTAGTTCACCAACGTAGGTTGCCTGCAATTCGATGTGTCCTGCGGGAGCGCCCTCTTCTTCAGATGTGTTTGCTACCCAGCGCTCGGTCATAGAACCGCTTAGTGTCGCAAATTCCCGCGAGCCTGCGCGGAACCCACCAATCCGATAGCCGCCTTCATGCGGTGCCGCATCCATGTTGACAAAGACTGATCCGCGCGCGGGAAAGTGCAGCACCCAATCGATGACATTCTGGCCTTCTTTTGTGGCTGCGTTGCGTATCGCGACGCCAATAACCAGGCCGCGCGCATTGCGAACCTTGAACATTTCCGTACGCACGCCGCTCAGTTCTTCGATATTCGGCCATTGCAGACCGGGCGGTACAGGTTTTGCCTGCCCAGCGGGACCCACCATCACCCGGTCAGTTGGAATGTCTATGCGAAATACTTCGACATTGCCGCCATTCGGAGCAACCTTGGTTATTGAAACCTCGCGCGCCTGATCCACAACAGGAATCGCGTACAGCGCGCCCGCTGCTGCCGCCAGACCCAGCACGATTCCAACAAAGAATGTCCTTATCAAAACAGTTCCACCGCTCGTCAATTCGCTTGCCAAATCAGGCACATGCGGACAAGTTTAGTTAAATTAGGAGGCTTGGCATACAGACTGGAACGGATTTTGTGACGAACCGCACACGATTGGGGCCTTGTACGGTACTCCAGGGGACTAGCAGGCCATGAAATATCGCTGCAGGTACTCATCGAGCGAGATTTCGTCGGCTGCCTCAATATCCTTTTGACGCTGTACTGACTCCGCCGCCTCATTTGCCAACAGCGTGGCCTGGGATTCCCTAAGCGGTGCGATAGACGAAAAATAATCGCTGTGACAGCGCGCCATGCCGAGCGCGAATTCGAAGAAACTACTGCCGGTTTTCTCCAGCTCTGCAACGATGCGAGCCGAAAGTGTTGCTTCGGGATCATCGATGACTTTTTGTTGCAGGCGTACCGCGGCTGCATAGGAGTCATCGCCATCCTGGTTGTCGATCATCTCCGCGATCGCCGAGACCTTGGTGACAATTTCGCTGGCCCAGACCCGTAAACCCACTTCCTTGCCATCGCGCAGCAGGCAAAACCCCGGGGCGCGCCCTTGCTTGGCGGTATTCGTATGATTGCGCCCGGCCTCCCTGGTTTCTTCCTCACCAAGCGGTGGGCTGTCTTCGAGCAGGCAATAAATCAGAAACGCTTCGAGAAAACGCATCGTGTTCTGATTGACGCCCGAAGGATCGAACATATTGATATCGAGCGAGCGAACCTCGACATATTCGATTCCGGCACGACGCAGTGCGGCTGTCGGTTGTTCACCTGAGCGCGCAATGCGTTTCGGCCGAACCGGCGAGTAGTACTCGTTTTCAATCTGCAGCAGGTTCGCGTTCAGTTGCCGGTAACGCCCATCGACCTTTACGCCAATTTCCTCATACGAAGATTCGGGCGTGCAGATTGCATTACTCAAGTCGCGAATATACTCGTCCACGCTGTTCAGCGAGATATTGATGCGCGACTGGTTTTTATTACTGTAGCCGAGGTCGCTCATGCGCAACGATGTTGCCCACGGTTCATACCAGGTGTCAGCATTCAACGAGGGCAGTTTGGCTGCGGGACCGGCGAATGACTTGCATACAGCTGGCGAGGACCCAAAGAGATAAAGGACAATCCAACCCATGCGTCGGAAGTTACGGATCATCCGCAAGTAATGTTCCGAACGGAATTCTCTCGCGCTATCGTCGCCACCCAGTACTGACCGGTATGCAGGCCAGAACGTCTCGGGCAAGGAGTAGTTGAAGTGCACTCCCGCTATCAACTGCATTTGGCGTCCGTACCGATACCCGAGTCCACGTCGGTATATCGTTTTCATGCGTCCGACGTTTGACGTGCCATAACGCGCTAACGGAATTTCCAGGTTGGCTGGAATACGGCAAGGCATACTTGCCGTCCACAACATTTCATCACCAAGGTTTGAATAAGTGAACTGGTGAATATCACAGATACAACGCAGCGCTTCCCATGTCGTCGAAAAGGCCGGTGTAACGAATTCAAGCAGTGCCTCGGAAAAATCCGTCGTGATGTATTTGTTGGTCAACGCTGAACCAAGACCAGCCGGGTGAGGGGTTTGGGCAAGAAACCCATCAGGACTAATACGCAGGGATTCTTTTTCTACACCTCTCAGCCCGCCACACAGCACGTCCTTGCCGGCAGTGGCAACCGCGTCCAGGCGCTGCTCAAAACCCTGTTTCAAAATTGATTCCTTTAGAAGTGGCCCGTCACGACGGATTTGGCTGCAGTTTTACCATAACCGGCGCAGTACGTCCGGTCCTCAGATTCACTCCTGGCAGGCCTTGCTATGCGTATGCCTTCTGTCAGCATGAAACGATATGACCATGAGGATCAGACTTCGCCTGCCAAAACACGTTACAGCAGCCCTGCTGGCACTGACACGTTTCACAACACCCGCACACGCTTTCCGATGCGGCACCAAGATCGTCGCGAAAGACATGCATGAAGCGCAGGCTCGTCAAGCTTGCGGGGCGCCGACGACAATGCGCAACATCAACATGCCGATCGAAACCCTTGGATATGGATACCGCGAGTCAGTAGACTACGCCGCATGAATGACTCAAAGCACAGGCGCTTTCGTGACGGTTCGTCCGGCGCACCAACCCTGATAAACGAGGGTTGCAAAATCACGGGCGTGATCTCGGGTAATGGCAACTACCAGGTCAGCGGCGAAGTCGATGGCGACTGCGAAATCGAGGGAACCTTGTCTCTCGCGCGCAGTGGCCGCTGGCAGGGCACGATCAAAGCCGACAACGTCGTTATCTCGGGTCATGTTGAAGGCGATATCATCGCCAACGGAAAGGTCGAGATCGCTAATTCGGCGCGTATTTCCGGAACGGTCACCGGCGAAGCAATTGCCGTGGCCGAAGGCGCGGTCGTCGAGGGCATCATGAAGACGACGGTTCAGCCCGAACCTGTTGAATTCGTTGAGAAACGCGCCAAGAACGACTGACTGACCAATGCCATTGCCGTAAATGGGTAATGCGTCCCGTATTTGTTTTCCGTACCGGAAATGAAACGCGCATTGCCGAGTCGGGGTGCTACACTATAATCTCGATAACAGCCGAACAATAACGACGATATGATCGGCAGCAGGTTTCCACGGCTATTACTGCATGCAGCCGCGCTTGGCATCGCCGGCGCGGCGATAATGCTGTCGTTGTTTTATGGCCAGTACTGGCGGTTGGCGAACCAGATTGAATCGGCAAGCTATGAGGAACATCGTAGCCTCCTCGAAGCCAGTTTCGAGCGTCGTTCGCGGGCCGACCTGCATGCTGTTGCCGACCGGCTGCCGGACGATCTGACCGACATTGACGCCAGAACCATTCAACAGCAACTGAATCGTGCTCTGGCCATGCATCCGGAATTCAACGGAATCCGCCTCGCCTCAGCGGCGGGAAGTACATGGTCCAGCGGCAATTATCCGCAGGACATCATTGTCACCGAAACGACCTGGCTCGAAGAACAACTGCTCCTGACCTACCCGGTAGCTCGCGATGGCAAAGTAATTGGAGTGCTGGCCGGATCTTTTGAGCTCGACACCCTGCAATCAGAACTGGCTGCTTTCGCGGCTCGCCTGAAGGCTTGGGAAGATGAGAGTCGCCGTGTCAGCTACATCTGGATTGGTGGAGGAACACTTGCCGTTCTGATTCTTTCCCTTGTTGTTGTGTGGCTCATTACCCGCGGTCAGACAAAGCGCATTCGCCAACTCAAGGCCCAGGCGGAAAAGTTCCGCGACGCTGATTTTGGCGATCCGTTACCTGAGACCGGCGGCGACGAATTGGGTGCACTGGCATCCGTGTTTAACGACATGCGCGATCGCTTGCGCACAACGACGCATTCGCGCGACTACGTCGACAGCATTCTCTCCGGCATGAATGAAGCGATCATCGTGACCAGCGATGACGGCCAGATTCAGCGTATCAACCAGGCAACGACGCATCTTCTTGGCTACGAGCAGGAGGAACTTGAAGGTACGTCCATCGACTTCATCCTTAACAAGAAGAAAAATCAATCTCTGGCCCATGACGCTCCGTCAAGGCTGCCGCGCGAAGCGGTGTTCGAAAGCAAATATGGCGAGTCCATTCCGGTTTCCTATACCTGCTCGATTGTGGAAAGCGACGGCGGCGACACGAGTAACCGGATTTATGCTGCCCAGAACATTACGGAACGGCGGCGTGCCGAGAAGCGTATCCGCTACCTGGCTCGCATTGATGCGCTGACCAAGATCCCTAACCGCATGCAATTCCAGCATTTGCTGCAGCGCAACATCGCGAGGGCCCGCCGCGCTGGCAAGCCTCTGTGCCTCTTCTATGTTGACATAGACCATTTCAAGGAAATCAACGACACGTTTGGTCACCTGGCGGGCGACACTACCTTGGAAACCGTCGCCGAACGTCTTTCTGCTGCATTGCCAGATCATTCAATTATCGGCCGTCTGGCCGGTGACGAATTCGCCATCACTATCGATAGCCTGGGCCCAGACACGGCGGGGCAGAAGAAAACGAGCCAACTGGCACAAAAGCTCCTCGATCGGCTCGCGGACCCGTTTTTTGTCCAGGGGCATGAGGTCTTCATGACCGCCAGCATGGGAATTGCGTACTATCCGAACGACGCACCAAATGTCATTGATCTTATCCGCAACGCAGACGCGGCTCTTTACAGCGCCAAGAAATCGGGCGGCAATTTATTTGCTTTCTACAAACCGGTGATGAACGAGGCATCAGTTGAACGACTGATGACCAAGAGCAAACTGAAACGCGCCTTCGAGCGAGACGAATTGCTCGTCCACTACCAGCCCAAATACAACCTGGAAACTGGAGAGGTATTCGGCGCCGAGGCGCTGGTTCGCTGGGAACTGCCAGAACGAGGGCTCATTCTCCCGTCAGACTTCATTCCGCTCGCAGAGGAAACGAACCTGATTATCGAGATCGGTGAGTGGGTACTCGACAAGGTCTGCGAAGATTTTCGAGTCTGGCAACGCAGCGTTGGCTCGCCGGGACGCGTGTCGGTCAACCTGTCGCTCAAGCAATTACGGCAGCCGAATTTTATTGCCCGGATCAGTTC
>Ga0224502_10000350_pt1 | contig 14997 bp, 17 predicted proteins | sample SF_Oct11_sed_USG_5_FD_169104 | JGI IMG/M metagenome (GOLD analysis project Ga0224502, IMG submission 169104) | Sediment microbial communities from San Francisco Bay, California, United States - SF_Oct11_sed_USGS_13 | ecosystem: Environmental > Aquatic > Marine > Sediment | place: USA... | reverse complement strand
ATTTCTACCTCGTCGCCGGCCTCTCGGCGTTCCTGGCAACCCTGTACATCAGCACCTGGCTGTGGGTGCTTCCGCACTACCTCCTGTTCTCGGCCGCGTGCCTGCATCTTGGCTTGCTGATACTGCGCCGGCGCAAGCGTCCGCGGGATCTCCGCGATCCTGACGAAACCGATTCCGGCTGACTTTTGACCACCATTCGGCCTTACTCGACCCCGCGTGTCCGGGGTTGACCTGCTCCGGGCACTGGGCAAGGATACGCCCGTGCCAATGACGGATATCCCCGTGACAAAACGCCGCAGTACCGTTCGCAGGATTATTACCAGGGAGACAGCCTTGCTGCTGGGCTTTTTGTTCCTCGGGCTCGTGCTTCTCCCCGTCGCCATTTACCTGGTCGGGAAGACTATCTTCGGTGATTACGGCGGTGGCAGCTTCGGCCATTTCTACTCCGAGTTGAGCAGCCGGATCCGTGCCGGAGATGTTGCTGCGTGGTTCCTCGTACTCTCCCCGTATCTCGGCTGGCAGACCCTGCGCCTGATCGGCCTCGGATGGCGCCTCGCCGGCCGGCGGCCGCAAGCGCGCAGCCAGTAGCCCCGGTTTTCCCGGAATGTGAGCTAGATCACACTTCGGCTGCTAGAATTCGGTTACTAAAGGGGCATTAGAGCGGTTTATGTCAACAGGCCGCATTTCACCTCGCGTTCAGCCGTATGGTGTTCAGCGGGGCTGTATTGGCAATCTACAATCGGGGCGTTTTTGCAAACTCATGATCAGGCGTTTGATCAACTGGCTAAAAGGCGGCACTGCCCCTGAAATTGACAGTCCGTCGCAGCAACGGCGCCGTGTCTCTGCGCACGCAGCCTTGCATGCCCGCGCCACGCCGTCTCCGGCGCGCGAGCCCCGCACTGATATCGGCAATTTAAGGTCCGAATTCGACGGCCGCATCGAAAATATCGGTCCCGGCAAGAACGTGCTGGTTCGCGAAAGGCACGTCAGCGACGATACCGGCACCCAGGAAATGCTCAAACTGCTCGATGATTCGCCACTGGACTCTGATGAGCCGGTGGGCATCGATCCCTACAATTCGGGCGAGTTCGATCGCTCCAGGCACTGGAATACCCGCTTTCGGAACTGATCCGGCCCGATATTGCTCTACCCGGCTCTCATGTTAGTCTGCGCTGCGTCAGCATGTGTGGAGCGACTGAATGGGGCTGCGAGTAACGTTCGATCTCGACGAGGATGATCTCAAGCACTTCCGGCTGATCATGCAACAGGCCCGAACGGCCGCTGCGCGTATCGCGCCCGAGGACATCGTCGCGGCTGCCGAAGACCTGCTCGCCAGCATCACTCCGAAAGGCGCCCCGGCCTTCATATCCGAACGGCTGCAAAAACTTCGCCTGCTCATCGACATGATTTCGGACATTGAATGGCGTCTGCCGCAGCGGGAAGCCGACCGTGTATTGAGTGCCCTCGCCTATTTTGCCGAACCGGAAGACCTCATCCCGGACGATATTCCCGGCCTGGGTTTTCTCGACGACGCCATCATGATCGAGTTGATCTGCCGGGAGCTGAAACACGAGATCGAGGCTTACCAGGATTTCTTCGACTTTCGGCTGCGAATTCGTCGTGATTCGGGTCGCAGCACTCGCGTCAGCCGGGAAGACTGGCTGGAAAACCGCCGCAGCGAGCTGCACTCGCGAATGCGCCGACGCAAGCGCAAGGACCGCAGCGGGAAGTCGGCCAGCCGTATCAGACTGCTTCGCTAGGCTCTGTCAGGGCCAGTAATACCAGGCGGTTCCCAGCAAGCCGAGCCACATCAGGCCCTGCGCCGCATACCTGGCTCGGTGGCCGATCAGCAGAGAATAGAAACTCGCGGCCGAAATCGCGGTCATACCGAGGAAGATCAGCATACTGGTCAGGAGCGGCCGGAATTCGTGCTGAAGTCGCGGCTGTTCGTCGCCGAGCAACAGGAACACGATCAACACCAGCGCCAGGCTGACAGTAATCGCCGCGCAGGAACCGAGCAATATGCCGGTGATCATGGTAAGAGGACGCATGTGCAACTTTCCGGAGCGGACTATTAATCGCTCAGAGCGAGATTTTATGCCAAATACGCCCTTGATCGAAGGGCCGCGGACATCTAGCCTAGCCCACAGGGCTGTTGTGAAACAATGTCAGCCGAACAATATGGAGATTGCTTTGAATAGATACGACAACTGCCGCACCCGCTGGATCGCTGGGGCATTGCTGAGTTTCATGGCTCTGCCGCTGATGGCGACCACAACGATGGATGACGACAAGCTGCGTCCGGACCCACGGCACGAAAGCGTTGGAGAGCTGGTCACGGAGTTTATTCAGAAGTCCCACTATTCGCATATATCCGTCGATGACGAACTATCGTCGCGCGTCATGGATCGGTACATAGAATCGCTGGACGGCAATCGCATGTATCTTCTCGAGACCGATATCGAGTTCTTCGAGAATTACCGCTACCAGCTCGATGACATTGTCCGGAGCAAACCGCTCGACCCGGTATTCGAATTGTTCAGCATCTACCAGACGCGGGTCCGCGAGCGTCTCGACTTCGCGCTTGCACAACTCGAGTCAGAGCCGGAATTCACGGTCGTAGAGGATTACCAGTTCGACCGCTCCGAAGAACCATGGGCGAAGAGCAAGGCTGAGCTGGACGAAATCTGGCGCAAGCGGGTGAAAAACGACGTGTTGCGGCTCGAATTGGCCGAAAAGCCCTGGGAAGAGTCGCAGGATCTGTTGCGCAAACGCTATAAGCGCTACCTGAAGCGCATCGACCAGGTCAAAGCCGACGACGTGTTCGAAACTTTCATGAACGCGTTCGCCCATACGCTGGATCCGCATTCAAGCTACCTGTCGCCGCGAAATTCCGAGGAATACCGAATCCAGATGAGCCTGTCGTACTTCGGCATCGGCGCCTCTTTGCAGCTCGACGAAGACTACGTGCAGATCATCAATATAATTCCGGGTGGTCCGGCCGCCATCGATGGCAAACTCAAGCCCAAAGACCGTATCACCGGCGTTGCGCAGGGACCCGAGGGGGACATAGTTGACGTCATAGGCTGGCGCCTCGACGATGTTGTCGACCTGATTCGCGGTCCCGCGAACACCGTAGTGCGACTGCAAATCATTCCGGCGGGCGCATTGCCCGGCAGCGGCGAAAAGATCATCGCGCTCACCCGAGACCAGGTGAAACTCGAGGAGCAGGCAGCGAAAAGCGACCTCATCACGGTGCCGCGCGACGGCCGCGAATGGCGCATCGGCGTTATCGAAGTCCCGAGTTTCTATCGTGACTATCGCGCCATGAGCAGTGGAGACAAGGACTACACCAGCACGACCCGGGACGTAAAGCGCCTGATCGGGGAACTCGAGGAACAGGGCATTGACGGCCTCATACTGGACCTACGTGGTAATGGCGGCGGCCACCTGACCGAGGCCACGGCACTGTCGGGCCTGTTCATCGACAACGGCCCCGTCGTGCAGTTGCGAAATTCCAGCGGGCGGATCAGCCGCCTCGACGACCCGGATCCGGTAGCCCGGGTTGCCTATAACGGCCCGCTGACGGTACTCGTGGATCGCTTCAGTGCATCGGCATCAGAGATTTTCGCCGCCGCGATCCAGGATTATGCACGTGGCGTAATCATCGGCCAGCAAACGTTCGGCAAAGGTACGGTGCAAAATCTCTATTCGCTGGACCAGTACCTGAAGCCGGAAGGCGGACCGGGGTACGGCCAGCTCACCCTGACGATCGGCAAGTACTATCGCGTCACTGGCGAGAGCACTCAGCACCGTGGCGTGGATCCCGACATTATCCTGCCCTCACTGATCGACACCGAACAGTTCGGTGAGAGCGTAAGGGACAGCGCATTGCCGTGGGATACGATCCAGACCACACGATTCCGCGCCGGCGAGCCGCTCGACAGCACCATCGAGTCCCTGACGGCCAGCCAGGTGGAACGGGCCAAGACCGACCCGAATTTCCAGTACCTGGTAGACCGGACCCGCAATGCCGAGGAAGCGAGGCAGCGCAAGACGGTGTCCCTGAACTACGAGCAGCGCCTGACAGAGCGAGAGGACGAACTGGCGCAGGAGCTCAAACGTGAGAACGAACGTCGCGCTGCGCTCGATCTGGAGCCGCTGGAGAGCCTCGAGGACCTCGACGAGGAGGACCTGCCGGACGTGCTGCTCGACCAGGCGGCGGGTATTGCGACAGACCTCGCCGAAATGCGCGAACTGCAGCCGGCGCCGGCGCAGACGGCCGAAAACCGGGGCTGATCGTATGGCTTGCGTCCTGTCCGTCAGGTGTTATACTCGACTATAACACCCAGCGGGCAGTTTTCCGGAGGTGACCTTGACAACTAAACGGGCACCACGACGCAAAGTGGCACCAAGCCAGCCAGGCGCGATCTTCGTGCTTGTTCTTGGTGCCTGGATGCACCCCGCCCTGTCCGCAACCGACGCCAATACGCGTTGCGACCAATCGATCGATGCCCCAGCGATGGCCGCTGCCGCCAATAACAAGCTCGCGATACAGGTGGTCGATCACGGCATGAACACGGCCGCAGGGACCGACGACATTTCGCCCGAAGAAACAGCTGCCGACCAGGCCGCAGAATCGTCTGACCGGCGAGCGGCACCTCGAGTCGACATCATGCGACAGCGGATTTTCGATGAAGTGCCGCTGCAGCAACCGCAGTTATCCGAATCGGAACAGCCCGATGGCATGCGCGGTTCGCTTGCAATCGACAAGACCAAAGTGGTCGAAGAACCGGCAGCAGTGAACAACACCGATCAGACCGACGGCGCGGACGAGCTCCCCGAATTCTCCGGAGATGAAGTCCTGCGCTATCGGCAACAGATGTACCGCAAGGATATCTGAGCCTGCCCCGGCCGTGCTCAGCGGCCAAGGACGTTCGCTATTCCCCAGTAGTTGTCGCCTACCAGATTGGCGTCTGACTTTGTAACGACACCATTCGCGTTGATCGCGAATACGGTTGCAACGGTGCCCGCGACCGGCACCGCATCGTCGTCTTTCTGAAAGACCGCGTGTTCCGCGATGAGGTCGGCGCGGCGCTTGAGGACATCCGCATAGTCGCTCGCCTTTTCCATCGACAGGACCTGCGCGACGACTCGCTCGAGCAACTGATCGCAATCCGGCTTGTTGCCGTAGTTGATCGCGCCGATACTCTTCTCGCTAGATTCCTTGACCATCGCAACGAGATTGCGGTCCTTGAACTGCAGGAAAAGATGCTGCGCAAAGGCAATAATCATGAAGTTGATCGAACGTTTCTCCGGGATACTCAACCCCGGTGGATCGGGATGCTCCGCCTGTTCGATCGACTCGAGTGTTTCCAGCAAGGCCTGTTCATCCTTCCTGACTGCGTCCAGCCGCTCACCAAGCTCCACAAGCTCACTGGATGCGGTGCGCCCCTTCAGAATCTTCGAAAACCCGCTCATCGATTCCACCTGATGCCGTTCAGCCTGGATCTCGTCCTCGAGTAAGTTCACTCTCTCGCGGTGTTCTTCGAGTTCCTTCTCGAGCTCCGCTTTTCGTGCGTCCCGTTTCTCCCGCCAGGCCTGCATCTGGATGTCCCGGCGCCGATTCTCACGCTGCAGCTTGAGTTGCTCGGCGAATTTCGCCAGGTTGCTCTGGCACCGCCGATTCAATGAGCGAAGCTGATAGAACACCACAACGGTATGCACCCACTCCGGGTCCACGAGCAGGCTTTCGAGATGCTCCAGTCTCTGGGTGACCCTCGCGGTCGCCCCCTGTTGCTCCCTGATGAGCTGTTGCAGGCGATATTTTTCCTTATCGAGCGCAGCGAACTCCTTCTTGAGTTCCGCGCGATTCCTGAACAGCTCTACCAGCTTGTCGCTGTCGTCATCGGGCTCGTTCGCGATTCCGAAGAGTGCTTGACGGCTCGCCATATCGGGTCTCTTGACATAATACAGGCCGCGACCAGTTCGCCGCGATCTGTCGAATGATGTCAATTACGTGAAGGCGAGACACGGACGTGATCGACAGTTTCAGCAACTGCCGCAGGGGTCCTTATAAGCGTTCGAGAACCAGGTGCCCCTGGTCGGACAGGTATTCGAGCCACTTGTTGAGAATGACATTTCGGCGCCAGCGGGCGTCGAGCTCGCGGCGATTCTTCCTGATCAACTTTCGCAACTCCGCATGCCGATGATCGCCGGCCAGGCTCATCGCCTCTGCCAGGCGGCCGTCGAGATAGGCGCGGACCTTGATGTCGGGGTCGGCCAGCCGGCCTTCATCCGTCTCGAAATTGTAGGTCAGCGACATCGTGATGGTATAGCGGCACCGCTCGAGGATCTCAACGAAGAGCTCACAGTCTCCGGCGACCCGGGAACGGAAACAACCGTCGAGCCGCTCAAGCTCGGGGACCAGTTGCAGAAGCCGAAGGTAGTTACTCTCGTACATAGCCATGAGACCGACAAAGCTGCGCGGTCTGACGACGGTCTCGGGAACCAGCTGTGAATCGAGTAACATGCGGCCAATATAGCACAGGGTTACCCGCTCAAAAGGCAAGCAAATACCGTTCCAAGACGGGCGTCACAAAGCTGGAAATCAGGCTCGAACTCGCCGCTCGACGCCGGTACTATCGAGGATTCGGCTTGCGATTTCCTCGATCGAGAACTCCGTCGTATCCACGTTCGGAATAGCGTAGCGCCTGAATATCTTTTCCGATTCACGGAGTTCGTAACGAACCTGCTGGGCACTCGAGTACGTGCCGAGCGGACGCCGTTCCTTGCGTATGTGACGCAAGCGCTCGGGTGCGATCGTGAGGCCGAACAACTTGTGCTTCTGCTCCAGCAGCACCTCCGGCAGCTCACCGCTCTCGAACTCCTCGTCGGTCAGAGGGAAATTGGCGGCATAGACGCCGTACTGCAGCGCCAGGTAAAGACAGGTCGGCGTCTTTCCGGAGCGCGAAACGCCAATGAGAATCACGTCGGCCATTTCGTAATTCCTGCTAATGCCGCCGTCGTCGTTCGCCAGTGCGAAGTTGGTCGCCTCGATGCGCCGCATGTACGCCTCGATGTCCGTCATGCCGTGCGCTCGTCCGGGTTCGTGCGTGGATTCCTGTTGAAACTCGACCTCCAGCGGCTGCAGGAATACGTCAAATATATCCAGGTGAAGCCCCTGAGCTTCCCGCACGATACTGCGTAGATTGTCCTGTACCAGCGTCGAAAACACGATCGGCCGCAGCGTATCCGCGTCACCAGCCGCGTTTATCCGGGCGACTGCTTCTTGCGCCTTGTCATCGGAATCTATAAATGGCAAAGTCACCTGCCGAAATTCCTGGCCGTTGAACTGAGTCAGCAAACTGTGCCCGAGTGTCTCGGCAGTCACGCCGGTCTGGTCCGAAAGAAAGAAAACAGTGCGTTCAGTCATATTTAGCAGTCTCGTCCGGTCGCCGCGATCCATATCGCCGCGAATCTCCTTTTCGAAATACGATTGTCCAGTTCCTGTAATGGAACACAAGGGAGCCTAGTTTGGAACCATACGTCATCAAGCTCGCCGAGCTTGGAATGAGTGATGTGGAGCGCGTCGGCGGCAAGAACGCTTCGCTGGGCGAAATGATAAGCAACCTCAACGGCCTGGGAGTGACCGTCCCCGGAGGATTTGCGACGACGGCGACAGCCTACCGCGATTTTCTCAGTGCTGACGATCTCGACGCACGAATCAAGTCGCTCCTGGATGATCTCGACGTCGACGATATTGAAGCATTGACGTCCGCCGGACGCCGGATCCGCGAATGGATCCTCAACACGCCTCTGCCCGAGCGCCTGATGGCTGAGATTCGCAGCGCCTGGGATGAAATGAGCGCCGGCGAAGACATAGCTGTGGCTGTTCGTTCATCTGCGACAGCCGAGGACCTCCCGGACGCATCGTTTGCAGGCCAGCAGGAAACCTTCCTCAATGTCCGCGGCCTGGATCACCTCAACGACGCCCTGCACCAGGTGTTCGCGTCGCTTTTCAATGACCGGGCGATCGCGTACCGCGTGCACCAGGGATTCGATCACAGCCAGGTTGCTCTCTCGGTGGGCGTGCAGACGATGGTTCGCAGCGATGTCGGTGCGTCGGGCGTAATCTTTACGCTCGACACCGAGTCCGGATTTCGAGAAGCAGTTTTCATCACCTCCTCTTACGGTCTCGGCGAAACCGTCGTACAGGGCGCAGTAAATCCCGACGAGTTCTATGTCTACAAGCCGGCGCTCCGTGATGGCAAGTTCCCGATACTTCGCAAGACCCTTGGAGGCAAGGCCATCAAGATGATCTACAGCGACGACCTGCAGCCGGGAAAGACGGTCGCAACGGTCGACGTCGACGAGGCGGATTCGCACCGTTTCTCGTTAAGCGAGGAGGAGATCATAGAACTCGCCCAAATGGCCGTAACGATTGAAGATCACTACCAGCGTCCGATGGATATCGAATGGGGCAAGGACGGTACCGACGGCAAGATCTACATCCTCCAGGCACGCCCGGAGACCGTGCAGAGCCGAAGCGGCCGGACCATACAGCGTTTCACCCTCAAAGGGCGCTCGGACGTCATCATCAAGGGCCGCAGCATCGGCCAGAAGATCGGATCGGGCACAGCGCGTGTGATTCGCGACGTCAGCGAGATGAATCGCGTACAGAACGGTGACGTGCTGGTCTCGGACATGACGGATCCGGACTGGGAACCTGTCATGAAGCGAGCGGCGGCCATCGTCACCAATCGCGGCGGCCGCACGTGTCATGCGGCGATAATCGCGCGGGAACTCGGAATTCCGGCGGTTGTGGGCTGTGGCGACGCGACGGACGTGATCAGCGACGGCGCCGAGGTAACGGTGAGTTGCGCCGAAGGCGACGAGGGAATGGTTTACGCAGGTCGGCTGGAATACGAGAGGACCAGGATCGAGCTGGATTCGCTACCCGACATTCCCGTAAAGATCATGATGAACGTGGGCAATCCCGACCGCGCATTCGATTTCGCGAATGTGCCGAACAGGGGCGTCGGTTTGGCACGACTCGAATTCATCATCAACCGCATGATCGGCGTACATCCCCAGGCGCTGCTCGAATACGAGTCACTCGATGACTCGACGCGCAAGGCGGTGGACGAGCAGATGGCCGGCTATGATGACCCCGTAAGTTTCTTTGTCGATCGACTCGCTGAAGGTGTATCGACAATCGCCGCCGCGTTTGCGCCGGAGCCGGTAATCGTGCGCATGTCGGACTTCAAGTCGAACGAATACGCCAATCTCATCGGCGGCGATAAGTATGAACCGGATGAAGAAAATCCGATGCTGGGTTTCCGCGGCGCTGCGCGCTATGTCGCCGACAGTTTTCGGCCCTGCTTCGAGATGGAATGCACGGCGATCCGCAAGGTGAGAAACGACATGGGCCTGACGAACGTCCAGGTCATGATTCCTTTCGTACGTACGGTCAAGCAGGCCAAAGACGTCGTCGAACTGATGGCCGAGAACGGTCTCGAGCGTGGCAAGGACGATCTTAAAATCATCATGATGTCGGAGTTGCCTACCAACGCCCTGCTCGCAGACCAGTACCTCGATCACTTCGACGGCATGTCCATCGGTTCCAACGACATGACCCAGCTCGTGCTGGGGCTTGATCGTGATTCAGCGCTTGTGGCCGACCTGTTCGACGAGCGTGACGACGCTGTCAAGGCCACGCTTGCGATGACGATATCTGCCTGCAAGGCGCGGGGGAAATACATCGGAATCTGCGGACAGGGACCGTCGGATCACCCGGACCTGGCGAGATGGCTGCTCGACCAGGGTATCGAGAGCATGTCCCTCAATCCGGACAGCGTTATCGAGACGTGGCTGTTTCTCGCCGGGGAATCCGTCTGACCCGGACCGGGATCAGAATCGATCGTAGCGCGACCTGCGTTGCCAGCGGATCCGTGGCAGCCATAGCCCGAGAACCATTCCGACCACGAGCACCAGCGCTCCCGACATGAACCAGTAGCGGGTCGTCTGACTGCTCAGCTCACGGTTCTCCTGCTCGAGCGTCGCGACGCGTATTTCCTCGGCGGCCAGCTGCTCTCGCAACTGCTTGTTCTGGTTGTTGATTGCAAGGATATTGGCGGCAGTACGCTTGATTTCCGCGAGTTCCTCCTCGAGCCCACTCTTGTCACGCTCGAGCGTCTCGATCCTATTCGTGGCCGTGTCGTATTCGGAGCGAATTGCACCGAGTTGTGAGTTCAGCGAGGTGCCGCGCGACGCCTCACTGGTGAGCTGGCTCGTCAGTCTGGCAAGCTGCTCCCTGGCGGCGGGTTCGTTCATGAGGTAGCGGGTCAGCACCCAGCCCTCTGTTCCGCCTCCGGTGCGGACACGCGAATACCCGGATTCGGCATCCCTCTCCAGGACCTCGAGTTCGGTGCCGCTGTTCAGCATCAGCTCGATGGCGTTGCTCGTGGAAGGACCGCTCCGCAACGTAATTTCGAATTCATCGCTCACCCAGGCCGATTCGGCGCTGGCGGCGGTCGTAAACAACAACGCCGACAGTAGCGACGCTGCACAGCCGTTGATCATCAGTTTCATGGCGCAACTATAAGACATGGGGCTCGGCGGTTCTAGCCAAAAATCTACCAAATCAGTCGCTTAACGGCGACAATTGGGAGGGGTTCTGGTCCAGACGGCGAGCAGGTTGTTGGCTGGCATCGAGTAGACGCGTGCGATTTGCATGCCGTTCTCACCGGCCAGGACTCCCAGGTCGTCGAGATCGCGAATGCCCATGGCCTCATTGCGAGCGCGAAGTGAGGCATCGAACGCTTCGTTACTCGGCGAACTGAATGCGCCGCCGCGGCTGAAGGGCCCGTAAAGACAAAAGACGCCCGGCTCTCGCAACATGGCACCCACGAGCGCAAACATCCGACACACGGCGACGTAGCTCATGATGTGCGCGGTGTTGGCTGAGAAGACGGCATCGTATTTCTTCCCGCTCGGTTCGACGGTCAGCACATCGAAGTCCATCGGCGCCAGGACGTTTTCGAGACCTGCGTCCTCGATCCAGGCCCGGATTCCGGCATGCGACTGCTCGAGGTCACTCGTTTGCCATTCCAGATCGGGCAGCGCTGCCGCCACCGTGACCGCATGCTGACCGGTACCCGAACCGATCTCGAACAACGTCGAGCACTCTCGCAGCTCGTGCCGCAGGACGCCCAGGATAGGCGCAGCGTTCCGCGCCGCCGCCGCCGCGCAGGGCTTATCCACTAACGGGTCATCTCCGCAAACACGGACTGGTCGAAAAGTCGGTCACGGTACCAGGCCAGTTCTTCGATCGAATCCCGAATATCCGCCAGTGCGCGATGAGTCGACTCCTTGCTGAATCCTGCGGCTACTTCCGGCGCCCACTGCTGGGCCAGTATTTTGAGCGTGCTAACGTCGAGATTCCGGTAGTGAAAATAGTCCTCGAGCTCCGGCATCTCGCGCGCAAGAAATCGCCGGTCCTGGCAGATGCTGTTGCCGCACATCGGCGACGCCCCTTTCTCAACCCAGGTTGCGAGGAAATCCAGCGTCGCTTTCTCCGCTACTTCGGTACTGATTGTGCTGGCAAGCACTCGCGCAGTCAGGCCCGACTCGCCGTGCTGACGAGTATTCCACTCGTCCATCGCATCCATCGTCTCCTGCGACTGCGAAATGGCGACTACCGGGCCCTCGGCGAGTTCGTTCAGATACTTGTCGGTGACGATTGTCGCAACTTCAATTATCCTGTCGTTAACCGTATCGAGGCCTGTCATTTCCAGGTCGATCCAGATGAGATTACCGGCGGTGTCGATCAGGGGCGGACGTTCGTTCATTGCAGATCCAGTATCTACTTGCGTGGCCGTTAGTGTACAACGCGTGACGGTGCATGGTGCCGCATAGCACGGCATACTTCGACACATGCACGCCAAATGCGAACAATCATGATCCAGCAGGACGCCCTCGTCGTCGCGACCTACAGCCGCAGAATGCAGTTGCTGTTGCCCGACGGCCGCAGAGTCGAGGCACGCATCAAGGGCAAGCGTCTGAAACCGGTCTGTGGAGACCGGGTCGAAGCCGAACCAATCGCCGACGAGCCGGACTGGCTCATCACCACGATTGGCGAACGCCGGAATCAGCTGACGCGGCCGAACCTCCGCGGCAAGGTGGAGGTCCTCGCTGCCAATATCGACAGGTTGCTGGTGATGGCCGCGCCGACTCCGGAGCCTGACTGGTCCATCGTCGACCGCTACCTGTGCGCCGCGGAACTAATCGGCACGGGCGCCGTTGTCGTGTTCAACAAGAGCGACCTGACTGCCGGAGGAGCGGTGGACGAGGTCCTCGACGACTATGCGCGTATCGGCTACCCGACGGTGCGCTGCAGTGCGAGGACCAACCGCAATATCGACGCCGTTGCCGGGCTACTGCGCGACGGCGTATCAATCATTGTGGGTCAATCGGGCGTCGGCAAGTCCAGCCTGATCAATCGGCTGCGTGAGGACGATCGGCAACGCGTCGCCGCAGTCTCCGATAAGAGCGGCGAAGGGCGCCACACGACCGTCAACTCCGCCATGCTGCAATTGCCGGGTGGCGGCGCCGTGATCGACTCGCCCGGCGTGCGCGACTACGCGCCGGCCCTGCAGGCCGACGAAGTGGTCCTCGGGTACAGGGAAATCGCAGCCTCCGCCCAGGATTGCCGCTTTGCGAACTGCCGCCACCTGCGCGAGCCAGGATGCGCCGTAAAAGCGGCGGTAGACAATGGAACGATCAGCAAGCGCCGCTATGACAGTTACCGGCACCTGCTCGCGCTGACTACGAAACTGACGAGCGGTCAGTACTAGCCTGGCGGCCAGGTCATCGCCCTGCCGCCCATCAGGTGCAGGTGGATGTGAAATACGCTCTGGCCTGCTGCTTCATTGCAGTTCATGACTACGCGATAACCGTCCTCGGCGAGACCTTCGTTGGCAGCGATTCTTGCCGCCGTCAGGAACAATTCGCCGACAAGGGATGCATCGCCGTCCTGCAGGTCATTCATCGTGGCTACGTGACGCCGCGGTATCAGCAATATGTGTGTGGGCGCTATCGGATTGATATCGCGGAACGCGATGAGCGACTCGTTCTCGTAAACGATATCGGCGCCCAGGTCTCCATTGACTATTTTGCAGAAAAGACAGTCGTGTTCACTCATAAGTTTCCCCTATTCGACCAGGCGGCGTCCGTAGAATGCGTGCGACAATGTGCCGCCATCCACGTATTCGAGCTCGCCGCCCAGCGGCACGCCATGTGCAATCCGGCTCGCCTGCACGTTGTGCCGCTCCGCCAGGTCGGCGAGATAGTGCGCGGTTGCATCGCCCTCGACCGTCGGATTCGTGGCAATGATCATTTCACCGATGCTGCCTTCCGCAAGCCGCTGCTCCAGCGTCGTCAAACCGAGTTCCTGCGGTCCGATGCCGTCAAGCGGCGACAGGTGCCCCATCAATACGAAGTACTGGCCACGAAAACCGGTCGCATCCTCGATGGCCATGACGTCTGCCGGCGATTCCACGATGCAAAGCTGCGTCTCGTCTCGCCCGCTTGCGCTGCAGATCGAGCAGAGTTCGTACTCGCTCAACATGCGGCAGCGCTTGCAGTGCCCAATGCCCTGCACTGCCTGTGATAACGCGGTGGACAAAAGCGATGCACCGTCGCGATCGCGTTCCAGCAGGTGAAACGCAATTCGCTGTGCCGACTTCTTGCCGACACCCGGCATACAACGTAATGCGTCGATCAACTGGACCAGCAATGGGGAAAAGGACATACGCTGTTCAGAATGGCAGGTTCATGCCCGGCGGTAGCGACATTCCCGAGGTCATCCCGGCAAACTTCTCCTGCACGGTTTTCTCAACCTTCGTCACTGCGTCGTTGAATGCCGCCGTGATCAGGTCCTCGAGCATCTCCTTGTCGTCGCCAATCAGGCTGTCGTCGATTTCGATGGCCTGCAGGCGATGTTGGCAGGTCATCGTAACCTTGACCATACCGCCACCCGATTCGCCCGTAACGGTTAGCGAGGCCATTTCCTCCTGGGCCTTTTTCATGTTGGCCTGCATCTGCTGGGCCTGCTTCATTAACTGACCGATACCACCTTTCATTGCTTGCTCCTTGCTAGTCGGATCGCGGCGAATCCAGCGGTTCGATCGAATCGGTCTTGAGTTCCGCGCCGAACATGTTCTTGAGTCTCTGTACGTTGGGGTCGGACTCGAGCGATTTTCGTGCCGCAGTGATTCGCTCGTCCGCCATTTGACTTTCGCGCTCGTGTGGCGTTTTGGGCGTCGATTTCGCGATACGAATATCAACGACAAGTTCCTCACCAAAATGCTTCGACAAGGCCGCCGCCAGGGCGTCCTTGCGTTGCCGGGTCAACAATGATTCAGAGCGCGGATCCAGACTTAGATACACGCTGTTACCCTCTCGCTTGTCCAACGCGCAGTTGCCAGCCAACATACGCAGCGATCCCGTCAGGCCAAGCTCGCTCATGAGTGCACCCCAGTCCGGATCCCGCCAACCCTGTGCGCCGGCTGCGGGAGCCTGCGCCGCTTTGGCGGCCGGTTTGGCGGCGGACGGTGCTGTGCCCGGCCTTGCAGCCGCTGGCTTGTCGGCGGAACTGCCTGAGCCACCGCTCGCCGCACCGTCAGCCGCGGGTTTGAAGGCAAGCATCCGGAGCAACGTCATCTCGGTGCCACTGCGCGGGTCCGGGGCCAACGGCAAATCCCGTCGGCCCGTCAGCGCGGTCTGGTAGAACAGCTGGACATCAGCCGGATCGAACAATCCCGCGAGTTCGGACAACACGCTCTCCATGATCTCGTCATCGGCGTCCGCGGAGCCGATGAGCTGGTGCACCGCGATCCGCTGCAACATTCTCGCCAGGTCCTCGAGCAACCGCGCATAGTCCGGAAATTGCTCGTCCAGCTCGGCAACCAGGTCGATGATCCCGGCAGCATCGTC
>Ga0224502_10000348_pt1 | contig 15009 bp, 8 predicted proteins | sample SF_Oct11_sed_USG_5_FD_169104 | JGI IMG/M metagenome (GOLD analysis project Ga0224502, IMG submission 169104) | Sediment microbial communities from San Francisco Bay, California, United States - SF_Oct11_sed_USGS_13 | ecosystem: Environmental > Aquatic > Marine > Sediment | place: USA: California... | reverse complement strand
CGCCGCTCCCTGCGGCACCGGTCTTCATGTTGCTCGAACATCTCTCACGTAAGCGTTTAGAATGCACCATCGAATAACATCAATCCCTCCGCGCCACCACCAAGACATTCCAACAGGGGAAATCATGAAGCGACTCACGCTCATTGCCGCCACTTTTACGTTTGCTTCCACTCCGGCATTCGCTGCCGACGATGAAAAGGTCGAACCCGGGTTCAACGAACAGACCTTCGAGGGACTGGAGATGCGCAGCATCGGGCCGGCGTTCATGTCGGGCCGCATTTCCGACATCGCGATCGACCCGAACGACCAGAGCACCTGGTACGTGGGTGTCGGCAGTGGCGGCGTCTGGAAGACCGATAACGAGGGCACGACGTGGGCGGCTATCTTCGAGAACGAGGACGCTTACTCGATCGGCTGCATCACGATCGACCCCAACAACTCGGACACGATCTGGGTCGGCACGGGCGAGAACATCAGCGGCCGCCACGTGGGCTACGGCGCAGGGATCTACCGCAGCCGCGACGGCGGACAGAACTGGGAAAAAATGGGGCTCGAAAATTCGGAGCACATCGGCATGATAAGGGTCGACCCGCGCGACTCGAACGTCGTGTTCGTCGCCGCGCAGGGGCCGTTGTGGTCCGGGGGCGGCGACCGCGGCCTTTTCAAGTCGACCGACGGCGGCGAGAACTGGCGCAAAGTGCTGGGCGACGGCTTCGGCAATAGCGAACTCGACGATCGCTACACCGGCGTTTCGGAAGTTCACATGGATCCGCGCAATCCGGACGTCATGTACGCGGTCACCTGGCAGCGCTTCCGCAACGTCGCGGTTTTGCTCGACGGCGGCCCGGCTACGGGTATCCACAAGTCCGAGGACGGTGGCGAGACCTGGCGCGAGCTGACCGAGGGGCTGCCCGAGGAGAATATGGCGAAGACCGGCCTGGCGATTTCGCCGCAGAACCCGGACGTCATCTACACGACGATCGAGCTTGCCAACCGAACCGGTGCGATGTATCGCTCGGAGGACGGCGGCGAGAGCTGGGTCAAAGGAGCGGATTACGCGCCGGGTGGCACCGGGCCCCACTACTACAACGAGCTGTGGGCGAGCCCGCACCAGTTCGACCGCGTGTACCATGCCGACGTGAACCTGCACGTGACGGAAGACGGCGGCAAGACCATGCAGAAGCTGGCCCACGACACCAAGCACGTCGACCACCATGCCATGGCCTTCAACCCGGATGACGAGAACTATATTCTCGTCGGCAACGACGGCGGGCTTTACGAGAGCTACGACCTCGGCAAGACCTGGCGCTTCATCAACAACATGCCGATCACGCAGTATTACAAGGTAGCCGTGGACTACGACGAGCCTTTCTACAATGTGTACGGCGGCACCCAGGACAACAATAGCCACGGCGGACCGTCACGCACCGACAATAATATCGGCATAAGGCACTCGGACTGGTTCGTGACCCTTTTCGGCGACGGTCACCAGTCGGCCGTCGATCCCAACAATCCGGACATCGTCTATGCACAGTGGCAACAGGGAAATCTGGCACGCTATGACCGCAAGACGGGCGAGAACGTCTACATCCGGCCGCAGGCCAGGGAGGGCGAGGCGCCGGATCGCTACAACTGGGACGCGCCCATCCTGATCAGCCCGCACGATTCAGCGACGCTGTATTTCGGGACCCAGCGCGTCTGGAAGAGCACCGACTACGGCGACAGCTGGGAGCCGATCAGCGGCGACCTGACGCGCAACGAGAACCGCGTGCGCCAGCCGGTCATGGGCCGCACCTGGAGCTACGATGCAGCCTGGGATCTGTACGCGATGTCGATGTTCAACACGATCGTCAACATCTCGGAGTCGCCGCTGGTGCCGGGAGTCATCTACGCCGGCACCGACGACGGACTGATTCAGGTCTCGGAGGACGGCGGGCAAAACTGGCGCAAGATCGACAAGCTACCCGGCGTACCGGACCGCTTTTTCGTCAATGACATCAAGGCCGACCTGCACGACCCGGACACGGTCTACGTCGTCGTCGACGATCACAAGAGCGGCGACTTCTCGCCCTACGTGCTTAAGAGTGACAACCGCGGCAGGTCCTGGAAGAGCATCGCGGGCAACCTGCCGGACCGTCACATCCTGTGGCGCATCGTCCAGGACCACGAAAAGCCGGGGCTGATGTTCCTCGGCACCGAGTTCGGTGTGTTTTTCACCGTCAACGGCGGCGGCACGTGGACGAAACTCAAGGGCGGCACGCCCAACATCCCGTTCCGCGATCTCGTCATCCAGACCCGGGAGAACGATCTCGTCGGCGCGACTTTCGGCCGCAGTTTCTACATCCTCGACGACTACACGCCGCTCAGGACCGTCACCGAGGACATGCTGAAGAACGACACGGTGCTGTTTCCCGTCCGCCGCACACACTGGTACGTGCCCAAGCGCCCGCTCGGCTGCTCACAGGAAGCCTGCAAGGGCAGCCAGGGTGACGACTTCTACGCCGCACCCAACCCGGGTTTCGGCGCGACGTTTACCTATTACCTGCCGGACGCGATCCGGTCGGGCAAGGACGCACGGCGCGAAACGGAAAAGGAAAAGGAGAAGAACAACGAGAACGTCGAGTTCCCGTCCTGGGAGCGCATACTCGGCGAGATGCGTGAAGACGATCCCGCCATTGTCTTCACGGTCAGGGATGCGGCCGGCAACGTAGTGCGCCAGATCGAGGCGCCCGTCGAGGCCGGCTTCCACCGTGTTTCATGGGACCTGCGTTATCCCGCGGTGGAACCGTGGATTCCCGAAGATGAGCGGGAGGAGGCGTGGATCCCCACGGCCGGTGTGCTCGTGGCGCCCGGTTCCTTCAACGTCACCATGCACAAGCGTGTCGACGGCGTGATGACCGATCTCGACCAGACGCAGCAGTTCGAGGTCGTGTCCATACGCGAGCCGACGTTGCCGGGCAGCACGCAGGAGCAGCGAGTCGTCTTCGATAGCCAGGTAGACGAATTATCACGCGCGACGCAGGGCACCGTGAAGACCATCGATGCCATCGTCCTGGAACTCTCGGCTGCCAAGGAAGTGCTGCTGTCCTCGACCGCCGACCCGTCGCTGTACGAAATCGCAAATTCGATACAGCAGCGCATCCAGGCTGAACGCGACAGGCTGACGAACAACGAAGCCCGCCAGCTTTACAACGACTTCGACGAGATGACGGTAACGACCCGCTTGTTCCATGCGCGCTTCGCGCCGACCACGAACGCCTACGGACCGACGCCGGCGCAGCGTGAGTCGCTGCGCATCGCGCGGTCGCTGTACGAGGACGTGACGCGCAACCTGTCGAATCTCGTGGACGTCGAGTACGCCGGGCTCAAGGTTGCGCTGGATGCGGCAGGCGTGCCCTGGTCGCCGGGACGCGGCATCCAGTAAGGGCTAGCTGGCAGGCACGGCGTTTGCCGCGACCGTGCCTGCCGTCTTCATCTGTGCCCTGCGCCGGCGTTCGGCCTCGTCGATGGCCGCGTTCTGTTTCGCCTGCTCGAAGCGCAGATTATGAAACTGCTCTTCGAGCTCGCAGACCTCGGGGTGAATCGACGTGCATTCGAAGGGCGGCGCGGTTGCCGCGTTCTTCTGGCCCGTCGTCGAACAGGCGGACAGGCAGGTAATCGCCGCAGGCACCAGGATCGTTGCAAGTCTCATCGTCTTCTCCACCTCTACGGATGGTTAGACGGTAACGGACGCAAAATCCTTCGTATTGTCCCTTTGCCTCAGGGCCTATTCCGGTTCCGGTCGCGGTCCGAGATCCGCTCCTACAAGCGCGCGGCCGCGTCAGAACGCCGCGTCGATGCCGACGAGCAAGTAGTTCTCCTCGCTCAGGTGGCCAGTGTAGTACTCGCCGCTCTGCGGCTCCTCGTCGAGGAAGTCGATATTCAGTTCGACGACGCCTTTGACGTTGCGCATGAAAAAGTAGGACGCGGCAAAGGTCAGCGTGCGCATGTCTATCCCTTCGTAGATCGTGTCGGTGTTGTCCAGGTCGCCGGCATCGCCCAGGTTGACCAGCGCCGAGAATACCCACTTGTCGCTGTGCACGTAATCGAGCCCGGCAAAGCCAGCCGTCCAGTCATATTTCGCAGAAGGATCCAGGAAGCCATCCCAGCGATTCCACAGGAATTGCGCGAACCAGTACCATTGGTCCGCGACTCTGCCGGATGCGTCGATACCTATGACAGTCTTGTCGGTATCGCGATCACCCTTATCGGTGCCGGCCGGTCCGGTCGCATTGCGTTGCTCGCCCCACAGCCCGAACAGGCCCACAGATGCCGACCCGATAGCGGTGCCGACGCGCCCGAACAGGCTCTTTCCCGTATCGTTGTCGAACAGGTGGTCCGGCCGCCGGTAACCGGGGCTGGTGACATTGTAGTTCTCCTCGATGCCGTTACCGTTGACGAGACCGAGCGACGCGTCGAATGCCCCGAATGCCCTTCCGAATAGCACGCCACGATCGTAGGTGATGCCGGCAAAGCGGTAAGCCATGAAGTCCTGGAAGGTCATGCGGATCTCGCGCGGGAACATCAAATCGGAAACCTGGAACTGGCCGAGCTGGAGGCCGACGCCCGAATCGAAGAGGTCGTCGTACCTGAACCAGGCGTCCTCGACGATTACCTCTGTGTTCGCGCCTTTTTCCGCGAAGATCATGTAGAAGTAGTAGCTGATGTTGTCCGTCAGCGGCGCACTCGACAGCAATTTCAGGAGATAGGGCGCCTGGAAATCGAGGCTGGAATCGGCGACGACCTCGCCGCTGACCGGGTCGATCGACTCGCTGTCGCGCGCCTGCACGAACGCCTGTGCACGAGCCGCCAACGGCAGCGTCTTCGGGAGCGCCAGCATATCGTCACCGGTCGGGACGGTGTGCTCGCGCCAGTTCGCCATGCGGAAATTCATGTCGCCGGCGAAGCGCGCGCCGAAGTCGTTGAGGCGCGGATAGGCCGCGTGGCAGACGTTGCAGCTGACGCCGTATTCGCGAGCGAACGCGGGCATCGCGCCGGCGGGCGCGGGCACTGTCAAGCTCGCAACGAGCAGGCAGGAAGCGATGGCGACGAAGCGTGTGATGGAAACACCGCGCATGACAATTCTCCTCCGGAGCCGGGCGGTGTTGATATTAAGACGCAGGCGCGACGGCCATGCCATACGGGCATCTGCGGATCGAAATGGGGAAACACACAACCGGGTCGCGGTTCGAGAACTGCCCCAGTGGCAACATGAAATTCCTGTAGGAGCGCGCCTCGGCGCGCGATCGGTCGCGGTTCGAAAACGCTCCTACACTGGACCGGCCACTACCAGGTCTTGCGCACGCCGATCATCAGGTTCCGGCCTGGCTCGTCGAGGCCCGAGCCGTGAACGCGGTAGCGCTTGTCGAAGACATTGTCGATCGCGAGCGTGAAGTTCCAGCCGCCGCGGAAATCCCAGCTGCCGCGAGCACCGGCGATACCCCAGCCGCTGGTCCCGTCAGGGTCGATGCGAATGTCGCCTACGTCGCGGCCACTGAGCCGGTCCTGCTCTCCGGCGAAGCGCAACCAGGCGTCGGAACGGAATACCCCGCCGGCATCGTAGCTGACGTTCAATCGGCCGCTGAGCGGCGGTATTCGATCGCCGGGCTCGGCGGCCGAGCCGGCGACGCGCTGCTCGGACCAGGTGTAATTGAGCACCGCGTCGACGCTGACGGAATCACTGACATCCAGATTCACGCGACCTTCGAACCCACGGATCGTCGAGTCGGCTGCGTTGACGCTCTGCACGACGTCACGGCCCTCCGGCGTAACGTCGCCCGTCAGCACGGACGTAATGCGATCGTCGTAATCGAGCGTGTACACCATCAGCTCGAAACTGGCGCGGTCGCCACTGTATCGCACGCCCGCATCCAGCTGCACGACCCGCTCGGATTCGAGCTCCGGGTTAGGGATGTTGAACCGGTTGCCCGGGCGATTGCCGAGCGTGCCCAGATCGAACACGTTCGGCGCGCGGAACCCGAATCCCGCGTTGGCAACCACCTGCAGGGTGTCGGTCGCATTGAATATCCAGCCCACGTCACCGCTCGCGTCGGTGACCTTGATCGATGCGGCGGCGGACACCGCGGTTGCCGGCAGCGAAACGTCCTCGTGGCTGAGGCGCAGGCCGCCACTCAGGATCGTTCGCGCCGAAACAGACTGCTCGGAATTGCCGAACAGGGCGAGACGCTCGATCTCGGAGCCGTCGGGAAAGCGTGGCGTGAGTTCGCTCACCTGTCCGTCGAGCAGGTTCTCCTCGCTCCGGCGGCTCGACACCTCGTCGAGATAGGCCTCGGCGCCCACAATCCAGGACCCGCCGTCCGCGACCCGGCTGCCGCTGATCACCAGGCCGTACAGGTCGCTGCGATTCGACTCGAAGCGCCTGTCCGGTGCTCCGAAGTCACGCGTCACGCGATCGTCGTCGATACGTTGCCACGCCAGGTCGACATTCCAGTCGAGTCCGAGCACGCCCTCTGCGTGACCGTACCTGCCGTGCAGGAACACGCGCCGGTTCGGCTTGAAAAAGAATTCCGAGGACGACGGCTCGGCCTGGCCGAAGCCGGGTACGAGCTCGTCCACGCGCGGCGTCTCCGGCTGCTCGAGGTAGTGCGCATCGACCAGCCAGTTGCGATCGCCGTCCGGCCGCCCGGCGACGACCCAGCGCGCGGCGCGCGACCCGTAACCGCTGGGCCCGATGCGGTCGCCGCCACCGGTGCGGCGGTCGCCGGTATCGAGGAATTCAGCACTGACCGAGCTTGCGAGGCGCCTGTTGCCGGCGTCGATCGTGCCGCCCAGCCGCTTGCCGAGCTCCGCCGTATCGTAGGCTGCATAGACCTCCCCGCGGTATTCGGTCTCCGCCCCTTCAAATCGTGGAACCCGCGTCACCAGGTTCACGACGCCGCCAACGGCATCGCTGCCATAGAGCGAGGCGGGCGTCCCGCGCAGAACCTCTATGCGCTCGACCGCCCCGGTGGGCACGAGCGTGAAGTACTGCGTCGGCGCACTGCGGAAAATAGCATTGTTCAGGCGCAATCCGTCGACGAGGTGCAGGATCGACGAACCCTTCAGCCCGCGTATGATCGCGGCACCCTGGCCCGGCGTCGTCTGCTGCAGGTAGACGCCGACCTCGACGTCGAACGCGTCCGTCACGAGCTTGTGCTCACGGACAGCAGCACCGTTGACGAGCGTAAGGCCCGAAGAGACTTCGGCGACGCTGACGGTCCGGCGCGTGGCGGTTACGAGGATCTCGTCGAGCCGGCCCTGTTCCGCACGAGCATCGGCGCAGATCGATACTCCCAGCAGCGCCGGGATGAGCATCCGTGCGATGGTCATGCGCCTAGAGCAGGGTATTGATCATCACGATCAGGATGGCGATCGGTGCGACAAACCGGATCAGGAACAGCCAGGTATTCGCGATGGCCTGGTTCGGAAAAATGAGCTGGCTGTCGAGATGCTCCCTCCTGATGCGCCAGCCGACGAACACCGCGATGAAGATCCCGCCGAGCGGCATCAGCAGATTGTCCGTCACGTAGACGATGAGGTCGAAGAAAGTCGACGCGGCGAACGCCTCGAAAATGGCCAGCGGGCGCAGGTCTTCCCAGAGGTTGAAGGACAGCACGCTCAACATCCCAATCGCCCAGCCGATGGACCCGAAGATTAGGCAGCCCTTGATGCGCGACATGCCCCACTTGTCCTCGGAGTATCGAATGATCGGCTCGATGATCGCGATGATCGATGTCAGTCCGGCGAACGCGAGCAGCAGGAAGAACAGGGCCCCGAAGATCGTGCCCCCCGGCATGCTCGCAAACGCGGTGGGTAGCGTCGTGAAGATCAGCCCGGGACCTTCCGCGGGATCGAGGCCGTTCGCGAACACGATCGGGAAGATCATCAACCCGGCGAGGATTGCGATCAGCGTATCCGCGGAGGCAATGATGACGGCCGCCTTCGTCAGCGAGATGTTCCGCGGCACGTAGGAGCCATAAGCCATCATAAGGCCGATCGCCACGCCGATGGAGAAGAACGCCTGGCCGATCGCGTCCAGTATCGTGTCGGCATTGATCTTGCTGAAGTCGGTACTGAACAGGAAGTCGAGACCCGATTTCAGGTCCCCGGCGACGGTCGCATAGCCGATCATTACGAGCAACATCACGAACAGCGCCGGCATCAGCACCTTCACCGTGCGCTCGATGCCGCCGCGCAGCCCCCGGCCGACGATGATGAGGGAGAGGATCATGAATACCGTGTGCCACAGCGTCATCGTGCCCGGACTCCGCTTGAGTTCCTCGAACTGCTGCGCGACTTCGGCCATTGTCGAGCCGTCGAACCCTGTTGCCGCCTTGACGATGTAAGCGAGTGTCCATCCGGCGATGACGCTGTAATACGTGGCGATCAGGAAGCCCGCGATGACGCCCATCCAGCCGACGATGGACCAGGACTTCGAGCGTCCGGAATCCTCGGCAACCATGCGCGTGGCGACGGGCGGGCTGTGGCCGCCCATGCGCCCGATCAGGAGTTCGCCGATCAGTATGGGTATCGCAATGATAGCTACGCACAGCAGGTAGACGAGCACGAAAGCGCCGCCGCCGCTGACGCCGACGACGTAGGGGAACTTCCAGATGTTGCCGAGACCGACGGCCGCTCCGATCGCCGCCAGGATGAATACGATTTCCGATGACCAGGTATGGGCACTGTCCGACGACGCCGGTAAAGCCATCCCCCGCTCCTTGTTCTCGCGCTTGGTTGCCGGAATACTAGCAGGGCTCACGCGGAACGACGAGAATAAGCGTTCCAGGGACGCACTTTGCATAATTCCAGATCACAGCCAGCGCACGTCGACGCGAGCCTCGTTGAGGCGCTGCTACGCAAAGACGCGTTCCCCCACTCCGCTGAAGATATCGAACTCATGGAGACTCACATCTCCTGGGTTATCCTCGCGGGCAACTATGCATACAAGGTCAAGAAGCCGATCGTGCTCGACTTCCTCGATTTCGGCACGCTGGGGAAACGCAGGTGCTTCTGCGATGAAGAGCTGCGCCTGAACCGGCCGTGGGCACCTGAACTGTACCTCGATGTGGTCGCGATCACGGGACCGGCCGACGAGCCGGTGATCGGCGGTGAAGGTGAGGCCCTGGAATACGCGGTAAAAATGCGCCGCTTCGACCAGCACCTGCGCCTCGACCACCAGCTCGCCGACGGCCTCCTGACCGTCGCCGACATGAAGGAACTGGGCCAGGCCATCGCCGCCCGGCACGCCGCCGCGGGAAGGCCGGACCCTGCAGACCGGGAGCGACTCACCGGGCAGGCCATCCACTATTTCTGGGAGAACTTCGATCACCTCGGCGGCATCCTCGACGAGGAAGAATTCGCCTTCCTGCATGACTGGACGAGCGCCGAAATCGGCAGACACGAGGCGACGTTGCGACAGCGTTTCGATGACGGTTTCGTGCGCGACTGCCATGGCGACCTGCACCTCGGCAACCTAGTACGCCTGCCCTCGGGTATTACGACCTTCGACTGCATCGAGTTCAATCCAGACCTGCGCAATACCGATGTCTTCGCCGACATCGGATTCCTCGCAATGGACCTCACGGAGAAAGGCCACCCCGAGCTAGCGGCGCATTTCCTCAACCGCTATCTCGAGAAGAGCGGTGACTACGAGGGCGCGGTTCTGCTCGACCTGTATTTCGTCTACCGCTGCCTGGTGCGGGCCAAGGTGGCCGCCATCCGGAGCCGGGAGCGCGAGACGCAGGACGAGCGCGACGCCGACGTCCGGGATGCGCGCGAATACGCGGCGATGGCGCGCCGCCAGGCCAGCAAGGGCAAGCCCGTGCTCGTCATCATGTACGGCCTCTCCGGTTCCGGGAAGACCTGGCTGTCGGAGCGGCTAATGGCGGCCCTGCCGGCCATTCGCGTGCGCTCGGACATCGAGCGAAAACGGCTGTTCGGACTGGACGAGACCGCTGACAGCGAGTCCGGTATAGGCTCCGGCATCTACTCGCCCGAGGTGAGTGCGGAGACATACGAACGGCTGTTTACGCTCGCGGACAGTCTGCTGACCGCGGGGCACCACGTTGTTCTCGATGCCGCGTTCCTGAAGAAGAAACAGAGAGTATCCGCAAGGAGTGTCGCTTCGAGCCTCGGCGTCGCTTCGGTGCTGGTCTGCGCAGAAGCGCCGGTAGAGGTGCTCAGGTTGCGCATCGAAGAGCGCGCCACGCGCAAGGACGAGGCCTCGGAAGCCGACCTCGCGGTGCTGCAGCATCAACTGGAATCGGCAGCACGAGTAGGAACCGATGAGGCGGCGATCCGCATCGACACGAACCTCGACATCGACGTAAAGGACCTCGTGGCAGGGATCCTTGCGCGTTGCGATCGCTAGTTGTTACGCCCTGCCGGCCACCACAGCTGCAGATCGCTGCCGGGCGCTCGAAATGCCGCAATTTTCGCCTGTATCCGTGGTGACAGGAGATAGTCAATCAGCTTCCCGGCACCCTCGGCATTGACGCCCGGCACTTTGTCCGGATTCACGGCGACCGCCGTCATGATCCGCTGCAGTGACGGGTCTCCCGCGACGAGTATCTCCATCTCGGACGATGCCCGCTCGCTGTCGAAGCGCAGGAAGGGGAACGCACCCCAGATGACGTAGCCCTTCTTCTCCTCGGCCTGCAGGACGGCGGCCGCCTTGAAGTGGCCGGGGTCGATGAACCAGCCTGCCCGGTCCGGCTGTCCGGCCGACTCGAGCGCGATCTCCGTCAGGTAGTCGATGCCGGGGATGTCGTTGTGGACGAAGGGAGTCTTCGCCTCGGCGATGCGCGCGAGTGCCTCGGCCAGGTTCGCCAGGCCCTTTTTCCCCCGCCGGATCGCTCTTGTGGCCAATCAGGGCCGCCTGGTTGGAGAAGACGATCCTCGGCCACTTCCCGTATCCCTCCGTGACGAAGCGTTCGACGCCTCTCTTGCCGTAATGGGAGATGACGAGATCGGCCTGCCCGTCACGCGCTTTCCTGTAGACGTCCTCGCCGCTGTAGATCGCGACCGTGATGCCGGTCTCGCGCTCGAAACCCGGTAGCATGTCGTCCAGCAAGCCGCTGAACTGCGGCGTGTTTACCACGGCAAGGCGCACGGTATCGTCGCTCCCGGTCTCGTCCGCCGTTGCGATGCCGCCGAGCGTCAGTACCGCTGACAGGAGGGTGATTCGCCAAAGCTGGGGTTCGTTGGTCATATCCTGATTCCCCGAATCATCCTGGCCGCATGCGCGGCACACCTTTCATGGGAACACAACATGCGTGAAACCGGGACAGCGATTGCAGCTGTAACACGCCCGTCGGCAGGAACGCGTACACTGTCGTCGGCACTCGTACGTGTCGCTCCGCAACTTTCCGAGGGCTCTCAATGTATATCTCTGCTCGTCTGCGTAACTCCGTCTTTCTCCTTGCCGCGTTCGTTATGCTCGCAGCCTGTTCGAAACCGGCTGAAGAACCGCACAGCGCGGCGGCGCCGATGGACTCGCTCGTGAGCGCAGCCTGGCTCGAACAACATCTCGACGATCCCGACCTCGTGGTGCTCGACTGTACCGTCCTGGTCGAGCCCGACGGCAGCGGCGGGTTCCGCTCGGTCAACGGGCGCTCGAATTACGAGTCCGGCCACATTCCGACGGCCGGATTCGCGGACCTGCTCGGCGGCCTTTCCGACGGCGGCAGCCCCTTCGATTTCGCAATGCCGTCGCCGGAGCAGTTCGCGGCGGCGATGGAAGAACTCGGCGTCAGCGACAATTCGCGCGTCGTCCTGTACGACGGGAACGGCTCGGTCTGGGCTGCCCGGGTCTGGTGGATGCTGCGCTGGATCGGGTTCGACCGCGCGGCTCTGCTCGATGGGGGGCTAAATGCGTGGAAGGCCGAAGGGCACGCACTTTCGACCGAACCTGCCGATCGGCCGGCGGGACAATTGACCGTCAACCTGCGCCCGGAGTTGATCGCGGATCGCGACGAAGTGCTGGCCTCGATCGAGGACGATTCGGTCACCCTGATCGATTCGCTGCCGCCCGCTCACTACCGCGGGGAGACGACGATGTACGAGCGACCCGGGCACATACCCGGCGCCGTGAACGTCCCGGTATTCTCCGCCCTCGACGAGACGGGGCACTACCGGTCGCTCGACGAGCTGGCGACGATTTTCGAGGGTAAACGGGAGGATCGGGCGATCACCTACTGCGGGGGCGGCATCGCCGCATCGTCCAATGCCTTCGTCATGACGCGACTCGGCTTTACCGACGTCGCCGTCTACGCCGCCTCGCTCCAGGAGTGGACCGCCGACCCGGACAACCCGATGCAGATCGACCTCGAGTCGTTCGACAGCGAAGATTAGCGAACCCGGTTACCGAACGCGTCCCAGACCTCGACGTCGCCATAATCGAGCTCGCGCACTTTGTCCTCGATCTGCGCAAGGTCCCCGACGACAACCCAGGTCAGCACGCCGGGGTCGATCAGTTCGCGCGCACGCGCGTTCACGGCTTCGGTCGTTACGGCATCGATGCGCTCGCCGCGCGTTTCCGCGTAGTCGAACGGCAGGCCATAACTGTCCGACATCATGATGCTCGCGAGGAAGCCTCGATTCGTCGAGAAGGTGCCCGGCAGCGAGCGCATGCGGTTGATCTTCACGCGCGACACCTCGGTCTCCGTCGCCGGCCGCGTCGTCACGAACTCTTCGTATTCCTTCATGATTTCACGCATGCTCTCCATCGTCCTGTCAGCCTGCACGCTGCCGCTCACGGCGATGTACTGATCGCCGCTGGTGTTCTGCTGGATGCTCGAACGCATGCCGTAGGACCAGTGCTTGTCTTCGCGCAGATTCATGTTGATGCGTGACTCGAAGCCGCCGCCGAATACGCCGTTCATGATGTAGAGTTCGGTAGACGTCTCCGGATCGTACGGCGGCAGCGCATGGCCGGCGTAGATCGTGCTCTGCGGCGCCTCGGGATGGTCCACAAGGATGACACGCGGCTTTGCCGCCGGCGCAGCGCCGATCGGCTTGCGTCCCGAGTCCGCATCGGCCTGCCACTTACCCAGAGAGCGTTCGACAACCCGGGTCGCCTCCTCGATGCCGACGTCGCCGATCATGAACACGGTCATGTTCCCGGGCGTGATCTCGCGGCCGTGAAAATCGACCAGCATGTCGTGATCCACCTGCTCCACCAGTTCCGGAGTCCACACCGCCCCCAGCGGATTGCCGGAACCGTAGACCGCGCGCTCGAACAGGCTGTTCGCCGCGCTCGATGGTGACTTCGCGAGTGTGGCGAGCCAGGCCGAGATCTGCTGCTTGAGCTTCGCGAGCTCATCGTCCGGGTACGTCGGGTTGCGCAGCACTTCCGCGGCGAGTTCCATGGACTCCTCGAGTTTGCTGTGCAGGATGCGATAGCCGAAGGAGCTCTCCTCGGTACCCGCCTGCAGCTGGCCGCTCATCGCGATCGCGTCCTTGGCCGCGGCGAGCTCGTGCGCATCGTATTTCTTCGTGCCCTTGTCCATGAGCGACATGGCAAAGCTCGCGAGCCCCGGCGCTTCAGCCGGGCTCGCCGTACTGCCCGCACCGATGCGTATCGACACGTCGACGATGGGCAGGGCGTCACGCGTCGCGACGACAACACGCATACCGTTATCGAGCGTCGCCGTGGCTATGTCCGGAAAGGAGATGTTCGCGTCGGCCGATACCTCGGGAATCTGCGAGCGGTCGACGCCGGCTTCCGTTGCCCGGTATTCGGGAAACGGCAACACGGTGAGCTCGTAGTAGCCCCGGGTGAGCCAGCGGTTCGCGGTCTCCCGGAGGTCGGTCGCGGTGGCCGAGTTCAGCCACTCCAGCTCCTTGTTGATGTACAAGGGGTCGTCTGAATACAGGTAGCCCTCCGCCAGTACACGGCCGATCGCGGATGTGCTCTCCAGCGCGCCGATCATGTACATGTTCACGCCGAGCTTTGCGTTCTCGACGATTTGCTTGTCGGGCCCGGACTCGAGGTATTCCGCGATGATGCGGTCGACGATCGGCATCACTTCCTCGTAGGTGACGCCTGGCTTGAGATCGATGGTAAGCGTGTACTCGCCGCTCAGCACGCGGCCGTAAGCGCTGCCGCGCACGCTCGTCGCGAGCTGCAGGTCGTCGACCAGCGTCTTCTGTAGCGGCGAATTCTTGTTGCCGACGAGCGAATCGTTCACGAGGTACATCAATGTCGTGTCGCGGTCGTTGAGCCCGGGCAGCGCCCAGACCCGCGTGATCCGCGTCTGCCCCACGCGGTCGTACATTGACTCCTTGCGGTTCTCGGGCAGGTTCGGGATCCACTGCTTCGGGTACACGAGCGGCACGCCCGCCGGCGCCTCGCTGAAGAAGTGCTTCACCTTTTCCTTCGCGGTCGCGACGTCGATGTCGCCCGCGAGCACCAGTACGACGTTCGAAGCCCCGTAGTAGGTGTCGAACCATTCGTGAACGTCCTCGACCGACGCATTATCGAGGTCCGCCATCGAACCGATGATGGAGTGGCGGTAGGGATGATCGACCGGGTACAGCGCGTCGCGGATACGGTCGCTCATCTGCGCATAGGGGCGGTTCTCGCGCTGCCGTTTCTCGTTCTTGACAACACCGCGCTGCTCGTCGAGCGCTTCCTGGGTCACGGCGCCGAGCAGGTAGCTCATGCGATCGCTTTCCATCCACAGCGCCATGTCGAGCGCACCCGTGGGGACGGTGGCGTAATAGTTGGTACGATCCTCGGAGGTAGTGCCGTTCATCCCGGTCGCACCCGCATCCATGAACGGCGAGAAATACTCGCCCTCGCGGTTCTCGGTGCCCTGGAACATCAGGTGCTCGAACAGGTGCGCGAAGCCGGTCTTGCCCTCCGGTTCGTCCTTGGAGCCGACGCCGTACCACATACCGACGAATACGGTCGGCGTTGACCGGTCCTCGTGCACGATCACGGTCAGGCCATTGTCGAGTCGGAAC
>Ga0224502_10000347_pt1 | contig 15020 bp, 13 predicted proteins | sample SF_Oct11_sed_USG_5_FD_169104 | JGI IMG/M metagenome (GOLD analysis project Ga0224502, IMG submission 169104) | Sediment microbial communities from San Francisco Bay, California, United States - SF_Oct11_sed_USGS_13 | ecosystem: Environmental > Aquatic > Marine > Sediment | place: USA... | reverse complement strand
GACCGATGAGACCGCCCCAGGTTCGCTCACCGACCAGAGGTCCGACCTTCATTTCCTTGAAGAAAAATGGGAAGGCGTCGCCACCCGAACCGGCCCAGCCGTTGATGAGCATGGCTTTGGCCCCGTAGTGGCTCACGGTGGGATGGGTGACCGTTGCCCCATGGCGGAAGAAGATCCGGGTCACCATCTGACGGTTGATCTTCTCGATGAAGCGGTCAGGAAGCTGGCCGCCGGCGTTGAAGCGTTCGTCGATGATCAGACCCGGCAAGCGGATCTGGCTGTTGAGCTGGCGCACGAGAGCGGTTTGCCCAGGGACTGAGGTGTCGGGCACGTAGACGTAGCCGATCTTGCCGCCTGACGCCTCGAGCACCCGCTGCCGATTGCGCTCGATCCACTCCCGGTTGCGGAGCTGGAATTCGCTGGTCATGGTCTCAACCAGCACTTCTCGGGCACCCTCCATCGTGGGGTTGTCGTTGACGGTCAGGGCAACAGTCTGATCTCCCAATCCCTGGAACGCCGCAAAGGGGCCCTTGGTGGTGGCCATCGGGACTCCGTTGACCGCGAGGATGTAGTCGCCCTCGTCGATCTCGATCCCGGGCTCGGCAAGCGGAGAGCGGATCTCGCCGCCGTCCCAGGGCGCGCCGCTGACAATTCTGGCAATGCGGTAGGCACCATTCTCGAGAGCCCAATCGGCACCGAGAAGGCCGACACGCCGCCGCAGCGCGCTCTCTGTGTCGCCACCACGGACGTAGGTGTGAGAGGAGTTCACCTCGCCGATCAGCTCGCCGATGATGAAGTTGACGTCCCAGCGGGTAATGGCGTCGTCGAGCAGTGAGCCGTATTGTTCGCGTAGTGCGTCCCAGTCGAGGCCATGCATGTTGGGGTCGTAGAAATAGTCGCGGTAGGTTCGCCAGACATCGGTGAAGAGCTGGCGCCATTCAGCCTGCGGGTCGAGCGTCATCTCGAGCTTGGAAGTGTCGAGTTTGTTGTTTGAGTTGCCTTTGCCGCCGATCTTCTGGCCGGGCTGGATATCGACGATGGCAAAGGTGTCACGCGAGCGGACCAACATCTTCTTGCCACCCGCGGCGATCTCGAACGAGGTTGCATCGTCGAGGATTGTTTCCTCCTCACGCTCCTCGAGATCCCAGAAACCAATTGGTTGTTGCTCGTCGGAGGCGCCGGTTCGGGGTGCGCGCTGGAAAACGATCTTGCCGGAGACCGCAGCCAGGCCGCCCCAGTTGCCGGCCTCCAGCGGCAGCACGACAACCCGTCCCTCGAAGCCCTCGAAGTCGATCTTCACGGGCTCGGGTTTTTTCTCGTCCTCGTCGTCCTCGTCGCCCTCGTCGTCGCCGTCGGCTTTTTTGTCTTTCTTCTTGCCCTTCTTCTTGTCATCCGTTGCTTCCACCTCGGCGTCAGCCTTCTCTTCCTCGAGCTCTTCCTCGTCGTTGCGTGGTGCGAGCGGCGACGGGACGTCAGCACGAAGAGGCACTGCGACGACGTTGGTGGTGTTGGGATAGATCCAGGTGCCGTCGATATCCGAGTAGATCGGCTCGAGGGTGCGGTTGGAGAAGTAATAGAGGTACTTCCCATCGGGGTCGAATACCGGTCCGAAATCGTTGTAGTAGCCCGAGGTCATCTGGTGGCGGGTGCCTTCCTCGGTGTCGAAGAGAAAGATCGCGCTGTTTGTGGTTTCGAGGCCACGCGAGTAGGCGACCCAACGGCTGTCCGAGGACCAATCGACCTCGAAGCCCTGGAGATCCCCGTGCAGCATCCAGAGTCCCTTGTCGATCTTCGTGAAATTGTCGGTCTCGAGGTTGTAGATCTGGATCGTCTGGGTGTGATCGATGAAGGCGATTTTGGTGCTGTCCGGCGACCAGTAGAGTCGATAACGGAAGCCAGGGCCGAGATTCGTGAGGGTCTTCGGCTCGCCGCCACCAGCCGGGATCAGGGTCAGCTCATACTCACCGCTGGCGTCACTCCAGTAGGCGATGTTCTTGCCGTCGGGCGACCAGGCCGGAAAGCGCTCAGCCGAACCGGAACTGCGGCTCAGGTTGTGGACCACACCGTGCTTGGCGGGGACGGTGAAGATCTCGCCTCGCGCTTCGATCACGGCCCGCTTTCCATTCGGTGAAATGCCGGAACCCTGGATGAGGTCAGCGGCGTTGATCCGGTGCGGTCGGAGGCTGGCAAGGTCGGTAACGATCTCGACCTCGACCTCGGCGTACTGCTCGTCGTCGAGGCCCAGGAGGTAGAGCCGGCCGCCGGCCTGGAAAACGATGTCCGACGGGCCGATGGCCGGGAAGGTGATGTCGAAATCGGTGAAGTCCGTGACCTGGCGCATCTCACTGGAAGACGCATCGAGGGCCCAGATGTTGGAGCGTAGCGCTGGGCCCCGGTCCGAGAGGAAGTACAGCGTGTCGCCATGCCACATCGGCCGGCTGTCGTTGGCAGCGTCATCGGTGAGGTTGCGGGCTTTGCGTTCTTCGAGATCAAAGAGCCAGATATCCGGAGCGGTTCCGCCTCGGAAGCGTTTCCAGGTGCGGAAGCCACGATCGCGGGTGGTGTAGGCGATGGTTGCGCCGGACGATGAGATGGCGCCGACATCACCGTAGGGAACCGGGAGCACATCGGGGAATCCGCCGTCTGCCGAAACGAGGTAGAAATGACTCAGGCTGCGAACGCCGCTGGCCCTCCGCGAAGAGAAGAGCAGCTGCGTGCCGTCGGGGGTCCAGCCGGAGAGCATCTCGGCATCGGGGTGGTGGGTCACGCGTACGGGTGCGCCACCCATCGAAGGAACGACGTAGATATCCGAGTTACCGTCGTAATTGGCCGTGAATGCGAGGCGGCTACCATCGGGTGAGAAGCGTGGGAAGAACTCTTCGCCCGGGGGCGAACTCAGACGTTGTGCGGTTCCGCCGCCCTTTTCGACCAGCCAGATATCACCGGCGTAGACAAACGCGATGTGGGATTCAGAAACATCCGGGTAGCGGAGCATCCGGGCATCCACCTCGGCGGAAGCGGTCGCGGCGGCGAGACACAGACACAGAACGACCAGAGTGAGCTTGAAGCGCATTTTTGTGGGGTCCTCCTTCGAGCTGTTGAAACGCACCATTGGCACTTAAGGATACGGGATCCGAGACTGGATGTTCAGGGATTTGCGGGGTCCTGGATCAAAAACCGATGGTGTTCCCGAAATCGAGGGAGATGACTCGATCGCCCCACTCCTGGCGAAAGATCTTGAGCGCTGGTTCCCCCGTGCATCCGCTGAGCGCCAGGCGCTTGACCCCCATCTGCTGCATCCTCAGGGATACCTCTTTGATGGCATTTCTCTTGCTGCCCCGGAGGTGAATCCCACCGGCAACGAGGTTGATTCGACGGTGGCCAAAGACCTCTTTCACCTCCTCGACGATGGAGGCGACGGCCGGGTTCGTACATCCGACGATGACGACGAGGCCATCTGGCTGATCCAACACCAGAGCCTGTGCGGAGGATGTCTCGCCTTCGAACTCGACGGTGATCGGGCCGACCAACCAGGCGTCCGGCAGTACACGCGTTGGTTTGGCAACGGCGACTACAGTGGCGCCCGGATTCTGCGTCGATACGGCCTCGGCTGCCGCCGGTGGAACAAATACCTTCGGTTTCATGGCTGTGGCCTTCAGGACATCTGACAGACCGTGGAAATGCTCCGGATCGTCATGGGAAAGCACCACGGCGTCGATCAGAGCCTGGTCGAGCCCCAGCTCGACGAGTCCGGTGAGCAAAGGCGGTGACTCGCTTCCGGTGTCAAAGAGAATGACGCCGGCCTCGACTCTGACACAGGTGCTCAGGTAGCCCCTCGGTGTGAGTTCGGTCTTCGATTTCGACGAGGGGTGACTGCTGGCCACGGTCAGGCTGTTGGTCGGCGGATCTGCCATCCCCGCCGAAGAGATCAACAGGACGGCCATGATCGAAGATGAGATTCTGAACCACGAGATCGATTTCATATCGGGCATCCCCTCACTTCATTCGGCGCACGACGATAACATTCTCGATCGTGATCTAAATACCGATACGGGTTTAACCGGGGAGGGGTTTCAGGAATCGGAGACGAGAAAAGCCGCCCGAATGGGCGGCGGATTCGATGTCTTTGGTGGAGCCGATGGGGATCGAACCCACGACCTCAGCATTGCGAACGCTGCGCTCTCCCAACTGAGCTACGGCCCCACGCGCGGCGGATATTACCTTGAACGGTAGCGGGTTGCAAGTGGTGCAATCGTCTGGTGCTTGGCTGCCACCGCGTCCGCGTCCGCGCCCGAGTCCCCGTCCGAACCGGAAAATCGCCTGTCGTCATGCGACTCGTTCGGGCGCGGACTCGGACTCGGACACGGACTCGGACGCGGGGAGTCAGTCGATCTTGAACGCGACCTCGATTGTCGCCTGATATTCGAGCTTGCCGTCGCGAATGCCTCCGCGGAACTCCGTGACCTCAAACCACGCGAGACCGCGCAAGCTCTCCGATGCTTTCTCAACCGCAGCTTCGATGGCTCGTTCGTAACTATCGGTTGAGCAACCGGTGACGGTGATCTTCTTGTAGACGGTATCGGGCATTGTTGACTCCTTTGTATTGCGGTTCTGACTGAAGATAACCGATAGGCAGGAGTATCTGTTCCTGCCAGGGAAAGTAACCAGTAATCACTGATTACTGATTACTTCTTCGCCTTGCTCTTCTTCTTCTTCCCATCACCCTCGGGTTGGCCATTGATGCCAGACCAGCGTTGCCACGCCGAGTCGAGAGGATCGCCGCCGTACCACACGGCGCGAGTGAAACTCTCGACCCAGGGGTCAAAGCCCGGCACGATACGGAGGTTATCCTCCATGGCGAGAGTGGCGGGGTCGTTGGGGAGTTTTTCGAGCGCTGTGGCTGCTCGGCGCAGACGCCAGCCCCAGGAGGATTCCTCATGGCACTGATCGAGGCGCCGCGCCCACAGCCGGAGCACGGCGGATGTGCGCACTGCGTTGGGCTCCTGGCCGTGAGGAACCATGCATGGGACGAAGGGGTCCATCCCCACCTCATGCATGGTGACGCCGGCTCGCCGCTCGAGAGCGTGTAGACCGCGACTGATGTCAGCGTGGAAGAGGGCGTTCTCGAGTTCGTCTTCGACGTCGGTTCCTTCGCAGCCATCGAGGATTCGGTGACGATCCTTCCGGGTCAGGAGCAGCGGTGCTGTGACCGCAAACCGCGCGCCCGCCTCTTTGAGCTGCGCGATGCGCCGCTCTACCTCAGGCCCGGAACCGGGGAACGGGAATAGACCGAGCACTGCACCCCAGACGCTCCGGCTCCATGCCTCCGGAAACTGGAGCCCGTCGCTCAGAGGGAAGGGGAGGATCGGCAGAAGGATTGTGACCCTCGGGTTTTCGTCGAAGGCGTCGAGACCGAGGTCCGAGGGCGTGAGCTCGGGATCATCGAGGACTACCAGCGCGTAGCTCCCGCGCTCGAGCAATCGGTGAAAAATCTCCTGGCGCTCCGCCGCAACCCGTGCGAAGACGATCGCCCGAACCGGCTCGCGAGGTACCGAACCCTCAGCGGGCAGAATCCTGACTGGCGCGTCTTCCCACACTACGCCGAGCCTGATGGGATCCAGGCTCACCTTTTGCCCCGGCATGTAGCCTGGGCGGAGGACGTGGGTCACCGGGAAGAGGTCTGGGTACGCAGGCTCGATCCTACGCATCGCCACCGCCGAACATCTTTTCCAAAGCCGTCGGTCCGCGACCGCCCAGACGCTGCGCTACGTACTTGGCGAGAATGTCGGTCTCGAGATGGAGTTTGGCGCCGGACCGCAGGGCGTGGAAAGTCGTGGCCTCGAGAGTCGCCGGAATGAGGGCGACCTCGAACCAGTCGGCGCCAAGTGCCGCGACCGTGAGCGAGACCCCGTCGAGGGCAACGCTCCCCTTGAGGGCCACCTCCTGTTTCTGTTCGGCCGGCAGATTCAGGCGCCACGTCTGGAACCCGCCCTCTGGCCGCACGGAGAGAAGTTGAAGTGTCGTATCGACGTGACCCTGGACGATGTGGCCGCCGAGCCGGTCACCGAGCGCGAGGGCGCGCTCGAGATTGACCGCCACGCCTGATGTCAGCCCGCCGAGTAACGTTCGTCTGAGGGTCTCGGGCGAGAGATCGGCGGCGAATCCGGTGGCGGATACCTCGACTGCCGTCAGACATGCGCCGTCGACGGAGATGCTGTCGCCTTTCCTTGGGATCTCTTGATCAGGCCACTGGGCCGAGATCGAGAGGCGGGCGCCGCTACCCGAACGCTTGAGAGCGTCGACGGTGCCGACGGTCTCAATCAGCCCCGTGAACATCGGCTTCCTCCGGCCGGACGGCCCGGATCTCCAGATCATCACCGTGCCGGTCGATATCCTCGAAAACCAACCGTTGTGCGACCTCCAGAGTCGCAATGCCTCGGCCCGCTACTGCCGACGGCGCCTCTCCACCGATGATGAATGGGGCGATAAAGAGTGCGACCTCGTCGATCAGGTCGGCGTCGTTGAAAGATCCATGGACGGTTGGCCCCCCCTCCACCAGGAGCGCCGCGACCTCTCGGCGGGCGAGGTGGTCGAGGGCCGCCTCGATGTCAACTCGACCGTGGCAGTCGCCCTTCAACTCGAACATCTCCACCCCGGCCTCACGAAGGCGCCGACGGTCCTCGACCGGCGCCTCAACGGTGTGGTAAATGAGGGTCGATTCCGGTTGGCTCTGAACAACGCCAGCATCAGTCGGAGTGCGGAGCTTCGAGTCAAGAATGATCCGCCGCCAGCCAGACACCGGGTTGAGCCCGAGTCGTCTAGTCAACCGAGGGTCATCGGCGAGAATCGTTTCTACGCCAACCAGAATTGCATCGTGCTCTTCGCGCAGCTCGAGTCCACGGTCGCGAGCGCCTTCGCCGGTGATCCATTTCGAGTGCCCCTCGCGGGTTGCGACGCGGCCATCGAGGGAAACGGCGGCCTTCAGAGTTACCCATGGACGGTGGAAACGAACCCAGTGCAGCCAACGCCTGTTGAGGATCCTCGACCGCTCGGCTCCAGGGCCCTCGTGGACCTCGATCCCTTCGGCGCGGAGGATATCGCAGCCGCCGCCCGCCTGGCTCGTCGGCTCGGAGAGAGCAACCACCACCCTCTGCAGGCCAGCCGCGAGAATCGCGTTGACGCAGGGCGGTGTTTTTCCGTGGTGTGCGCAGGGCTCGAGGGTGACATAGATGGTGCCTCCTCGCGCCCTTTCGCCGGCGTCAGCCAGGGCTACGATTTCGGCGTGAGGTCCGCCATAGGCCGCGTGATAGCCCTCGCCGGCGAGTTGCCCGTGGGCGTCGACAATGACCGCGCCGACCATTGGATTCGGGGAGGCGCCACACCGGCCGAGGGCGGCGAGATGGAGGGCACAATCCATCCATCGATGGTCGGTGTCGCCTGGCTCCGATTGAATCGGGCCGCGACCGGGTCCGACCCGAGAAGGGCTGTTCGAACCGCCGTCATCGTGTTGCGGAATGCCTGGTCCCGATCGCCTCATCCTGTCCGCCCGTTACACAGATTCGTCGGGAGCATCTCCCGATTCGATTTCGAGCAGAGAGTCCACAAAATCCTCCGCCTGGAAGGGCAGCAGGTCGTCCACATCTTCACCGACACCCACCCATCGTACAGGGAGCTTGAGCGAATCGGCAATGGCGAGAATTACGCCCCCCTTAGCTGTCCCATCGAGCTTGGTGAGCACCACTCCGGTGACACCGGCAATGGCGCCGAATTGCTGAGCCTGTTGGATGCCGTTGGAGCCGGTGGTGGCGTCGAGGACCAGAAGTACCTCGTGCGGTGCACCGGACACCTCGCGGGCGGCGACTCTTTTCACCTTTTCGAGTTCTTTCATCAAATTGGCGCGTGTGTGGAGGCGGCCAGCCGTGTCCACCAAAACCTCGTCGATCCCCTTGGAGCGGGCCGAGGCGATGGCGTCGAAGACCACCGCTGCCGGATCGGCGCCTTCCTGCTGATGGACCACTGGCGCGCCGACCCGCTCGGCCCAGACTTTGAGCTGCTCAACTGCCGCCGCTCTGAAGGTGTCGGCGGCGGCGAGGATTACACTCGAGCCGGCCTCCTGCTTACGGTGTGCGAGCTTGGCGGCAGTCGTCGTCTTGCCGGTGCCGTTGACTCCGACCAGAAGGGTGACATGCGGTTTCTCCGATACGCCCGCCACAGGTTGAGCATCCTCGGCGCGCCGCAGGAGAGAGAGTAACTGCTCGCGAATGGCCGGCCGTAACTCGCCGGCGGTTGTGATGCGGCTGGCTCTGACATCGTCGCGGAGTGCATCCACCAGGCGAAGAGAAAGCTCGACGCCGGCGTCAGAGGCAATCAGCGCTTCCTCGAGACGATCGAGGTTGGCGGGCGCGACCGGGCCCTCTCGGCGGAAGGTTTCGCCCGCCTTTTCCAGGAACTCGGTGTGGGTCATAAAGAGACCGCGTTTGAGTTTTCCAAGCAGAGTTCGAGCCATCACACCCCCACACCCGGTCTCCTCACCAGGCCTTGTTGTCGCGATCGGACTCTATTGTTGCTGGACGTCAGCGCCGGCGTTAGAAGATTTCTTTGGCGATTACTTCGGCCGCGCGGCGCAGTCGGTGCAGGGCATGTGCCCTCGAGCCGCTCCGATCCACGACGAGCACCACATAGTAGCCGTCGGGCAGGGCCTGCGTCAACGTGACGAGTCGACTCCCCTCGATCACCAACGAGTCTATCGGCCCGGCCTTGACATCGGTCGTCAGCTGCTCGAGCTGGCGCATGAAGATGCTGTGATATGCCCCCTCGACCTTGAGGTCGAAAGGATCATTATGGCGGGTGACGCACTCCACGGCCTCTCCCTCAGGATCGACGAAAATTGCTCCGACTGCCTGGGGAACGTCGACCAGGAGGTTGGTCAGGAGATAGTTGAACGGCATTCAGCTAGCCTGCAGATTTTCGGCCGCTGCGGAGAGTTGTTGAGATATGCAGGCATGAACCATTCACGACAGGTGGGGCTAGCTGACGCCGAGCAGGGCCCTGGCGGAGGCCGCTGCGTCCGAAGTCGGTTCATCCGATATGACCTGTTCGAGGTACGGCCGTGCCTCATCATCCCGGCCCATGAGGGTCAGCACCTTGCCAAGCTCGAACGAGACTTCGATGGCTTCCGGAAAGGTCAGCTTGGCCTCCTCCAGAAGAACTATCGCCCGCTCCAACTCTCCCTGTTTTTGGGCGAGCGTGGCCAGCTTCAGATAGCCGTCGAAAACTGGGTTTGGCAGGATGATTGAACGGCGGAAGCTATCTTCGGCGGCTCCCAACTGGCCGCGTTCCAGGTAGGTCAAGCCGAGGTTGTAGTGGACTTGTTTGGCGTGAGGGTAGGTGGAGTCACCGAGGACCGCCATGAAGTCGACCTCGGCGAGGTGGTACTGTCCCATCGCCAGGTAGGTGGTGCCGCGGTTGTTTCGAGCGTCCGCGAAGAGTGGTACCAAGTTCAGTGCGGTGTCGAAATAGGCGAAGGCCTTATCGAGCTCTCCCTTTCGCAGATAACAGAGTCCAATCATGTTGGCGTTGGTGGCGTTACCGGGAGCGACCCGGTCGGCCTCGTTGAATCTCTTGAGGGCTTCATCGTAGCGACCCTGCTGCATCAGAACGACACCCTGACGCATCAGCGTCAGCGAATAGAGAGGATCGGTCGTGGGCGTGGGCTGTTTCTTGCTTTTCTTCTTATTTGGGGCGGCGGGTGGTTGCTCAGCACTTGCGCTCGAGCACGTGAGAAGACCGCCCAGAGCGATCGAAATACAGACAGCGGCTGCGATCAGGCGTTTCATGAAACCTCCGTCGACGCCATTTCCTCGACGCCGCGTGTTGGTGGACTGATATCGCCAGCTTCGACCGCAGCCATGAACGCTTCGACAACCACGGGGTCGAATCGTGATCCCGACATCGATCGCATCTTGGCGAGTACGTAATCCAGGGTCATGGCCTGTTGGTATGGACGATTTGTGGTCATGGCGTCGAAGGTATCTGCAACGCCGATGATGCGGGCTACCATCGGAATCTGTTCGCCCTCGAGACTGTCCGGGTATCCGGTGCCGTCCCAAGTCTCGTGGTGGTTACGGATGCCCGGGATAATGTCCTTGAGCATCCGGATAGGACTCATGATCTGAGCGCCGATCGAGGGGTGCTGGCGCATGACCTCGAACTCTTCATCCGACAATCCGCCGGGTTTGTTGAGGATGCTTTCGCGAACACCGAGCTTGCCGACGTCGTGGAGAATTGCGGCGATATGGACCCTGAAAACTTCTTCTTGGTTGAGTTCGAGGTGGCGAGAGATGGCCATCGAATAGGAGCTCACACGCTCCGAATGGCCGTGGGTGTAAGGGTCTTTGGCGTCGATCGCGGCGGCGAGAGTGCGGATGGTTTCGAGGAAGAGTTCCTGATTCTGGCGCAGCGCTTTCTTGAGCTTGCGGACCAACGCCTCGATGTTGGCGGCCATGTCGTTGAAGTTGCTGCCGAGGAGGGCGATCTCGTCCTCGCCACGCACGGAAGCTCGGACAGCGAGGTTGCCCTCGGCGATCTGAGAGGTCGTCGAGGCAAGGTTCTGTAGCGGCGTGATGAGGCGGCGGCTGAGTGTAAAACCGAGGCCTAGCGAGATCAAGGCGGCGATGGCCGTGAATCCGAAAGTTCGAGTTTGCATCACCCGGACCGGCGCGTAAGCTGCCGAAGTCGGGCGTTCCATGAGGATGCCCCAGTCGAAAACCCGTACCGGCGCCATCGATCCCAGGACTTCTCCGACATCTTTATCGACCGGGTGGTCGTAGGCGAGAGTGATTCGCTGCGGGCTATAGAGGAAGTTTCTGACCAGCGGCGAACCAGAGAGGTTCGTTCTGCGGAGGTTGGGGATCGACGAAAGTACCGCCTCTCCGTTTTCGTTGATCACGCTCACCAGGTAGCCGGTGTAGGTGGTCTCACCCAGTTTTTTCTGCAACGAACCGAGATCGAGGACTCCGTGCAGCGAGCCCCACACCTCGCTGCCGCGAGACCGTAGCGGGTACGAGAGGAGGGCCTTCGGGGCCTCGCCAGGTGGCACATCGAGGATGATCTCTTCAACCTGGTATCCGTCGAGTACCTGTATGTGGGCTTTGGTCATCGCATCTTCGAGAATGCCCATCATTTCCCGATCGAGCCGCGGCGATCGAACATATACGCCGGTGTTGTTACGGGGAATGATCTGGAGATAGACGAAGGCCCGCCCGGGTTCGCTGCCGATCCCCTGAAGAAGAGACTCGAAGCTATCGACGTTGATCCGATCGGTTGCTGCGAGGGCCCGTGCGGTGCTCGCAAGCAGCGTCTGGTGACCGGAGATAACGAGGGAAGTCTCATTGGCGAGGCTCACCGCCTGCCGCGTCAGGTACTGCTTTTCGGCAGTTTCGAGGGTTTCGCGGTTGTAGGATGACAGGAGCATCCCCACCAACACCATCGGGACCACTGTGACAAGAACCAGGGTGGCGGCGATGGGGTAGGTCAGGCTCGATCGGATACGCGCTAAAAAGCCCATAAAACCCTGATGAATATATCATGAAGGCGCTAGACGTGGCGCGATCGCGATCGGTATGCTATTCGATTCATTAGATTTGGAGGAAAGATGAGCCTTGATCGCAAAACTGCCGCTCGTGTTCTTCGGGAGGCCGCCGCCCTCCTCGAGGTTCAGGGTGAAAATATTCATCGAATACGCGCCCTTACGAACGCTTCGAGGATTGTGGAACGGATCGACGGCGATCTCGAGGCTCTGGTCGAAAGCGGCGAGATTCTGGAGATCAAAGGAGTGGGGAAAGGAACAGCTGCGATCCTGAGGCAACTTTCTGCCGGCGAGCGCCCTGAAATCCTCGCCGATGCAGAGCGAGTGGTCCCGTTCGGCGTCAGGGAAATGCTCACAATCCCGGGACTCGGACCCAAAAAGGTGCGTGCGCTGTGGCGCGACCTTGGATTAGTCAGCATCGGCGAACTGGAGTATGCCTGCCGCGAAAACCGGCTAGTGGAGCTTCCAGGGTTTGGTGCAAGGACTCAAGAAAAACTCATTGAAGCCATTCGCTTTTCGCGAATGGCTGATGAACGACGACTCATCAACCAGGCGTGGAGGGAGGCAACCGAACTCACGTCTTCCCTGAGCGCAGTTGATGGCGTGGAGAAAGCACTGGTGGGAGGTGAGGTGAGGCGCCGGTGCGAGACCGTCGGTTCGTTGGTGATCGTTGTGGTTGCCGCTGACGAGGCATCGGTCGCGCACGCCCTCTCCGATCTCTTGAGCAGGGTCGAGCGTGAATCACGCGGTCGAATCTGTGGAGTGACAGAAGGCGGTCTCCCGGTAAAGGTCGCCGTCGTTTCGGCGGCCGAGGCGGCGGCCGCCGTTTTGTGGTCGACTGGTTCTGACGGTCACCTCCACGCTCTCGCAGAGCACGCCCTTTCTATTGGGCTACGGTTGAACGAGAGCGGTCTGTGGCGTGGCGATGGTCGCGTCGAGTGCGCCGATGAGCGCGCGTTGTACGAGGCTCTCGGGTGTCAGTGGGTGGCGCCCGAGTTGCGAGAGGGAGAGGGCGAAGTGGCGCGTGCGGTGGCTGGCACCCTGCCGGAGTTGGTCGATCTGGAGGACCTGCTCGGGGTTCTCCACAACCACACCACAGATTCAGACGGTGTAGCCACGGTGGAGGAGATGGCTGCTGCGGCTCGAGGCCTCGGGTGGTCATTCTTCGGCGTTGCCGATCACTCGCCAGTTGCCAGCTATGCGAACGGCGTTAGCGCCGAACGGCTGCGCGAGCAGTGGCGGTGCATCGATGAACTCAACACCTCGGTGCCGGGATTCAGAATCGTCAAGGGAATCGAGGCGGACATTCTGACCGACGGGTCCCTCGATATTCCTGAAGGTTGTGAAGAGGGGCTCGAGTACGTCGTCGCCTCGGTTCATTCGGCGTTTCGTTTGACAGAAGAAGCTCAGACCGAGCGTCTGGTGCGGGCCGTGACGCATCCCGCTTGCCGGATCCTGGGCCACCCGACTGGCCGCCTGCTGCTGGCACGACCGGGTTACGCCCTTGATCTCGACACGGTGCTTTTGGCGTGCGCGGAGCATGGGGTGGCGGTCGAGATCAACGCGAGTCCCTACCGACTCGATATTGACTGGCGCTGGGCGCGTCGCGCCCTCGACCTCGGTCTCAAGCTGGCGGTCAACCCGGATGCCCACTCGACCCAAGGCTTCGAGGATGTTCGTTGGGGGGTCGCTGTTGCTCGCAAAGCGGGAGCCACAAAGGCCGATCTGATCAACTGCAGCGATATCGATGACTTTCTGAATAGTCGATAGTTCCTCGCGGTAATGACACCAGACACCTCCATTCCACGTGATTCGTTATCGCTATCGCATTCGCTATCGAACACGGTCCTCCGAAGAATCGATAGCGATAGCGATCCCGATAGCGACAGCGAACAGGGATTTCAACGCAGTTGACTTCTTCTATTGCATCAGGCCCCAAGCCCCGAGCCCCAGGCCCCGAGTAGACCTCTCACGCTGGTAGCGCTAAAGTCGACAGAGGAGGGCTTTTGGCCGATCTCGTGCTCGTCGTAGAGGATGATGCCGCAAACGCGGTTTTGGTAGAGGCGATTCTCTCTTCAGTCGGCGGTTTCGAGGTGGCGTGCAGCGATGACGGCGACGAGGTCCTGAGCTTGATCCAAGAACGGCCGGTTGTGGCTGTGTTGATGGATGTTTCACTCGGCAGAACCCGAATCGCCGGCGAAAAGGTGGACGGGGTTGAGTTGACACGTCGCATCCGCGACCTGCCTGAAGGCATCAACCTGCCTGTCATTCTCCTGACCGCCCACGCGATGAAGGGTGATCGCGAGAGATTGCTCTTCGAATCCAGCGCCAACGATTACGTGGCGAAACCGATCATCGACCAGAAGGGTCTGGTCGAGCTCGTGGGCCGGCACGTCAGGGCGGCCGAGACCGTAAGAGCCGAGCTCGAAGCGCGGGATCGGAGCTGATGCCGGTGCACGTCCCTGAAGGATTGGAATCGTTTTCCGAGGGCTGGATCGATGCCAGCCGGCCGTTGCATCCGGCGACTCCTGTGTGGCCCGGCGACCGTCCGTTCGAGCTTTATCAGAGTCGCGAGAGATCCTTTGTCCTGAGCTCTTTCTCCACGACGTGCCATGTCGGCACCCACGTCGATGCGCCCTTCCATCTGGACGAGACCGGACACGGTGTCGAGGCCGTGAGGCTCGAGCGCTGTGTTGGCCCGGCCGAGGTTGTACCCGTTCCTGGCGATAGCCGTGCCGTCTCATCTGAAGATTTGCCGGACGGATGGGTTCCGTCGACCTCGAAGGTCCTTTTTAGAAGCGACTCCTACCCGATTGACGCCGCCATCGAAGGGGGCTTCTCTGGGCTGTCGGCGGAGCTGGTGCGCTGGCTCTCCGACCGTGAGGTGGAACTTGTCGGAGTCGACACTCCCTCCGTCGATGTCTTCTCCTCAAAAGAGCTACCAGCGCACCACGCGCTTCTCGAATGTGGCATGACTTGGATCGAGGGGCTGTGGTTGGGAAGTGCCGAACCCGGAAAATACCTCATGGTCGCGTTACCGATCCTGCTCGAGGGTGCTGAAGCTGCACCCGTCCGCGCCATTCTCAAGCCCGTAAGTACGTGATCCTCGATCCATCCTCATTCCTTGATGAATAACGCGAAGATGTGCAGTCCTGCCGAGAAGATGTCTGCTTTGGGCGCATCAGGGGCAGGCACAGGACCCAGGAACAGTCATCAGAGGCAGTGGTCAGCGACAGGGAACAGCGGCAAGTCCAGGGGCAGCGCCCGAGGCAGCGATCAGGGACGCCGGCCACGTCCGGCGGAGCGAGCCCCGGAGGGGCGAAAGATACATAGGCCGGGGCGTGAGCCCCGGCAACTGGGAATTGAAAAACTGGATGAGCCCCCGGAGGGGGCGACAGGTCTTTCATTCATCAGGGGTAGCGGCGGGTTCACG
>Ga0224502_10000342_pt1 | contig 15055 bp, 11 predicted proteins | sample SF_Oct11_sed_USG_5_FD_169104 | JGI IMG/M metagenome (GOLD analysis project Ga0224502, IMG submission 169104) | Sediment microbial communities from San Francisco Bay, California, United States - SF_Oct11_sed_USGS_13 | ecosystem: Environmental > Aquatic > Marine > Sediment | place: USA... | reverse complement strand
AACCCATCCGCCTGCACCATTGCTAAGCGTCGAAAAGCGAGAGTCGCGGGAGTAACTCAGTGGTAGAGTCTCGGCCTTCCAAGCCGTTGGTCGCGGGTTCGAGTCCCGTCTCCCGCTCCAGAAATAGCGGGGAGAGCGCCCACGTAGCTCAGTGGTAGAGCACGTCCTTGGTAAGGACGGGGTCACCAGTTCAAGTCTGGTCGTGGGCTCCATGAAAAAAGAGATTAATAACCGGGCGGGCTCGTCACCTCGCGAGCCGAGAGGGCCCGAAACCAGAGAGGGAGGCATTAATGGCCAAGGAGAAGTTCGAGCGGACAAAGCCGCACGTCAATATTGGGACGATTGGTCACGTGGACCATGGGAAGACGACGTTGACGGCGGCGATGACGAAGACGTTGGCTGCGAAGGGCCTGGCGGACTTCACGCCGTTTGACGCGATCGACAAAGCGCCGGAAGAGAAGGCGCGGGGGATCACGATCAACACGGCGCACGTGGAGTACCAGTCGGAGAACCGTCACTACGCGCACGTTGACTGTCCTGGTCACGCGGACTACGTGAAGAACATGATCACGGGTGCTGCGCAGATGGACGGAGCGGTGCTGGTGGTGTCGGCAGCAGACGGACCGATGCCGCAGACCAGAGAGCACATCCTGCTGGCGCGTCAGGTGGGCGTGCCATTCATCATCGTCTACATGAACAAAGTGGACCAGGTGGATGACGAGGAGCTTTTGGATCTGGTTGAGCTGGAGGTTCGGGAGCTGTTGAGCGAGTACGACTTCCCGGGCGACGACATACCGGTGATTCGTGGTTCGGCATTGAAGGCCGGCGAGTCGGACGATCCGGACTCTGAGGAGAACAAGTCGATCTGGGAGCTTTTGGCGGCGATGGACTCGTACATACCGCAGCCTGAGCGCGATGTTGACAAGCCATTTTTGATGCCGATCGAGGACGTGTTCACGATTTCAGGCCGCGGGACGGTGGTTACGGGCCGGATCGAGCGCGGCAAGGTGAAGGTTGGCGAGGAGATGGAGATCGTGGGCATACGGCCGACGATGAAGAAGGTCGTAACGGGTGTGGAGATGTTCCGCAAGCTCTTGGACAGTGGCGAGGCCGGCGACAACGTTGGATTGCTGCTGCGAGGAACAGAGCGGACGGACGTGGAGCGCGGGCAGGTGGTAGCGAAGCCCGGGTCGATCACCCCGCACCAGAAGTTTCGCGCCGAGGTATATGTGTTGACGAAGGAAGAGGGAGGTCGTCACACCCCATTTTTCCGTGGATATCGCCCGCAGTTTTTCTTCCGGACGACGGACATCACAGGGGCGGTGAATCTGGACGAGGGTGTGGAGATGGTGATTCCTGGAGACAACACGAACCTGGAGGTGGAGCTGCTGCAGCCGATCGCGATGGAGAAGGGCTTGCGCTTCGCCATTCGTGAAGGCGGCCGCACGGTCGGTGCCGGCTCCATCACGGACATCCTGGAGTAGGGGTTGAAGCCTCGCGGCTTGCCGTATTTCACCCCATGGGGAGGCAGAGATGCCTCCTTCAGGGTGTGGTGCGTGAGATTTTTCCGCGTAGGCCAGTAGCTCAATCGGTAGAGTCCCGGTCTCCAAAACCGGTTGTTGGGGGTTCGAGTCCCTCCTGGCCTGCCAAATTCGTTCGACTGGAGTCGCCGGTATGCAGTGGTGGAAACGCCTGAAAATTTTTCTCTCCGAGGTCGTGGTCGAGACCAAGAAGGTCACATGGCCGTCCAAACAGGAGGTGATCAACACGACCACCGTGGTGGTGATCGCGTCCTTCATCTTCGGCATTTACCTCTATCTCTGTGATCTCGTGTTCTTGCTCTTGAGAAACGAGCTCTTCGACCTGTTCAAGGTCTTTGCGTAAGGAGCTGATCTCCATGGCCAAGCAGTGGTACATCATCCACACGTACTCGGGTTTCGAGGATCGTGTTCAAAAGACCCTCGAGCAGCGGATCGAGGCGCTCGGCATGGAGGAGTTCTTCGGCGAGGTGCAGGTTCCGACCGAGACCGTCGTCGAGATGAAAAACGGTAAGAAGCGAGAGATCAGAAGGAAGTTCTTCCCCGGCTATGTGCTGGTGGAAATGGAGATGACCGACGACGCCTGGCACCTCGTGCGGAACACGCCCAAGGTGACCGGTTTCGTGGGGGCCGGCAAGAAGCCGACGCCGCTCACCGAGGAGGAGGTCAATCAGATCCTCCACCAGTCGGTGGTGACCCAAGAAAAGCCGCGACCCACGGAGATGTACGAGAAGGGTGAGCAAATTCGGATTACTGACGGGCCTTTCGCCTCGTTCAACGGCGTCGTCGAGGAGGTCAACCTCGATCGATCGACGCTCAAGGTGATGGTCACGATCTTCGGACGTGAAACCCCGGTCGAAATGGAATTCAGCCAAGTGCAGAAGGTCGTTTGAGGAGTAGCGATGGCAAAGAAAGTCATAGGACAGATCAAGCTCCACTTGCCCGGCGGGCAGGCCACTCCGGCCCCGCCCGTGGGCCCAGCCTTGGGGCAACACGGTCTCAACATCATGGATTTCTGTAAGGCGTTCAACGCCCGTACGCAGAAGGACCAGGGGATTATTATCCCTGTCGTAATCACGGTCTTTGCGGACCGTACCTACACCTTCATCACCAAAACTCCGCCGGCATCGTTTCTGTTGCGGCGGGCCTGCGGCCTTGACAAGGGTTCTGGTGAGCCGAACCGGGTCAAGGTCGGTACCGTGACCATGGCGAAGGTGGAGGAGATCGCCAAAACGAAGATGCCGGATCTCAACGCCGAGTCGCTCGATGCCGCTGTGCAGATCATTCTCGGCACGGCGCGGTCGATGGGCATCGAGATCGGTTCGGTCTCCGGGACCATCGAAATCGATGAGCCGGTGGAAGCCGTCGAGGAGGTGGCCAGTGGCGCATAAGGGAAAGAAGTACCGCGAGTCGGCCGCCAAGATGGAGCGCCGACCCTATCCGCTTGAAGAGGCTGTTGGGTTAGTGCAGGAATCAGCTTTCGCCTCCTTCGACGAGACCGTGGAGATCGCTCTGCGCCTCGGGGTCAACCCCCGCCATGCGGACCAGATGGTGCGTGGCACGGTGGTCCTGCCACACGGCACCGGCAAGAGCCTTCGGGTGCTGGTGGTGTGCGAGGGCCCAGCTCAGAAAGAGGCCGAGGAAGCAGGCGCCGACCTTGTGCTCTCTGGCGAAGAGGCAGTCGAGAAGATACAGGGTGGTTGGCTCGATACCGACGCTATCGTCGCGACGCCCGACATGATGAGAAACCTGTCGAAGGTCGGCCGTGTTCTTGGTCCACGTGGGCTGATGCCGAACCCGAAGGCGGGGACTGTGACCGCTGACGTCGGTTCCGCAGTGTCCGACATCAAGGCCGGTAAGGTGGAGTTTCGAGTCGACAAGACCGCGATCATCCACGCACCTGTTGGCAAGGTCAGTTTTTCTCAGGAAAACCTCGTGGAGAACACTCGGAGCTTGGTCTCTGCAGTGCAGAAGGCAAAACCGGCGACCGCCAAGGGTCGATATGTGCACACTGTCTACCTGTGTTCAACCATGGGTCCGGGCGTCCAGGTCGACCTGGTCAGCCTCGATATGAAGTAGGAGGGGGAAGATGCTCACGAAAGAGCAGAAACACGAGCAGTCGCTGCTGCTTCGCGAGAACCTGGACGGCGTCACGACGCTGTTCCTCCTCGAGAACCACGGCCTCAACGTCAACGATGTCAATAGACTTCGTTCCGAGGTGCGCAAGTCTGACGCGACCTACAAGGTGGTTAAAAACACAGTTGTTCGGTTGGCCGTCGAGGGGACTGAAATGGAAGGCATCACGCCCTTCCTGACCGGGCCCAAGGTGCTTGCTTATACCGGTGGTGACGGCGTCGCCCTGGCCAAGGTGTTGAAAGATTTCATCAAGAAGCACCCCGAACTCCAATTCGAGCAGGCCTTTCTTGAAGGACAGATTCTCGAGGCCAAAGAGGCGGAGAAAATTGCCGAGCTTCCGTCGCGTGAGGAGCTGATCACCAAGCTGGTGTATCTGCTGCAATCGCCCATCCGTCGTCTGGCGGTGGCGTTGAATGCGCCGCTCCAGTATTTCGCGAATGTGATCGGACAGCTCGCCGAAAAAGACGACGAGCCTCAAGAGACTCAGGATGCGCAGGAAGCAGAAGCATCGTCGGATGCTGACGAGCCCCAAGGGGCTCAGGAAGCAGAGGGATCTCCTGAAGCCGAGGAAGCCCAGGGGGTTCAGGATGTAGAGGGATCTTCGGAAGCCGGGGAAGAGGCCAAGGACGATCGGGAAGCCGAGGAATCTCAAGAACCTCAAGAAGCTCAGGTATCTCAAGAAAATCAAGAAACCAAAGAATCCTAAGGAGGATCTGAAAAATGGCCCAGCTAGAAAAAATGATGGACGAAATCAAGGGGATGACCGTGCTCGAGCTGAACGAGCTCGTCAAGGCCCTCGAGGACGAGTTTGGTGTTTCCGCGGCGGCCGCGGCCCCGGTGATGATGGCCGGTGCCGTTCCCGGCGCCGCCGGTGGCGAGGCTGCTGAAGAGCAGACGGAGTTTGACGTTGTCTTGAACTCGATCGGCGACAAGAAGATCAACGTCATCAAGGCCGTCCGCGAGGTCACCTCGCTTGGTCTCAAGGAGGCCAAGGAGTTGGTCGAGAGCGCGCCTTGTAAGATCAAGGAAAGTGTCAACAAGGAAGAGGCCGAAGAGGTCAAGAAGAAGTTCGAAGAGGCCGGCGCCCAAGTGGAGATCAAGTAACGCGCTTTACGCCGTTCGATTTCTGGCTGTCGAGAGCCATAAACTGAGATGACGGGGGGGGTACGTCTCCCCGTGTCTCTATTGGTCAGGAGGGAGCGTCCATGACCACGAGCCCCAATGGGCGGCTGAGCTTCTCCAAGCATTCGTCCACCATTCCGCTACCGAACATGATCCAGGTGCAGAGGTCCTCGTACGAGGAGTTTCTACAGATGGATCTACTGCCTGAGGAACGTCTTTTCGGCGGTCTTCAGTCGGTCTTATCCTCGATCTTTCCGTTCACCGACTTCCGTGAGACGTGTGAGCTGCAGTTCGTTCGCTACGAGATCGGGAATTGGACATGTCGCTGTGGGCGTCTTGACGGACTGCATCACTTACGACTGACCTGCGAGCATTGCGGCGCCAGCTTCAAGGCCGGCGACCCACATGAAGAGGCTGTCGTCTGCCCGGACTGTGGCAAAGCCAACAAGAACCGCATCGAAATGTGCAGCGTGTGCGGCACATCGGTGGGTCTGCGGTTGCCGTTTTCCTCCGAGGAGTGTCGTGAACGGGGCATGACCTATGCGGTTCCGGTGCGGCTGACCTTCCGGTTGGTGACCTTCGATACCGAGGAGGACGGCAGCCGACAGGTGCGCGATGTCAAAGAAGAAGAGCTCTACTTCGGCGAGATGCCGCTGATGACCGACACCGGCACATTCATCATCAACGGCACCGAGCGGGTCATCGTGTCCCAGCTCCACCGGTCCCCGGGCGTCTTCTTCACCCTCGAAGGTCCCAACGACTATCTCGCCAAGGTCGTGCCCTATCGCGGCTCGTGGATCGAGTTCGAGTACGACAACAAGCAGATCCTCTGGGTCAGGATCGATCGCAAACGGCGGCTGCCGGGAACGGTCTTCCTGCGTTCTCTGAGCCCTGAGCTGGAGACCAACTCTCAGATCCTCCGTGGTTTCCTGACAGTCTTTGACGTTCGCCTCGGCACCAAGAAGTCGTCTGCGACGCTCCATCTCGACTCGCGCATTCTCGACGTTGAAGACGAGCGCCAGAAAGCCCTTCGCTTCCGCAAGGTGGCGGAGCCCACCCTTTTTGCCGGACTTTCGCTCGACAAGGCGATGCAAAAACGGCTTCAAAAAGCGACCATCGCCAAACCCGCCAAGGTTGCGGTCAACCGAGAAGAACTGATCGGGGCCATCGTGGTCGACGATCTCATCGATCAGGAGACCGGTGAAGTCATCGTCCCCGCGAACGCGAGAGTCACGGACGATGTTCTGGCGCAGGCGGACGAGGCTGGCATCGACACAATCAGCGTTGCATTTCCGGATTGGGACCCGGTCGGTGAGATTCTCCACCAGACCCTCGAGAAAGACTCCACAACTTCGCAGATGGGGGCGAGGATGGAGATCTATCGGCGTCAGCGCCCTGGCGACCCCCCAACTGAAGAGTCCGCAACGACCCTTTTCAACGGACTCTTTTTCGACGAACGAAAGTACGATCTATCCCGGGTAGGTCGTTTCAAGTTCAATGCCAAGCTCAGCCTCGAAAAGGACCCCAATCAGCGAACCCTGGATGTCGATGATTTCATGCACCTGGTGACCTATTTATTGAGGCTTCACCGGGATATGGGCCGGGTCGATGACATCGACTCACTTGCCAACCGCCGGGTGCGAACGGTCGGCGAGCTGCTGGAGAATCAGTTCCGTATCGGACTGGTGCGGATGGAGCGGGCGATCAAGGAAAAGATGTCGATTCATCCGGACATCGACTCCGCGATGCCGCGTGATCTCGTCAACTCGAAGCCGGTGATGGCCTCGGTGGACGAGTTCTTCGGCTCCTCGCAGCTGTCGCAGTTCATGGATCAGACCAACCCACTTTCAGAGGTCACCCACAAACGCCGCCTGTCCGCCCTCGGGCCTGGCGGTCTTTCGCGCGAACGGGCCGGATTCGAAGTGCGTGACGTGCATTCGACCCACTACGGGCGAATCTGTCCGATTGAGACTCCGGAGGGTCCGAATATCGGCCTCATTTCATCGCTCTCGTGCTACGCGCGACTGAACCCGATGGGCTATATCGAGTCGCCGTACAAGAAGGTGCAGAAGGCCAATGTCCAGGAGCATGTCCGGATTACGCAAGTTGGGGATAGCGACTTCGAACTCGGACAGGTAGTACTGCGCACCGACTTTGATGCCGCCAACGCCACGGTGCGGCGCTCGCGGACCCGAAAGGTCGAGGCCTGGGGAGATCCACACGCCTTTTATCTGGCGGCTTGGGAAGAGGAGAACCTCAACATCGCCCAGGCCAATGCGAGGGTCAACGCCAAGGGCAAACTCGTGGATGACAAGGTCATCGCGCGTTCCGGTGGCGAATTTCTGGTGCTCGATCGTGATCAGGTGGACTTCATCGACGTGTCGCCGCGGCAGGTTGTGTCGGTGGCGGCCTCGCTGATTCCCTTTCTCGAGCACGACGACGCCAACCGCGCGTTGATGGGCTCGAACATGCAACGCCAGGCGGTCCCGCTGGTTCAGCCAGAGGCGCCAGTCGTTGGCACAGGCATGGAATCGGTGGTCGCCGAGGATTCCGGGGCGGTGGTTGTATGCCGGCGGTCCGGCATCGTCGACAAGGTTGATAGCCAACGAATCATCGTCCGCGTCGAAGATGAAGGCGAGGGCGAGTTCGGGGCCGACATCTACCAGATGACCAAGTTCCGCCGCTCGAATCAGAACACCTCGATCAACCAGAAGCCTCTGGTGGACGAAGGCCAGCTAGTGGTCAAGGGTCAGGTGCTGGCCGACGGTCCCAATACTCAGAAGGGTGAGCTCGCCCTCGGCCATAACGTCCTGGTGGCGTTCATGCCGTGGCGGGGTTACAACTTCGAGGACGCCATCGTTGTCTCGCAGCGCCTGGTCAAGGACGATAAGTACACATCAATTCACATCGAGGAGTTCGAGACTTCGGCCCGGGACACCAAGCTGGGACCCGAAGAGATCACCCGCGACATCCCGAATGTCTCCGAGTCGGCGCTCGCTCATTTGGACGAGGCTGGCATTATTCACGTCGGCGCCCAGGTGCGGCAGGGTTCGATCCTGGTCGGCAAGGTGACGCCAAAGGGTGAAACACAGTTGACCCCGGAGGAGAAGCTGCTCCGCGCCATTTTCGGCGAAAAGGCGGGTGATGTTCGAGACGCGTCGTTGCGCTGCCCGCCGGGTATCGAGGGCGTGGTCGTTGGCGTGCAGATCTTCGCCCGCAAGGGCGTCGACAAGGATTCTCGCCAGTTGACGATCGAGAACGAGGAGATCGAACGCATCCGCACCAACTCAGAAGACGAGAAGCGGATCATTCTCGAAGTTCGCGATTCCAAAATCGAAAGGCTGCTCGCGGGCAAGGTGGTGGCCGAAGAAGTTGCCGTTCGCAAGGGCGGTGAGGTCCTCGTCGGCAAGGGGAAAAAGGTCACGGCCGAGGCTCTGAGGCGGCTCAAGATCGCGCAGATCAAGAATCTGCCTCTCAAGAAAGCCTCTCTCCTCGACAAGGTGCGGTTGATCATCCGCCAGGCCGAGTCACAGGTCGAGGTCCTCGAGCAGATCAACCAGGAGCGGATCGAGCTCCTGCGGCAGGGCGATGATCTTCCTCCTGGAGTGATCAAGCAGGTCAAGGTCTTCATCGCCATGAAGCGGAAGCTTCAGGTCGGTGACAAGATGGCCGGACGCCATGGCAACAAGGGTGTGATTTCGCAGACACTCGCCGAGGAAGACCTGCCTTTCCTGCCTGATGGGACTCCGGTCGAGATCATTCTCAACCCGCTCGGCGTACCGTCGCGCATGAATGTCGGTCAGATCCTGGAGACCCATCTTGGGTGGGCCGGCCACGAGCTTGGAATGAGCTTCGCAACGCCGGTTTTCGAGGGTGCCAACGAGCATGAGATACGAGAAATGCTAGAGAAGGCTGGTCTTCCTGAGGATGGAAAGAGCCTCCTTTATGACGGTGTCACAGGTGAGGCGTTCGAACAACGGGTCACGGTTGGCTACATTTACATGCTCAAGCTCAGCCATCTGGTCGACGATAAGATCCACGCCCGCTCGATCGGCCCTTACTCGCTGATCACCCAGCAGCCGCTTGGCGGTAAAGCCCAGTTCGGTGGCCAGCGGTTGGGCGAGATGGAGGTGTGGGCGCTCGAGGCCTTCGGTGCCGCGCATACGCTACAGGAGCTCCTGACGGTCAAGTCGGACGACGTCGAGGGGCGGGCCAAGGTCTACGAAGCGATCGTCAAAGGGCAGGTGCCCGAGGAACCGGGATTGCCGGAGTCCTTCAACGTGTTGGTTCGTGAGTTACAGGCGCTCGGCCTTGACGTCGAGCTATTGCAGCAGGACGACGAGTGAGAGGGGTAAAGACTATGGAGCGTTCAAGCCTGAGCGAAGTGCGCAGCTTCTTCGAAAAACCCAAACCCCTCAACGATTTCAATGCAATTCGGTTGGGTTTGGCGAGTCCCGAAAAGATCCGCTCGTGGTCACACGGCGAGGTCATAAAGCCAGAGACCATTAACTACCGTACCTTCAAGCCCGAGCGAGACGGTCTATTCTGCGCCAAAATCTTTGGCCCGGTAACCGACTGGGAATGTCTCTGCGGTAAGTACAAACGAATGAAGTACCGCGGCGTCGTCTGCGACAAGTGCGGTGTTGAGGTGACGAAATCCAAGGTTCGCCGCGAGCGGATGGGCCACATCGAGCTTGCCGCTCCGGTATCCCACGTATGGTTTTTCAAAGGCCTGCCTTCGCGAATCGGCCTCCTTCTGGACATGACCATGCGCGAGCTCGAGCGGGTGCTCTACTTCGAGGCCTACGTGGTCGTCGACCCCGGGGACACGGAGCTCGAAGATCAGCAGGTTCTGACTGAGGAAGAATACCGGCAGGCGAAGGAAGATTACGGCGAGGCCTTTGTCGCAATGATGGGTGCGGAGGCGGTCCGTGCGCACCTCGAGCGCCTCGATCTCGATGAAATGGCGGCCGAGCTGCGCATGGTCATGCGCACCGAAACTGCGATTATGCGCCGGCAGAAGGCGGCCAAACGACTCAAGTTGGTGGAGGCTCTCCGCCGTTCGGGTAACCGTCCGGAGTGGATGATCCTCGAAGTCATCCCGGTTTTGCCGCCGGAGTTGCGGCCGCTGGTGCCGCTCGATGGCGGTCGATTCGCGACCTCAGACCTCAACGATCTCTATCGGCGGGTCATCAATCGCAACAATCGACTCAAGAAGCTCCTCGATCTTCGCGCGCCCGAGGTCATTGTCCGCAACGAAAAGCGGATGTTGCAGGAAGCTGTTGACGCTCTCTTTGACAATGGCCGACGCGGTCGCGTTATCAAGGGCTCCAACAATCGACCCCTCAAGTCGCTGTCAGACAATCTCAAGGGCAAGCAAGGCAGGTTCCGCCAGAACCTGCTCGGCAAAAGAGTCGATTATTCCGGACGCTCGGTCATTGTGGTCGGCCCGGAGCTCAGGCTCCACCAGTGCGGTTTGCCCAAGAAGATGGCCCTCGAGCTCTTCAAGCCCTTCGTCTATCAGGAACTGGAGAAACGCGAACTCGCGACTACCATCAAGATGGCCAAGGAACTCGTCGAGCTCCAGACTCCTGAGGTGTGGGACGCCCTCGAAACCGTGATCAAGGAGCACCCGGTGCTCTTGAATCGTGCGCCAACCCTCCACCGCCTAGGTATCCAGGCCTTTGAGCCGGTGCTGGTCGAGGGTAAGGCGATCAAGATCCACCCTCTCGTCTGCGCGGCCTATAACGCCGATTTCGACGGTGATCAAATGGCGGTGCACGTGCCGCTTTCGCCGAAGGCGCAGCTGGAGGCCCACGTCCTGATGATGTCGGCCCGCAACATCCTGTCGCCGGCGAGCGGCCGCCCATTGGCGGTGCCATCCCAGGACATGGTGATCGGGATCTACTATCTGACGACCGAAAACTATATGGCGAAGGGTGGTGGCAAGACCTTCGCAACCGCCGAAGAGGTATTCCTCGCCTACACTGCGGGGGTTCTGGGCACACAGGCACCGATCCAACTGCGGTTTTCAGGCAGCCTGATCGATCTGGTTGCCCAAGGAGGCAGCCAGGACATTCTCCACGCCGACATGATCGAGGTCGAGAATATGCTCCTGGAGACCACCGTTGGCCGCGTGCTTTTCAACATGCAGTTGCCGGAGGAGATGCCCTTCATCAACGGGCAGCTTCGTAAGAAGGGGCTGCAAAACCTGGTTGCGTTTTCGTTCATGAAGATGGGCCACGAGCCCACCGTTGAGCTCCTCGACGATCTCAAGGAGATCGGATTCGAATATGCCACCCGGTCTGGCCTCTCCCTGTCATCGGACGACATGGTGATCCCGGAAAGCAAGCAGGGCCAGCTTGATCAGGCATACAGCGAGGTCGACAAGGTCGAAGATCAACGGCGCAAGGGCCTTATCACCGCGGGTGAGCGGCACAACAAGATCGTTGATATCTGGCACCAGGTCACCGAGGACGTGGCCAAGGCGATGTTCGTCGAGATGTCGTCGTTGAACCAGGAATCCGGGGAGTTCAACCCGATATTCATGATGGCCGACTCGGGCGCCCGCGGATCCCGTGAGCAGGTGCGTCAGCTCGCCGGAATGCGTGGTCTGATGGCGAAGCCGTCGGGCGAGATCATGGAGACGCCAATCACAGCGAACTTCCGCGAGGGACTGTCGGTGTTGCAGTACTTCATCTCGACTCACGGTGCGCGCAAGGGCCTCGCTGACACCGCGCTCAAAACCGCTGATTCCGGCTATCTGACCCGGCGGCTGGTAGATGTTTCGCAGGACGTGATCGTGGTCGAGCACGACTGCGGCACTGATAACGGCATCGAGGTGTCGGCCATTACCGAAGGCGGCGAGATCCTCGAACAGTTGCGTGACCGCGTCGTCGGGCGCGTCGCCGCGGAGGATATCTACGATCCTATCGAGGACACTCGGATCTGTCCGGTGAACACCGACGTCTCTGAAGCTCTTGCCAGCCAGATCCAAGAGGCAGGCATCGAGCGCGTGCGTATTCGTTCTGCGCTGACCTGTGAGACCGAGCGCGGTGTCTGTCAGCTCTGCTATGGGCGGATGCTCGCCACAGGGCGCATGGTCGAGATCGGTGAAGCGGTGGGTATCATCGCCGCCCAGTCGATTGGAGAACCCGGCACCCAGTTGACGATGCGGACCTTCCACTACGGAGGCACCGCCACCCGCGGCACCGAGTCCTCACGGCACGTTGCCAACCACATGGGCAAAATCAAGTTCCTCAACATTGCCGCGGTGGTTAACAATGAGGGTGAGATGGTAGCCATCTCGCGGACCGGGAAGCTGGTCATCCTCGATGAGCGCCAACGCGAGAAGGAACGCTATTCTGTGGCCTACGGTTCACACCTGCTGGTCGAAGACGGTCAGGACGTGGAACCAGGAATACCACTCGTCGAGTGGGACCCCTTCACCTCGTCGATCTTGACTGCGATTGCCGGTAAGGTGAAGTTCCACGACCTCGTCGAGGGCGAAAATGTCCGCGAGGAGATCGACAAGCTCACCGGCCATGCCCACAAAATCGTCATCGAACCTCTCGGATCGGGCAAACGAATCCCGACACTCGAACTAATCGGCACCGGCCGCGGCAAGAACAAGGAGACCCGCCGTTACCAGTTGCCCATCGGCTCTCATCTCGCGGTGTCTGAGGGTGGCAAGCTGGCGGCGGGCGATGTGCTCGCAAAAATCCCCCGCGAAATGTCCAAAACCAAGGATATTACCGGCGGTCTTCCACGCGTCGTCGAGCTCTTTGAAGCTCGCAAGCCGAAGGATCCTGCGGTGGTGTCAGAGATCGATGGCCGCATTCGAATCACTGAGCCCGTCCGCGGCCAGCGTCGAATCGTGGTCGACGGCGAGGGCGAAGAGCAACGCGAGTACTCGATACCGCGCTACGCCCACGTGTCAGTTCAGGAGGGCGAGTTCATTCAGGCTGGCGATCCCCTCACCGAGGGTGCGGTCAACCCGCACGATATTCTCTCGATTCTCGGCGAAAAGGAGATGCAGCGGCATTTGGTGGACAAGATCCAGGAGGTTTATCGCTCGCAGGGCGTGGCCATCAACGACAAGCACATCGAGGTCATAGTGCGTCAGATGATGCGCTTCGTGAAGGTTGTCGACCCCGGTGATACAGACTTCCTCCTCGACCAGCAGATCCCGCGTTATCTCTTCCAGCGCGAGAATGAGCGTGTGATCGAGGCCGGCGGCGAGCCCGCGACCGCGACCTCGCTCCTGCTCGGTATTACCAAAGCCTCGCTGGCCACCGAAAGCTTCATTTCGGCGGCATCGTTCCAGGAGACGACTCGCGTTCTGACCGAGGCCGCGGTCTCCGGAAAGGTGGATAATCTCCACGGGCTCAAGGAGAACGTGATTGTCGGCCGACTTATCCCCGCAGGCACCGGCGCGCCGCGCTACCGCCGCACCATCATCGACGCGGTTCCGGAAGATGAGATGGAACCGCGCCAGGAGCCCGACAACCTCTATCGTGAAATGACCGAAGCGGCGACCGCCCTGATGGAAGCCAAGCCGGACACTCCGGTCGTGGAAGCTGAAAAGTAACCTCTTTCATTACAATCAATTCGACTTCGGCCGCCCCTCGGGGCGGCCATTTTTTTGGTTCTCTGAACGCGTCTCCGAGGAGTGCCACCGCTAACGATCTTTGGCCCGAGCGTGAGGGCTGGTTTGAAGGAGCTCGCCCAAAATCGTTACCAGTGGCACGTACTGAAGCGCGCTGTTCCGTCGCCAAGCCTGAGATGCATTGACTCATTGGCGGAAAGGGCGCGCCGAAAAACGTGCGGTTTCTAACGATTTTGGGCGCGAGTTCTTTTCAATCGAGCAGGGCGCTGGGGCCAAAGATCGTTAGCGGGGGCACTCTTCGGCAGCGCTCTGCTGAGAAGCGCGCGTTGCAACCCGAAGCGCCTGGCGAGCGCGCCTGCCTCGAGGATCGAACCACCTGCTGGCGAGAGAAAGCCCTCCTGTACCCCAAACGCCTTAGAACCGCTTGACAGAACGCGGCATCTCCAGTATTCTTCCGCGGCTCTGACTCACGGCCAGAGCGTACATATCGAGGAAATACCCAAGTGGAGCCTCCGCTTGGACTTACGAACCCCGGATTGGGAGCGACCATGCCAACAGTCTCGCAGTTGGTCCGTCAGGGCCGCAAAATAGCGACCGAGAAAACCAAAAGCCCGGCGTTGCAGTCCTGCCCGCAGCGGCGTGGAGTCTGCACCCGTGTCTTCACGACCACGCCGAAGAAGCCGAACTCGGCCCTTCGCAAGGTGGCTCGCGTGCGCCTCACCAACGGCATCGAGGTGACCGCCTACATCCCCGGAGAGGGCCACAACCTTCAAGAGCACTCCCAGGTAATGATCCGGGGCGGCCGCGTCAAGGACCTTCCGGGCGTTCGCTACCACATTATTCGCGGCACTATGGACAGCCAGGGTGTCGAGGGCCGTCGTCAGCGGCGTTCGAAGTACGGCGCCAAGCGGCCGAAGAACTAGGGCGGGGGAAGCACATGCCTCGGCGAGCAACAATCGACAAACGTGTGGTCCTTCCGGACCCCGTCTACAACTCCCGTCTGGTCACCAAGTTCATTAACAATGTGACTATGAGCGGTAAGAAGGCGGTTGCCGAGAAGATTTTTTATGGAGCGCTCGGTCTGATCGAAGAGCGCACCGGCGACGACCCGCTCAAGGTCTTCAAGCGCGCGGTTGAGAACGCCAAGCCGCAGGTTGAGGTCAAATCGCGCCGTGTGGGTGGCTCGACCTATCAGGTCCCGATGGAAGTCCGCACAGACCGCCAGCAGGCGCTGGCAATTCGTTGGCTGATTGGTTTCTCCAAGTCCCGCCACGAAAAGACCATGATGCAGAAGCTCGCAGCCGAGTTTCTCGACGCCGCCTCGAACCGTGGCGGCACGATCAAGAGACGCGATGACACTCATCGCATGGCCGAGGCCAACAAGGCCTTTGCCCACTATCGCTGGTAGGTGAGTTAGAGACTGTAACGACAGTAGTTCGCAGGAGATCTTTGAAAAAATGTCCCGTGTCATACCCCTCGCTCAGGTCCGAAATATCGGCATCATGGCCCACATTGATGCCGGTAAGACGACGACTACCGAGCGTGTGCTCTATTACACAGGCATCAACTACAAAATAGGTGAGGTCCACGATGGCACGGCAACCATGGATTGGATGCCGCAGGAGCAGGAGCGGGGCATCACCATCACATC
>Ga0224502_10000340_pt1 | contig 15060 bp, 26 predicted proteins | sample SF_Oct11_sed_USG_5_FD_169104 | JGI IMG/M metagenome (GOLD analysis project Ga0224502, IMG submission 169104) | Sediment microbial communities from San Francisco Bay, California, United States - SF_Oct11_sed_USGS_13 | ecosystem: Environmental > Aquatic > Marine > Sediment | place: USA... | reverse complement strand
AAGTCCGCTCGGCTCGGGAACGCCTGCACGGCGTTATCGTGTTCGCAGAAGAGCACCACCTCCCGGAATGGCTGTTCCGGGCAGAGCGGTCGCTCGAGGAATTGGACCTCCGTCCCGGCGGCCGTGAGTTCGCGGCCCCGTCACGGATCCCAGAAGCGGCCGAGGATCTCCGGGCGACCGTCGCGGATCTCGATGGCATCAGCATCGAGCATCTCGCGACGGATCTCCCGGAGATTGCGGCGACCTAAGTGCCGGATCCCTGCGACCCGGTCTCGTCCAACTGCGGACTTTGGACCTGGTCCAGATCGAGCTGCGGGCCAACCGGGTTCGCACAGGCCACCGTGGTCAACGCAATGGCTGCGACAGCTGTGAGAGCAAGACGGCGCAGGGTTCGGGACATGAGGGCCTCCTTGACGGGGGATACGGGAAGTGGATCCAGGAGTTCAAAGTCCACCCATTTCCGGATGCTGAGTAGGCCCCATTTGGGGCAGCAGGTGCTTGAATTGGGACATTCGTGCACATTCTAGCGGCCGTTCACCCCGAATTGACGGGCCGATTGCAGAAATCGGCCAGCCACCGCTTTGCCGTTGTCCCGGCCGAGACCTGGTCGACGGCCGTTGCGGTCATTCGGCGACAGCCGATCGAGATTGCCGTGGTCGATCCGGGGCTCGAGGGTCCGCCGCGCGCTCAGGAGATCGAGCGGCTGCACGTGCTCTTTCCCTCCCTCCCCCTCGTGTTGTACGCGCGGCTCACACCGGAGCTCCCGCCGGTGCTTCTCCAGCTGGGGCGGTCTGGCGTGCGCACCGTGGTGCTGGCCGGCCACGACGATCATCCCACCCAGATTCGGGACGTCTTGACCGAGGAGGGTGCTCGTTCCCTGTCCCGCAGGTTACTCGACGAGGTGAGTGACTTGCTCGACGGGCTACCGGCCGAGCTCAGATGGGCCATCGAGACGATCGTCAGGGCCCCGGCGCAGTTTCATACCGTGCAGGAGCTTGCCGACCGCGCCCGCATGGACAGGCGAACCTGTGCTCGCTGGTTTGCCCGAGTGGCGCTACCCCCGCCGAGTGTCATGCTGACGGTGCTACGCGTGGTGTACGCCCATCGCTTGCTGCAGGATCCCGGATACACGGTGGAAGACGTTGCGGCCAGGTTGGGCTACGCGCGAGCACGGTCCTTCACGCAGAATGTGAAGGAGGTCTTCGGGGTGACGCCGGCCGAGTTGCGCATGTCCCTGTCGTCCGACGATGCCCTGCGACGGGTGAGAGAGCGGTTCTTCGAGGTCCAGCCGGACCGGGACGCCGTGCGGGAGGCATGAGGGCCACGATGCACGAGCGAAGCGAGGTGGCGTAAATGGACTGTCAGATCGACATCCAGCAGCGGCCGGACCACCTTCATGTGCGGGTATCAGGCGAGCGCACGCTCGAGACCGGAAGGCTCGTCGTCGAAGCCGTTGCTGCCGCGTGCCGGGAGCACGGGATCTCGCGCGTGTTGATCGATGCGACGTCGTGGGGCCAACCACTCAGTACCTTCGATCTCTACGAATTGGTGTCCTTTCACTACATGCGCGCATTTCCGGGCACGGTGAGCCGGGCCGCCATCGTCGAGGCACCTGACAACTTCGATCCCACCAAGTTCCACGAAACGGTCGCCCGCAACTGGGGCCTCGACCTTCGGGAGTTCCGGGAGCTAGATCATGCCGTTGGGTGGCTCGCCGAGGAATACCGCCGGCCGGGGATCGCCTAACCGGGCCCACGACGACGCCATACCGGAATCGGTTGGCGCGGGATCACAGCCCGCTTTCGCTCGTGTACGACCGACACCAGCATCCACATGACCGTCCACCAGCTGAGTGCCACTGAGTTGACGGAGCGGCTCCGCACGGAGCGCATTCTGGCGGTCGCTGCAGAGGCGTGGCACGCACTCGCCGACCAGTTCGACGAGATCGAACGCCACGCCACTGGCATCGCGGGCGATCTGGTGATCATCCGGACGCCTGCTGGGCTCGCAGCGGTGGAACAGCCGAACTCGACGCAGCGAGTCATGCGGCTGCTCACGGGGGACATCGAGGTCCGGCAGTTCGTTCGGCAGCGGACGGAGCAATACGAGCGGATGTGGGACGGCTGCGGCTGCAAGGTCGACTACTACACCTGACGAAACGGGCAAGGCTACCCGTCTCGGCTGGCATGATCGCGCGTCACCCCCCATCTTAGCGCGACCCGTCGCCGCGAGGCACAGCCCTCGCCTCCCGTCTCCACTCGCCTGCCACCAGGAGATCCCATGAGCGACGTTCAGGACCCGCCGGCCGACTTCGAACCCAGGGTTCCGCCACCACCGCCCGCCGACCAAGCCGTGAATCGCGCACTGATCGGCGGTCTCCTTGCCGCGCTGGTCGGCGGCGTGGCGTGGGCGGCAATCGTGATGGCGACCAAGTACGAAGTGGGCTTCGTCGCGTGGGCAGTCGGCGGCCTGGTCGGCTTTGCGATGTCTCGTGCGACACCCAGCCGTGGTCAGGCCCTCGGAACACTAGCCGCGTTGCTCGCCGGTCTCGGACTGGTCGTGGGCAAAGTGCTCATCGTAACGGTTGGCACCCAACAACAGGCCGTGCTGGAGGTCGAGGCCGACCCCGAGTTGCTGGCACAGGCCGGTCTGCACGATCTGCGGCTCACCGATGCCATGCCGGACCACCTGGAGGAGCGCCTCGACGCGCTGGGATTCAACGACACGATTCCAGACGCGTTGTGGGGCGAGATGATGGCCGCCGGGACCGATCACGCCACGGGCTCGGGACCCGACGAGCAGCGGCGGGTCGCCGCACAGTACGCGGAGTTCTTGTTGTCGAATGTCGGATTGTTCGAGCGGTTTCGCTCGCAGCTCTCGCCATGGGACCTGCTGTGGTTCGGCCTCGCCGTGACAACGGCATGGCGGTTCATGCGTGGCCGGGACACCGAGCTGGTCGCCGAGGCCGCGGAATGATGGACCCGCTGACTTGGGTGCCGCATGGGTAGCAAGGGCGCGCGACGGCGCGTACGGCTCATCCACCCAAAGCCCACCGAGGCGGCACCGCGGATCGCCACACTGCGCGCCGCAGGCTACACGGTTGCATACGGTTCATTGGAGGGAATGCCCGCCTTGCGTGCACTCGGCGACCGCCCACCGGCCGCCTTCGTGATTGATCTATCGCGGCTCCCGTCCCACGGCCGGGAGGTGGGGATGGCACTGCGTCACGCGAAGGCCACCCGACACGTGCCACTGGTCTTCCTGGACGGCGCACCGGAGAAGGTCCAACGGGTGCGGAGCCTGCTCCCCGACGCGACCTATACGTCGTGGCCGACCATAACCGGTGCCCTGCGCCGAGCCATCGCGCATCCCCCAACCAATCCGGTGGTCCCACAATCCATCCTCGCGGCGTACTCGGGCACGCCGCTTCCAAAGAAGCTGGGGATCTCGGCCGGGTGCACCGTGGTGTTCATCGCCGCACCCGACGACTTCGAACGGACGCTCGGCGCCGTCCCGGAAGGCACGACGTTGCGACGACAGGATCGTGGGGAACGGGACCTGACCATCTGGTTCGTCACATCGCGGGCCGCGCTCGACCGCGGCATCGGCCGACGGGCCAAAGCGATTGGGGATGGCGGACTCTGGATCGCCTGGCCCAAACGGGCTTCCGGCAGACAGACCGACCTGACGCAGCAAGACGTCCGGCGCATCGGCCTCGCCGCCGGCCTGGTCGACTACAAGATCTGCGCGATCGACTCCACGTGGTCCGGGCTCAAGTTCTCCCGCCGGAAGACCTGACTCGCCCGCCGAATACCAGGACCACATCCGCCTTACACGACCTGGAAACGTCCTCTATGGAGGACACTTTCGACGGCATCCGGCGCGCGTTCCATAGTCATAAGACCTTACAATACAATATGTTATGGTAGTAATTAGGCTCTGGCATGTGGTGTGCTGCTTCAGGTGTCGAGGGCTCGAAGCAGGTTCGAGCCCCGAACATGAAGGCAACGAGGAGGTTGACCCATGCGAACCTGGTTTGTCGGTGCACTTCTGCTCGGCGTTTTTGCGGCATCGACCGCCGAGGCGCAGCGGGTGGAGATTGGAATCCGCCTGGGGAGCGGCGCCGTCGACGTGGCGGGCTACTACTCGACGGGCCATTACGTGCCAGCCGCACGGCGCGTCCGTCCGGCTCGTGCGGTACGGCAGTACTGCGAGGCGGAGGGTCGGGTGCTGTACTGCTGGGAGGCCACGCCGTACTGGGATGACCGGCCCACGCTGGTGCAGGTCTACGGCGTACACCCGGCGTATTTGGAGCGGCATCACAACAAGGCGCTGAAGGCACACCGCAAATGGCTCGAGCACCAGCGCAAGCACGCGCGGCGCGGATGGGATGATCGACGGGGCCGGGATGATCGACACGGACAGGTCATCGTGGTCCTCGGCCGCTGACCGGGTCGAGCAGCACCTGGGGTACCCGACGCATCAGGCCCCGGAACGCTTCGGCGCTCCGGGGCCGTCGTCATGTGCGGGCATGGCCTTTCAGCGTCGGGGCAATCCCGCTTACCTTCGTATAGCCGCACGCGATCACGTGGTGTGAACGCACGTGATCTCACCCGACGAACTACCCACTGTCAATCGCACACAAGGGTACAGGAATGGCAGCCTACGTCATCGTCGATATCGAAGTGACCGACCCCGTGCAGTACGAGACATACAAGCGCACGGCTGCAAGCACGGTGACCGCGCACGGCGGCCGCTACATTGTTCGGGGCGGCCAAGCCGAGCGGCTGGAGGGCACCTGGGCCCCACGGCGGGTCGTGGTGTTGGAGTTCCCGTCGATGGAGCAGGCACGGACCTGGTGGTCGTCCGACGACTACCGGCCGGCTCGGGACCTGCGCCGAGAGGCGGCGACCTTCCAGATGATCCTCGTTGAGGGCGTATGACGGAATTGGCCACGTTGGGCGGCGGATGCTTCTGGTGCCTCGAAGCAGCGTTCGAGCAGCTGCGCGGTGTCGAGCGAGTGCAATCCGGATACTCGGGTGGTCACGTCCCCGATCCCACGTACGAGCAGGTCTGTAGCGGCACGACAGGACATGCCGAGGTGGTGCAGATCACCTTCGATCCAGCAGTGATTCCGTTCCGGGATTTGCTCGACGTGTTCTTCACGATTCATGATCCAACCACGCTCAACCGGCAGGGGGCCGACGTCGGGACGCAGTATCGGTCGGCGGTGTTCTACCACACCGACGCCCAGCGGCAGGTCGCCGAGCAAGCGATCACGGACCTGGAGCGTTCAGGCACATGGGGACGCCCGGTCGTCACGGAGGTGGTGCCGTGCGCGGCATTCCACCCGGCCGAGGCGTATCACGACCGCTACTTCCAGCGGAATGCCGGCCAGCCCTACTGCCAGGCCGTGATCGCCCCGAAGGTCGCCAAAGTGCGTGCCACCTATTTCGAAAAGCTTCGGCGATAGGTCGGGGTGTAACGGAACGGCGACGAATGTGGCAACCAGCAACGCCACGGCGGGTGAGACGAGGTGGCGGACGATACGGCGATCGGTCATGGGATCTCCTCCGAATACCGGCAAGCTCCCGTGAAGGACGGTCCCTCTCAAGGCTGGTCTACGCAGCGCGTGCCGCACATGTTCCCTGAGGATCGAACCGGGGGCCGGACTGTGGGCACCGAGGATCACTGGGAGCGGGTGTACGCGAAGTCGACACCGAACCGGGTGAGTTGGTTTCAGCGTCGGCCGGAGCGCTCCCTGTCGCTCGTGGCGGCGTGTGCACCCACGCCAATGACGCGCATTCTGGACGTCGGCGGCGGCACGTCCACCCTCGTCGACGAGTTGCTCGCAGCCGGATTCAACAAGATCGGCGTGCTCGACATCTCCGAGACAGCACTGGGTCTCGCCCGCGAGCGGCTGGGCGCTGACGCCGGGCGAGTGGAGTGGTTCACCACCGACGTGGGGAGCTTCGTGTCCCCGCACCCGTGGGACATCTGGCACGACCGGGCGGTGTTCCATTTCCTCGTCGCCGCTGACGACCGTGCCGCCTATCGGCGGACCTTGCAGCAATCGCTCGCGCCGGGGGGACATGCCGTGATCTCGACCTTTGGCCCCGAGGGCCCGACCCGCTGTAGCGGTCTCGACGTCGTTCGCTACAGTCCGGAAAGCCTGCTCGCGGAGCTTGGCCCGGCCTTCAGCCTCGTCGAATCGCAGGATGAGATCCACCGCACGCCAAACGGTGCGGATCAGCAGTTCGTGTATTGTCGGTTCCGGCGATCGTGAGTCCCGAACACCGGAGCGCCCGTTGTGAGTGATCGAGTTTTGACGGAACACGACTATCGCGAAATCGACCCGCGCGACAAACGCATATGGCTGATCGTGTTCGGTGTGCTCGGCGTGGGCTTGGCAGCACTCTGGGGACTCAACGCGATCGTCCAGGACCATGCCGCGGAGCTTCAGTCCCTCGCCGAATCCGATCCCGATGCGGCTCGACGGCAGGCCGCCGCTTCGCTCAGGGCCGTGCTCAGCGTCATCACGCTGCTCAACGTGCTCGTTGCGGCGTTCCTCGCGTGGCAGGGAATGCGTTCGCTCTCCACTGGCCGATCACCGCCCCCCGGGTCATGGATCATCCGGGGCCGCCCGGTCTATACCGGCAGAACGGCTATCAGGGTCGGTCGCATTCTGATCGCTGCCGCAATCCTGCTCGCGGTGGCCACTCTCGTGATGCTGTGGCTGGGATGGGGGCTCACCGCTCAGTAGTGCCTTGCCAATCGTCGCACGGCCGCCGATGCTTGCCATAGCATGAGCGATGACCCGAATCGAAGGAGAACCCATGCCGAAGCTCATTCTGGAGAAGTACCGCGACGTTGGTCTGCTTATCGTGCGCCTGGGTGTCGGCCTCGGATTCATCTACTTCCACGGTTGGGCAAAGCTGACCGGCGGGCCCGAGCGCTGGAACGAGGTGGGTGGCGCGGTCTCCAACTTGGGGATCGACTTCGGCCACACGTTCTTCGGCTTTCTGGCGGCGTTCTCCGAATCCATCGGTGGCGTCTTGTTCGCAGCAGGGTTTTTGTTCCGGCCGGCTGCGGTGCTCCTCGCGTCCACCATGATCGTGGCGGCGATCCAGCACATCGTGACCGGGAACGGCTCCCCTGCCCACGCGGTGAAGAACGCATTCGTATTCCTCGGGTTCATTCTGATTGGCCCGGGCAAATACAGCGTTGACGACTGGATAGCGAAGCGCCGGGCGAGCCGGTTGCGCCAAGGAGACTGATGCGGTCGCCGCGCCGCCCTCAGCAGCCACCGGTGGCCGGGACCTAGCCAGCGACCTGCCGGATCCGATGTCCGGATCACTCCCCGAATTCTGGGCCGCCTCCCCGCCGGCGAAACTCGCCGAGGTCGTCCGCACGCTGAACGCGGCCCGCGCGATGGCGACCGCGGCTGATCGAGCGCTGATCGACAGCAGCGCCGACGCGCTGTTTCGTGCCTCCCAACACCTCATCGCCTATGGAAGCCTCACTCCCGGAGGAACGAACGCCCGTGAGCTCACCGAACTGACGGGCACGTGGCACGAAGGGTGGGTGACCGGCGACCTCGAGCCCCGCGGGTGGGGAGCGGGGTTGGGCTATCCGGCTCTGCTCTGGGACCCCACCTCGAGCACTCGTGTACCAGCCTGGCTCTTCGTCTCTCCCGACCTCTCGGAGCACTGGCCCGCGCTCGATCGGTTCGAGGGAGACGAATACCGGCGCATCCTGGCCCCGGTCTACCACGCTGCCGGTCTCCTCGCCGTCGGCTACCTGTACGAGATTGCTCCCCGTCCCCGCGCGTAGCGTACGAGCGGCGCCGCGGGCTCTGGCCGTGGACTGTGCCTGGACGCTACCGTTCATGTGAGGCCGGACCTCCGGCTCCGCCCTGAACGCCGGAGACACGCATGAACCCGGATCGATACAACCAGGCTCAGATGGTCGCCGGGCCGAACCGGCTGTTCAAGACTGTACCCGTGGTCTCCACCATCGAGTATTCCCTCGAGGATTGAACCCATGGTCTACGTGGTCCGTTCACTCGCTGTCGCCGCCGCGGTCGTGGCGGGCACGGGATCCCTCGCCGCCCAGGAGTCACCCTACTCAGGGTACACCGGGCGGCCCATCAAGGCCCTCGCCGACGAGCAGGTCGCGGCGCTGCTCGATGGAGCGGGGATGGGACTCGCGCTCGCGGCCGAGTTGAACGGATTTCCGGGACCAAAGCACGTGCTAGAGTTGTCTGACACGCTGAAGATCGATGACGACCAACGTGCGCACCTCACGCGGATCTTCGAGTCCATGCGCGGGGAGGCCGTCGTGTTGGGCAAGCGCATCCTAGCGCTCGAGCGGGAATTGGATTCCCTCTTCGCCTCGGGGAAGATCCAGCGCGATCGGATGGGAGCCCTCACTGGAGAGATCGGACGCCTGCAGGGAACCCTACGCGCCGTTCATCTAGCCGCGCATCTCGAAACCGCGGCCCTGCTGCACGTGCAGCAGATCCGCCTGTACCACGAGATCCGCGGCTATGTAGTTGCCGATCACGAACAGCACCGGAGCCACCGACAGTATGAGTGACCACCGCCGCTCGAGTCGCGTTCGCAAACCGTTTATCACCACGCTGCTGGTGCTCGCGTTCCTCGGGGTCTCGGACCGGATGTCGGCCCAGCAGGATGGCCTGGCCGTGGCCAGGGCTTATCGGGAAGCACACGGCGCTCAGGTGCTCGCCGAGTTCGTCGAGTTGTTGGCACTGCCGAATGTGGCTTCCGATGCGACCGGAATCCGGCGCAACGCCGACTTCCTGGTGGCGCAGCTCCGTGACCTCGACATCTCTGCCGAATTGCTTTCGTTGCCGGGGGCACCGCCGATCGTCTTCGCGGAGATGCGGGTACCGGGCGCCACCCGGACGCTTGCGCTCTACGCCCATTACGACGGCCAGCCCGTCGACCCATCCCGCTGGCGACACGGCCCGTGGGAGTCCACGCTCTACACGGGCGCGATGGAGCAGGGAGGCCAGCGGCGACCCCTCCCAGCCCCGGGAGAGCGGATCGATCCCGAATGGCGGATCTATGCCCGGTCGGCCGGGGATGACAAAGCACCAATCGCGGCCCTGTTGCAGGTGTTCAGAGCGTTCCGCGAGGCAGGGGTCACGCCGACTTCCAATCTCATCCTGTTCTTCGAAGGCGAAGAGGAGGCCGGATCCCCACATCTGCGGACGTATCTCGAGGCCCATCGCGCCCGCCTTGCCGGCGTCGATGCGTGGCTGTTCTTGGACGGCCCCGTCCATCAGAGTGGCCAACCGCAGATCGCCTTCGGCGCCCGTGGGGTGACCGGGCTGGAGGTGACGGTGTATGGCGCCACCCGATCACTGCACAGCGGCCATTACGGTAATTGGGCGCCGGTCCCCGGCGAAATGCTGGCCGAGCTGCTGGCGTCCATGAAGGATGAACGGGGCACAGTGCTCATCGACGGATTCTACGACTCCGTCGAGCCGATCGGACCAGCGGAACGTGATGCGCTGGCTCGGCTGCCGGCCTACGACGAGGAGCTGAAGCGAGAGCTCGGACTGTCGTGGACCGAAGGAGCGCCTGCGACCTTGGCGGAGCGCCTGTTGTTGCCGTCGCTCACCGTTCGCGGCTTGGAGAGTGGAAACGTCGGGGCGCTCACGCGCAACGTGATTCCGTCGACAGCGACGGCGGCACTCGGCGTGCGCCTCGTGAAGGGGAACGATCCCGACGCCATGCTGGATCTCGTCGAAGCGCACATTCGCCAGCAGGGATTCCACATCGTTCGAGACGAGCCCGATCAAGCGACGCGGCTCGCCCATGCGAAGCTTGCCAAGGTGACTCGGGAGGGCGGATATCCGGCGGCCCGTACACCCATGGACTTGCCGATCGTGCAGCGCCTGATCGCCGCTGCTCGGCGTGCATCTGGCCGGGAACTCCTGCTGATGCCGGGGCTGGGCGGTTCGCTGCCCCTCTATCTCTTCACGGATCTGCTCGACGCAGCGGCGGTTGTCGTCCCCGTGGCCAACCACGACGACAACCAGCATGCGCCCGACGAGAATCTGCGGGTCGGGAACCTCTGGTATGCCATCGACCTGTTCGGCGCGCTCCTGACGATGCCGCAATGAACACCGCAGCCTGACCTCAGGAGATCCTACAGATGACGCAGTCCAAGCCAGGATGGGTCACCGTCGCAACATATGGCGCCACCTTCGAGGCCGAGCTGGCTGCGGGACGGTTGGAGAGCGTCGGCATTCCCTCACGCATCGACCAGCGAGGTGCCGTCGGACTGTTCGGGCCCGGTCACCAGGGTCGCACGGTGCGGGGCGTGGCGCTCTTGGTACCAGCGGACAGGCTGGACGATGCCATGGCCGCGCTCGATCTCGCGTGAACCGCATCTGGGGCATCGACTCGTGCCGGTCGTGATTCGTGCCGGCGAGCATCGGGACCTCCCCGATATCACGCGCATCTACAACCACTACGTGTTGACGTCGCACGTGACCTTCGACGTCGAGCCCGTGAGCCTTGGCGAGCGCGAGCTGTGGTTCGCAGGCTTCGGGCCACGGGGCCGCCAACGTCTCTACGTTGCCGAAGACGAGGGACGTTCCGTCGGCTACGCGACCAGCACACCGATCCGACCGAAGCCTGCCTACGCGCCCTCGGTCGAGACCACCGTATACGTCTCGCCCGAACGGGTGGGTCGGGGCATTGGCCGAATCCTCTACGAGAAGCTGCTGAGCGCTCTGGAAGAGGAAGATGTCCATCGAGCTTACGCGGGCATCGCCCTTCCCAACCCACCATCCGTGGCGCTCCACGAGGCACTCGGCTACCGGCACGTCGGTACGTTCTCGGAAGCGGGCCGCAAGTTCGGCCGGTACTGGAGCATCGGATGGTGGGAACGTCGGTTTCAGTGATGCGCAGGCCCGGCACCACGGCGGGGGGAGCATATCATGGACGTGATCAACTTGCAGGAGAAGCTCGCGAGCTTCGACGAGTACTGGAGTCCGCGCATCGTGGGCGAGCTCAACGGGCAGTACATCAAGCTCGCAAAACTCCAAGGGACGTTCGTCTGGCACCACCACGCCTCGGAGGATGAGCTCTTCCTGGTGCTGAAGGGCCGCCTGACAATGGAGTTTCGCGATCGAACGGTGACCCTGGGAGAGGGCGAGTGTTTGATCGTTCCCCGCGGCGTGGAACATCGCCCCTCTGCCGACGACGAGGTACATGTCTTGCTCTTCGAGCCCATCACGACCGTCAATACCGGAAACGTGCGGAACGCACGAACAGTCGAGCTTCCGAAGCGCGCTTGAGCAGCAGGGCGTGCGCAGACGCCCCTGCTTACCATCAAACCAAGAGGTTGCCGCCCATGAAACAGTCCCCTGGGAGCTGTGTCGCCTGTCATCGAGACGAAGAGGCAACACCGCTCATCCCCCTCCACTACCGTGGTACCTCTCTGTGGATCTGTCCCCAGCACTTGCCGGTGCTGATCCACGATCCCGCTCAGCTGGTCGGCCGGCTCCCCGGAGCGGAGAACCTCCGGCCAGCCGACCACCACGACTAACCGTGCTGGCGTACGTCTTCTGGCACACCGCCCTCACGGATACGCGGTCAGAGGAATACGAGCAGTGGCTCACGGCATTTCACGCGGCGCTTTGCGCTGACCCACTGCCAGGCTTCATCGGCTCCATGAGTTTTCGGATGGACCGAGCACCGTGGTTGCCCGCAGCGGGACAGGTATACGAAAACTGGTAGCTAGTGGAGCAGTCCGCGTCATGAAGCGTCCCGCGAGCGCCCTAGTGCTGCTGGCGATCGCCGAGCTCCTGGGCATGAGCCTGTGGTTCTCGGCGAGCGCCGTGTCGGACGAATTCCGAGCCATGTGGTCGCTCAGTCAGTCGCAGGCCGGGTGGCTCACGACCGTCGTGCAGCTCGGGTTCGTCGTCGGCACGGCGACGGCCGCCGTGCTCAACCTGGCCGACCTGGTGCCCGCCCGCAGGTACTTCGCGACCGCGGCCGCGTTCGGCGCGTTGGCCAACGCCGCGCTGGTCATCACGCCCGACTATCGCCTGGCCCTCGGACTCCGCTTTGCCACCGGGTTCTTCCTGGCCGGCGTGTACCCACCAGGAATGAAGATGGCCGCAACGTGGTTCCGTCGCGGACGGGGCCTGGCGATCGGCACCGTGGTCGGTGCCTTGACCGTAGGCAAGGCGGCTCCGTACCTGATGCGCGCGTGGATGCCGGGAGGCATTGTTCCCGTAGTGCTGTCGGTCTCCGCAGGAGCCATTTTTGCGTCGGTGCTCGTCATCGCCACCTATCGCGATGGACCGTACGCCTTCAGTCGCAGGCCGTTCTCGTGGGATTTGGTGGGAAGCGTGCTGCGACAACGCGAAATGCGGCTGGCCACCGGTGGTTACCTCGGTCACATGTGGGAACTGTACGCGTTCTGGACTTGGATCCCGGCGTTCCTCGCAGCGAGTGTCGCGGCCGGCGGGCAGGCGATCTCCGAAACGGCCGTGAGCTTCATTGCCTTCTTCGCCATTGCAGTGGGAGGTGTCGGGTGCCTTTGGGGTGGATGGGTGGCCGACCGTATCGGATACGATCGCCTAGTGATCCGCGCCATGGCCGTGAGCGGGATCTGCGCGCTCCTCACCGGGCTCGTCTTCGGATCGACGCTGTGGCTCGTCGTGCCGTTGACGCTGATCTGGGGATTCTTCGTCATCGCCGACTCAGCGCAGTTCAGCGCCCTCATCACGGAGGTCGTACCCGCGCACGCCGTGGGGACCGCCCTCACGATCCAGACGTCGCTCGGATTTCTGCTCACGATGCTCACCATCCAGCTCGTGCCCGCCCTGGCAGAAGTCGGCGGCTGGCGTTGGGCGTTCGCAATCCTCACGTTCGGACCAATGGTGGGTATCTGGTCCATCGCTCGACTCGCACCAAGGCTGCGACGGGGAACCGCCAATTCGGATCAGGCCATCGACGACAGCCACACCGGACCGGGGTGACGGAGCATGAACACGACAGATATCAGCTGCGGTAGATGAATCCCAGACTTCGGTCCCATGTGGCGGTGTTCGAGTTGAATACCAGTCTCATGCTCGCCGTCCTCGACGATCTCGGCACCGACCGAGGATGGGTGCAGCCCTCCGATGGCGGCGCGGGCATGCCCGGCATCGCCGTGCACGTACTCGATGCGCGGAACTTCCTTGCGCAGGTGCTCTCGGTCGTCGTCGCAGACCCGCTGCTCCAGGCCATCCGCGACGCGAAGCGCGTACAGGACCTCCAGACTCTGCCGTCTCCGACCCGGGCATCGGCGGTGTGGCTCACCCTTTCGCGGCGGATTCGACCCACGCTGCGTGACCTCTCCGACGAGGCGCTCGATGCACCGCCACCGCACCAGTTCCCGGTGAACGATCCGACCACGCTCGGGGCCATTGCCTTTCTGCTGCAACACGAGGCGTACCACATCGGCCAGCTCGCGATCCTCCGCAAAGTCGCCGGGCTCCCGGCCATTGCCTACGTCACGCGGCCCGACCTCTGGTAACCTGGGCGGATTGCGGTGCTTCCGGACCACTGGGTACCCTTCCTCCAACCTCCAGCGGGCAGTCCGACTGTCGAGGACTCCGTCTACCCCGCATTGTCCAAGTGAAGGACCTACACATGCGTACTCTAACGTTCCCAAGTCGTGCCGGCGTAGCGCTCACCGCCGGAGCGCTTTTTGCCGTGGCGTGCATCGGCAGCTCCAGCAGTCACCAGCCGATCGCACAGCAAGAACTGGCCTCTCGACTCGGTCGCGCCGACGCACCCCTCATTCTCGATGTTCGGAGCGTGGAGGAGTATCGCTTGGGACACATCTCGAGCGCGATCAACATCCCGTACCAGCAGATCGGTGCGCGCCTGAACGAGCTGGCTGCGTCAAGAGACCGTGACATCGTCGTCTACTGCGAAAGCGGCCCGCGGACCGAGACGGTCGAGGCCCGGCTCAGGCAGGCGGGGTTCGAGCGGGTGTATCACCTCGACGGCGACATGGCTGGCTGGCGTCGCAGCCGCCTACCGACGGAAGCACCATAGGCACCACCCGCTATGCCCGGATTTACCGGGTCGTCCGCCGCATACCGCGGGGCAGAGTGGCCACCTATGGCCAGGTTGCCCGTCTCGCCGGCATCGCCGGTCACGCGCGCCAGGTCGGCTATGCGCTTCACTCGCTCCCCGACGGCGACAACGTTCCCTGGCATCGGGTGGTCAATGCCCGCGGCCATATCAGTCCCCGTTCACAGCCGGGAGACGACCGGCTTCAACGACATCTGCTCGAAGCCGAGGGCATTGCGTTCGACACCTCGGGCAAGGTGTCGCTGGATCGTTTCGGGTGGCAGCCACCTGCGACCGAGTTGGCTGTCGGCAGGTAGGTATCTTCAGTCGAAGTACTGGATCACGGAAGCAATACGAACGTTCCTGGCCAGAATCCCGTTGACCTGTTGACGCTCGAATAGCCCTCGCGATGATGCCTCACGATCACGACACCACACCGCCGGCTGCGCCGCGGATCATCTTCGAGCCGCTGCATGAGGGCATCTCCGTCCCGACGCGGCAGACGGACGGAGCCGCCGGATACGATGTGCGCGCCGACCTCGCCGGCCGGACGGTGACCGTCGTTATCGGCTCGTCCGGGGAACGGCGGGAAACCGCCATCGCCAACGGACGCCTGGTCCTGGAACCCGGCGATGTCGCCCTCGTGCCAACCGGGTTCAGGGCGCGTGTGCCGACGGGATTCGAGGCGCAGATTCGGATCCGGTCGTCCGTCGCCTTCGGTCGAGGGCTGATCTTGCCCAACGCTCCGGGGACAATCGACTCCGACTACCCTGACGAGTGGCTGGTCATGGTAAAGAACGATTCGCTGCGCTCGAGCGAGATCAGACACGGCGAACGGATTGCACAGGTGATACTCACGCGGTTCGCAGTGCTGCCGTGGGAGAGGGGGTCGGTTGGGCAGTCGACCGATCGCAACGGGGGGTTGGGCAGCACGGGCATTCACTAGGCA
>Ga0224502_10000338_pt1 | contig 15141 bp, 15 predicted proteins | sample SF_Oct11_sed_USG_5_FD_169104 | JGI IMG/M metagenome (GOLD analysis project Ga0224502, IMG submission 169104) | Sediment microbial communities from San Francisco Bay, California, United States - SF_Oct11_sed_USGS_13 | ecosystem: Environmental > Aquatic > Marine > Sediment | place: USA... | reverse complement strand
TGCAATGACTGGCGTCACTATAGCACCGGCGAATACTGCGAACTCGCGCCGCTCATCGACGTTGACAGCGGTGCTAACATCGCTGCTGTACTTTGCTGAAAGCCATACCGATTAGCGAGCCTACCCGGTTCTGACGATGATATTGCGTGTGACATTCCTGGTCGGCGGCATTGCCGTGATCGCAGGCTGCGCCGAGCCGCCGCCGCCGAGGTCCGTCCAGGAGTTCCTGGACAATCCGATCGTGCTGGAGGCGGCGCTGGTTCGCTGCTCCCGCGACCGTGCGGAGACCCGCTACGATGCCGAGTGCGTCAACGCCCGGGAAGCGAACAGGATAGTGACCGCGAAGGAGGTAGCGGAGCGGCGCGCCGAGTTCGAGGCACAGTCCGAACGCAAACGGCAGGCGCTGCGGCGCGAGCGGCAGGCGGCCGCCGAAGCCCGGCGCCGCGCTGCGGAGGCGGAGAAGCTGCGCGAAGAGGCGGCTTACCTTGCCCAGTTCGGCGAGTTGCGACCGGACGACGGGCAGGGGTCGGAGCAGCCGGATACCGGCAACGTGCCCACGGCCGTCATTCCGGAGCCCGCGCGGAACCTCGACGAGATCCGCGAAGAACTAAAGCGCCGCAACGAAGAGTAGGGCGCGGCTTCGATCAGAAGTTCGGATCGTAATTCGACTCGCCCGAGTCAGCGGCTTCTTCGTCCCGTTCACCAGGACCTGGCATTCCGAACGTCTGCACGCTGGATTCAGATTCGCGGGCAGGGGGCGGTGACGGTGATGGCGACGGTGATGTCGAGGTCCCCATTCCCGGAGCGCTGGCGAGGCGCGTGGTTTCCGCGGACAGTACCTGGACGAAGCGATTCGCCACGTCGGGCGCGATGCTCGGAGAACTGGCGAAGATCTTCTCCGGTGTCATGCTCGGCGAACTGTAAAACGCTGCGTTGGCCTTGCGGTCCATGGCGACGCCGGAGCCCGCCAGCGAGACGCCCGCAAAGATACCTCGCGCCCGGGAGTAAGAGACGATTTCGGCCTGGAAGCGCATGTCCGTTGCACCCTCGACGCTGCGACCCACCGGGCCTGCTGCAATGGATGCGTCCGCCCCCAGCGTCAGTTTGCCGTTCGTGATGTTCTCCACGCCACGGGGACTCTTGAACACGAGCACGATGTCGGTTCTCTGCACGCCTGCCTGGAACCCAAGGCTGCCACCCGTCAGCGTAATGAAAGCGGGGTTGCTCCAGGAACCATCGTCCTGTCGCACGACGAGAATGCCCTTGCCGCGACGTGCCCCCAGCCCGAAGCCGATCCGGACCACGCTCGGAACGACGGCGACCGCGTGGGCCCGCGCGAGAATTGCCGGCGGAATGCCTTGCTCAGGGATCCTGAGAAACTGGTCCAGCACGTCGGCTGAATCGGCGACGCGCTGTTCCTCTCGACTGGCGGCAGCGGCCGGCAACGCAAACAGCAATACGGCTACCGCCAGGCAAGCCTGAAGTTGTCTACTACCCATGATTTTCTTCCCCGTTTCGGAATGGGCACGACAGCCCCATTCCCTCGAGTGTCTAGATCGCTCAGGGCCCCGATAATACGTCAATTCAGGCCGTTACTCACTCTATGATCCGCAGGCCGGCGACGAGCGGCGGCAGGGGAACGTCCAGCGACGCGCAAACCGTTCGTATCAGGCTGGTTTCGGCAGCCGTGACGCGGCTATCGTGGACGACGACGGCCGTCACGGCTTTCAGGACCAGCTGCCGGCCCTTGCCATCCAGCGCCGTGAGCAGGTCAAGGCTGTTCTCGAGCGCGCGCAACGTGTAACGCTCTTTCGACTGGTAGTGATGCTCCTGCGCCCATTGGCCGAAATACGCTTTGCCGGCGTCGAATGCGTTCGCACTGCCGGCCGTGTCGCCGTGGCCGTAATCGGCAACGACGGTAAGCAGGTCGATCGCGGCCTTGCGCAGTTCGCCCCGTGCCCTGCGCCGCGGACTCCGGGACTGCGCGGGATTCATCGCCTGGCCCAGGCTGACCCGCAATACTCGGTAGAAGCAGTACTCGTAGAGATCGACCTGGCCGTCAACATCGATCAGCCGGCCCGCAAGTTCGACCAGGTACTCGAGCTGGGCAGATGGCCGCAGCTTGAGCGCGGGAAACGTGATCTCGAGCAGCGGCAGGCGGTACTCGGCACTCATCGAGCTTACCTCGTCGTGCAGGCGGGCGACGATCCGCGCGCGTTCGGCGCCGAGCTGTTCCTCGGCGAGCCGCAGTTGCCGATCGCGGTGCTCGTGTCCCTTGTCGATTACCAGCGCAATGACGAGCAGGTAGGCCAGTTCCACCGAATGCGCGGCATCGTAGAGTGCCTCCGGCATCGACTGCCTCAGCTGCCGGGCGTAGGCGATGTGCTGTGCGTCCGGGTTGCCCGCGGATTCCGCGACCGCGTCCGGAAGTTCGGCCGGCGGCACGGCAGCCGCGTGCGCTGCGGGCGGAGCCATTGCGCTTACCCGGTCGGCGGCCATCCGATCGCCCAGGGACCCGGGAACGACCTGCGGGTAGTCGGACTCGCGGAAGGAGGGGTCGACAGCGCGAATCCGGTCAGCCAGCGGCGGATGGGTCGCGAACAGGCCGGTGAACCGCGCGCCGCTGCCGAACAGCATGTGGCTGATCTCCTCGGGGTCCTTCGACCTGAGGTATGACGCTTCCTTGTAGCCGCCGATCTTCTTGAGCGCGTTGGCGATGCCGTCTGTCTGCCGCGTGAACTGTACGGCGGATGCGTCGGCGAGAAATTCGCGCTGCCGCGACACCCCCGCCTTTATCAGGCGAGCGAAAAACAAGCCGATCCAGCCGAGGATCGCCACGCCGAGGCCGATCAGCAATACGACCGGTGCCCCCCTGTCGCGCCGGCTGGAGACGAGGCGGCCGTGATAGCCGCCGCGCACGATCATGCGGCCCATCAATCCGAGTGCGAGGATGCCGAACAGCACACCCATCAGGCGGATGTTCAGGCGCATGTCACCATTCAGGATATGGCTGAATTCGTGCGCCACGACGCCCTGCAGTTCGTCCCTGGTAAGGAGTTCCAGCGCGCCGCGCGTGATCGCGACAGCGGCATCGCCTGGCGCATAGCCGGCGGCGAAGGCATTGATGCCGCTCTCTTCTTCGAGCACGTAGATTTCCGGGACCGGGACCCCCGACGCGATCGCCATCTCCTCGACGACATTGCGCAGACGCCGCCGGAGCGGGTCCGCCACGTCCGCAGGAACCTGCGTGCCGCCCACCTGCCGGGCGACCTGTCCGCCGCCCGCGGAGAGGACCATGGTCTTGTAGATGCTCGCACCGAAGATGAACAGCGTGGTCAGCGCCGCGGTAGCGAGCAACGGCACGGGGTTGGCCGCGAGTATTTCGCCCGGCGAGTACTGTCGGCCGTCCAGCGAGGTGCCGAATAGCGCCAGGCCGACCACCGCAGTTACTCCGAGCACGATCAGCGCCGTGGCGGCGAAGTAAACCACGACCAGCCACCGGGTGGCCTTTCTTGCCCGATCCTGCGCGTCAAAGAAATTCAATGCGCGGCTGCGGGAGGTCAGGTGAAGGAAACGTCCGGCACGTCGCGTTTCTCGTCGGACTCGATTTCGAGGAAGCTCGCCAGTTCGAAGCGGAACATCCCGGCAATGATATTATTGGGGAAATTCTCGGCGGTGTTGTTGTAGCCGAGAACCGAGTCGTTGAACGCCTGGCGCGCGAATGCCACCTTGTTCTCGGTACTTGCCAGCTCTTCCTGGAACTGCATCATGTTTTCATTCGCCTTCAGGTCGGGATACGCTTCCGATAATGCGAACAGGCGGCCGAGCACGGTGCCCAGCGCACCTTCCGAGGCACCGAGTTCCTTGATTGCCTCCGCGTTTGCGGGGTCGGCCTTGGCTGCTGCGAGGCTTTGCTGGGCAGCGTTGCGGGCGTTGATTACGGCGTCCAGGGTTTCTTTCTCATGCTTCATGTAGCCCTTCACGGCTTCGATGAGATTGGGGATGAGGTCGTAGCGGCGCGTCAGCTGCACGTCGATCTGCGCAAACGCGTTGCGGACGCGATTGCGTTCGTTGATCAGCCGGTTGTAGATACTGATCGCCCAGAACACCAGCGCGGCGATGATCGCGAGGAAAACCAGGAATGAAGTCACTGTCCCGCTCCTATTCGAAGAACCGTGCCCGCAAGTCTAATGCGTGCGTGCTCGCAAGCCTAGGAATAGTAGCGTGTTTCCTCGTTCCGAGAGTGGCCGTAGCCGGATGGCACTCGGATGCGCGGCCGAAGATGGGCACGGAGGTCAGCGTCTACTTCTGGCACGACGACGCGGCCCGGGGAAACGCCATCATCGAGGAGGTCTACGCCGAGGTCGACCGGATCAATGCGCTGATGAGCACCTACGTGGAGTCCAGCCGGATTTCGGACATCAACCGGCGTGCCGCCGACGAGCCGGTATTTGCAGGAGAGGAGCTGTTTCAGCTGATCCGGCGCTCGCTGGATATCTCGGTGCTGACGCGCGGCGCCTTCGACATCACCTACGACAGTGTCGGCCAGCACTATGATTTCCGGGAACGGCGACGTCCGGATGACGCTACCACCGAAGCCGAGCGGCAGCATATCAATTTCCGTTTCGTGAGACTCGACCAGGGAAAGGCCACCATGAGTTTCGCGCAGCAAGGGGTTCGCATCAATCTCGGCGGGATAGCGAAAGGCTATGTTGTCGAGCGAGGTATCGACATCCTGCGCCAGCGCGGCGTCGAGCATGGCGTGGTCACGGCAGGTGGCGACTCGAGGCTGCTCGGCGATCGTCGCGGCCGGCCATGGATGATCGGTATCCGCGATCCACGCGCGGACGGCAAGGTGGCGATGTCCGTGCCGCTGGAGGACGAAGCGATATCGACGTCCGGCGATTACGAGCGCTTCTTCGACGAAGACGGCGTCCGCTATCACCATATCATCAGGCCGAGTTCCGGGCGGCCCGTCGAAGGCATTCACAGTGCGACGGTTTTCGGGCCCGACGCGGTGATGACCGATGCGCTGTCGACATCCGTTTTCGTGATGGGTGTGGACGAAGGGCTGAAACTCATCGGCTGCCTGCCGGACTACGAAGCGATCGTCATCGACGCGGAGGGACAGATCTTCTACTCGACCGGGCTCGCAGATCCTGCATCGGCCGACGTGGATTTGCCGTCCCTGGTGCCCGCACCCGGAACCTGCTAGCGCTTCGGAGACCGCAAGCTGCCGCGCGCAAGGCGCGGCGGCGATTATGTTCAGAGCATTCGGGGCAATTGTGACGATAGTCACGGCCTTCGAGGGGCCTGACTGTCACCATTCCAGCACGGTAAGTAGCGCGCGCTGCATTGCGCGAGCAGGTGATGCTTCATGCCTGCAAGAACCGTGCAAGGGACGTCGCCGGTAACACAAGGAATGAAAGCATGAACATCAGAAGCGTACTGGCAGGTCTCGCATTCAGCGCTTTCGCGGCCAGTAGCCTGGCATCGTCCGGTCTGGCAGGACAGCCGGCGCCCGATTTCGCGTTGAAGAGTTCGTCCGGCCAGAATCTGCGGCTCTCCGAGTACCGCGGCGACGTGGTCATGATCAACTTCTGGGCGACGTGGTGCGGTCCCTGCAGGCAGGAAATGCCGCTCCTCGACGAACTGTATTCACGGTATCAGCGCGTCGGCTTCAATCTCCTGGGCGTCAATATCGACGACGATTCGAGCCGCGCGATGGACATGATCGACGAGCTCGGCGTCAGTTTCCCCGTCCTGTTCGACTCGAGCAAGGAGGTCAGCCGGCTGTACCGGGTGGACGCCATGCCGGTGACGATCATCGTGGATCGTGAGGGCAACGTCCGCCACGTGCACCAGGGCTACAAGCCGGGTTACGAGCAGCAGTACCTCGACCAGGTGCGTTCGTTGCTGCGCGAGTGATCCCTCACAGCCGCCAGGAGAGATGAAGGTGACAAGAAAGCTATTGATGAATCTTGCGGCGGGCCTGTCGCTCGCGATCGCGGCGACGGCTGTCGCCGGGGAATCGGCTCCGCCGGATGCAGCGCAGTCCGCCTCCCTGGCGGCTGACGCCGAAGACGCGGCATCGCGCGATCGGTTCCGGGCACTCGACCAGGATGTGCAGTCACTGAAGAAAGAAGTGCTGGACCTGAATCGCGACCTGTTTCTTCTCGAGGAAGAACTCCTGTTTCCGGCCAATTCACAGGTTGCATTCTTCATATCGATGGACGTCGGCGAATACTTCAAGCTTGATTCGGTGAGGCTCACGATCGACGGCAAGGAAGTGGCGAACTACCTGTATACGGACCGTGAGGCGGGATCACTGCTGCAAGGCGGCGTGCACCGGGTGCACATGGCAAACCTGAAAGCCGGTGACCACGAGCTTGTCGCCATTTTTACCGGCCAGGGTCCGCATTCACGGGAGTACCGGCGCGGAGCAACGATGAATTTCTCGAAAGGCATCGGCGCCAAGTACGTCGAACTCGAGATAAGCGACCGGGTCAGGAAACAGCAGCCGGAATTCGTCATCAAGGAATGGGAGTGATTATTGATCACTCGCCGCGGCATCGTCGTCTGTATTGTCGTGAGCCTGGCGTCACTTGCGCCGGGCGTTTCGACGCTCGCTGACACGGATACCTCCGGACCCACCGTCATAGCGGATCCGCGTTACGGCGAGGTGCTGTTCTACTTCTACCAGGAAGACCATTTTCCGGCGATCGTCCGGCTGCTGGCTGCACAGGCGCAGGGCGGACTCGAGCAACATGCGGCGCAGGCCGAGCTGTTGAAGGGCGGCCTCTACCTTTCCTACGGGCACCACCTCGAGGCGGCGGAGATTTTCGAGCGCCTGCTGGCCGGTAACGTCAATCCGGAAATCCGCGATCGAACCTGGTTCTTTCTGGCGAAAATCTGGCGGCAGCGTGGCTACCTCGACAAGGCGCAGCGGGCACTCGACAGCATCGAAGGCGAGTTGCCCGAGCATATCGGCCGCGAGGCGACGATGCTGCGGGCGCAGCTGCTGATCGACGGCGGCAGGTACGACGCGGCGATCGCGCTTCTCGAGGACTGGCAGGGCGAGACCGAATGGTCGCGTTACGCGCAGTTCAATCTCGGTGTCGCGCTCGTACGCAGCGGCCGCACGGACGAGGCGAAAAAGATCCACGAAAAGCTCGGTGGCATCGACCCGTGGAACGAAGAACTGACTTCCCTGCGCGACAAGGCAAACCTCGCGCTGGGCTATGCGCTCCTGCAGTCGGGCCAGCCCCGCGAAGCGAAACTGCCGCTGCAGCGTGTCAGACTCGAGGGACCTTTTTCGAACAAGGCGTTGCTCGGAGTCGGCTGGGCGGATGCGGAACTCGACCGGTATCGAAGAGCCCTCGTCCCGTGGATGGAATTGCGCGAGCGGGACCTCCTCGATCCCGCGGTACAGGAGTCCATGCTGGCGATTCCCTATGCCCTTGCCCAGCTCGATTCGATCAGCCAGGCGGCGGATCATTACCTGAACGCCGTCGAGGCGTTTTACGAGGAATCGAATCGCATCGATCGCACGATCAGCGATATCGAGTCCGGCCGGTTCTTCGATGACTTCGTCGCCGATGATCGGCTGGACAGCGCCGGGTGGTACTGGCGCATGGAAGCGGTTCCCGAAGGCCCACAGGCGCGTTACCTGTTTCACCTGCTGGCCACTCACGAGTTCCAGGAAGGTCTCAAGAACTATCGCGACCTGAAGTACCTCTGGAGCAATCTCGAGCGCTGGCAGCAAAGCGTCGAGGTTTACTCGAACATGCTGGAGACGCGGCGCCTCGCGTTCGACGCGCGGCTGCCGAAAGCGCAGGAAGCCCTGGCGCGCGCAGATATCGACGGCATGGTACAGCGCAAACTGGAATTCGACGCATTGCTAGACGACATCGAGCAGCGCGGCGACTGGCTGGCGCTGGCTGACGAGCACGAATTCGAGATGTGGGGCGAGATCACCAGCCTCGAGAAGATCCCCGCATTGTCCGCGGGCATCCCGGTGGCGGAGGAGGTCCGGGACAAGATCAAGCTCCTGAAAGGCGTCCTGCAGTGGGAACTCGAGAGGGAGTTCAAGGAGCGCGTGTGGCGAGTGCGCCGGGAGCTGCGCGAGACCGGCGAAGCCCTCGTGGAGACACAACGCGCGCGTCGCCAGGTCGACGACTCCATGGCGATACAGCCGCGTGAATTTCGGGCATTCGATGACCGCGTTGTCGGGCTTGAGCCGCGCATCGAGGCGTTGAAGATGCGTGTCGAAGACACGATGGCCGCGCAGCGCGTATTCCTGCAGGCAATCGCAGTCGGCGAACTGCGGGCACAGCAGCGGCGCCTCGATACCTATACCGTCCAGGCTCGTTTTGCGCTCGCCGCGATCTACGATCAAGCGGCGACGGTTGCCGAGGCGGCGGTCGAGTGAGGCCGCGCGTATCGACAGCTGCCGTCGCCGGCATTGCCATGCTGTTCGCGGCGACGGCCGCGGCCGACACCAGTAAAGAGGTTACGATCAAGAGCCTCGATAAAGAGAAGGTCGAAATCCGCCCCGGCAAGGTCATCATCAACAGTTCCGACCTGGCACGCGAAGGTTATCGTGATTTTCTCGAGCTCGTGACCGACGACCCGTCGCTCAGCGCCGAGGCCATGCGGCGGCTGGGAGACCTGGAGCTCGAAGCGGCCGAAACGGCACAGCTTGCCGAAAATTTCGACAGCCTCGAACAGGCAAACTTCGATAATGCCGTCAGCCTTTACCAGCGGCTGCTCGAGGCCTATCCCAGCTACCGGCGAAATGACACGGTGCTGTACCAGCTGGCCCGCGCGTACGAGATCGGCGGGCGTACGGATGATGCCCTGGACGTATTGGAGGAACTCGTCACCCGGTATCCGGCGACGCCGTTAATCGACGAGGTCCAGTTCCGGCGCGGCGAGATGCTGTTTCTCCGCAAGCGATATAACGATGCCGAACAGGCCTACCAGGAGGTCATCGAATACGGCGCCGAGTCGCGGTATTACGAGCAGTCGCTCTACAAGCTGGGATGGTCGCAGTTCAAGCTGGCCTGGCACGAGGACAGCCTGGAGCCGTTCTTCGACTTGCTCGACCGCAAGCTGGGCGATATAGAACTGCGGGATGGCGAAGATCGGCTGGCGGCGCTGGGCCGCGCCGACCAGGAACTGATCGAAGATACGTTCCGTGTTCTCTCGCTCAGTTTCTCGTACATGTCGGGCGCAGAGAGCATCGATGATTTCTTCGGCGAGCGCGGTCAGCCCGGGTACGCCTACGTCATCTACATGAATCTCGGCGACCTCTATCTCGACAAGGAACGATACGTTGATGCCGCGGAATCTTACGCGGCTTTCGTCGAACAGGACCCGTTCCATCCGAAGGCGCCGCTGCTGCAGGTCGAGGTGATCGAGGCCTACAAGCGAGGCGGATTCCCCAGTCTCGTCCTGGAAGGCAAAAAGGGCTTCGTCGAGCGCTACGGCATGGACGGCGGCTTCTGGGTACAAAACCCGCGCGAGCAGAACAACGCCGTTGCCGCACATCTGAAAGCCAATCTCACGGATCTCGCGCAGTACTACCATGCCGAGGCGCAGCGGGAAGGCAAACGCAGCGACTACCAGGAGGCTGCTCGCTGGTACCGCAAATACGTCTCGTACTTCCCCGGCGAGCCCGATACGGCGAACACCAACTTCCTGCTCGCGGAAATCCTGTTCGAAAGCGAGGATTTCGCGGCAGCAAAGACCGAGTATGAGCGCACGGCGTACGCCTACCCGATGCACGAGAAGTCGGCGGAGTCCGGTTACGCGGCGCTGCTCGCCTACCGCGAGCATGAAAAGAGCCTGCAGGGAGCCGAGCAAGCGGCATGGCATCAGGCGTACCTGGACAGTGGACTGCGATTCGCGGATACCTACCCGGAACACCCGGAGTCGGGCGCCGTGCTGACGACGGTGGCCGAGGAACTCTTCGCCCAGAACCAGTTCGACCTGGCGATTGCCGTCGGCCACGCCGTCATCGCCAGGCAACCGCCGGTCGAGCCGCAGCTGGTGCGCACGGCGTGGACCGTGGTCGCGCATTCGCACTTCGACCTCGGGAACTATGCAGACGCGGAAACGGCCTATTACAGCCTGCGTGGCCTGACCCCGCCCGGCGACGCGGAGGCGTCGAACGAAGTCAGGGAGCGCATCGCATCGTCGATCTACAAGCAGGGCGAGCAGGCGAGGGATGCCGGCGACCTGGAAACGGCGGTAGCCCATTTCACCCGCCTCGGCCAGGCGGTTCCCGATTCCAGCATTCGCGCAACCGCCGAGTACGACGCGGCTGCCGCGCTCATCAACATGGCGGCGTGGGACCGCGCGGCAGGGATGCTGGAGCAATACCGAAGGAACTACCCGGACAGTGAATTTGCGGACGACATTGCGCGGAAGCTGGCCGTGACCTACATGGAAACCGGCCGCACGACCCTCGCCGCGGCAGAGTTCGAGCGGATTGCTGCAGTGGAAGGCAACAGTGACGATGTGCGCAGGGAGGCGCTCTGGCAGGCCGCGGAGCTTTACGGAGCAGCCGGTGTCGTCGCCAGCGAAGAACGCGTGCTCGAGAACATCGTCGAGCGCTATCCGGACCCCCTGTCCGAATCGATCGAAGCCCGGTACCGGCTGCTGGAAATCGCCGAGGCCGAGGGTAACGACGCCGAGTTGACTGCAAGGCTTAACGGCATTGTCGACGCGGACGCGAGTGCCGGCCCGCAGCGCAGCGATCGCACCCGCTACCTCGCCGCAAAAGCGTCGGTCCGACTGGCCGACCCGCTACGCGAGCGCTTCGAGATGGTGAAGCTGACGCAGCCGCTCGCGGACAGCATGAAGCTCAAACGAGCCCTTATGGAGGATGCCATCGAGGCATATACCGGCGCGGCCGCGTACGGCGTTGCGGAGGTCACCACGGAGTCCACGTTCCGCCTTGCGCAGGTCTACGAGACGTTTGCCGACGACGTGATGGACTCGGAACGGCCCGGAGATCTCGATGCGGAAGCCCTTGAGCAGTACGAATTGTTGCTCGAGGAGCAGGTATTCCCGATCGAGGAGAAGGCGATCGATCTCTACAGGGCGAATGCCGACCGGGTGCCTGACGGCATCTGGGACGAATGGGTCGAAAGAAGTTTCGACAGGCTGGCCGGCTTGTTGCCGGCGCGATACGCGAAGATGGAGCGCAGCGAAGATGTGTTTACCGCCCTTTTCTGACAGAGCCTTACTGCGGCTGATCCTGCTCGGCCTGGCGCTGGTGGTGTCGGCCTGTGCATCGAACGGGCCCGGTACGGACGATTCCGGGCGCGGGCTGGCCGAGCAGTCTGCCGCCGGCGACCCGGGGACGGGTGAAGTGCCGCCGGAAGCGCTCACGATGTATGAGCAGGCAGTTGCCGTGATGGCGTCGGGCGAACTTCTCGACGCGGAATTACGGTTCAAGGAATTCCTGCTGCAGTACCCGGGGTATCCCGGCGCGTATGTCAACCTCGCCATCATCCACGTCAATACGGGCAACGACGAGGGTGCGAGGGCGGCTGTCGATGCAGCGCTTGCGCTGGACCCGGACCATGCGCCCGCGCTTAACCAGCTGGGAATGCTGCTGCGCAGAAACGGTGAGTTCCTGGAAGCCGAGGCTGCATATTTGAAGGCCGTCACAGCGAGCCCGGACTATGCCTTGGCACACTACAACCTGGGCGTCCTCAATGAGCTTTACCTGCAGCGACTCGATTCTGCGTTACAGCATTTCGAGCGTTACCAGGAACTCGCCGGGGAGGATGAGCGGGTCGAGAAGTGGATCACCGACCTGCAGCGCCGCGTGCCGGCGGTGCAGCCGACGGCGAACATCACGGAATGACGTTTATGGGAACGGATGGACGCAAGCTGTTTGGCGCCGGGGTCGTGCTGGCAGCCGCGCTCGCGTCGTTCCCGGCGCCGGCCCAGGAAACGGGCGACGAATTCGAGCCGGCGGTGAATACCGCCACTGTGTTCGATGAGCCACAGACGCTCGAGCCGGCGGTCGACACATCGGCCCGGCCGAACCAGCCCGCCGCAGCGCTTGCGGATGCCGACACGGTCGTAGCGCAGGACGTCACCCGGCGTGAATCCTACGCTGGCGTGATGGACGAGATGACGCTGGAGCGCACCGAAGTCACCGGCAACCAGGAACTGCCCAAGGTGCTTTACATCGTGCCCTGGCAAAAGGCGCAGCCGGGCGAACTGACGGGCCGTCCCGTCAATACCTTGCTCGACGAGGTGCTGGCGCCGCTGGACAGAGAAGAGTTTACGCGACAGGTCGACTACTACGGCGACCTGTATCGTGACGAGGAGTAGGAAGCGCGCCCTGCGCGATTTGATCGAAGAGGAGCAATCAAATGGGCACTATCGTGCGTTTTTTCCAGGATGGCGGTCCTTTCATGTACCCCATTCTGTTCGTATTCGCGTTCGGCGCTGCAATCGCCATCGAACGCTGGATGTATCTCACCATCTCGGGGGCGAGCAACAGGGCCCTGTGGAAGAAGATCGTGCCGTTTCTCAAGGCCGGCAACTTCCAGGAGGCTGCTGCCGTCACTGCGAAGTCGAAGGCGGCAATCGGCTCTATACTCACCTACGGCCTGTACCGGGTGAAGTCGGCGCGCCGGCGCGACGATATCGAGAAAGCGATGGAAGAGAGCCTCATGGAGGTTCTGCCGCGTCTCGAAAAGCGCACGCATTACCTCGCGACGCTCGCCAATATCGCTACGTTGCTCGGGTTGCTCGGCACGATTATCGGCCTGATCCGCGCGTTCACCGCGGTATCGAACGCAAACCCGGCGGATAAGGCGGACCTGCTGTCGGCCAGTATCTCCGTCGCGATGAACACGACGGCATTCGGCCTGATGGTTGCCATTCCCCTGCTGATGGTGCACGCGCTGCTGCAGACCAAGACCAACCAGCTCGTGGACAGTCTCGAGATGGCCAGCGTCAAGTTCCTTAACGCCGTTACCGAGAGACAGCTCAAGGGCGCCGGGGCGTAATCATGATCCGCAGCCGCAAGAGCGGCCGTCGAAACGTGGAGACGGCGGAGCTCAACATCACGGCATTCATGAACCTGATGGTGATCCTGGTGCCTTTCCTGTTGATCACGGCGGTGTTCTCGCGTCTGGCCGTTCTAGAACTGAACCTGCCAGGCTCCTCTACCGAGCCCGCCGCGGCCCACGACCAGGCGTTCCAGCTCGAAGTCATCATCAGGGCCGACAAGATCGAGGTCGGCGACCGCAACCAGGGGCTGCTCGGCGTCTATCCGAATTCGGATGACGGTTACGACTACGACGCGCTGAGCAACAAGCTGTCGGAACTCAAGCGGCGCTACCCGGCGAAGACGGACGCATCGATTCTGCTCGAGCAGGACATCGAGTATGACACGCTCGTCCAGGTCATGGACCGCGTGCGCATTGCGGAGCGCGTTGACGAAGACGAACAGTCGGTCAAGCGCTTCGACCTGTTCCCGGACATCTCGATCGGTGACGCGCCGGTCCGCAAAGGAGGTGCCTAGCGATGGTCAAGTCGGCCCGCGCAAAGCGGATGAACAAGCGCCACAAGCGCTACGGGAAGAATGCGGGTCTCAACCTCGTCTCGTTGATGGATATCTTCACGATCCTGGTCTTCTTCCTGCTCGTCAATTCCTCGGACGTCGAAACGCTGCCCAATGCGAAAGACCTGCAACTGCCGGAGTCGATTGCCGAGCAAAAGGCCCGTGAGACGGTCGTGATACTGATCGGCGATGACGACATCATCGTGCAGGGCAAGCCCGTTGCGAAGGTCGATGACGTAATGGCGATGAAGGGCAACCAAATCCCGGCGCTTCGCGAAGCACTGCTGTCCCAAAATGACCGGGTCCTGCGCCGCGAGGCAAGCGAGAACATCGCCAACCGCGAAGTGACCATCATGGGTGACCGGGAAGTCCCGTATCGGCTGCTCAAGAAGGTGATGGCCACCTGTACGCAGTCGGAATACGGACAGATCTCGCTCGCCGTGCTGCAAAAGAGCTCGGCCAAGCTCGACGAACTACAAGCGGCACGCTAGGGGATTCGCGAGACAAGCGCGAGGCAAGCGCGAGACAGTCGCGAGATAGCATTGGGAGAAACGGCTTTGGATTTACCGTTTTACAGAGAGTATGAGCTGCCGTGGACATCGGGTAAGGGCCAGGAACGGAGATTCCGGCGCCTGCTCGGCGTCACGTTTCTTGCTGCTTTACTCATCGGTGTCGTCTGGCCGTTCATACCGGTCCCTGAGCCGGATCCAACGGAGATCATCGAGATACCGCCGCGCATCGCGCAGCTGATGCTCGAGGAGAAACCGCTGCCGCCTCCGCCGCCGCCCGAACCGGACCTGGAGGAACCCGAGCCCGAACCGGAGCCCGAGCCGGCGCCGGAACCGGAGCCGGAACGTGCACCGGAACCGGAGCCTACGCGCGCGGAAATCGCCCGCGAACGGGCTCAGGCCGCGTTGATGCCCTTTGCCGATGATCTTGCCGATGTCGTTGACCGCGACATCGTGGAGACCGTCGGCGACCGTCAACTCACAACCGCGGTCGCTGAGACAACGCGTGCCGAGCGCTCGATGATTGCGTCAACGGTGGGCGCGGCATCGGGTGGCATCAGCACGGCGAGCATGAGCCGCGATACCGGCGGTAAGGGAATCGCCGCCCGCTCGACGACGAAGGTGGAAAGTTCGGTCCCGGCGATCGAAAAACAGTCGGCCGGCGGTGCCCGGCGGTCCGGGACAAGCGGCAAGGCATCGCGATCGCGCGAGGAAATCGAGCTGGTCTTCGACAAGAACAAGGGGGCAATCTTCGCCCTCTACAACCGTGCCCTCCGCGCCGATCCGACGCTCGAAGGCAAGCTGGTGCTCCGGCTCACGATCGCGCCGACCGGCGAGGTGACGTTCTGCGAGGTTGTCTCCAGCGAGCTGGGCGATGCGGACCTCGAGCGCAAACTCGTGCTGCGCGTCAAGCAGTTCCGCTTCGAGGCGAGGGACGTAGAGCCGATCACGACCACCAAGCCGATCGACTTCTTCCCGGCCTGATTCCTGATCCGAGCAGATTAACCCCGTCACTTTTTACGCCGTAATCTACTG
>Ga0224502_10000337_pt1 | contig 15150 bp, 10 predicted proteins | sample SF_Oct11_sed_USG_5_FD_169104 | JGI IMG/M metagenome (GOLD analysis project Ga0224502, IMG submission 169104) | Sediment microbial communities from San Francisco Bay, California, United States - SF_Oct11_sed_USGS_13 | ecosystem: Environmental > Aquatic > Marine > Sediment | place: USA... | reverse complement strand
CACGGTCAAAAATCATTGGCGCTCTCAAAGATCACGACTGGGGAGATAAGGTTCGGGCCTACCGGATCAATGGCCTGGACACACCTTTCGCTTATCGAGACGTCATCGATGTTGTAGAGCAGGCAGGGGAGGACATCGACGTCATTGTCATACCCAAGGTCGAAAAAGCTGCAGATGTACAGTTCGTAGACCTGCTTTTGAGTCAGATTGAAATGAACGTGGGCCTAAAGAAGACTATCGGCCTGGAGGCCTCAATTGAGACAGCTCTGGGGATGCTGAACGTGAAGGAGATCGCCTTTGCCAGTCCCCGCCTGGAAACGCTGGTCTTTGGCATAGCCGATTATGGAGCGTCGCTTACCATGCCTGCTAGTGGCATAAGTGGCCACGGGGATGCAGAAGAAGATCTCATGCATCGCTGGCACTTCCCCCTGAGTCGCATGGTGATGGCGGCAAAGGCTGCGGGGCTGGCCGCCATAGACGCACCCTTTGGAGATTTCAAGGATGAGACAGGACTGAAAAAATCCTGCCAGCAAGCAGCCTCGCTGGGTTATGACGGCAAATGGGCGATTCATCCTGCCCAGCTGGAGACCATCAATGAAACCTTCACACCCAGTGCTGAGGATATTAGCCGGGCCCAGATAATTTTGAAAGCCTATGAAGCGGTCAAGGCCAGTGGCGAAGGAGCCACGGCTCTGGACGGCAAGATGGTTGATGCAGCGTCTGTCCGCCTTGCCCAGGTGACGTATGAGCAGGCTAGAAGGTTGGGACTGGTTGAGGAGGAAAGTGGGTAGACCAAACAAATAATCCGCCGAAGGCGGAGGCAAAATTTTGGGTTTCAGGTTTCAGTGTTCAGGTTTCAGCTCCCATTTTTCTTTTTCCTGACACCTGACACCCGACACCTAAAACCCTGAGATTTGGTGCTTGGAATTTGAGATTTTGCAATGCCCAAGCACCCCAACTCTCCAAGATCTCCTCTCGCCAAATCTCTTGACATATCCTACCCTCCGTGCTAACAATAAAAACTGACTGAGCGCTCGCTCAGGATGCGCATAGCGTCACTAGATCCCAACTATTAATGACTACTAATGACAGCGCAGCTTAATGACTTAATGACAAAGAGGATAAAGGGACACATGAGTTCGCGACTGGTTATTAGGTCGTACTTTAGAAGAAATGTGGAACCAGTGCTATGGAAAAAGATCTCTCCCTGTTAAAGGATGTTCCCACCCAGGTCAAGGACCAGGAACTGGTGAAGAAGAGACGGCGACAGATAGTGGACGCCGCAGTTGAGTTGTTCGTCAGAAAGGGTTTTCACAAAACCACCACTCGCGAGATAGCCCAGAAGGCTGGGCTGTCCATCGGCTCAGTCTACGAGTACGTCTCGACCAAAGAGGACGTTTTGTATCTGGTCTGCGATGTAATTCATGCTGAGGCGGAGCGACAGATCAGCGAGGCCCTAGCAAGGACCGCTGGGGGCCGCGAGACGCTGGCGGAAGTAATCCGGGAATACTTTCTGGTTTGCGACCGCATGAGTGACCACATATTGCTGGTCTATCAGGAAACCCAGTCGCTGCCGAGTCGTTGGCGTAAGAAGGTCTTGGAAAACGAAGTCAGGTTCACCGGGTTGTTCAAAGGGATGTTGGAGAGGTTGGTGACGGCTGGCGAAGTGCCTGCTCTCGAGGAACGGGCTCTAGACTTGGTGGCTCATAATATCACGGTTTTAGGACATATGTGGACTTTTAGGCGCTGGTTTCTCCGGCGTCACTACAGCATTGATGAGTATATAACCATCCAAACAGCCTTGATTTGCGGTGAGCTGTTTGGGTCTAAATAGGATTGGAGAGTGTGATGACGGTCAGAGCTGAGGTCTACAAGCCCAGGTGTGCAGTTCGGGTGGTAACGGCCACTTCTCTTTTTGATGGCCATGATGCTGCAATCAACATCATGCGGCGCATTCTCCAGGCCACAGGAGCGGAGGTAATCCATCTGGGGCATAATCGTTCGGTTCACGAGATCGTTGATGCCGCCATAGAGGAGGACGCCCAAGGAATTGCCGTTTCTTCATACCAGGGAGGGCACATCGAGTTTTTCAAATATATGGTGGATTTGCTGAAAGAGAAGGGTGCTCCTCATATCAAGGTTTTTGGCGGCGGTGGTGGAGTGATTCTGCCAGATGAGGCCCAGGAACTGGAAGCCTATGGAGTTGAGAAGATTTATTCTCCAGAAGATGGCGTCCACCTTGGTTTGCAAGGCATTATCAACGATCTTGTCGAAAGGATTGATTTCCCCACCGTGGAAAGTGGTAGCGATTTTGAACTTGATCAGCTACGGCCAATAAACAAGCCGCTGGTGGCAAAGCTAATCAGCGCTATGGAGTTGGCCAAAGCCGAGGAAAATGGTCATCTGGCCAGGCTCAGGGCCCACATCAGCCAGAGACTCAAAGAGCGCATAATACCGGTGCTGGGAATAACCGGCACAGGCGGGGCGGGAAAATCTTCTCTGACTGACGAACTGATCCTTCGGTTTTTGCACGATTCCAAGGAGATCAACATTGGCATCCTGAGCACTGATCCATCTCGCCGAAAGACCGGCGGCGCTCTGTTGGGTGATCGTATCAGGATGAATGCCATAGGTACCGAGAGGGTTTACATGCGCTCCCTCGCCACCCGCAAGTCACGCACCGAGCTGTCAGAGGCCATAGGGGATGCCATTGAAGTGTTGAAGGCTGCAGGTTTCGACCTGGTAATCGTAGAGACCGCAGGAATTGGCCAGGGAGACGCCGAAATTATCGAATTGGTGGACCTGTCCACCTATGTGATGACACCCGAGTTCGGTGCCCCATCCCAGTTGGAAAAGATTGAAATGCTTGATTTTGCCGACCTGATCGTGGTGAATAAGTTTGAAAAGAGGGGCGGCGACGACGCTGTTCGGGAGGTGAGAAAGCAGGTTCAGCGTAACCGTGGTGAATGGGATCGGTCGCCGGAAGATATGCCGGTATTCGGGGCCATAGCCTCCAAGTTCAACGATGATGGAGTAACGGCACTGTATCAAGCTATCTTGGATGGGGTTGAGGAAAAAACAGGGCTGCGTTTTGATTCAAACCTTCCACGGCCAGAGAACCACACCTCCACTTCCAAGACCATCATCGTTCCACCCGAGCGCACTCGGTACTTAGCGGAAATTGCAGAGACGGTTCGCGCTTATCATCGTCGCACTGGTGAGCAGGCCGAGATGGTACGGCGTAACTGGCATTTTCAGCAAGCGGCTGCGACACTAGAAGAAGCCGGACAGGCCCAGGACCCTACCGATATCCTGGCACGGTTGAAGGAAGAGGCAGGCAAGGCTGAGCAGGAGCTGGACGAGGAGACACGCCAACTGCTGAAGGAATGGCCTGAGATGAGAGAGGCCTACAGTGGTGATGAATTCGTCTACAAGGTAAGAGACCGGGAGTTCAAAGTTCCGCTTCATATCGAATCCCTCTCCAGGCAGAAAATCCCACGGGTAGTGTTGCCCCGCTTCAAAGACCCGGGTGAAATATACCGCTGGCTGAGGGAGGAGAATGTACCCGGCCGTTTTCCTTTCACGGCAGGAGTATATCCCTTCAAGCGTACCGACGAGGAACCCACGCGGATGTTTGCGGGAGAGGGTGACCCAGCAAGGACCAATCGCCGCTTCAAACTACTTTCCGAGCACCATGAAGCCAAGCGGCTTTCCACTGCCTTTGATTCGGTAACTCTGTATGGCTATGATCCCGACGAGAGGCCGGACATTTACGGCAAAGTGGGGACCTCTGGTGTTAGTGTTTGTAGCTTGGACGATATGAAAGTTTTGTATGACGGCTTCGACCTCTGCGCCCCAAATACCTCGGTGTCCATGACCATCAACGGTCCGGCCCCGATCATCCTGGCGATGTTTTTGAATGGTGCAATTGACCAGCAGGCGGGTACATTCAAGGCGGAACAGGGACGCGAGCCCACTGAGGAGGAATACCGGCAGATCCGAGCTCAGGTATTCAGTACAGTACGCGGCACTGTGCAAGCGGACATTCTCAAGGAAGACCAGGGACAAAATACCTGTATCTTTTCCATCGACTTCGCCCTGAAAATGATGGGCGATATCCAGGAATTCTTTATCAGAAACAAGGTGACCAATTTTTACTCGGTCTCCATCTCTGGCTATCACATTGCTGAAGCTGGGGCAAATCCCATCAGTCAGCTGGCATTCACCCTGGCAAACGGCTTTACCTATGTGGAATATTACCTGTCGCGCGGGATGGATCTGGATAGCTTCGCTCCCAATCTTTCTTTCTTTTTTTCCAATGGCATGGAGCCAGAGTACTCTGTCATCGGCCGGGTTGCCCGACGCATCTGGGCTCTGGCCATGCGTGATATGTACGGGGGCTCGCTTCGTTCGCAGATGCTTAAGTACCACATCCAGACCTCAGGTCGATCCCTGCACAGCCAGGAAATTCAGCTCAACGATATTCGTACCACCCTGCAAGCTCTGGTTGCCATCTACGATAACTGCAATAGCCTGCACACCAACGCCTATGATGAGGCCATCACTACCCCCACGCCGGAGTCGGTGAGAAGGGCTTTAGCCATTCAGCTCATCGTCAATCGAGAGTGGGGTTTGGCAAAGAATGAAAACGTCAATCAAGGAAGTTTCATTGTCGAAGAGCTGACTCGGTTGGTGGAAGAGGCGGTGCTTATGGAATTTGACCGGATCACTGAACGAGGCGGGGTTTTGGGTGCCATGGAGACCGGCTATCAGCGCAGTAAGATTCAAGAAGAGTCAATGTATTATGAGCGCTTGAAACATAGTGGAGAGTTACCCATCATCGGGGTCAACACTTTCCGTCAGCCGGGTGACGAACCAGAATCGCTGAGTTGTACAGTGGAATTGGCCCGAGCCACCGAAAAGGAGAAGCAGTCGCAACTCAAACGGTTGCAGGAATTTCAGCGACGGCATGAAAAGTATGCTCCGGCTGCTCTGGAAAGATTGCAGCAAGTGGCCCTGGCTGGGGAAAACATCTTCGCTGAACTGATGAACACGGTAAGATACTGCAGCCTGGGACAAATTACCCAAGCACTCTTCGACGTTGGGGGGCAATATCGCCGCAACATGTAACTGCGCAGAGCGCATAGCGCAAGGCGCATAGCGTTCTGCGGTGTTAGGTTAGAGGAGCGGCCCTGCGGGCCTCTAGGTTGGAGGCAGAAGATTCTTGCCTCAAACCTCAAGCGGAGCGATCCTCAAACCTCCAACCGCGAAGCGCAGTAGTGAGGAGATAGATGCTTTTCGAACTGACTGAAGAAGAAAAACTGATTCAAGTGGCGGCGGCGAGATTTGCCAAACAAGAGCTCGAGCCTGCTGCAGCAGAGCTCGATCGCACCAAGAATCGAGATATCCTTCTCACAAGTTTGAAGAAGCTGGCCGAGCTCGGTTTTATGGGTGTGAATATTAGTTCTGATTACGGGGGTACCGATAGCAACTCAGTGGCCCTGAGTTTAGTCTTGACAGAACTGGGCCGGGGTTGTGCCGCAACCGCAGTGACCACTTCGGTAACCAACATGGTAGCTGAAGCAATTGAGTCCATGGGCACCGAAGCACAGAGGAAAAAGTACCTCAGCAGAATTTGCAGCGGTGAATACCCTGCTGCTGGCTTCGCACTCACTGAGCCTGAGGCCGGGTCCGATGCCTCGGCTGTTTGCACGACTGCGGTTCTCCGGGGAGATCACTGGGTTCTCAATGGTCGGAAAATATTCATTACCAGTGGTGCCTATGCTGGAGTCTTCATTATCTGGGCTGTTGTTGACAAAGACGCACCCAGGGGCGAGGGTATAGGTGCCTTTCTGGTGGAACCAGAGTTTGCCGGCTTTGTGGTGGGCAAAGATGAAGAAAAGATGGGGCAGGTCGGCTCTGCCACCAATGAACTCGTTATGGAAGATTGTCGAGTGCCCCGGGAGAATCTGCTGGGCGACGTTAGCAACGGCTATCGAATTGCAGTTTCAGAGTTGGCCGGAGGGCGGATCGGTATTGGGTCTATGGCATTGGGCATCGGTTTGGCGGCGATGGATTATGCCAAAGAATATGCCACCCAGCGGGTACAGTTTGGTAGGCCCATTGCCGAATTCCAGGCGATCCAATGTAAATTGGCCGACCGCTACACTGAGCTCGAGGCAGCACGACTATTGCTGCTCCAGGCCGCCCATTTAAAGGACCAGGGTAAAGACTTTACAAAAGCAGCTTCAATGGCCAAGCTTTACGCCTCCGAGTCAGCAAATCGGGCCTGCTATGACGCCATACAAATTCTTGGAGGTTACGGTTATTCTCGTGAACACCCCCTGGAGCGAATGGCCCGAGATGTGCGAGTCTGCACCATCTATGAAGGCACGAGTGAAATCCAGAGGTTGATAATTGCACGCCAGTTGCTGAGCCAGTAGCAGAGAGGTCGGCACGAGGCGCAGGGCGCAGTAAGCACTAGGTACTAAGCACACAGTCGTCGTTATTGGTTATCCGTTAATCGTTATCCGGTCTCATCTTGGGCTATCTTCAGGAGTTAACATACAAGGCAGCCAAATCTGTTTCTTCCGTATAACTAATAACTGATAACGTATAACTTCTCGGTTTCGCCCTCCGTTTAGTTCTATGAAAGATCATTCCACCTCGAACGAGGTATGCCAATGGCAAGAGCCATCAGTGAAGAACGAGTCTCTCGTCTAAAAGAGGAGTTTTTTCAAGGCTTCATAAAGACCTGTGGTATCAACCTGGTTTCATTGGAGCACGGGCGGGCAGAGTCACGTTTGGAGATCACTGGAGCTCACAGCCAGCAGGATGATTTTGCCCATGCCGGTGTCATGGCTACTATGGCGGACCATACTGCCGGCTACGCGGCCTTTTCAGTTGTTACAGAGGATTATCGGATCCTCACCTTGGAATTCAAGATCAATTTCCTCCGACCAGCCACGGGCGATGGACTAGTCTGTCGTGCCCGGGTGGTCAAAGAGGGTAAGAACATTTTGGTGGCTGACTCTGAAGTCTTCAGTCAGCGTAATGGAGTAGAAAAATTGGTGGCCAAGGCTCTGGTAACGCTGGTAGCCGTTCCAGAACAAGAGTTCAGTAATCGGTGAGGAGTCAGCCCTTCGACCCATTCGACAAGCTCAGGGCCGGCAGTCAGGGCAGGTAGTCGGAATTCAGACTCCGGCAGCAACATGGCGCACGGCCCAAGGCATAAGGCAAAGGAGTTGAAACGAGACCAAAATTACCTAATTCTTTGCGCCTTTTGCCCTGCACCTTATTCCTCAGAATGAATGCCAAATGACTAATCCCTCCTCTTTTCCTCATCTCTCCTCCACCTTGCCACTATTGTGATCATAGCCGCTTACCAAGCTTGCTAGAATGCGCCGTTCTGCGCACGGGGATGAATGGAATCCCTAGTGCAACCACGGTCATGGGTAACCCATGTACCCGGTCTAATATGTTACCCATGTCCGTGGTTGCACGGTGAGGGGGGAAGGTAATGGGGATTCACCCCCACCTTAATCCTCCCCCTCAAGGGGGAGGAGATATTTTCTGAAAGATATTGAAAGCTCCGACCTTTGGTCGGAGTGCTTCGCTTGTTGTGAATTAATGTGAGAGGTTTTCACAGAACCACTGTTTTGATGGTGGTAGGTTAGACTTATTGATAAAAGTCAGATAAAATACTTACTTACCATTTGATCCTTATTTTTAGTAAATCGGGCAATGATTTTGACCCGGGTTGTCGCTACGAGGTTATATTTTCGAAGGGAGGCTGTTAATGTCGGAGGTTGATTTATATGATGTCGTAATCGTTGGAGGTGGCCCCGGAGGGCTTAGTGCCGGGATATATGCCATGAGAGCAGCGTTGGAGACGATCCTCATCGAAAAAGGTGCTGCTGGTGGACAGGTAGCCATATCTGACGCTGTGGAGAATTATCCCGGTTTTGAGCATATAACCGGTTACGAACTGTCCCAGAAGTTCCTCCAGCATGCTCAATCATACGGTATGGAGATTGTGCAGGAAGAGGTTGTGGCAGTGGAGCCAGGGCTGGATTTTCATACCGTTCGGCTCGCCAATGGCGACATCCTTAAGACTCACACGGTTATTCTGGCGACCGGTGGCAGTCCCCGCAAACTCGATATTCCTGGTGAGGATGAATACTATGGCAAGGGAGTCTCTTACTGTGGGGTTTGTGACGGCTTCTTTTTCAGGGAGAAAACTGTAGTAGTTGTGGGGGGTGGAGATACAGCCGCCGAAGAGGCTCTCTACCTTGCTAAATTAGCCAAGCACGTTTATCTGGTCCACAGGCGGGATGCACTGCGGGCCAGCATGATCCTCCAGCAGCGGGTCAAAGATGAGTGTAAGATCGAGATCCTGTGGAACTCGATTGTCACCGAAATCAAAGCCAATGACGAAGGCGTTAATGCAGTCGATTTACAGGATACCCAAACCGGCGAACAGCGGGAATTGTCCACAGATGGTGTCTTTGTCTTTGTAGGCTTCGTTCCCAACAACCAGCTGGTTCCCGCCGGCATAAAAATGAATGCTGATGGATACGTGGTCACCAACGAGAAGTGTGAGACGAATATGCCTGGTATATACGTGATCGGTGATCTGAGAGAAAAATATGCCAAGCAGATTGTGGTAGCCGCTGCCGACGGCTGCACTGCCGCGCTGGTTGCGGCTTATTTTGTGGAGATGAAGAAGTCGGGTGAGGCGGTATGTGAGCTTCCGGAGGAGATATTGAGTGAGGCGCAGTAATAGTGAGCCCTTCGACAAGCTCAGGACAGGCAGGCAGAGAGCAGCCCCGCGACAAGCTCGGGACAGGGATACAGCGGGCAGAGAGAAACTAAGAACTAGACACTAGGAACTAAGCACTAGGCACAAGAAAGTTATCGGTTATAAGTTATTAGTTATAAGGAAAAATCAGATTTGAATACTTTGGATATTAACTTCTGAAGATAGAGCAAGATGAGGCCGGATAACGATTAACGTATAACGAATAACGGATAACTTCTCCGTCTCGCTCGACCTCCCGACCTCACGTCTCGCTATGAAGCTGAGTAGGGTGGAAATTGCCCACCATGAATAAGCGTCACGAAATATCTAGGTGAAGAAAAAGTAGACCACTTTGACGTAAGTCAAAGCAATCTCCTCTGCATTCAGATAGACTTGAGGCGACACTTGGAGGAGGTAGACCAATGCAAAAAGACGACATAAGCTGTCCTGGTCAGAACACCATGTTCTGGAAGCCAGACGATATCTTTGACGTAAGATGTCCTAATTGTGACCGGCCGGTGGAATTCTGGAAAGACGACAGCAAGCGCACGTGCGATTGCGGGCATCGCTTTCTGAACCCAAAGCGCGACCTGGGTTGCCTGGAATATTGCAAGTATGCTGAGCAGTGCATGCCCGAGATGTTCGAAGGGGAAAGTCTCAAGGCCCTCTATCGTGACCGGCTTCTGGTTACTGCCAAAATCAAAATGAAACCGGACGATGCTAGTCTTGAGCGCAGCCAGAAAATAGCGGAGCTGGTAGAGGAGATTCTTGATGAAGAGGGTGGCCAACCGAAAGTGGTATTCGCCGCTACAATTCTGGGGAACTTGGTATTGAATTCTCAGGCACACGGAGAGCAATCAGCTTCTTCAGCCCAAGGGGATAGCCCCAGCGCGATTACCAGAAAGGTTCTTGCCGATATAGGGACTGAAAAAGAGGTTACTGATCAGGTCTGCCAGATCATTGAAAATAGGATTAATGGAACAAGTTCTGAAGACCTCGACTCTAAGATTGTCTCGGATGCACTGATGCTTGCTGATCTTTTGGATAAAAAGGCTCTTCTTGAGGAGGCCACCCTTGAGCGGTTGGTTGACAGTAAGATTCAGACCGAAACCGGCAAACGTGTTGCTCGAGAGCAACTTCTTTCAGAATAAATGGCAATTTTTTAAACCACTAAGAGCACGAAGAACACGAATAATATAGAAAAAAGGAATAGTAGGGGCGGGGTTTACCTGCCCGCTCGTGCCTTGCGTGGCAGGCGGGTCCCCGCCCGTTTTGCTTGAGACAATAATTCGTATAGGTCTGCTGCAATAATGAAAACCCGGCAAGAGTAAATCTTGCCGGGTTTTTTGATGATCTTGAGATGGTCCTAGACTCCTTACCAAGAAGTTTATTCAGTCTCCCCAGCTTGACAGTTTCAAAGAATGTGTGCCAGAGTTTGTCGAAAGGCTTTGAACAATCCCTCTGAAGTGTTTGTCAACAGGGGGCAAGAGGAGCTTAGCAAGATGAGCCACACAGATAAAACAAAAGATCAACTCCTAGAAGAATTGACAAAGCTGCACCAACGCGTTGTTAAGTTGGAGGCGGCAGAAGTTGAGCATCAACAGGTTGTGGAGGCATTGCGGCAAGCTGAGGAGCAATATCGTTCGCTGGTAGAACGTGCCAGTGACGCCATAATCATCATTCAGAATGAAAAGACGGTGTACCGTAATCCGATGTATGAAAAAGTGCTTGGCTACAGTGTGACCGAAACCATGGATCGCAGTTTTCTTGACTTTGTTGTTCCGGAAGATAGAAATCTAGTGAAAGACTATTACTATAAGCGACTGGAGGGAAAGCCGACGCCAAGAGAATATGAGGTGAGGGTTATGACCCGGTCAGGGCGGCTCGTTACCATGGAGGTCAAACCAGATCTCATAGAATACAAAGGTGAACCAGCGACCATGGTGGTAATGCGAGATATTACGGAACGAAAGGAAGCTGAGGAAGCCTTGCGAGAAAGTGAAGAACGCTTTCGTTCAATTTTCGAAAAGTCCCGTGATGCCATTTGTCTAATTGATAGTGAGGGACGCTACCTCATGGTAAATGATGCTATGTGTGAACTAACAGGGGTATCGAGAGACGAACTCGTAAACAAGCACTATTCCACTTTTATGGACAAAGAAACCCATGAATTGATGGAGCAGCATTGGTTGCAAAGGAAACGTGGCGAACCAGCGCCCGATCGTTACGAATTCAAACTGATCCGCACGGATGGTGATATTCGCATTATAGACAATGTGCCCACCGTCATCCATTTCCAAGACAAACCCCCTCTCACTCTGACTATCCTTCGCGATGTCACCGAGCGGAGGCGAATGGAAGATGCTTTGGAGAGCATGCGGTCCAAACTGCTGAACCTACAGGAAAGTGAAAGGAGCAAAATCTCCAGAGTCTTGCATGATACCATTGGTCAGAATATAGGCATCCTCGATTTCAATCTTGCCACCATAGTGGAGATACTTGATGAGACCAGTCTTGAGAGCATCAGCGGTTTAATCGACAACATGAGGAACGTGATCCGTGAGACAGGCGACAAATTACGAGACATATCCAGTGGTCTTCACCCTCGCCTGGTTCAGGAACTGGGGTTAGTTGCCGGCGTTCGCAATCTCATTGACCGTTTTCAAGGGGCAACATGGATTGAGGTGCACTCCTCTATTCAACTAGATGAATTGCAAATTGACGAGAGTGTGGCCGTGAATCTTTATAGAATTGTTCAGGAGGCTCTTACCAATATAGTCAAACACTCGAAGTGCAGCTCAGTTCTGTTTGAGATGGCTGTGGATGACGGTCGTTTGGGAGTGATGGTCAAGGATAACGGCACTGGCTTTAGCTTGGAAGATGTCAGTCAACGTGACATTGAGCAGCGTGGAATGGGACTTTTTATTATGGAGGAGCGGGCAAAAGCCATCGACGGTAGGCTGCAGATCCATTCGGAGCCGGATCAAGGCACTAAAGTACAGGTTGAAGTGTATTTGAATGCATAGAGCATCCTTCGACCCTTCGACAAGCTCAGAACAGGCAAGCTTAGGACAGGTAGGGCATAGGGTAAAATTTCGAAATTAATTATGCTTTTTCCTCGGGCTTCCCTGACATTGGCCAGGACACGGTGAACGTGGTTTCCCGGTCTGGTACGCTGGAGGCTCTAATCTCTCCCCCGTGTTCCTCCACAATCCCCAGGGCAATTGCCAATCCCAGCCCTGTCCCTTCTCGTTTGCTGGTGAAGAAAGGTTTGAAAATTTGGTCAAGATTTTCGGCGGTGATGCCAGGTCCAGTATCGGTCACCTGGATCCATTGGCGGCCGTGAGATTGGAAACTAATCAGCCGCAGCGTACCCTTGCCGTCAAGTGCCTGTAAGCTATTTATCCCAATATTTAAAATGACTTCTTTCATTTTCGCTCGGTCAAAATAACAAGGTTTCTCCTCGGCTGCCGGTTCGTAGGTGATCTTCATGTCCTTTGTGAGTTCGGATTCTTGTTGGAGTTGGGCCACTGTTTCCTGCAGGAGTTCGGCCACCAACCCGGAGGTAAGATTGGGCTTGCTCGGCCGGGCGTAAGCGAGAAACTCGGAGAGCTTTTCCTTGAGGCGAAGCGTCTCTTTCCTGAGGAGTGACAGCACCAGGTCCCTTTCGGATTCTTCCTGGCCACCCTTTTCCAGCAGTTTAACGCCGGTTAACAAGGCCCCAAGGGGGGTGCGAATCTCGTGGGCCAGACCAGAGGCGATCTCACCGAGAAGAGCAAGACGCTCTTGGCGTCTCAGCCGGTCCGCCTGTTTTGCCACCTTTTCCTCAAGATGGTGAGAGTACTCCAGTATTCGCGCTTCCAGTTTCTTTTGTTCAGTAACGTCGCGTAGAATGTGTAGCCTGGAGTTGGTACCGTCTAGATTGGTAAGTGGTGAAACCAACATGTCGTAAGTACTGCCGGTGTCGAGCGAGGTCCATTCCAACCGTTGGGGTGGGCCAAAAGCGCTCATTCCTTCATGGCACCTTAGACAATTGGTTGAAGAAAGGCCGAAGAATTCACAACATCTCTTACCGGTGCCGTCACCAAACTGGTAGAGCAGATCTTGGTTCATAAACTCAATGCGAAAGTCACGATTGGTTATGAACACTCCATCCATGAGGTTTTCGAGAATAGCGCGCAAGTGGTCGCGCTCATCCCGAATTCGGTCGTTGGTTTCTTTAGACACCTTCTGTTACCTTATGTACGAATATTTCCCCTTTAACGTCGATCGGTAAAAATCCGAAATCCGAAGCACGAAGCACCAAGTCTCAAGGTTTCAGGTGTCGGGTGTCAGGTGTCAGGGGGAAAAAATAAAAAAGCTGAAAACTTAGTCATTGTAAATTGTAATTTCTATCAACTTCCGTCTCTCAATATTTAGAACGAGGACGAGGTAAATTCTAATCCCTTAATCACTGAATTCCTAAATCCCTGAATTCCTGAATCTCTGCGATATTCGATATTCGGATTTGCTAAAGTCTTTTAATCTGGTGGTTCTATGCCATACTTCTTCATCTTCCTCCAGAGGGTATTATAGCCAATGCCCAGTTCTCGAGCAGCACGGCTGCGGTTCCACTGACAGTGTGCCAAGATCTGACGTATGTGAGTCTGTTCCATGGCTTCCAGGCTCAGATCGCTGCTAATCTCAGAGGGAACAAATTCTTCGACAGAGGGAGTGCAAGCTTCTAGTGGCAGATCAGCAGGTTGGATCTCTTCACTTTGGCAAAAGATTAGCGCTCGTTCAATGGCATTCTCCAGCTCTCGCACGTTGCCGTGCCAAGAGTGGGACTTCAGCCTCTTCATTGCTTCCGGCGAGAGGGAACTCTGTCTCCTACCCATGCGGTCTGTGTAGTGGGATACGAAATGCTCTGCTAACGGCTTAATGTCCGCCGGTCTATCCCGGAGTGGAGGTAGCAAAATAGGTATTACTTTGAGGCGATAGTAAAGGTCCCGGCGGAATTGTCCTTTCTGGACTAAACGGCCCAGATCCTTATTGCTGGCTGCGATAATCCGCACATTTACCTTGTACTCAGAGGTGCCGCCAACCCTTCTCAAGGTACCATCTTCCAGGACACGCAAAAGTTTGACCTGGAAGCCAGGGCTGGTTTCACCGATTTCGTCAAGGAAAAGGGTGCCACCATCAGCAACCTCAAACAGACCTTTCTTGTCTTTGATGGCGCCGGTGAAAGAGCCTTTGACGTGACCAAACAGTTCGCTTTCAAGAAGATTTTCGGGAAGAGCACCACAGTTGATCGGCACAAACGGGCCACCAGCCCTATGGCCGGTGTGATGAATATACTTGGCCATTAGCTCTTTTCCTGTGCCACTTTCTCCTTCTATGAGCACGGTGGAGTCGTTTTGGGAAACCTGTTGAATGAGTGTCATAATCTGCTTCATCTCAGAGCTAACTGCGACAATGTGGCCCAGTCCTGCCTGCTCTGCTACCTCTTTCTGGAGGTAGGCGACTTGACGGCGTAACTGCCGCCGCTCGATTGCTTTTTTCAAGGTGAGTACAAGATCGTCAGGATCGACCGGTTTGGTAAGGTAGTCGTAGGCCCCGGACTTCATGGCTTCAACAGCGGTGTCAACTGACCCGAAGCCGGTGATGAGGATCACTTCTGTCTCTGGAGACCGCCTCTTGACTGCTGCCAGAACCTCGAGACCATCAACTTCGTCCAGGCGGAGGTCAGTGACCACTGCTTGATATTGATCAACGGCAATGAGGTTTATTGCCTCAGCACCGCTGCCAACGGCAGTTACCTGAAAGCCTTCACGTTCCAGGTACATGGCCTGGGTGAGGCGCAGAGAGTCATCATCTTCCACCAGTAAAATGTGATTCCAAGACATCCTTTTATTGTAACCACCAGGCACGAAATAACAAGGGATAAGACTGGCAAGGAAGTGGAGTATTTTTGGCTGGTTTGAACGAAGTTGATCTATTTACGCATCTTTTTCGAGTGGCCGGTAAAGCCTGTTCGAGCATTTCCTCGCCCCGCGCCCAGGCCTCCCGTCTCGCTTCGCCGCAGTCAATCGATTAAAAAGCGACCCTCGCATACACCAACTTGGCCATATAGCCGATAATTATGGGAAAAATGAAACTGCAAAGGAGTCTGGTGAAAGTAATTTGAAACCCTAAAAGGGGGATTTCAAAGGCAATTACCCGGTTAAGACCGATAAGGGCCCAGGCGGACAAATAAGCGATCAGAGGTCCAATATTCGCTCCTGCCTTAAACAAGGCCGCGACAATGGGAAACTGTATAAACGGACCGCCAGGGGCGACAGCTCCCAAGCAGGTGCCGATTAAAATCCCTT
>Ga0224502_10000336_pt1 | contig 15169 bp, 12 predicted proteins | sample SF_Oct11_sed_USG_5_FD_169104 | JGI IMG/M metagenome (GOLD analysis project Ga0224502, IMG submission 169104) | Sediment microbial communities from San Francisco Bay, California, United States - SF_Oct11_sed_USGS_13 | ecosystem: Environmental > Aquatic > Marine > Sediment | place: USA... | reverse complement strand
CGCGCGGAGCGTCGCCTCCTGTTCGTCGGAAATCACGTCTATTGCATCCGCGGACACGCCGTCCTCGAGCAACCTGTCCTTAAGCATGACCGGCACCTCGTCGGGGCCGCGGCCGCGAGGATTGTCATCGCGCCGGCAAATGTAGTGATCGAACCGGTTGGCAGCGATCGCTGCAATATCCCGGATGTCCTGGTCGCGCCGGTCGCCCGGCGCCGCCAGCACGACGATACGCCGCCCGTCCACGTCGAAACGATCGACGACGTCGCAGATCGCCCGCACCGCGGCAGGGTTGTGCGCGTAATCCAGCATCACCCGGAAAGGATGCTCGTCGTAAATGTTCATGCGGCCGGGCGCCTGGAAAAAGGTCGAATCGAAGGTGCGCAGGCCGTGGCGAATGTCTTCCAGGCCGACATCCATGTTGTAAGCGAGTGCCGCCGCGAACATCGCGTTCTGCACGTTATGCATCGCGCGGCCCTCGATCGTAGCCGGGATCAGGTGTGTCCAGAGCAGGGGCGTGTGCGTTTCGCCATGGTAGATCGTGATCATGTGCCCGTTCATCGCCTGCTCCAGTACGAACGCCTGGCCGCCGGCGTTGATGTGCTGTTTGACCAACTTGTGCGACGGATTCATCGTCACGTAGCACAGCCGTTTTGCCTCCGTGTAGTCCGCCATCTGCAGGCACAGCGGATCGTCCGCATTCAACACGGCCGCATCTGTCGCGATCTCGATCGGAACACGTTTGACTTCGGCAAGTTGCTCCACGGTGTCGATGCCCCGAAGGCCGAGATGATCGGCGGATATATTGAGGCAGGCGGCCACGTTGCAGCGCTCGAAGCCGAGGCCGCTTCTCAGCATCCCGCCGCGCGCCGTCTCCATGACGGCCGCGTCCACGGACGGATCGCGCAGAATCATCTGCGCCGACTTGGGTCCGGTCATGTCACCCGGGACACTGAGCTTACCGTCGATGTAGACACCGTCGGTCGAGGTCAGTCCAACCGTGAATCCCGACAGCTTCAGGATATGGGCGAGCATCCGCGAGGTCGTCGTCTTGCCGTTCGTGCCGGTCACTGCGGCGATGGGCACCCGACTCGGAACGCCCGGTGGGAATAACATGTCGACGACGGCGCCACCGACGTCGCGCGGGGTACCCTCGCTCGGCGCCACGTGCATACGAAATCCCGGCCCGGCATTGACTTCGCAGATCGCGCCGCCGGCTTCCCGGTACGAGAGCGTGATGTCCCTGGTCAGGAAGTCGACGCCGCCGATGTCGAGGCCGATGGCCTTGATCGCGCGGACTGCCATCTCCCTGTTATCCGGGTGTATCGTGTCGGTGACGTCGATCGCCGTGCCGCCCGTCGACAGGTTCGCAGTAGAGCGCAGATAGACGACCTCGTCCTTTGGCGGCACCGTGTCCTTGTCATAGCCGATCTTTTTCAGGAGGCGCTCGGCCTGGTGATCGAGCTCGAGACGCGTCAGGACCTTCTCGTGGCCCACGCCACGGCGCGGGTCCTTGTTGACGATAGCCACCAGCTCTTCGATGCTGCGCTCGCCATCGCCGACGACATGTCCCGGTTCGCGCTTGGCGGCGGCGACCAGCTTGCCGTCGATCACGAGAAGCCGGTGATCATAGCCCTCGATGAAGCTCTCCACGATGACCGTGCGCCCATGTTCCTGTGCTTTCTCGAACGCAACCTCGACCTCCTCCCCGGTCTTGAGGTTGATCGACACGCCGCGGCCATGGTTGCCCGCAAGTGGCTTCAGGACCACAGGGAAGCCGATGGCCTTCGCTGCTCGCACCGCGTCGGTTTGCCTGCGGACGAGACGTTGCTCGGGCACCGGCAGGCCGAGATCGCGGAGAATGCTGTTCGTTTCCTCCTTGTCGCCGGCGAGTTCCACTGCGATGTTGCCGGTCCTGCCGGTCGTTGTCGCCTGTATCCGTTGCTGATACCGGCCGTGACCGAACTGCACGAGGCTGTAACGATTCAGCCTGAGCCACGGGATATCGCGCTCCTCGGCGGCCCGGACCAGCGAAGCCGTGCTCGGTCCGAGCGCCCGCGCCTGCGCGTAGCGGATGAAGCTGTCCCGCTCGTCCGCAAAATCCCAATCGGCGGGCGGCGCATCTTCGGGCCTTATTGCTTCCGGCAGCAGGCTCAACAACAGCTTCAGCGCAAGCGCGCTGGCCTCCCGGCCGACCGCCTCGTCCTTGTACTGGAACACCATGTTGTAGAGGCCCGGCTGTCCGTCGATGGACCGCGTGCGGCCGTAGGTAACGGGCGAACCGGCAACGTTCTGCAGTTCGATCGCCACGTGCTCCATGACGTGTCCAAGCCAGGTGCCCTCGTCCTCGCGCAGGCGCCGCACGAACCCGCCCGGCTCCTGGTAGGAACAGCCGTGTTCATGCAGTCCCGGGAGCACCTCGAGCAGCGGCTCGATGAATGCGTCGCCGAGGCGGCCGGTCGGCCAGGCCTCGAGCTCGCCGAGGTCGATGACGTGGCGGATAACCCGGAAGTGGGCCCAGATATTGGGACCAACGTAGACGTTGGTGCTGACGATTTTCATTGCTGTAGTCCTGTCGTACCGCTAGCCGGCGGGCTTGGCGCTTGCCTCCCGGGTCGCCGCGTCGAAGCGCCCGCCCGAGATCAGTATGTGCAGCTTTACGCCGATCAGGCTCACGGGGTCCCCCCGCCGCGCCTGGTCCATGGAAGAATAACTCAGTTCCGTCGGGTCGATGACGGTGATACCGCCGCTGCCGACAACGTCGAGCTTGTCGCCGGGCCGTATGAATGCCGCCGTGTCCTCGTCGAGTCCGAGCCCGACCGCAAACGGATTGTAAGCCAGTGCCGTGAGCAGCCGTCCAAGGCGGTCGCGCTCGCGGAAATGCTGATCGACGATGAACTTGTTGGTCAGCCCGAGCCCGGGCGCCATCGTCACCATGTCCGGGTGCGGCGTACTGCCCTCGATGCCCCCGGCGATCATGTGCTCGGGCATGAAAGCCGCGCCTGCCGACGTGCCGGCCACGTGCATGCCCAGCGCATTGCGGCGCCGGATGCGCTGTGCCACCTCGGTGCCGCCGATCGTCGTCGATAAGCGCAACTGGTTGCCGCCGGTCATGAAAACGCCGTCCGACTTGTCGATATACTCGAGTTCGCTGCTCGACTGGCAGTCCTCGCGAGTCTCGAACGCGAGCACCCTGGCGTGCTTCACGCCGAGCCGGCGAAAGAGTTTCTCGTAGTTGCGGCCGGTATCCTCGAGTTCGCTTGCGGTCGGGATGATGCTGATCCGGGACTCCTTGCCACCGCAGATCTCGACGAACAGGTCGAGGATTTCCGGGTTGTGCAGCTTTTCTTCGCCACCACCGATAGGGATGATGTAGCCGCGGTCTTCGCCGCTTAATTGAGATGACGGGCTCATTAAGACACTTGCTGGGAACGGGCGGGTATTGTACACGACGACCATGACTGAATTGCCACTCGGAAAAACCACCGGCTACCCGGATCGATACTCGCCGGAGATCCTGTGCCCTATCGCGCGCGCCGATAACCGCGAGCGCATCGGTATCGCTGCGGCACTGCCCTTTGCCGGCGTCGACATCTGGAACGCGTGGGACCTGACCTGGCTCGGCAGGCAGGGTCAGCCGCAGACGGCCACGGCCGAGATTCGAATACCCGCAGATTCGCCGCGAATCGTCGAGTCGAAATCGATGAAACTCTACCTGGGCTCATTTGCCATGTCCGGGTATGCATCGCCCGATGCCCTGCGCGACGTCATGACCGAGGATCTTGCGAAATGCACCGGTGTGGCCGTGTCCGTCCTGATCGAAATGCTGGACGCGGCACAGGGCCGCGGCTTACAGCGATTGCCGGGCATATCGCTCGATCGTACCGGCGTCGACTGCAGCGTTTGGGAGGTCGACGCGGGACTGTTGCGGGCCGACGCGGATACCGTGGTCCGCGAAGACCTCTTTTCCGACGCGTTGCGGAGTCTGTGCCCGGTAACCGGTCAGCCGGATCTGGCCAGCGTGCTGATCTGCTACGAGGGACCGAAAATCGATCATGCGTCACTGTTGCGCTATATCGTGTCCTACCGGCGGCACCAGGATTTCCACGAGAACTGCGTCGAGCGCATGTTCGTCGACATCGTCGAACGCTGCGGGGCGCAGAAATTGACCGTGCACGCACGCTACCAGCGGCGTGGCGGTATCGACATCAACCCGTTTCGGTCGAATTTCGAAGCAGCGCCGAGAAACCTGCGTCTCTGGCGCCAGTAGTCAGGGCGCACGCCCGAACCTCAGTCGAGATCCTCGGGCTCCAGCCTGTGTCCCCAGCCTTTTTTCGCCTCCAGGTAGCGGCGATTCGCGTCGGTTACGCCGATGACGTGTTTTACAGGCGTTACGTTTTCGAGACCGTGTGCTGCGAGATCGTCGAGTTTCTTCGGGTTGTTGGTGAGCAGGCGAAATGGCCTCACGCCGTGGAAATACCGGATCAGTGTCGCCGCATCGCTGAAGTCGCGTGAGTCGTCCGGCAGCCCCAGCGAACGGTTCGCCTGGTAGGTGTTCTCTCCCGCATCCTGCAGCAGGTAGGTTGCGGCCTTGGCCCACAGGCCGATACCGCGACCTTCGTGTCCGGACATGTAGACCACCATGCCGCCTTGCTCGTCGTCGGCTATGGTTGCCAGTGCGTGCTGCAGCTGGGGCCCGCACTCGCAACGCTCCGAACCGAAGACGTCGCCGGTGAGGCAGCTCGAATGCACGCGTATCAGCGGGTTCTTCCAGGTGCCGGGGTCGCCCATGAGGAGTACGCAGTTCACCGCCATCGACGACGCGAGGTTCGCAAACAGCGACTGCGTATGCTGTGCCCGCAGCTGATCTGCCAGCTCCTGGACCTTCGACAACTCCGTATTGCGGACACAGGCGTACCACGTAACGTCGAGGTGCCGGCCGCCCGTCGAGATCGGCATCGGGATCGGCCCGAGGATGCTGATCGCCTGGCCGCCGCCCTTTTCGTCCGGACCGAGCTTGCGCCCTTCCCGGTTTATCCGTATCAGCTTGCCCTCTGCAACCAGGCGCTTGCGGACGGCGGGGTCGAGGTAGGTAAACATGGGCCCGCATTATGACGGACTGGGCAGTCCGCGGGAATCGCTGCCGGCATCGTCCTAAAAGTCCTTGCTGACCCAATGGTCATTTAATATACTTAATGACTTAAGGGTCATTAATGGGTCGCCATGGTTCCCCCGCGCTACCAGCGCCGCAAGCAGGATCGCCCGCAGGAGATCACCGCGGCGGCATTCGCCGCGTTCGCCGAAAAAGGTTATTCGGCCACCAAGGTCGAGGAAGTGGCCCGCCGGGCCGGCGTCAGCAAGGGCTTGCTGTACCTCTATTTCAAGACCAAGGAAGAGCTGTTCAAGGCCGTGATCCGCAGCGTCGTAGCGCCGCGCATCGACGAACTGGCCCGCGCGCTGGACAGCTCCGAACTCAGTGCGGAGGCATTCATCCGCGGACCCCTGCTCGCTTTCATGCAGCGCCTGCCCGGCTCGCCGGCAAGTGTCGTCATCCGCCTGATGATCTCGGAGGCTCCCAAGCACCCGGATCTCGTGGACTACTACTGGGAAAACGTCGCATCGCGCGGGCTCGGGGCATTAAGGCAGTTGCTCGAACGCGGCGTCGCGAAAGGCGAATTCCGCGACAGCGCTGTCAACGAACTGCCACAACTCTTTGTCGCCCCGGTGATGATGTCGATCGTCTGGGGCATCGTATTTGCGGAGCGCTCGCTCGACACGGACAAGCTGATCGAGACGCACCTCGACATGATTCTGGCCTACATCAGGGCATGAGCGGAGCAAGCGGATGCATCCAGGAAACTTGATTATTACCGGCCTCGTTGCGTTGCCGCTCGCCGCATGCGACGACCCGGACAGTCACAATGTCGTCGTCGGGGAACTCGCATCCGACCGGATAGAACTCGTCGCCGAGGTGAACGAACCGATACTCGAGGTCTTCGTCGCGGAGGGGCAAACGGTGACCGCCGGCCAGCTCATCCTGCGCCAGGACGACACACGGGCCAGCGCGCGCCTTCGCGAAGCCGAAGCGGCTGTCGCGCAGGCGCAGGCGAGACTCGACGAGCTCGTTCGGGGTCCGAGGGAGGAGCAAATCGCCCAGGCCCGCGCGAACCTGGCCGGCGCCGACCGCGATATCGAGTTCCGGCGCACACAGTATCAACGCGTGAAAGACCTGCTGGAGAAGGGACTCGCATCCCCGGAAACACGTGATCGCGCCAGGGCCGAGCTGGACGCCGCCACCGCGAACCTCGAACTTCGCCGGGCGCAACTCCAGGAGGTGCTTGCGGGCACAACCGTCGAGGAGCTTGCGCAGGCCGAACACGCCCTGCTGCAGGCGGAGGCAAGGCGCGACAGCACCGCCGTCGACGTCGACCGGCACGTGCTGAAAGCCCCGGTCGACGGGATCTTCGACAGCCGGCTTTTCGAACCGGGCGAGCGTCCACCGGCCGGGCAACCGGTTGCCGTGATGCTGGGCGGCAGCCAGCCTTACGCGAGGATCTACATCCCCGAACGCCTGCGCGCCAGCGTGCGACCCGGCACCGAGGCCCGTATAGCCATCGACGGGGCCGGCGCGGTACTTGCCGGCCGGGTTCGCTGGGTGGCCCACGAAGCGGCGTTCACGCCGTATTTTGCACTGACGGAGCGTGACCGCGGGCGACTCACTTACCTCGCGAAGGTGGACATCGAGCGGCAACCGGAACGGCTCCCGGACGGCGTGCCCGTCGAGGTGGAGCTGCTGTTGCCGGACGACGGACAATGAACGGGGCATTTGCAATCGAGGCTCGCGGGCTCACGAAGCGTTTCGGGGACCTCGTCGCCGTCAGCCAGCTCGACCTGGACGTGCCGCGCGGAGAGATCTACGGCTTCCTCGGACCGAACGGCTCCGGCAAGTCGACCACGATACGCATGCTCTGCGGCCTGCTGATGCCCAGCGACGGCAATGCCCTGGTCCTCGATACCGAAGTGCCCGGCGACGCGCGCCGGCTCAAGCCGAGAATCGGCTACATGACGCAGAAATTCTCGCTGTTCGGCGACATGACCGTATCGGAAAACCTGCAATTTATCGCCGAGATCTACTCCTACCCGCGGCGCGAGCGCGCCGCGCGCATCCAGGAACTGCTCGAGCGTTACGATCTTCTGGGGCAGCGGAAGCAGCTGGCCGGCACCATGAGCGGCGGCCAGAAGCAGCGCCTTGCCCTCGCCTGCGCCGTGCTGCACCGTCCTGAATTGCTGCTGCTCGACGAACCGACGAGCGCCGTCGATCCGCAAAGCCGCCGCGATTTCTGGGCGGCCCTGTTTCGCCTCGCCGAATCCGGCACGACGATTCTCGTATCGACGCACTACATGGACGAAGCCGAGCGCTGTCACCGGCTCGCAATCCTGGACCACGGCGTGAAGGTCGCGGACGGCACACCCTCAGAGCTGCAGGCAAGCACCGGCATGCACGTGGTCGAGGTCGTCGCGAGCGATCCGTACCACGCGCAGGGCGCGATCTCGAAGATCCCGGAGGTCGCGAGCGTTACCCAGCTCGGCGTGAGATTGCGGGTACTCATACCGGAGGCTCACGATGACCCGACAGGCGTGGTCGACAGGGCACTGCGTGCCGCAGGGCTGGACGCCGAAGCGTCGTTGTCCTCGGCAACACTGGAGGACGTCTTCGTCGCGGTCACGCTGCAACCCCGGAGGCGGGACGCGGCATGAAGTCGATGTCACGGATCTTTGCGATACTGCAGAAGGAAGTGCGCCAGCTGCGCCGCGACCGGCTGACGTTCGGCATGGTCGTCGGCCTGCCAATTCTGCAGATGCTGTTGTTCGGCTACGCGATCAACACCGACGTACGCAACCTCAAGACCGCGATTGCGGACCAGGCGAATTCGCACCTGTCGAGACAGTTCGTCGCCGAACTGGCGCAGACCCAGGTCATCGATATCGTCGCCACCGCGGACTCCCCGCAGCAGCTCGAGACTCTTTTGCGCGAAGGAGCGATTTCGATCGGCGTCCACATTCCACGCGACTTCGATCGCCGCACAGTCGACCGGACCCGCGCCGCATCGCACCTGCTCGTCGACGGCAGCGACCCGACAATCCTCGGTGTCGCGAACCAGCTGCGCTCGATGCCGTTCGGCTTCGATGCCGTCAAAGGCACCCAGGCGGTTCACCGGGCCATCGAAGTCCGGCCGTACTACAACCCCGAGCGGCGGACACCGGTGAACATCGTGCCCGGGCTCATGGGCGTAATCCTTACGATGACGATGATCCTGTTCACGGCCGTTGCCATCGTCCGCGAACGGGAACGCGGCAATCTCGAATTACTCATCAATACACCCGTCAGTTCCGCGGAACTCATGATCGGCAAGGTCGTACCGTACATCCTGATCGGCATGCTGCAGATCGCTCTAATCCTCGGGGTCGGGCTCCTGTTATTCGACGTGCCGGTGCGAGGCAGCGTCATCGACCTGTACCTCGCCGCTTTCGCATTCATTGCCGCCAATCTCGCACTGGGTCTGTTCATATCCACCGCTGCGCGGACCCAGTTCCAGGCCATGCAGATGACGGTGTTCATCTTGTTGCCATCGATCCTGCTGTCCGGCTTCATGTTTCCCTTCGAGGGCATGCCGCGTATCGCCCAGTGGCTCGGCGAGGCGCTGCCGAATACTCACTTCATCCGACTCACCCGGGGCATCATGCTGCGCGAAGCCTCGATCGGCGATCTGTACAGGGATCTCGCCTACCTGCTCGGCTTCGCGGTCGCGGCGATGACAGGGGCGGCATTGCGCTTCACCAAGCGACTCGATTGATCGGCGGCGGGCGAATACCGCGGGGCGTCCAGGGACTCGCAAAATCGCGCCCTTTCTGGTCCAATCGGGGCGGCAGCGGCAACAGGCTGTATAATTCAGCCCCAACATTGGAACAAAGAGCAGGTCTTCCCGGAAGCATGAACCCACGATCCGAGCAAGCAGCAACCGTATTCATCGTCGATGACGACCCGGCAATCCGGTTTGCAATGCAGGCCCTGATGGACTCCGTCAACCTCAGGCACGAAATCTTTGGATCGGGCGACGAGTTTCTCGAACAGGTAACGGATGAACGCCCGGGATGCCTGGTCCTCGATATCCGCATGCCGGGGCTCGGGGGCCTCGAACTGCAGGAAGAACTGCTGAAGCGCGGCAATAGCCTGCCGGTCATATTCATCACCGGCCACGGCGACGTGCCCATGGCGGTCGAAGCGATGCAAAAGGGCGCCGTCGATTTCATCCAGAAGCCGTTCCGCGACCAGGACCTGCTCGACCGTATCCGGGAAGCGCTCAAGACCGACCGGGAACGCCGTGAAGAACAGCAACACCACGCCGAGGTCGAGGAACGGATAGCACGGCTCACGAACCGCGAGCGCGAGGTCTTCGACCTCGTAGTCACGGGCAAGCCCAACAAGGTAATTGCCTACGAACTCGGCGTCAGCCAGCGCACCGTCGAGATACACCGCGCGCGCGTAATGGAGAAGATGCAGGCGAGGTCACTCGCCGATCTCGTCAAGATGCATATTCATCAGGAATAGCGCGCTTTGCGCTCCTCCGCGAGCCGCGCGCAGTCGATGCATTGCTTGGCGTAAGGATGGGCATTGATCCTGCCGCGGTCGATATCGGTCCCGCACTCGATGCAAATGCCGTAGTCCCCGGCATCCATGCGCTGTAATGCAGCAGATATATTCCTGAGTTCGGCTCGCGCCTCGTTCCCCAGGGCATCGACGACTTCGCTGTCCTCCAGCTCCTTGGCACGTTCCTTGGAGTCGGGATGATAGCCCCGACGCAGGTTTTCTGTAATCCGAACAAGGCGAATTGTCAGCTCTGCCTTCTTCTTCTCGAGCTGTGCCCTGAGGGCATTGTATGAATTTGCCTGCATCGGCAATAACCTCCCCTGGGCTCTGCGACCAGCGCCCGTATTCGCTTCCAGTAATCTAAGCGTATCGGCGGGTTAGCCGTATCAGTAAATTCACCTATCAAGCCGTAGGTAGAATCCGAGATACGCTACGGATGACGCCTTATGGAAGCTGAAAGGGAGCAGGCTTACGCTGTCTGCGACGACTGATTCTATCCTGTCCTGACAACAACAGGGTCCAACAATGCATGAACTATCGAAAATCCTGGCGGTTATCGACCCGACTGTAAAAGAGCAGCCGGGCATGCATCGCGCTGCGTGGCTTGCCAAGAAGAGTGGCGCGGAACTCGAACTGCTGATCTGCTATTACAACGAATACCTGAGCGGGGATCGCCTGTTCGACTCGCCGTCGCTGGAAAAAGCGCGCAGCGAGGTAATCAGCAGTCATTCGAAGCACCTCGAGGAACTGGCGGAACCTCTTCGTGCCCAGGGCATTGTCGTGACGACGTCCGCGGGGTGGGATCACCCGCTTTACGAGGGCATCGTGCGCCATGCAGTGGCGTCGGGGGCCGAGCTGGTGGTCAAAGACACGCATCATCACTCGGCTGTTGCCCGTGCCCTGTTGACGAACACGGACTGGAACCTGATTCGCACCTGCCCGGTGCCGCTCTGGCTCGTCAAGCCTGTCGACCTGGCGGATCACCCGGTGTTCGTCGCCGCGATCGATCCGATGAACGAACACGACAAGCCCGCTGCTCTCGACGACGATATCCTGCAGACCAGCAAGTTCATCGCGGACAAGGTCGGCGGACACGTGCATGCCTTCCATTCCTATGATCCGCGCATTGCCGTCGCCACGGCAACCGCGAACGCCTATATACCGGTCTCGCTACCCTTCGACGAGATCGAACAGCAGATGCACGAAGACCACCAGAAACGCTTCCACGAGATCACTTCGTTTCACGGTATCGAAGACGACAAATCACATCTCGTTGCCGGGCTGACTCACGAAGAATTGCCGATCGTCGCAAATGAACTCGAGGCGGCTGCGGTCGTGATGGGCGCCGTGTCGCGCAACCGTTGGAAGCGCCTGTTCATCGGCGCGACGGCCGAACGAACGTTGGAGCACCTGCCCTGCGACCTGCTGATCATCAAGCCGGACTGGTTCCAGACGCCGGTGGAGCAGCATACGCACGAAGCGGCCTGAAGTCCTGGCCTGTAGGAGCGGTTCTCGAACCGCGATCCGGCGCCTATCGCGCGCCGAGGCGCGCTCCTGCGATCAACTGCAAACCGTGGAAGCGATTCTCGACCCGCAAACCTGCAAAAAAAAGCCCGCTATGCGTTGCATAGCGGGCATGGAGAGAAAATCGGGCATTCGCGCCATAGTTCCTGACAACTCGTGCAGGCGAAAATAGCCTCACTGTTAAAGATGCCAAACTGCCGGCGGAAGACTATACGTAACTTCCCGTACATCGCGAAAAGCCGGGCCACTCTCGGCGCCGATCCGATGTTACGCCGTGGCGGCGCGCGTCAGTTCGCCCCTGAAGACGGTAACGGCATTGCCGCCGAGCACGACCCGCTGATCGGCCAATCGAACGTGAACGATGCCGCCCCGCGACGATGCCTGGAAGGCCATCATGACTGTCTTGCCCAGCCTTCCGCCCCAATACGGTCCCAGGCAGCAATGTGCCGACCCGGTTACGGGATCCTCATTGACACCGACGCCGGGTGCAAAGAACCGTGACAGGAAATCGAACCGGGGATCGTCGGACGCGCTCGTTACGATCACGCCCCGCGCGGCAATCTCGCTCAGGCGGCGAAAATCCGGCTTAGCGCGCCTTACGATTTCTGCCGAGCCGACGACAACCAGCAGGTCAAAGTCCGACCGGGCGACATGCAGCGGCTCGGCGCCCAGCGCCTCGCCAATATCGGCTATCTGCCTCGCCCCCGGCTGCACCGCGGCAGGAGGCGTTGCCGGGAAGTCCAGCTCGATCAGATCGCCGTCGCTCGACGCTGTCAAAACGCCGCTCCGTGTCCGGAAACGGATATCGTCGTCACCGGGGACGAGTCCTTCGGACCAGAGCGCGTGGGCTGCCGCCAGGGTCGCGTGACCACAGAGATCGACTTCGACGGCCGGAGTGAACCACCGCAAGCCGAAGTCACTGCCGGCAGGGCATACGAACGCCGTTTCGGACAGGTTCATCTCCGCCGCGACGGCTTGCATCCACCGTGCGTCGCGTTCGTGCTGCAACAGGCAGACCGCGGCCGGGTTGCCGGCGTACGGCCGGTCGGCGAAAGCGTCGATCTGCAGGCATGCAACCGACGCCAAGACTCAGTCCTGCGGCACGGCGCCCGTCTTCGTCGCGACATGCGCCGCGGCCAGCAGCCGGCTCGTGTTGACGGGCTTGCTCATCAGGGTGCAATTGTCCACCGGGCGGGCTTCCTTCACGACCTTCGACGTATCGCCGCTGACGATGAATGCCGGAATGTTCACACCGTAATGATCGCGAATGCCCATTACGGCTTCGACGCCCGTGGAACCATCGAGCAGGTGAAAGTCGGAGATAAGCAGCGAGGGAACGGTGTCCAGGTACTGGATGATCGCGTTGGCTTCGGGTGCCGACTTTGCGGTCGCAACGCGATAGCCTTCGGCTTCGAGCAGCATGCCCCATGCATTCGCAACGTTTACGTCGTCCTCGATCAGCACGACCGTCCCCGCCCCACCAGCCTCGACAACTGCTGCTTTCCCGAGATCGTCACCCGCCGCGCATTCAAGCGCCGACACGATGGGCACCGAAACATAGAACATCGAGCCCTTGCCGGGTTCGGATTCGACGCCGATATCGTGTCCGAGCAGGTCGGCGAGACGGCGCACGATAGCCAGCCCGAGGCCGAATCCCTCGGTGCTCGAACCGGGCGTCTTGGTCTGGTGGAATTCCTGGAAGATCGCTTCGAGCTGGTCCGCCTCGATCCCGATGCCCGTATCCACGACTTCCAGCCGGCACATGTCGCCGGAGCATTCGCAAAGCATCCTTACGTTGCCGCTATTGGTATAGCGTATCGCGTTGGACACCAGGTTCTGGATGATTTCGCTAAGCAGGTTCGGGTCGCTGCGCACCGTGGTCGCACAGGGTTCCGATGAGAACTCCAGCCCTTTGTGAATTGCCTGGCGCCCGAATTCCGCTGACAAGCGGTCGATGATGCGCTGCATCGGGAATTCCTCGATCTCGGGCGTCACGGCGCCCGCGTCGAGGCGGCTGATGTCCAGCAGAGAGTTCAGCAGGTTCGTCATCGCGGTCAGCGAGTGCTCCTGGCTCTCGATCATCTCCTGTGCGCGTTCGTCCTTGACCGTGCGCCGCAGCGCACCGTTCAGCAGGCTCAGAGCCTGTACCGGCTGACGCAGGTCGTGGCTGGCCGCCGCGAGGAACGCCGTATTGGCTTTCTGTGCCCGCTCGGCAACCTGTCTTGCGGCAATGATCTCCTTTTCCATGCGCCGGCGCTGCGTGACGTCCCGGATCACACTCGAGACAAACATGCCGCTCGACGTTTCGACCGGACTCAGGCTGATTTCGACGGGAAACTCGCTGCCGTCCTTGCGGCGCCCGAACAGGTCGAGCCCGGGCCCCATTGGCCGCAGGTCCGGGTTTCTGGCGTAGCTGTCGCGATGCGCCAGGTGGTTTTCCCTGACCCGCTCGGGGAGCAGCATCTCGACCTCGTGGCCCAGCAGTTCGGCACGCGTGTAGCCGAACATGTCCTCGGCGCGACGGTTTACGATCGCTATCCGGCCGCGCTCGTCGACGATGATCATTGCATCCGGCGCCGTTTCGAGCATCGTACGGAAGTAGGTCTCGGACTCGTCGCCCGCATTCACCTCGCGAATGGTGCTGGCCACGAGCAAGCCTACGTTGGTGTTAACCGGGGTCAGCGCGATTTCCGCGCGGAAGCGGCTACCGTCCTTGCGCAGGCCATACAGGTCCAGCCCCGACAGCAGGGGCCTGGCCCGTGGCGATTCCTTGTAGCGGCTCCTGTATTCCGCGTGCCGGCCGCGCAGCTCTTGGGGCATCAGCACCTCGACGGGTTTGCCCACCAGCTCTTCCGACGGATACCCGAACAGGGTCTCAGCACCGCGGTTGACGAACACCATTCGGCCTTCGGCGTCGGTGACGATCGCGGCGTCGGCGGCGGCGTGCAGAAGCTCGTTAACGACCTCGGCGGGCAGTTTGCTTGCGGACATCAGGGGGCACATCGAAATGGCTAAGGCCTCGATTATAAAGGGGGTTCCCGGATAAAACAGCCTCCAATCAGGCACCGGTCCGGCAATCGAACACCATACGTATAGTTACGTATGGGGACTCCCCGGGGCCCACTGTTAGCGTGCCGACTGAATCTGGGGATATACTTGGCTCACCGGGTGCCTCAAATATCGATTTTGGCCGGGACGATTCCGCAGTCCAGGGCCGCCCAAAAGCCCCGGATCCAGTGCTCTTACAATCAGCTACAGGGGTCGTCCGTTGGACACTAAAGCTCAATACAACGACAACGTTGTACGCCAGTTTGCGATCATGACAGTCGTGTGGGGCGTCGTCGGGATGCTCGCCGGCGTATTCATCGCCGCACAACTGATCTGGCCACAACTCAATTTCGACCTGCCATTCCTGACGTATAGCCGGCTCCGTCCGCTGCACACCAACGCGGTGATCTTCGCGTTCGGCGGATCGGCCTTGTTCGCCACCGCCTACTACGTGGTACAGCGCACCTGCCACGTGCGGCTCGCATTCGACAAGCTGGCCGCGTTCACGTTCTGGGGCTGGCAGGCCGTCATCGTGCTTGCCGCCGTCACTTTGCCGCTCGGTATTACCCAGTCGAAGGAATACGCCGAACTGGAGTGGCCAATCGACCTGCTGATCGCCGTGGTTTGGGTCGCGTTCGCGATCGTATTTTTCATGACCATCGCACGGCGGCGCGTCAAGCACATCTACGTGGCCAACTGGTTCTACGGCGCATTCATCATCACGGTTGCGATCCTGCACATCTTCAACAACCTCGCCGTGCCGGTCACGCTGACGAAGTCCTACCAGATCTATACTGGCACGGTCGATGCGATGATGCAGTGGTGGTATGGCCACAACGCGGTAGGCTTTTTCCTGACGGCGGGCTTCCTCGGCATGATGTACTACTTCGTGCCCAAACAGGCCGAGCGCCCGGTCTATTCGTACCGGCTCTCCGTGGTTCATTTCTGGTC
>Ga0224502_10000332_pt1 | contig 15294 bp, 14 predicted proteins | sample SF_Oct11_sed_USG_5_FD_169104 | JGI IMG/M metagenome (GOLD analysis project Ga0224502, IMG submission 169104) | Sediment microbial communities from San Francisco Bay, California, United States - SF_Oct11_sed_USGS_13 | ecosystem: Environmental > Aquatic > Marine > Sediment | place: USA... | reverse complement strand
ATGCAAATTGAAATGCCCGTCTTCGCTGTTTTTACCCGTTTTCTTCAGATGCGGTTTCAGAAAATCGTTTTCGAGAGGCCTTTTCCCAATCTTCGATTTTTTTCCACCCGGTATCGATGCCCTTAAACTGAGTAAATTTTGATCCCCATTTCTATCCAATTCTGATATGCTTCATCTGCTTGTAAAACATGACGATATGAGATAAATAAAATATCATTTTTTTAGAAACACGCGAGTTGAATAAACTCTATTTGTTTTAGCAAATAATAAAGCGTTTTTTGGAGGCTCGGCATATATGTCATCCCAAATTTCACTCGAAACCATCGGACATTTAATTCCCCAAAAACCCTATTATCTGAGAACACATGACGAGGTTAGAATGTTTGAAGCTGCTTTTGATGCCAGACTTCCGATAATGTTGAAGGGTCCCACGGGATGCGGCAAGACCCGATTTGTAGAGTACATGTCATATCAGCTCAAACGCCCCCTGATCACCGTGGCCTGTCATGAAGACTTGTTTGCCTCCGATTTGTTGGGACGCTACCTTTTAAAAAAAGATGAAACCGTATGGGTGGATGGCCCATTGACCCGGGCGGTTCGTATGGGCGCCATCTGCTATATGGACGAAATTGTAGAAGCCCGTAAAGACACAACGGTAGTGATTCATCCTCTAACCGATACACGCAGAACACTTTCCATCGACAAAAAGGGTGAAACGATCCAGGCGCACCCGGACTTTATGATGGTGATATCCTATAATCCAGGATATCAATCTGTTCTGAAAGATCTCAAGCAAAGTACGCGGCAGCGGTTTATTTCTCTTGAGTTCAATTATCCCGAAGCTTCCAAAGAAACTGAAATTGTTGCCCATGAAGGTGATATCGACACGGAGATCGCTTCAAAATTGGTGTTACTGGCTGGAAAAATAAGAAACATAAGGGAGCACGGATTGACAGAAGGGGCGAGTACCAGGCTTCTGATTTTTGCCGCCCAGCTCATCAGCCGAGGGATACCCGTTCACGATGCCTGTCGAAGTGCCGTTTGCTTTCCGCTAACCGACGATGTCAGGCTTCAGGAAACCTTGAATGATCTGATTGAGGATATTTTTTAAGCTAATATGTAATCACGGAGTTTTTTATCGAGGCTTTTGGGGTCTTGCACAAACTTGCTCAACTCTTCCCAAAATCGATGGCTATGATCCTTGACTCGGGTATGGACCAGTTCATGTAAAATGACGTAATCGATCAATTCATCAGGTAGTCGCACCAGATTCACATTCAAGTTGATGTTGTTTTTATCGGAGCAACTCCCCCATCGGGTTTTTTGGTTTTTTACAAAAACCCTGTTGTATTTAAAACCGTTTCGTTTACAAAGTTCATCGAGCCGTTCGACCAGGAGTTTTTTAACTTTATCCCTGTCAATGAGATGACATTCTTTGAGGACCTCTGCCTGTTTCTCAATGAATGTCATTTTTTCCAGATGCTTTTTTATCCAATTCGTCTTTGAATGTGCGAATTTTTCGGCTGTGGCAAATGATACACCATGCGGAACAGCCACTCGTGCACCTTTGAACGGTCGGATAGACAAACCCAGATGTTTGGCCCGGTTGCTTCGCTCAAGCAGAACCTCGCCGACACCTCTTATTGGCACCTTTTTAGATCTCATATTCCTTTAACCTAAATTATTGTGGTCTAATTGCAATATTCGCAATATCATAAATTATTAATTCCCGCATATCATATTTCACATGTTATTGACATCTTTGGTTCATATCCGATCAACCCTGCCGGACCCATAAATTAAAAAGGCCCCTGGCGCTGAAAACCAGGAGCCTTAGAGGGAGGCAAAATAGGCAGTACGATAAGCGTACTTACCTAACCCACGCGAAATAATAATGCTACATTGTATTATGTCAAGGGGGGCTGGGGAAATGAAGAGTAACTATTTGGACATTTGATGCAGGTAGACAATCACAACAACATAAGAAAGTGTAACACCCAAAATTATACCCATTAGCATGATTTTTTCTCCCTAAAATAAACTCATCCAATAACGGGTTGCGATCAAGGCCGAGCTTATTGTTAAAAGAATCCAACTTGACATCAATATCCTCTCTTATTCAAATCGATAATTTTCCCATGGTTTTGCAAAAAACGTGCACAATTAATATATAATAAATTAATTATTATAAATTTAAGTGGTTAAGCCATATATGCGGTGAGGCTGCTTGTGACGATTTGTGGCAAAACAGATAAAAATATGGGGTAATATACACAAAGAATTGTGAAAAGATTTACATAAATTCAGTTCCAGGGGATAGGCACTTACGGCTGAAAGGTCATCCTTGATGCCTGCATGTGGGAAAACCAAGGGGCTTTATGAAAATCCATACGCAAAAAAAGGTTTGGCAATGAGGTATTTGCCAAACCCTTGATATCATTGGTGCCGGAGGTCGGAATCGAACCGACACGGGGTTGCCCCCGCGGGATTTTGAGTCCCGTGCGTCTACCAGTTTCACCACTCCGGCATGGATAACCTTTTATCCGAAACCTATAAGTGTTGTCAATAAAATAGAATTCGTCACAAATTCGTTTTTTACAACCCTCACAAGTTTTATTTTACTAATTAGTGTCCATCCGTGAGTTCAAAATGAACACAATGGGTGTCCAATTCAGAAATGAGCAGTTTTTGTTCTGATCAAGGCCGCACAAGGGTTTGCGGTCCCCGCTCACGGGACAGGAAGGCGTACGTCTGTACGCCGCAGCCGGAAACCCGCGGAGAACGCCGAGCAGGACAAAAAAAGCCATTTATGGATGGACACTAATTAATTTTGACTCGTCGGAGCTATGTCTCCCCATAATAATTTGTCAATAGCTCCGCATAGATTTGGATGGGATGTCTGACCCGGATATTTTTCCCGGATCTGGACAGCATGTCCGAGAGTTGAAGCATGCAGGCCGGGCATCCGGTGGCCACCGTCGAACACGAGGAAGCAATGATATGATCTATCTTTATTCTGCCGATATTGGATGACAGGTCGTAATATTGCAGATTAAAACTCCCTCCCAGCCCGCAGCACCGGTCGGATTCAGGCATTTCTTTTAGCCGATAGCCCGGGTGGGCATTGATGAGAGCCCGGGGTTCCAAAGACACGCCCAAAGATTTTTTGAGATGGCACGGATCATGGTAGGTGATATCGACAGGTTCGACATGGTTATCAATGTCGACCTTTTTAATCCCGATTTTCGATACCAGAAACTGATTGATGTCAATGGTTTTCTGGGAAATCGCCGCCACTCTGGTCTGAACGAAGCCGGACTCTTGATCCGCCATCATCGGCCATATTTCCTTAATAGTCGATGTGCATGTGGCACAAGATGTTACAAAATAATCAAACTTTTCGGCATCGAATATTTCTAAGTTGTGGCGAAGAAGACGGTTAAAGGTCACCGTGTCTCCTGATGAGACGGCCGGAATCCCGCAGCAGCTTTGATCTTGGGGCATAAAAATCCCCACGCCATGATGGTTTAAAACATGGACGACGTCCTGAGCGACTTTGGGAAAAAATTTGTCGATAAGGCACCCGACATAAAAAGCCACTTTAATACCTGAATGGCCTTTTTGAGTATTCAAAGCCGGCATCAGGTGATGAAACGGCGTTTGGGCCAGAGGAATGAAATGCCGGTTTCCAATCAGCGGTGAGACGAACCTGGCACAGGAGGTGCCGATGACTTCATTAGCCGGTTTTGAGAAAATTGTTTGGAATTTTGAGCCCCACTCCGCCATTCGATTAAAAAGTTCAGGGCGAGAGAGCATCCCCCTCAAAAGGAGTTTTTTAGACGGTGAAAGGCCCATAAAACCGGTAAGAATAGCGCGGGATTTGATAAAGATTTCCATCACACTCACACCGCTGGGGCAATTGGCGGAACACGATCCGCACAGAAGGCACCGATTCAGGCGTTCGTATACGCCTTTTGGATCTTTGAACATTTCCTGCAATAGTCCTTCAAGGAGTGCCAGTTTTCCCCGGGCCACATCGGCTTCCCTGCCGGTTTCCGCAAAAAGCGGACAAACCGCCTGGCACATGCCGCACCGCATGCAGACCGTCAATTGATCTTCCAGTTCCTGCATGAGTCTTGTCAACGTTTTAATGTTCGACACGAACCGTCTCCATAATAAATTCCTAACAATTATTTGAGCCCTCGGGGAGTTTTTCTTCTAAATCCTTGAGTATTAGCGGAATGGATGATCTTTTTTTAAAGCGGGTGCTGTTTGAGTGGCTTAGGGACCGTTAGAAAGAATAGGCGCGTGCCGAAATCGCATCTTTAAAAGAAATTGAAGATTGTAGGCAAACCTATTGATTTTTCAAAGATTGATTCCTGCTCTTTCTTTACGAGCCCTTGCCACGAGTTCACGCGGTTTAAAAAAAGATTATCCATGGAGCGACGATTTAGAAAAACTTCCCGACCTCTCAATTATTTATGGTTTTTTTCGGAACTATCAAATAGCAAATCAATTATCAAGTCTGTAAAAGATTGACAAAAACAAGTTATCATCATAGCAACGATATAAGTAATCTGTCTATAAGGAGTTTTTATGCAAACATCAGATCTGATCCAACTCTTGAAAGAAAAAGCTGAAGCCGTCCAGGCGGTTGTGGTAAAAATTAAAACTTTGAAAGAAGCGTTTCAGTATACCGTTGATCTCACTCGAGAACAGAGAGGAACATCCATGGTCGCCATGGGCCTTAAAACCCAAGATGTGAATCTTTTGGAAAAGGCGTGTAACACAGCAGATATTTCATTTATAAAACCTCCTTTAAGGTCACATGCCAATGAAATTCATACGGCACTGACACCTGTGGATTGGGGAATTGCCGAGACTGGGACCCTTGTCCTCGATTCTTCATCAGAGGATGTTCGTATCGCAACCATGCTTTCTGAAACCCATGTGGCCCTGCTGCCGGTCTCAAAAATCAAACCGGATGTTACCGCACTTGAAAACGAAATCAATGCAGTTTTAAAGGCCGATGGTTCTTCTTATTATGCATTCATTACCGGCGCCAGCCGAACAGCGGACATTGAAAGAGTTCTCGCCATAGGGGTCCACGGGCCCCAAGAATTGCATATTCTTATAATGGAGGAAAACCGGGAATGATCAAAACCGCTCAGGATATAAAATCGTATAAAAAACAGCTCAAAGAAGCCCTTTCCGATCAGTTTCTTCGAACGGCATTGGACAACTTCAACTGTGCCTATCGGGAAAACCGGTCCGCAGTTTACGAAGGGATTGATTTCGAAGGGATTAAAAAAGAGATTGCAGCAGAGAAAGACGCGGCATTGCCTCGACTTATGGAACTGTTTGAAGCATTCAAAACCCATGCAGAAGCGGCCGGCGTAAAAGTGCATGCTGCCAAAGATGCGAAGCAGGCCAATGAAATTGTTGCATCTATTGCTAAAGAAAATAACGTTAAAAAAATTATCAAATCCAAATCCATGACGGCCGAAGAGACCTTCCTCAACGATCATCTTGAAAACAAGGGATATTTCGTCACCGAAACTGATTTGGGAGAATGGATTATCCAACTTCGCAAAGAAGGGCCGTCCCATATGGTGATGCCCGCTATCCATCTCTCCCGCTACCAGGTGGGAGATCTGTTCGAAACCGTTACCCGGAAACAACAGGATTCGAAAAATATCGACAAACTGGTGAAGGTCGCCCGAAAGGAGCTGAGACCGGTCTATCTGGAAGCGGATATGGGGATCAGCGGGGCCAATTTTGCCATCGCCGAATCCGGAGCACTGGGCCTGGTGACCAATGAGGGGAATATGCGCCTGGTGACCACATTGCCCAGGGTACATGTGGCCCTGGTGGGGTATGACAAGTTGATTCCGGATTTAAAAACCATGCTCCGAATCCTCAAGGTTCTTCCCAGAAATGCCACCGGTCAGGCGATTACGTCTTATGTTACCTGGATCAAAGGCACCGTGGAGTGCGGTTCTTCCATTACAAACCGTAAAGAGATGCACATCGTTTTCCTGGATAACGGGCGTCTCGCACTTGCCAAAGATCCGGTATTTTCCGAAGCCTTACGATGTATCCGTTGCGGTGCATGCGCCAATGTCTGTCCGGTTTACAGCAAGGTGGGCGGTCATAAATACGGACATGTCTACATCGGTGCCATCGGTTTGATTTTAACACTTTTTTATCACGGCAAGGAAAACGATCGGGCCATCGTACGAAATTGCATCAACTGCCAGGCCTGCAAAGAAATCTGTCCTGTGGACATCGATCTTCCCCATCTGATTAAAAAGACCTATCGCGCCGTGCTGGATCAAGATGGGAAAACACCGATAAAAAATGTGCTTCTCTCCAAGGTTTTAAAAAACCGAAAACTGTTTCATTTTATCCTTCGAAATGCCTATCTTGCCCAAAAACCGCTGGCCAAGAAGAAAGCGATGATCCGGCATCTTCCGCATTTTTTCGAAAAAGAACATGGGTTCCGAAGCCTCCCGTTGATTGCCAAGACCCCCTTCAGGGATCAATGGGAAACCATGCGCCCCCAGGTGGTGCAGCCAAAATATACCATTGCCCTTTTTGCCGGATGTGCTGCGGATTTTATCTATCCCGAACAGTCATCGGCATTAATAAAAGTACTTCAAAAATATGATGTGCAGGTGGAATTCCCCATGGATCAAACCTGCTGCGGATTGCCTGCCCTGATGGCCGCTGAAGAAGAAACCGCCAAGGAAGTAGCGCTTCAAAACTTGAAAGCCGTGATGTCCGAGAAATATGATTATATCCTGACGTTGTGCGCTTCCTGCGGTTCTCATTTAAAACACAATTATCCCAAGATATTCAAAGATGCTTCCCTAACACCTGAAAATTTGAAAGCATTTACGGATAAAATCATCGATTTCAGTTCTTTTGTGGTCAATGTGCTGAAGGCATCATCTAAAGACTTTAACGTCACCGTTGAAAAAGTCGCCTACCATTCGCCGTGTCATCTGTGCAGGGGGATGCAGGTCACCAATGAGCCCCGAAAGCTGATCGAAATCGCAGGATATCAATATGTACCGTCTAAAGACGAAGATGTCTGCTGTGGCTTTGGCGGTTCCTATTCCGTCGATTTTCCTGAAATATCGGCAGAAATTTTAAAAAAGAAACTCGACGATGTCCAAGCTGCGGATGCCAGGATTTTGGTTTCGGATTGCCCGGGCTGTGTTCTGCAGCTTGGCGGCGGGATGGATAAACGGGGGGGGGAAATTCAGGTCAAGCATATTACCGAACTTCTTGCTGAAACAAAGATATAAGTAGGTAATAATGGTTCTAAAGAACCAAGTATATATAAATTGAAAATTAAAGAGGGTGAAAAAATGAGAAATGTCGTTATCGTATCTGGTGCAAGGACGCCGGTGGGGTCTTTTGGTGGTTCCTTGAAGACGACACCGGTGGTCGATCTTGGCGCCATGGTGTTGAAAGAAACCCTGAAAAAGGTCGGCCTGAAACCGGTGGCAACGGAAGAATTAACCCGCTTTGAGCCTGATTTTTTAAAAGGCGGCGGAATGGTCGAGCTGGAAAAGAAACACTATGACTATGATGATTCCCTACAGCCTGTCCAGTTGGATGAAGTTATCATTGGAAACGTAGTCGGTGCGGGGCAGGGACAAAATGTAGCCAGACAGGCCATGATCAAAGCCGGCATTCCCAAAGAGACCCGTGCTTTTACCGTCAATAAGGTGTGTGCTTCAGGGATGAAGGCCGTTGCTCTGGCTGCACAGGCGATCGGCTCCGGGGAAGCGGAGATTGCTTTAGCGGGTGGTATGGAGAACATGAGTCTCATACCTTACGTCGTTCCAAGCGCCAGATGGGGCGCTCGTATGAATAATGTGGATATGGTCGATCTTGTGGTTTTTGACGGTCTTTTTGAGATCTTTTACGGTTATCATATGGGCATGACCGCTGAAAATATTGCAAAACTTTACAAAATTTCCAGACAAGAACAGGATGAACTGGGCGTTATCAGCCATCAGCGCGCCAAAAAGGCAATTGCCGAAGGGCTGTTCAAAGAAGAAATCGTACCGGTGGTCATCCCCCAACGAAAAGGAGATCCCAAGATATTCGATACAGATGAGCGGCCCATGGAAACCAGCATGGAAAAGATGGCAAAACTGCTACCGGTCTTTAAAAGGGAGGGTACCGTTACCGCCGGGAATGCCTCGGGAATCAATGATGCCGCGGCCGCATTGCTCCTCATGTCGGAAAAAAAGGCCGAGGAACTTGGGTTGAAACCCCTGGTTCGGGTAAAGGCCTATGCATCCGCCGGAGTCGATCCGGCATTTATGGGGCTTGGCCCCATACCGGCGGTGAAAAAAATTCTCCATAAAGAAAAACTGTCGGCCAATGACTTTGGCGTCATCGAGCTGAACGAAGCCTTTGCTGTTCAGGCCATTGCCTGTATTAAAGAATTAAATTTTGACATCCAAAAGACCAACCCTTTGGGAAGCGGTATCTCCATCGGTCATCCCATCGGATGCACCGGCGCCCGAATCATTTTATCCATGATGGGAGAGATGATAAGAAACGATCATACCCTGGGGCTTGCAACACTATGCATCGGTGGTGGCCAGGGTATGGCGATGGTTTTGGAAAAAATGTAGCGGTCACTCCAAGAGCTCTACGACCCGTCAATTAAAAATATCTATACACGTCTTGATGGTTCCGTTTTCTGCTGTTGTTCATTAACGGGAGAAATCCCTATTGAATGGGGCATTTCCCTATGAAAATGAACCCTTTGTCTTATGGACATATTTTTTCTAAAAATTGATAATACACAATGGAATTTTGTCATTTGATGAAAGGGTGGGAGGCTACATTTCTTGCCCGTGTACATAGAGTGGTTCCTCAATAACGGGGAACCATTCTTTTCGTTATTTCTTCTTTTCAACCCCGTAGCCGCCTTTAAATTCGCCATACCAGGTCATGATGAACAAAGGAAATCCAGTGTTTAACGGAAGGAGGGGAATATGAGTGGAAGCGTTTACAAAGTCGTTGAACTGGTGGGTACGAGTGATATTTCGTGGGAAAAAGCCGCGGAAAATGCCGTATCAACTGCCGGCAAAAGCTTAAGAGATTTGAGAGTGGCGGAAATAACAAAACTCGATATGACCGTTAAAGACGGCAAGGTGGCATCCTATCGTGCAAGAGTTGCACTGTCTTTCAAATATGACACCTCATGATTTATTGGATTATTTTTTGGGAGGAAGAGATCTATGCAACATAGACACGATGAAGTTTTCGAGCAGAAGAAACTGCCAGGTGTCGGACAAATCGTGCGGAGTAAAAAGTATGGTACACTTTGGAGGGTAATGGAAAAAAGAGAAATCTGGCAAAATGCGATGGGCAATCCCAAAAGCGGATTTCCCCGTTTGCTGCCGGCCATTTATCTTGGCTACTGGCGTGTAGAGAAAGGGATGTTGCCGGGTCTCGGGAAAATGTTGGGGTATTCATACACACTCGATGACAATACTTTTGCAGCCAACTGGGAAATTGTAGAGGAGTAACAAAATAGTTTAAATAAGAGCCGATTAATTTACAAGGGGTGTTTCAGTCAACACCCCTTTTTTTTGGCAATGGATTTGATTCTTTATTTGAACATGAACACAGGATTATGGTAAGCATCAGGTAAAGGGAATTATCGGAGGTTTTTTTATGGATAAAAAGCCGACCTATAAGGAGTTGGCGCAAGAAATCAAAGCGTTGGAAAAAGAAAAGCTCAACCGGATGGCGGCTGAGAAGGCACTTCAACAGAGTGAAGAAAAATACCGATTGTTGGTAAAGAACCTTCCCAGCATTGTGTATAAAGGCTATCCTGACTGGTCTGTCGAGTTCTTTGATTCAAAAATTGAACAGATTACCGGATACAGTGCCGATAGGTTTAATTCCAAAAAAATGAAATGGAAAGATGTTGTCATCCATGAAGATCTCGAAGCTGCCGGAGAGATTTTCATCACGGCGCTCAAAACAGACAAATCATATGTCAGAGAATACAGGATCGAATCAAAGCGAGGGGACATTCGTTGGATACAAGAAAGAGGACAGATCATTTGTAATGACCATAGAGAGATTGAATATGTCAGCGGCGTTTTTTTTGATATTACCAACAACAAAAAGGGGCAGGAGAAACTCAGAAAAAGTGAAGAGATGGCGAGAGCCCTTTTGAACGCAACCACCGATGCTGTGGTATTACTTGATCATGAGGGAATAATTCTCGATATCAATGACACTTACGCTCAAAGATTTCAAAAAACTCCGGATGAAATGCTCGGCTTGTGTATCTGGTATTTGTTCTCACACGAAGCCGCCGGTCTAAGAATGGTACATGTAAATAAGGTTTTCAAAACAGGCTTGCCGGTACGAGTCGTCGATGAGCGGCATGGGATTTGGCATGATACGATAATTTATCCTGTTGCTGATTCCGGGGGAGAAGTAAACCGTGTTGCTGTTTTTGCTCGTGATATCACGGATCGAAAACTGGCCGAAGAACATATCCACACCCTCTCCCAACAGCTTATAAAAACCCGGGAGTTAGAACGTCATCGGATTGCCCGGGATCTGCACGATAATGTGGCTCAAGAGCTTTCCTTGTTAAAAATAAGCTGGGAAACTCTTTTTGATAACCACCCGTTGATACCGGATGAAATTAGACAAAAGACTTCAAAACTGTCAAAAATTCTTAAAAGATCCATATCGGCGGTTCGGGATATGGCGTATGATTTACACCCTCCGGGACTAGATCAGCTCGGGCTTGTTCACACCATATATCAATATTGCGAAGAGTTTGCTGAGAAGAATGAAATAGACGTCGACTTTTTTGCTGCAGGTATGGATGATTTAAAAATCTCTTCGAACACCGAAATCAACCTGTACCGCTTGATTCAGGAGGCGATCTGGAACATTAAAAAGCATGCTGAAGCAGCCAAAGTCACCGTTAAGCTGGTTGCATCTTTTCCCAACATTATCCTTCGCATAGAGGACGATGGACAAGGATTTAATGTCAGGGAACGGTTGGTTGCGGCTTCAAAAGAGAAGCGGATGGGACTCCGAAGTATGGAGGAAAGGGTCAGCCTGCTCAACGGAAAAATGAGGATTCAATCACGCCCAAAAGAAGGCACAAAAGTCTTTATCGAGGTTCCATATAAGGAGAAAAAACGTGGCTGAACAGATAAGTATCATCATCATTGATGACCACCCGCTTTTCAGGGAAGGACTCAAATCGATTATCGGCCGCGATGCCCGGTTCAAGGTGGTCGGAGAGGCAGGAAGTGGTCATGAAGGACTCGAGATGGCCAAAAGGCTTAAGCCGGATCTGGTGGTTGTAGATATATCCCTGCCGGATCAAAGCGGCATCCAACTCACCCGTGATTTACGGGAACTTTTATCGGAAACAAAAATCCTAGTTGTCAGCATGCATTCAAAAATTGATTATATTGCAGAGGCATTTCAAGCCGGAGCAACAGGATATGTGGTCAAGGAATCTGCCTCCGAGAGGCTTCTTCAGGGACTCAAATCTGTTGTAAAGGGAGATTATTATCTGGATAGCTCTGTTTCCCACGCTGTTGTTGAAAACCTTATGAAATCTCCCTTAAAAGCAGCAAAGATTACGGATGCCGATTACGCCACCTTGACACCCCGAGAACAAGAAATCATGCGCTTTCTGGCAGAGGGGCTTTCCAGTAAAGCGGTTGCTGAAAAGCTTTTCATCAGCCCGAAGACGGTTGAGAACCACCGCGCTAATATTATGAACAAGCTCGGCCTTCACAGCACCATCGAGTTGGTTCGATATGCCGCAAAGCTTGGCCTGATCGACGTGGATCTCTGGAAAGACTGAACCATTCACTTTTTCCCCGTAATATTCGGGATAACTTCCCGACCCATGGGATTTCCCCCTATCAAAATAAACCTTCCCCTCTATGGACAAGAGCGATTGCAACTTGTTAGTAATAAATCGAAAATTGTCTTGGATGTTCTTTGAATAACATTCGATAAAAGGGGGGAACATGATCTCTTCTCCATGTAAAAACTGCTCCAAGAGGAATCTGCCGAAAGAGAAGTGCGTCAAAGAGTGCAAGCTGCTGCAATCCATACAGGATATGGAATTGACTTCTGAAAAGCTAAATGATGGAAGTAGTGTAGACTATACCGAGGAGTATAGTTACAACTTTCCTATGAGGCTTTCAATGGGCTCTTTTTGAAAATCCATGTTTTTTCGCTGTACAGAGAAATTGCAAGGCACAAAACCAACATGATATGTGTTTGAAAAAGCAATAAAAATACTTAAAGTGGCGGTGACCACCCACAAGGAATCAAAAAGATATCGATGGCTGCATCCAACCATATCGGCGACCGTTCTGAAAAAAAGAGCTTTCTCAATATCGCAACTCTGATTCGAAGCATTCAGCGAGCCGAAGGTAATATGGATTGTTTTCAGATGGGAATGATAGATTGTGATCAGGTGGACTGCAAATGGCGCGCTTTTTGTCTGGAAGTGTATCCGGCCTTTAACAAGAATGAAACCTGATTTGCTGCTGTCAAGAGAGATGTCATACAGGGAGTTTCACCCCGCATTCCTCACCACCTGTCTGGTGGTGCTCAGTCTCTGCCGGTTAAGAGGTCTTAACCTTTTACGCCAAAATTTTTTGGCAGTGAAATCAGGCGCGTTTTCACTGTAAATAAAGTAATATGCCGGCAGAGGCTCATTTTTTCCCTTTCCTTACGTTTATTATCCCCTTTAAAAAGTTTTTCCGCCTAGTTGATATAATTCATAGCGTATATTATATAGTGCTTGATTGAAAACCCTGCTTTTTGGTTAATCATTCAACCATTAATAAGAGGACCAAATGTTCTTGATTGCCGGCGTTACGCCGAAATTAAAAGTTCTTGACAGCACCCCCAAACCATGTCCGGTATGCGGTCTTCACCAGGCCTACTACAAACGGGTGGATCATTATTTTAATCTATTTTTCATTCCGATTTTAAGAGTTAAAAAAGGCGAGCCGTTTTTTATGTGTGAAAGATGTGAAAGAACGGTACATGAATTCAAAAAAGAACATAGCAGTGCCTGGCCGGATATTCAAGAGACGACGTGTCATCATTGCGGGAAAAAATTAGAGAAAATCTTTGAATACTGCCCTTACTGTGGCACGCGTATTTCTAAATGAATCATCACATTCAAAATGTAACTGACAATAAAGTTGAACGTCATGTCGTTTTAGTGGAACCTCAAGTGCCCTGGAATACCGGTAACATCGGTCGCACCTGCCTGGGCACCGGCGCATTTCTTCATTTGATAAAGCCCCTGGGTTTTTCTCTTGGAAATCGTGAACTTAAAAGAGCAGGTCTCGATTACTGGCACAACGTCAAACTTTCGGTCTGGGATGATTTTAAGAGTTTTCACCATGAGATGGCACCTGGAAAAGAAGAAGTTGCAGTGTTTACGAAAAACGGGTCCACTCCCTTTTGGTCCATGCCTTTTAAAAAAAGACTTTTTCTCATTTTCGGATCAGAAACCAAGGGACTTCCGGAAGAAATGATATTCGAATATAAACACGCCACCTACCATATCCCTATTACATCAGAGATTCGGTGTTTGAACCTATCCACAACAGTTGGGATAGCGCTTTATGAAAGCTTGCGCCGATAGCCCGCCGAATAATTGTAAATGAGCACTAACTAAAAAAATAGGGCGCGGAATGTATTCCGCACCCTATTGATCAAAATAATTCGTCCGTAAAATATACGGTTTAGAACAGTCCGGTAACCTTGCCGGTTTCCACATCCACATCTACTCTGCGGTATGCGGGATCGGAACTGGTTCCAGGCATCAGGCTGATGGCGCCGCAACAGGGGCACAGGAATTTGGCGCCGGAGAAAATCAGCACGTCTTGGATGGGCAGGGTCCATCCCTTGGGCGTACCCTTGACCGCCGGGTCATGGGTCAGCGAGAGATGGGTCTTGACCATCATGGTGGTGTAGTCGTCGTACTGGGAATCAGCTTCGAGCATCTTGGCCTTGGCTTCGGCTGCAGGTGTCCAGGCCACACCATCGGCACCGTAGACGTTCTTGGCAATGAGCTCTACCCGGTCACGCAGTTTTGTTTCCAGGGGATAGAGGAACTCAAATTTCGGTTCATCTTTACAGGCTTCAATAACCGCATCGGCAAATTCCAGGGCACCGTCGCCGCCATCGGCCCAGTGGGTAGACACCGCACAGCGCGCGCCGGCTTCTTCGGCATACTTGCGTACCATGGCGATTTCGTTCTTGGTGTCGGTATGGAAGCAGTTGATGCAAACCACCGGGTTGATACCGGACATCCGGATGGTGTTGATGTGATGCACCATATTTTGAACACCCTTTTCCAGTACGTCCAGACCTTCTTTCTGGTACTCTGCGGGAAGCGGGAGGCCGGCCACGACCTTGGGGCCGCCGCCGTGCATCTTCAGCGCCCGAATGGTGGTCGTGAGAACGGAGACGTGGGGAATCAGGCCACTGTATCGGCATTTGACATTCCAGAATTTCTCAAAGCCGATGTCAGCGCCAAAGCCGGATTCTGTTATGTGGTAGTCAAAAAGCTTGAGACCGACCCGGTCGGCGATGATGGAAGACTGACCCACGGCGATGTTGGCAAAAGGTCCTGCGTGAATCATACAGGGTTGATACTCTGCTGTCATCATAAGGGTTGGGTTGATGGTGTTGCGCATCCAGGCGGTCATGGCATTGCCGACTTCCAGATCGCCGGTGGTAATCGGTTTACCTGATTTGTCAAAGGCCACGGTGATGTTGTTCAGTTTTTCGCGCAGGTCTTTCAGATCGCGAACAATGGAAAGAATCGCCATGAGCTCGGAGCTGACCGCGATCCCGAATTTTGACTGCATGACCATGCCGTCAAACCTGCCGCCCAGACCGATAACGATATTTCGCAAAGCCTGAGCACAAAAATCCATGATCCAGCCCATCTCCACCCGTGTGGGATCGACGTCCAGTCTGGGCATACGCGTCAGACGAGCAAGCTGCTCGTCATTGTAGTTGCGCTCATGCTGCATTCTGGAGGTCAGTGCGACCATGGCCAGGTTGTGGGCGTTCATGATGTCATTGATGTCGCCGGTGAGACCCATGGAGAATTCAGTCATTGGAATTATCAATGAGTTGCCGCCGCCGGCCGCGGTTCCTTTAATGTTCATGGTCGGACCACCGGAGGGTTGCCGCAGACAACCGCCGACGTTCACGCCGCGTTTG
>Ga0224502_10000330_pt1 | contig 15354 bp, 11 predicted proteins | sample SF_Oct11_sed_USG_5_FD_169104 | JGI IMG/M metagenome (GOLD analysis project Ga0224502, IMG submission 169104) | Sediment microbial communities from San Francisco Bay, California, United States - SF_Oct11_sed_USGS_13 | ecosystem: Environmental > Aquatic > Marine > Sediment | place: USA... | reverse complement strand
TCCGTACTGCCGGCGTTGACGAGGGCCGGCCCCGACGCACTCATGTTGCCCGGGTTGTCGACGCGGCCGACGGACCAGGCCAGTAGCGAGTAATTCGCGCCCGGACCCCCGGCGACGTTGTCCGTGGCGAAGCCGTGCACGAAAGCGACGTACATGCCGCCGCCCGGCAAGAAGATGTCGACCTGTTCGCGGGAAGTTTCTCCGCCGCTCTCGCCCACCTTGATGCAGTTGACGCCGTCCGGGCAGTAATAGACGTACAGGTCGAGATCGTCGTCGCCGTCCGTCAGCTGGTCGAACATCGCGAAGCGCAGGAAGAGTTCGTCGGGGTCGATGACGATCGTGTGCGAGGTGACGCCGTTGTTTGTACGGAACGTGAAGGCTTTGTCGGGATCGTCGTCGACGAAGCCGTTAGCGACGAACGGCAGGCGCAAGCCGTGCACCCCGGGCACGTAGGCGCCGCTGTAGCCGAACTCGACCGGGAAGGTCACCGAGCCGCTGCCGCCGAAGGAGATGATCTCGCGTGGGGCATCGACCGCAAGTGGGCGTACCGAGAGTACGCTGCGTACACGATGATCGTCACTGACCCAGCTCAGGCTGCCGAACCGGTAGACGTCCTGGGGGCCGTCCACGAAATTCATTGTCACGTCGAATTCCGCCGACTGCCCGGGACCGAGCGTCAGGGAGGATGGCGTCACCTGCACGTTGACGCCCGCAGGCATTTCCAGCTCCAGGCTGTAGGTCTCCGAGTCCTCGGAGACGCTGGTCACTCGCCGCGTGATCGTTTGCGCTGCGGTGAGCCGGGAAACGGCGATGTTCGGCTGATTGAGGTCGAAGGCCTCGAAAGACATGCCTGCGGTTTCCAACTCGGCGCAACGTGCTTCACTGACGTCAGTCGACTCGACGCCGCAGGAGAAGGCGTCGTATTCGTCGGCGGTGATGTCGTACACAAGGCCCGGGTTGTTGGCGGCGTTAGGCACGATGTGCCCGCTGCCGAAGTCGTACGGAATGGGATCGGATTCGTCCGCCATGCGCACGTCCTGCCTGGCCGTCGTCATCAGCGCCGACTTGATGGCCGCCGGGCTCCAGTCGGGGTGCGCCTGCTTGATGAGCGCGGCGACACCGGAGACGTGCGGCGCCGCCATGGACGTGCCGGTCAGGAATGAAAAGTATTCTCCCGGCGCGGTGGCAATCGCATCCGGTGTGTGGCCGGCGAGGATATTGATGCCGGGTGCGGTGACGTCGGGCTTGATGATGTCGGCCACGGTACCGGGTCCGCGCGACGAGAACGAACCCAGGATATTGCCGGTGTCATCGACGGTGAGGAACAGGCTCTTGTCGAGCACGACGTCGATTACCTGGTCGGCGTTCAGCTCGTCGAGCAGCAGGTTGCCGTCGGCCGCGCCGATCATCAACGCCGGTATATCGGAAAGGTTCGGCACACCGGTCATGACGATCGGCGGACCGGACAGGTTGAAGATCACGGCCGCGATGGCGCCGGCGTCATCGGCGTTGGAGACCTTGACGTCGAAGTCGCAGCCACCGCGCTGAATGAAGGCGATGTTGCCGGAGATCTCGCTGTCGTTGACCAGCGCCTGGCAGCCGTCGATGAGAGTGCCCTGCGAGCCGTCCGGCAGCGACTCGCTGCCGTCGTCGACCAGCACCAGGCTGGCTTGCAGCGGGTCGCGATCGGCGAGCGCCGGTGTGAAGGCCGCTTCCTGCACCGCGTATTTGGCGGCGACGCCGGGCGGCGAGTTGACCTGCAGGGCTTCGAGCGCGTGACTGCCCTCGCGACTGGAAGCAGCGGTCGTCAGCACCGCCGGGTTGCCGGCGGGCGAGGTAATCGTCTGGTAATTCGGGCCCTCGTTACCGGCGGCGACGACGGCAAGGACGCCGGCCTTCGCGGCGGCGAGCAGCGCCAGGTCGTCGGGCGCGGTAATCGTGTAGAGCGAACTGCCGATGGAGTAGTTGATGATATCGACGCCGTCGGCCACCGCCATGTCGATCGCGCGGGCGAGATCCGACGTGTTGCAGGCGGCCCGGGTCGCGCCGGGTCGGAGCCAGCAGGCCTTGTAAGCGGCGATGCGGGCCCTGGGCGCCATTCCTTCGACATTGCCCAGGAAGGTTCCGAAGATCGAGGCCTTGACCTGGTTGCCGGCGGCTGTCGTTGCGATGTGTGTGCCATGCCCGTCGACGTCGCGTGGCGAGTAGATCTCGCCGGGATCGATGGGCCCGGTGGCCTGAGCGCCCTCCGGGAAAAAGCGCGCGCCGATCATCTTGTTGTTGCAGTTCTGCTCGGTGAAGCGGTCGCCCGTCTCGCAGGTGCCGTTCCAGTCTTCCGGCGGCTCGAAGAGCCTGACGTCCTCCATCTTGTCAAAGCGCCGGCACAACCACAGGCCGAGCAGGCTGGTGTCCGCCCAGGTGCTGCGGCAGAGTCTCGGCCGGTCGGCTTCACGCGTGTCTCGAAGCGCCGGGTGCTCCGGCGCGATCCCGCTGTCGATGACGCCAATAATGACGCCGTCGCCGTCCAGGCTGCCGCGCAGACCGGAATCCGCGTCGAACAGTCCGAGGAAGCGCGCACTGTCCCTGGTGGCGAGCGGCCGCACCTCGTCCTCCCAGACGTTCAGGACCCCGTCCATGTGCTCCAGCTTGTTCGCCTGGGCGGGCGACATCCGGGCGGCGAAGCCGTTCAGGCTGTAACGGTAACTGTATAACGGCTCGATGCCGTTACTGATCTTGCCGATGACGGCAGCCTGTTCGTTGTTCAGTCGTTCGACATGGTTCTGCACGAAGGCGCTGTTCTTGTCGAAACGGGGAAGGGCCTGGCCGGTACCGGCGGTCGGCTTGCCCATTACGCCATAAACCGTGGATGCGACGGCCTCCGCCGCCGCCGGCGTTGCCAGCTGAACGATATAGACCCTGGATTCGCCGGCGGGGTCTTCCGTTCCGGCAAGGCGAATTCCGGTCGGCTGGCCGCCCGAACGAATGCGCGACTCGTACTCCGCCAGCGATGGCGTAGCAAGAAAAGCCAGGCAGAGGATTGTCAGGCAGAGTCGCTGCACGGAGATCCGGCGCCTCGTGGATTTTGTTTCAGGAAGCCGGTGTAAATCCCGGATTTAGCGGCAAATTAGCAGTTTGGCGGCAATTCTGCCAGCGTGGCTTGCCGCAGCGTGGGCGCCGCATCTTACGATGCCGCCGCGTGCCATCAGTTGATTGTCGCGCCGTGGGCGGCGCTCCTACATTGCTGGTAGCGCGCCGCGGCATCGTAGGAGCGCCGCCCACGGCGCGATACCCAATGTCAGGACAAGCGCCAAGGTATACCCGGCCCGGATTCCAAAGGCTTCCAGTTGGCGACTTCCGCTTTCGTTATGCGGTATTCGTCCCTGCACTTGATGCTCATCGTCGCGAGCCACTCGAACCATTCGGCCCAGGACGACTGGCTCACTACCTCGCGCTTGCCCTTGATCCAGCCCTCGAGTTTGCGAAACATCGAGGCCGCCAGGCCGCCGGCGAGATCCATGACGATATCGAACTCCGCAATTCGCCGGTAGACGAGCAGGCCCATTGTCTCGAAGGACGTGCAGATGACGACCGCGGCTTCCTCGAATTCCGGTCCCTTGCTGTGCACTTCCTCGTAGCTCGCGCCGTCCGGTCCCCGGTGAAGCAAAAGCGCTGCGCGCGCAAACTCGGTGTTGTAGAACGTCTTCGCAAGATTGTTCGCAACCGCATTGCGTTGTTGAATGCGGTGGGGGCGCAACTGGAATACGCCGAAGACCAGGTGGGACACTATCGTGACGACGCCGACGATTTCGGCAACGGCGGCCGCTGATTCGAGCGTGATGCTTTCCCTTCACTCCTCCCGGTCGGCAATCCGGTCCCGCATCGAATTCAACGGGGGTTATGGGAACCGTCAACTTATCCTACTCGTCGGCTGCAAGTGGGTCTTTCGAAGTGCACTCCGGGATAAGTAAACGATCCCCCTGGTTCGTTAGTCCAGCCAGTTGCGCGGGCGCAGGTAGTTTTCGTAGAGGTCGGCTTCGGGCGAGCCCGGTTCCGGGTGCCAGTTGTATTCCCAGCGAACCCGCGGCGGCAGCGACATCAGGATCGACTCGGTGCGGCCGCCGGACTGCAGTCCGAACAGCGTGCCGCGGTCGTAGATCAGGTTGAATTCGACGTAACGCCCGCGACGGTACAGTTGAAACTCCCGTTGTCGCTCACCGAATTTGTGCTTTTGCCTGGCGCGCACGATCGGCAGGTAGGCTCTGAGGAACGTGTCGCCCACGGACCTCGTGAAGGCGAAGGAATCCTCGAAGCCGAATTCGTTCAGGTCGTCGAAGAACAGGCCGCCGACGCCGCGCGTTTCGCCGCGATGCTTGAGATAGAAATACTCGTCGCACCACGCTTTGTATTTCGGGTACAGGTCCTCGCCGAAAGGCTCGCAGGCCTCTTTCGCCTTCTGGTGCCAATGCACGACGTCGTCCTGGAACGGGTAGTACGGCGTCAGGTCGAATCCGCCGCCGAACCACCATACCGGCTCGCCGTCGTCTGCGTCGGTCGAGAAGAAGCGCAGATTGGCATGCGTCGTCGGCACGTACGGGTTTCGGGGATGCAGTACCAGCGACACGCCCATGGCCTGGAAGCCCTTGCCGGCGAGCTCTGGCCGGTTCTTTGTTGCCGACGGCGGCATCTGGTCACCGAAGACGTGGGAGAAACCGACTCCTGCCTGTTCGAATACGCCGCCGCCAATGAGCACGCGACTTTCGCCGCCGCCACCGCCCGGGCGATCCCAATGATCCTGACGAAAGCTCTGCTTGCCGTCGACATCCTCGAGGGATGCACAGATTCGAAGCTGCAACGCTCGCAGGTATTCCTCGACGGCGGGGATATCGATATCGCTCATGCGGATCTCAGTACATTGCCGGTCAGAAGATCCCGGATCTCGGACGCGCTGCCGGCGCCGCCCAGGTCACCAGGCACGATGTAGTCGACCAGCTCACCGAACTGGCGTCGCAATATGTAAGGGTTGGGTGCGGGTGGATGGCCCGAAATGTTGGCGCTGGTCGAAACCAGCGCGCTGCCCGTCGCCTCGCAAAGCGCGCGCGCAACCGGGTGACTGGTCAGCCTGATCGCCAGGCCGCTGTGCCTGCCGCGAACCAGGTCCGGCGCACGGTCGGTGGCGGGCACGATCCAGGTGACGGGTCTTTCGTTGCTCGAGCCGAGGTCCGGGTGTTCGTCCGGCAGCGCTATCCAATCTTCAAGCTGCTCGATTTCGGCGGCGATCAGTACGAGACCCATGTCGGGATCCCGCTGCTTGATCGTGAGAATGCGTATGACCGCGTCGACGTCGTCCGGCAGGCACCCCAGGCCGTATACCCCCTCGGTCGGGTAGGCGATTACACCTCCCTGTTCGAGGACATGGGCGGCGTGACGAATGTTCTGGGAACCGGGCATGTCCGAAACCTGCGGCGATCAGGACTCTTCGGTTTTCGCCGCTTTCTTCTTGCTGGCTTTTTTCTTGGCGGTTTTCTTGCTGACCTTCTTCTTGGCTGCTTTCTTGGCGACCTTCTTCTTGGCTTTCTTCTTGCTGCGCCTGGCCGGTGCCGCCTCCAGCAGTTCCTTGCATTCCTCCAGCGTCAGCGTTTTCGGCTCGCGATCCTTCGGCACGCGTGCGTTCTTGCTCTTGTCCGTAATGTACGGCCCGTAGCGGCCGTTCAATACCTGGATGCCCTCGTCCTCGAAATCGAGAATGATGCGATTGGCATCGGCGATCTTCTTCTCCTCGATCAGCTCCAGCGCGCGCGGCAGCTCGATCGTGTACGGGTCGTCCTCATCGCGGATCGAGACGTACTTGTCTCCGTAGCGGATGTAGGGGCCGAAGCGCCCGATGCTTGCCGAGACTTTCAGGCCGTCCGGCGTCTCGCCCAGCTTGCGCGGCAGCTTGAACAATTCGAGCGCCGTCTCGAGATCGATCTCGGTCATCTTCTGGCCCGGCCGCAACCCGGCGAACTTCGGTTTTTCCTCGTCGTCCTTGGTGCCGATTTGCACGAAAGGCCCGTAGCGCCCCATGCGCACCGTAACCGGCTTACCGGACTTCGGATCGATGCCGAGCTCGCGCGCCTGCGCCACCTGTTCGCGGGTGACGCTTTGTTCCTTGTCTTCGACGAGGTCGTGGAACGGTTTCCAGAATCCTTCGAGCAAGGGAACGAGATCCTTCTCACCGAGCGAGACGGCGTCGAGGTCGTCTTCCAGGCGCGCCGTGAAGTCGTAGTCGACGTACTGCGTGAAATGTTCGGTCAGGAAGCCGTTGACGATGCGACCGATGTCGGTCGGGATGAAACGCTTGCCGTCCATCTCCACGTATTCGCGATTCTTGAGCGTCACAATGATGCTGGCATAGGTCGACGGCCGGCCAATGCCGTATTCCTCGAGCGTCTTGACCAGGCTCGCTTCCGTGAACCTCGGTGGCGGCTCGGTGAAGTGCTGTTCCGGGCGCAGTTTGTCGAGGCTGATGATCTCGCCTTCGGCGATCTCCGGCAGCAGGCGATCGCTGTCGTCGTCGAGCGAATCGTCCTTGCCTTCCTGGTACACCGCCATGAAGCCGGGTTCGACCAGCACCGATCCGTTGGCCCGGAAGCGGTGGGCGTCATCTGCCTGCTCGACCGTGCTCTCGCCTGGCGCAAATTCGAGCGCCACCGTATCGAAAACGGCAGGCACCATCTGGCAGGCCATCGTACGTTGCCAGATAAGGGTATAGAGTTTGAGCTGCTCTTCGTCGAGCTTGCCCTTCAGCGAGTCCGGCGTCCGCGCAGCCGAGGTCGGCCGAATGGCCTCGTGCGCCTCCTGGGCGTTCTTGGCCTTGGTCTTGAAAACGCGCACTTCGCCCGGAACGTTCTCCGCTCCGTAACGCTCCGCGATCACATCCCGGATCTCTGCCACGGCCACTTCGGCGAGGGTCACCGAATCGGTACGCATATAAGTAATGAGTCCGACGTTGCCCTCACCAGGCAGCTCGATACCTTCGTAGAGTCGCTGGGCAACCCGCATGGTCCACTGGGTGTTGAAGCCCAACTTGCGCGATGCTTCCTGCTGCAGCGTAGACGTAGTGAACGGCGCCGCGGGATTCCGGCGACGCTGCTTCTTGTCGACCCTGACGGTGGTCAGTTTGTCGCCGGCCGCCGCGAGAATCGTCTGCTCGACTTCCCTGGCGCTGTCTTCGTTGCCGAAGCTGAATTGCTCGACCTTTTCGCCCCTGTAGAGAACCAGGCGGGAAACAAAGGGCTGTTCGGCCTTGCTGACGTCGGCCTCGATCGACCAGTACTCGCGTGGCTTGAAGGCTTCGATTTCCAGTTCACGCTCGACGATCATGCGGAGCGCCGGGCTTTGCACGCGACCAGCAGACAGACCACGCTGAACCTTCTTCCAGAGCAGTGGCGACAGGTTGAAGCCGACCAGGTAATCCAGCGCTCGGCGCGCCTGCTGGGCGCTCACCAGTTCCGAGGAAATGTCGCGCGGGTGGTCGATCGCCTCGCGGATCGCGTCCCGTGTGATCTCGTGAAAGACGACCCGGCGTACGGGCTTGCCATTTAACGCCTTCTTCTCGCGCAGCAATTCCACGAGATGCCAGGATATGGCTTCACCCTCGCGATCCGGGTCAGTCGCCAGGTAGAGCGCATCCGCTTTCTTCAGGGCCTTGACGATCGAGTTAACGTGTTTTTCGTTACGCTCGATAATCTGGTACTTCATCGCGAAGCCGGCCTCAGGGTCGACGGCGCCTTCCTTGGGCACGAGGTCGCGGACATGGCCGTATGAGGCCATGACATCGAAGTCCTTGCCGAGATACTTGCTGATTGTTTTGGCCTTGGCAGGCGACTCGACGATGACGAGATTCTTTGACATTCCGTTAATTTGTCCAGGCGAATAAGCAAAACCGCGGGCAGTGCCGCGGTTGAATTACAGTGTTAGACCCGGTGTGTCAAGATTTGGCCCACCTGAGCGGTAAGCCCGGGGGTCCTAGTGCAGTGACGAAGGTCCCTCGTCGAATACCAGGTCTTCCATGCGAGCGTAAGCAAGTTCCTGGCCGGGTTGGCTGAACAAAACCATCAGGACTACCCACTTAATCTGCTCGACATCGATATCCGGTGTCTCCAGCGCCAGCAAGCGATCCACGAGGATTTCGCGCTGCGGCGGCGAGAGAATGCCGATCTGTTCGAGGTAGATGATAAAGCCCCTGCAGCCGACGTCCAGACGCTGGATTTCCTCGTCGCTGTAGATGCGCGTGCCGTGAGCCGTCTGCGGGTGATGATTGAAGCGCTCGTGGTTATCGGTCAGGCCATCCAGCCAGTCGAGAGCGCGCTCGATTTCCGAGTCGCCGAAGCCCGCGCGGGACAGTTCGGTCCTGAGTTCATTGTGGTCCGGTTCCGGCTCTTCCTCAGCGTCGATGTAGGTTTCGAACAGGTACATCAGCACGTCGAGTACGTTTTCTTTCATACCTGGAGCGTCCCCCTATCGCTGAATTCCAGTTATTTGAGCAGTCTTGAGTACCGGCCGCCGGGTTGTGACTCTATTAGTCCCTCAAGCTCCAGGATCAGAAGCATGGAGGAAACCTGGTCGATCGTCAATGCGGAACGCGTCGCGATCTCGTCCGCCGACAGGGGGTCAAAAGCAATAATCGACAGCAGTTTTGCATAATCACCATCGTGTTCCGGCGGCGCCTCGTTGGCGGGTGACACGTTGTCCGGTAACTCGAGCAAATGCCTGACGAGCGGTGCGAGTTCGCTCAGGATATCGTCGGCGCTTTCGACCAGTTTCGCACCCTGGCGAATGAGCTGGTGGCAGCCGCGTGCCATCGGGTTATGAATCGAGCCGGGAATCGCAAAGATCTCGCGGCCTTGCTCGCCGGCCAGGCGAGCACTGATCAGCGACCCGCTACGCTTCGCGGCCTCGACGACCAGCGTCCCCAGTGCAAGCCCGCTGATCAGGCGATTCCGCCGGGGAAAATTCTCACGCCTGGGCGGGTAGCCCGGCGGGAACTCGGTACAGACTGCGCCGTTAGCGACGATTTCCTTCGCGAGCGCCTCGTTCTGCGGCGGATAGATACGATCGATGCCATGACCGAGCACGGCGATGGTTTTGCCGCCGCCGTCCAGCGCGCCGCGATGTGCAGCGGTATCGATGCCGAGCGCAAGGCCGCTGACGATGCAAAACCCGGCCCGACCCAGGTGGCGGGCGAAAGCATAAGCGTTACGGCGTCCACCCTCGGTCGGGTTCCGGCTGCCGACGATGGCGATGGCCGGCAGATGCAGTGCCTCCACATCTCCGGCAACGTAAAGCTCGGTCGGCGGATCGGCGATACGCGCCAGCAGTTCGGGAAAGTCCTCGCTGCCGGGCGTGATGACCCGGTGATCGATGTCTTTTGTCCAGTCGCTGTCGGCCACCCACGATTTCCGGTAATTGCGCGCTGCGGTCAGAGCAAGGCTCTGTTACCCGGTGAGCCTATGTTAAACCTCCCGCGCTGCATACCGGGGTCGATATTTCTGCGCAAAACAAAAAAAGCCGGCTTCCAGGGAAGCCGGCTTTTCTGTCCGAGATTTGTCCGGATCAGATCGGGTTGCGGACCGCGTCGAGTACGTGGATATCGGCGGTCGCTTCCATCACCAGCGCATAGCCGATGCGGTCGTAAACCTTGAATACCATGACGGTGCCGGCTTCCTCGTCGGGCAACGTCACCATCTGGCCGCCTTTGCCCCCGAGGGCGCGTCCGGCGAAGCGGTCGACCACTTCTTCACCCGCCTGGAAGACGGTCAGCACGTCGCCCGGGGCCAACCCGTTGCGCGCGCCGCGATTCAGAACCACGACCTGGTAGGAACCGATCAGCGACACTCCGTCGACGACGGAGATAATTCGGCCGTCGACGTCGGAAGTCGGTGCTTTCGGGAAAAAGGTCAGCGGGATATCCACCGTTTCCGGAACCAGCCGGTCGCCGTTCAGGGCCTCGCGGTGGGTGTCCGTCAGTGAAACCGTGGCCGGGTCACCACCGCGGGAGAGCGCGCCCTCGCCGATGTAGATGCCCTGGTAGCCGATCACTTTGTTGTCGTCCGGGTCGCGGAGTTCATCACCGACGTGAACGACACTGTAGCGCGTCCCGGTGGGCGCCGGCGCACCGCCGCGAACATAGACGTCGTTGCCGGCCGACGCGATCAGGTGATCACCGCGGGTGGCGAGAATGTACGGCAGTTTCTCCGCCTGTCCCTTCTCGAGCACCATGCCTTTCGACAGGAACGATGAAATCTGGTCGTACGGGATGCTGGCAACCGATTCCGTCAGCGGCGTTATCCGCGCCTGTGGCGACAAGCGGTAAGCGGATCCGCGTACGGTGGTAATGCGCTGTTGGCCATCGATCGTAACCAGCGCCAGCACATCACCCGGATAAATAAGGTGCGGGTTTTCGACCTGCGGGTTGACGTACCAGACTTCAGGCCAGTACCAGGGGTCCCTCAGGAAGGTCGACGCGATATCCCAGAGGGTATCGCCCTTCTTGACGACGTATTCATTCGGAGCGCCCGCGGCCAGGGGCACCGACTCGCTGACCATTTGCATGACCGGTTCGTTCCGGACCGGCTGCGCGGCCGGCTGACTGCTGGCCATCGAGCTGCGGCTCGACGTCGTCGTGCTGCTGGCTACGGGTGCGGTGGCCGCATCGTCATCGCTGGATCCGAAAGGATTCATACTCTTGACAGTGCTGCATCCACCCATAGATAAGGACAGCGCGACTACGGTCAGGCTAAGACCGGATTTGAGGCTTAATGTGGCAGGAGACATGGTTGAGAGGCGCTCCATCATAGTGGTCCGTGACTGCCCTGGGGCAGGCGTTGGTATAATATGTCGTGTAGACGCCGACAGGGCTGCCAAACGCGTCACAATTCCGGCCCAAGAACGGGTCTGACGGCCCATATATCCCGAGGCATTTTCCGCTATCTTATTCAATAAAGTCAAAAATGTAGGTGCGATTTGTAGGTGTTCACACCAATTTTGACCCGAGCAATTATGGCAAAACTACGCATACTGGAATTCCCCGATCCGAGGCTTCGCACGAAGGCCAAACCGGTTAAAGCGGTCGACGACCAGCTCCGGCAGCTGATCGATGACATGTTCGAGACAATGTATGATGCGCCCGGCATCGGCCTTGCAGCGACCCAGGTGGACGTCCACCGGCGATTGCTCGTGGCCGACGTTTCAAGCGAAAAGACCGAGCCCTGGGTGCTGATCAACCCGGTCATCATCGAACAGGATGGCGTCGAAGTCACCGAGGAGGGCTGCCTGTCGGTCCCCGGCTATTACGAGGAGGTCGAGCGCGCCGAGCACATCAAGGTTCGCTATCTGGACCGCGACGGCAAGGAACAGGAAAGCGAGTTCGACGGCCTGCTGGCCGTCTGCGTTCAACACGAGATGGATCACCTGGAAGGCAAGCTGTTCGTTGACTACCTGTCCGAGGCCAAGCGTCAGCGAATCCGAAAGCGTCTGGAGAAGGAAAGGCGGCAGCGAGAGCCCGAACCCGCGATCCTCTAGCCAGTATATCTAGCAACTCGCCTTTTTGGTCAATCCCCATGAGCGCTGCAAGAATCGTCTTTGCCGGCACGCCGGACTTCGCGCTCGAATCGCTGCGGCGACTCGTCGAGTCCGGCAATACCCCGGTTGCGGTACTGACCCAGCCCGATCGACCGGCGGGTCGCGGCAAGCAGCTGACGGCCAGCCCGGTCAAGGAATATGCCCTTAGTCAGGACATCCCGGTGCTGCAGCCGGTTACTCTCAGAGACCCGGACGCCGTGGCCGAGATCGCCGCGCTCGACGCCAACCTGCTGATTGTCGCCGCCTACGGTCTGCTGCTCCCGCAAGCGGTCCTCGACCTGCCGCGCTCAGGTTGCCTGAATGTGCACGCATCGCTCCTGCCGCGCTGGCGAGGCGCCGCGCCGATTCAGCACGCAATCCTCGCCGGCGACGCGGAGACTGGCGTCTGCCTGATGCACATGGATGCGGGCCTGGACACGGGGCCTGTCTATGCGTTCGAGACGACCAGCATCGGCGACGAGGAGACCGCCGGCGAGTTGTACGATCGACTGGCGCGCCTCGGTGCTGACCTGCTGGTCGACAAGCTGGGTGCGATATTGCGGGGAGACCTCGAGGCAAGGCCGCAGGACGAGGCCGGGGCAAACTACGCCGGCAAGATCCATCGCCAGGACGCAGGGTTGGACTGGACACGGCCTGCCGCCGAGATCGCCCGCGCCGTTCGCGCGTACAACCCGGTGCCCGGCGCCTGGTTCGAGTTCGACGGCGAAAGCATCAAATGCTGGCACGCGCGGGCCCTGGAAGATGGCGAGAGACCGCCGGGGGTCGTGCTGGACGCTGGCAAGGACGGCGTCGACGTCGCCTGCGGCGAGGGTGTCCTGCGCCTCCTCGAGGTACAGCGACCCGGCCGGCGGCGCGTCACCGCGGCCGAGTTCGCAGCGCAGGCCAACCTGGTCGGCAAGCGGCTGGGCTGAGCGGGCGATCATGAGCGGCAGCAAGACAGGCGCCTGGCAGCGGGCTGAAGCGGCGCGAATCGTCGACTCGGTGGTTGCCGGCGGGCGTTCGCTCGATGTGGCGCTGGCGGCCGCGGAGGAGCGTATCAACCCGGACGACCGGCCCCTGGTGCGTATGCTGTGCTACGGCGCGTTGCGCAATCACTGGCGGCTCAAAAGCCAGCTGGGCGAGCTTCTCGACCGCTCGCTGAAAAAGAGCGATCGCGTTATCGAATCGCTGCTGCTGGTCGGGCTCTACCAGCTGACGGACACTCGCGTGCCCGATCACGCCGCGGTATCGATGACCGTCGAGGCAGCACGCCTGCTGCGCAAGCCGAAGTATGCCGGGCTGGTCAACGCGATCCTGCGGAATTTCGGCCGGCGTAATCTCGCCGGCGCCGAGCCACGCGACGACGAGTCCCGCTATAACCACCCGGGCTGGCTGATCGATGCCTTACGCCGCGACTGGCCGGAACACTGGAAATCCATCATCGAGGCGAATAACGACCGCGCCCCGATGTGGCTGCGAGTCTCGCCGGCCGCCGGCGATGCAGTGTCCTACCTCCGGGAGTCCGGTCTGGAGGGAAGCCCGCAGCCCGGCCTGCCGCAGGCCGTCAGGCTGGCGGCCCCCCGACCCGTCGATGATCTCCCTGGCTTCGCGGAGGGGCTGGTGTCGGTCCAGGATGCGGCGGCCCAGATCGCAGCGACCTGGCTGCTGGCAAGTGACGGCCAGCGCGTGCTCGATGCGTGCGCTGCGCCGGGTGGCAAGACCGGCCACCTGCTGGAATTGATCGGTCCCGGCGCCGATGTCACCGCCATAGACGCGGACGAATCCCGCCTCGAGGTGCTTACGGAAAACCTGGCCCGGCTCGGTCTCCATGCAACGGTAATAGCGGCCGATGCATCAAACCCGAAAGAGTGGTGGGACGGCAGGCCGTTCGACCGGATACTGCTCGATGCTCCCTGCTCCGCCACGGGCGTGATCCGGCGCCACCCGGACATCAAGCTCCTGCGGCGTGAAGGCGACATCGACGCCCTGGCGGCCCTGCAGCGCAAATTGCTGGCAGCCTTGTGGGAGACGCTAGCGCCGGGCGGCCGCCTGTTGTACGTCACCTGTTCGGTGCTCGCTGCGGAGAACGACGTCGTCGTAAATGAATTCCTTGCCTCGCAGGCGGACGCCCGTGAAGATCGCGTGTTGCATGATTACAACATCCGCGATCTAATGTACGAAAGGGCTTCCGGTTTCCAGGTTCTGCCCGGAACAGAAGGCATGGACGGCTTCTATTTTGCTTGCCTGGAAAAGGCGAAACCGGAATAACGAGCCGATAAATGAGAGGAACACCGACAACTTCGAAGAATGCGATCGTGCTGATGTTCGCCATCGGCATGTTGCTGCTGTCCGGGGTTCAGGCGCAGCAGTTGCCCGAGCGCCAGGGCTTCTTCGATATCCGTTCGGCCACGACGATGTTGCGCGACGGTGTGCACGAACTCGAGGCGCGCCTGCAACTCATCCTGAGCGACGAGGCACTGGAAGCACTGAACAGTGGCGTACCGCTGACGATCGAACTCGATTTCGAAGTGATCCGCGTGCGCGGACTGTGGCTGGACTCTCTCGACGCCGCGCTGACCTTTACCTACGAGCTCGAGTACCGCCCGCTGTCACAGCGTTACATCGTCCGCAACCTGAACAGCGGCGACCAGGATTCCTTCTCGACGCTCTACGCGGCGCTGAACAACCTCGGGCGCATACAGAAGCTGCCGGTCATCGACGACGCGGTTCTCGACGCTGGCAGCCGCTATCGACTGCGTCTGAAGGCACGGCTGAGTACACGCCAATACCCGGCGGCCTTGCGTTTATTGTTCTTCTGGCGCAGCCAGTGGCAACTGGGAAGCGAGTGGTACGAGTGGACACTCGAACGCTGAGAAGAACGGCTATCGCGATGGTCGGCGCACTCGGCGTCGGGCTCGCTATGCTTGCGCTCTTCCTGCTGAGTTGGACTCCTGGAAACATCCAGGACGCCGAGTCGTTGCACATCGTTATTCTCGTCATAAACGTCGCCGGGGCAGCCGTTCTTTTCTCTCTGACGCTCGGCAACCTGGTCAAGCTACTCCAGGATTATCGCAATCACGTTCCGGGCATCCGCCTGAAGGCACGGATCGTCGCCATGTTCGTCGGCCTCGCGGTTCTGCCGCTGCTGGTCGTTTTCTACTTCTCAATCCGTTTCATTAACGGCGGTATCGACGGCTGGTTCAGTATCGATATCGAGGAGGGCCTCAACGACGCGCTGGCGCTCAGCCAGGCGGCGTTGGGCATGCAGATGCGAGAGCACCTGGCGACGACGATCCAGATCAGCGACCGGCTGCAGGACGTCAGCGCCCGGCAGATCATCTTCGAGCTCAGCATGCTTCGGCGTGAAAGCGGCGCAAGCGAAATTTCCATCTACGGTCGCAACAGCCAGATCCTGGCGACCAGTTCGGATCAGGCCGCGGGCAGTTTGCCGGCGCCGTTGACTGACGAGGTCGTCCTGCAGATTCGCCAGAATCGGCCCTACGTGAGCCTCGAGCCGCTGGAGACCGGCGGCTACCGCATTCGCACCGCCGTGCCGTTCGGCAATTCGAGCCGCCGCGATCTGTCCGGCACGATACAAGCCCTGTTCCCGATCCCCGATCGGGTCGGGTCGATGGCCGACAACGTCGACTCTTCGTATAACGAATACAAGCGCGCGGCCTTCATCCGCGAGGACCTGAAACAGAATTTCTCGCTGACGCTGAGCGTCGTACTGATGCTCTCGTTGCTTGCGTC
>Ga0224502_10000327_pt1 | contig 15389 bp, 16 predicted proteins | sample SF_Oct11_sed_USG_5_FD_169104 | JGI IMG/M metagenome (GOLD analysis project Ga0224502, IMG submission 169104) | Sediment microbial communities from San Francisco Bay, California, United States - SF_Oct11_sed_USGS_13 | ecosystem: Environmental > Aquatic > Marine > Sediment | place: USA... | reverse complement strand
AGTCGGTGAGGAATCCGGCTCGCTCGACGAGATGTCCGCGAAGGTGGCGGACTTCTACGAGGAAGACGTCGACAACGCGGTCGACAACCTGTCGAGCCTGCTGGAACCGCTGATCATGGCGATCCTTGGCGTACTCGTCGGCGGCCTCGTCGTCGCCATGTACCTGCCGATCTTCAAGATGGGTTCGGTCATCTAGACACTGCTCGGCCGTTTGCAAAAAAACGGCGTTCGGAGGACACTCCGGACGCCGTTTTTGTTAGCGGCAGCCGTCTAATCAGCGGAGTCATTGCATGCTCGAAATACTCGCCGAGTCACCTGCAATCTTTATCGCCGTCGCGTTCGCTTTTGCACTCCTGATCGGTAGCTTCCTGAACGTCGTCATCTATCGACTGCCCATCATGATGGAACGCGAGTGGCGCACGCAGTGCGCCGAACTCGCGGATACCCCTGCGCCGGACATCCCCGAAGGCCGCTTCAATCTCGTGGTGCCGCGCTCGCGCTGTCCGTCCTGCGGCGCCCAGATCACGGCCTGGCAAAACGTCCCGGTACTCAGCTACCTGATGCTCGGCGGCCGCTGCGCGGCCTGCAAGGCAGCGATCTCGGCACGCTATCCGGCCGTCGAATTCGTGACCGCATTGCTCGTCGCTGCCGTGGCATGGCAATTCGGCGCAAGCTGGCAGGGCCTCATGGCGATCGTGCTGACCCTGGTTCTCGTGCCTATCACGATGATCGACTTCGACCGGTGCCTGATCCCGGATTCCATCGTCCTGCCGCTCATGTGGATCGGGCTCGGCATGAGCCTCTGGCATCCGCTGCCCGGCGCCGGCGTGCTGTTCATCGCGCCCGCGGACGCGATCATCGGCGCCATCGCGGGATACCTCAGCCTTTGGTCTTTCTACTGGCTGTTCAAGCTCGCCACCGGCAAGGAGGGCATGGGCTACGGTGACTTCAAGCTGCTCGCCGCGCTCGGCGCCTGGCTCGGCTACCAGTATCTGTTCACGATCATCATCATGTCCGCGGTGGTCGGCGCCACCCTCGGCATTATCCTGATCGTATTCCGCGGCCGGGACCACCAGGTGCCGATGCCGTTCGGCCCGTTCCTGGCAGGCGCGGGCTGGCTCACGATGCTCTGGGGCGACGCCATCAAGGGCTTTTTCAACCTGCCATTCTAGGTGAGCAATCGTCGCGACAATCCACTGCGGATAGGCCTGACGGGCGGTATCGCCAGTGGCAAATCCACCGTTGCCGGCATGTTCGCCGATCTCGGCGTGCCCGTGATCGACACGGACGTGATTGCCCGCGAAGTAGTCAGCCCCGGCCAGCCCGCTCTGGCAGAGATCCGCGAGGCATTCGGGGCCGGCGTGATCGCCGCCGACGGCACGCTCGACCGCGCAGCCATGCGCAGCATGGTATTCGGTGACGCCGGGGCGCGCCGCAAACTCGAGGCCATCCTGCACCCGAAAATCGGCAAGGCAACCCGGGCCCAGGCCGAAGCTGCCGGCGGCGCCTACCAGGTCATCGTCGTACCACTACTGGTCGAATCCTCGCTGCGGGGGTTTGTCGATCGCGTGCTCGTGGTGGATTGCGACGAGCGTACCCAGGTGGCGAGGCTGCTCGAGAGGGACGCGGAATCCGAGGAGCAGGCGCGGCGGATTCTCGCCGCCCAGTCGACCCGGGCCGAGCGGCTCGCGATCGCCGATGACGTTGTCTCGAACGACGGCAGCCTCGACGACACCGGCGAGCAGGTTCGCGCCTTGCATCGGACCTACCTCATCGAGGCCGCCGCGCGCGAAGACTGACGTTGTCGCCGATTGGCGTCATTTGCCAGCCAGCGGGGTGTCCTTCAGAATATGGCAATGGCGAAACCCGCGGGAAACGTTACTCCCCACACTGCGTCCGGGCAGGGCTTCTACGAGCTACCGCTCAGCGAACGCATGCGCACGTTCCTGCGCCTCGAATTCCTGTACCAGCAGATGCTGTACAACTCCGAGGCCGATTCGCGCTGGGCGACGCGCGCCACGATCAGCACGCTGCTGGAGATCCTCGCGATCCTGTTGCGCGGCGACGTCCGCGGCGAGGTCCACAAGGAGCTGGATCATCAAATCAACGCGCTACAGCGGTTTCAGAGCCAGCCGGGCGTCGACAGCAAGCGCCTCGACACCCTGATTCGAAATCTTGTCGACAGCCGTGGCGAGGTGTCGGCAATCGGCACGCAGTACTTGCAGCCACTCAAGGAAAGTGAGTTTCTTCGCGCCATCCAGCATCGCAACTCGATCCCCGGCGGCACCTGCGAATTCGACCTTCCGGAATACAACCACTGGTTGCGGCAATCCTACGCGCGGCGCGAGCAGGACCTGGAGCGCTGGATCGGCGCGATCCGGCCGCTGTGTGATGCCGTTGTCGAAGTGCTGTGGCTGATACGAGAGAGCGCCGAGCCACTGGACAAGACCGCGATCAACGGCATGTACCAACACAGCATGAGAAAAGATGCTCAATGCCGGCTGCTGCGCGTCATTCTCGGCAACAACAAAGACCTGTATCCCGAAATCAGCGGCAGCCAGCATCGCTTCACCGTGCGCTTTCTCGAATGGTCGACGATCGAGAGCCGGGCCGTACAGACCGGCCACGACGTCTCGTTTCAGCTCGCCATCTGCTGAAGCGCCTCGATTACGGGCACGTCCGCGGGCAGCAGGTTGTGCTCGGCGAGCAACTGCGTCTCCACCCACCTGAGCTGCTGACCTTCGACCCCCCTTGGCTCGTTGACCCACGAGAGAACCAGGAAGAAATCGATGGCAACCGATCGGTCCGCGTAGTCATGCTCGATGTGCATGAAGCGTTTGATCGCGCCAAGCTCGATACCGAGTTCCTCTGAGAGCTCTCGCTCGAGCGCCTGCTCGGGGCTCTCGCCGTCGCCGATCTTGCCCCCCGGGAATTCCCACATCCCCTGGAACGGGCCGCCACCGACACGCTCGGCGATCAGGACCCGACCATTGGAATCATGCAAGATGCCCGCTGCGACCCGGAAGCGTGGCATCAGAGATCAGCTGAGTTGCCCGTGGCAGCGCTTGAATTTCTTGCCGGAGCCGCAGGGGCAAGGCTCGTTCCGGCCCACTTTGCGGCCGTCCCTGACGAACGTCTCGACCGCGGCGGGACTCTCGCCGCCCTGCGGGGGCATGCCCGGACGCGCAGCCTGTCCTTGCTGCGCTGCCGCCTGCCCGGGTGGCGCCGGCGCCTGCGCGCCGAGCGCCGAGGCCTGCGCGTGCTGAAATTTCAGTTTCTGCTGCTCCTCGCGCTGGCGCTGCATTTCGGCCAGGTCGTCCTCGCCCTGGATGCGGATGCGGGTCAGGATGCTGATCGTGTCGTGCTTGACCTGGTCCAGCATCACACCGAACATCTCGAACGCTTCGCGCTTGTATTCCTGCTTCGGGTTCTTCTGCGCATAGGAACGCAGGCCGATGCCCTGGCGCAGATGATCCATTGCCGCGAGGTGCTCTTTCCAGTGATAGTCGAGCTGCCGCAGCATCACCTGCTTCTCGACGTTGCGCATGAGTTCGCTGCCGATCGTCTGCTCTCGCTCCGCATAGGCCTTAGCGGCCTGATCGATGCAGTACTCTTGTATGCCGTCGTCGTTGATCGATTTGTCTTCGGCGACCAGCTTCGCAATATCGAGTTGCAGGCCGAAGTCGGCCTCGAGCGCCTTCGATAGTCCTTCAGTGTCCCACTGCTCCTCGAGGCTGCCCGCCGGAATGTGCACCGCGACGGCGTCGGCAATGACTTCCTCGCGGATAGCAGCGACCGAGTCCTCGATTTCGTCGGCAGCCATGAGTTCCGAGCGCTGGTGGTACACCACCTTGCGCTGGTCGTTCGCAACATCGTCGTACTCGAGCAGATTCTTGCGGATGTCGAAGTTGTGGGCTTCCACTTTGCGCTGCGCGCGCTCGATCTGGCGCGACAGAAGCTTGCTCTCGATCGCCTCTCCCTCGCGCATGCCGGCGCGTGCCAGCAGGCCCTTGGTGCGCTCCGGGTCGCCGAAGATGCGCATCAGCGTGTCTTCCATCGACAGGTAAAAGCGACTGGAACCCGGGTCACCCTGGCGCCCGGAACGGCCGCGAAGCTGGTTGTCGATGCGGCGTGACTCATGGCGTTCCGTGCCGACGATATGCAGACCGCCAGCATCCAGGACCGCATTGTGTCGCTTCTGCCAGTCGGCGCGCACGGCCTCGGTATCGGCACCCTCGTCCAGGGCCGCAATCTCCGCGTCGAGGTTGCCGCCCAGCACGATGTCGGTGCCTCGACCAGCCATGTTGGTGGCGATCGTGATCATGCCCGGGCGCCCGGCGTGCTGCACGATGTGTGCCTCGCGCTCGTGCTGTTTCGCGTTCAGAACCTCGTGCTTGATCTTGCGCGTCTTGAGGATCGACGACAGGTGTTCGGATGTCTCGATCGACGTCGTGCCGACGAGCACCGGCTGGCCGCGTTCCCGGCAGTCGGTGATGTCTTCGATGATCGCCTCGAACTTGTCGCTCTCCGTGAGATATACGAGGTCGGGTGCATCGTCTCGGATCATTGCCTGGTGCGTCGGGATGACCACGACCTCGAGCCCGTAGATCTGCTGGAACTCGAAAGCCTCTGTGTCCGCCGTACCCGTCATGCCCGACAGGTTGTTGTACAGGCGGAAATAGTTCTGGAACGTGATCGATGCAATCGTCTGGTTCTCATGCTTGATCGCGACCCCTTCCTTGGCCTCGATCGCCTGGTGCAGGCCGTCGGACCAGCGCCGTCCTGCCATCGTGCGGCCGGTGAACTCGTCCACGATCACGATCTCGCCGTCCTTGAGGATGTACTCGACGTCGCGCTGGTAGATCACATGCGCCCTCAGGGCCGCGTTCAGGTGGTGGAGCAGGCGAATGTTCCCCGCGTCGTACAGGCTTTCGCCTTCCTTGAGCAGCCCGGCCTGCGCCATGAGGCCTTCGACTTTGTCCTGGCCGTCTTCGGTCATGTGGGCCTGCTTCGCCTTGAGGTCGGTGGTGTAATCGCCTCGCGGTGCGAGCCTGCACCTCGCTACCTTGTCGTCATCGTTGACGAGCACGACGTCGGACTTGCGCGAATTGCCGATGCCGATCGCTTCCTCGATCGTCATGACCTCGCCCTCATCCGACTTGACCGGCTTGCCTTTCTCGTCGACGAGCATGACCTTGCGCGCGACGATGTCGTAATTGGTGTCCTCTTCGGGCTCGATGTGCTCCTTCAGTTTCGGGATGAGCTTGTTGATCTCGCCATAGAGATCCGTGCTCGCCTCCGCCGGCCCCGAGATGATGAGCGGCGTGCGGGCTTCGTCGATCAGGATCGAATCGACTTCGTCGACGATCGCGAAATTAAGGTCCCGTTGCACCTTGTCCGTCAGCGAAAACGCCAGGTTATCGCGGAGGTAGTCGAAGCCCAGTTCGTTGTTGGTCGCGTAGGTAACGTCGCAGGCGTAGGCCGCCTGCTTTTCCTCGTGCGTCTGTCCGGACTTGGCAACGCCCACGGTCAGGCCGACGAATTCGTAAGCGGGCCGCATCCAGTCGGCGTCGCGCTGCGCGAGATACTCGTTGACCGTTACGACATGCACGCCCTTGTCGCTCAGCGCGTTGAGGTAGACGGGCAGCGTTGCCACCAGTGTCTTGCCTTCACCGGTTCGCATTTCCGCGATATTGCCGTCATGCAAGACCATGCCGCCGATCAGCTGTACGTCGAAGGGCCGCATGCCGAGCGTACGCTTCGCTGCCTCACGCATCACCGCGAATGCCTCGGGCAACAATTGCTCCAGCGTTTCGCCGTCCGCCACCCGGCGCTTGAACTCCCCGGTCCTGGCGCGGAGGCCCGCATCGTCGAGCGCCTGGACGCTCTCTTCCAATGCGTTGATCTTTTTGACGGTCTTGCCGTACTGCCGCAACAGCCGCTGATTACGGCTGCCGAAGACACGGGTCAAAATATTGGCCAATTGGTACTCCTGCAGGAACTTCGTATGACGGGCTCATGTGCCCGGGTTTCCGGGCCGGCGCTGGGGAAGGCCGGTATTCTAAGCGCTTGGGACGCTATTTAGAACGGCAATCTGAGGATTAATTCCCCAATTACAAGGTGATGCGAAGTGAAAGGCGGCGCGAGACCGCGCTTAGTTGGAAGCGGTACGGATGAAATTGACCGGATTTACGCGGCGGCCGTCACGCAATACCTCGAAATGCAGGTTGGGGCCCGTGGCGCGGCCCGTATCGCCCATCAACGCCACGACCTGGCCTTTCTTGACTTCCTCGCCGATGGCAACGAGATTCTCGGAATTGTGCGCGTAACGCGTCGAGTAGCCATTGCCGTGATTGATCTCGACCATGAGCCCGTAGCCGTAGCGCTTCGAGGACCAGGTGACCACGCCGTCCGCGACGGCAACCACGTTAGCGCCCGACTTGCCGGCGAAATCGATACCGGTGTGATTTGCGGGTTTGCCCGTGAATGGGTCCGTGCGCTTGCCGAAGTAGGATGATATCCATCCCGAACTGACCGGCCGGCCCTGCGGGTAGACCCGTTGTTTGAGATTCTGATTGGCGATGACGCTTTCGAGGACACCGAGCTGGGCTTCGCGATCGTCCAGCTGCAGATCCAGGTTCTGCATGGCCTCAACCACTTCGGGAACGGCGATATTGGAGCCCGTTGCCACCGGCTCCTCCGGTCCGCCAAGCGCCGGCGGCGCCTCGAAATCGAATTCACCGTCTTCGAGGTTCGCCATGTCCGTCAGCCGACGTCCCAGCGCGTCCAGACGGATCATGCGCGCATTCATCTGTGCGATGCGGATTGCCATCGCGTCGAGAGTATCTTCGTTTTCCTGGCGAATCGTGTCGATGTGTTCGCGCGCCTGTTGCAACTCTGCGGTCAGGCCGACGAGCTCCGTGGAACTGACGCCCGATCCAGTCTGCGCCGCGTACCAGTGACCGCCGGCAAACCCGATCGCACTGACGAAACCCGCAGTCAACAGAACGGCTGCCGCCGCCCGCGGACCGGACAGGCTCAATTGTCGGGGCTTGCCCAGCCCCTTGCCGAAAATCACAACATTCATCGAGTACGCCTCGGATGCGCTCGGAACAACTTATTTTTGTTATTGCCGCAAGCCGCGTCGATACTGGCTTCTGGCCACTCAAGTTGCCCGCCATTTTGTTTTGACTTGCAGTCAATCATCGCTTCGGTAGCCCCGCTGTCCTAGGATCGAATCCCGTAGACCGGTGGTTTTGCGCCCCCGCTTTTCAACGGGTTTGCCGTTATCGTCGTGAAACTATGCATAATGTCTGTTTTTATTACAAGAATCAGGGCTTATAAGGGTGATTCCGGTCACTCGCACCGCCCGGAAAATGAGACCTGGATCACACTTATATGGCGGCCAAGAGCCTCGAAAATCTGTTAAATCCGAGTAAAGACGGGGATTTGGCAAACATCGTCCGGCGCGCGCGGGACATGGGAGAACTCGCCTCCGCACTGGTCCAGGCGCTGCCTCCTGAGGAGGGCGCATCCATCCTCGCCGCCAACGTGCGGGACGACGGCGAACTCGTCATCCTGTGCCGCTCGTCGGCCTGGGCTTCGCGACTGCGCTTCGCCGCGGATGCGCTGCTGGCGGCCGCACGGGCGCATGGTGCCGAAGCCTCTAGCTGCAGCGTTCGCGTGGCGCACCCGGACTGACGACAAATCTAACGGCAGTAATATTTGATCACCGTCGAACTCGGCTCGGCCACGACGTAGGCGTCGATGCAATGGCCGGGCGATTTGTCAGCGCCGGAATAGACGTACATGTATACCGGGATTCCTGCTTCCCAGTAGTCTACGGTCTTGGGCCTCGCCTCGTAGATGGCGTCGGGAGGACCGAGGGCACCCAGCAGTTGTTCACGGGTCCTGCCGACCCACGGATTATCGGAAGACCACGGATTATCGGAAGATCTGAGGTTTACCGAATAGTTGTACGTGGAGTAACGCGCTGCGGCCGGGACGGCGTCGATATCACCGAATATCAATGTCTCGAGGGCACAACCGTGAAACGGCAGAAGCAGCGACATACACAGTAATGCCATACCTCGCATTTTCGACCTGCTCAAGGTGGCTCCACCAAGAACAAGATCCGTTTCACTGGCCACCTTCAGCGACAACGACCGGATAGCTTGTATATGGGGGCTCGCAGGCCGCTAGCAAATGCGGACAATCCGCAAGCCACTCAGGCGCAGGATGGTGTGGTGCAGGAGACCGGGGCCGAAGCCTATAGCTGCAGCGTTCGCGTGGCGCATCCGGACTGACGATGATTCTAGCGGCAGTAGTACTTGATCACCGTCGAGGTCCACTCGTCGATCACATAAGCATCGACGCAGTGCCCGGACGACGCAAAACTGTCGGTGTATATGTAGGTGGAAGCCGGTATCCCGGCGTCGTAATCCGCGAATTGGTGCCTTGCTTCGTAGATGCCGTCCGGGGGGCCAAGGGTATCCAGCAGCTCGTCGCGGGTCCTGCCCACCCAGGGGTTATCGAATGCCTTGAAGTATGCCGAGTAGTCGAATGCCGTCGGCTGCCGCAGGTCCTGCGGAACGTCCCCGCTTTCACCGACAACCCACTCCCCCACGGTGCAACTGCAGAGCAAGAAGAGTAGCGCACTGCAGAGGTATACGATCTTGCGCATGTGCTTCACAGCCCCTGGCCCGATCCCTGTTGTCAGGCACTCGTTGACCGCCGATGCTGGCGGCATTGCTCAGCAGACAACGTAGGGCAACAGGTGCCACGTGCAAATAAGGGTTTTCCCCGGGGTCGGTCAGGCGTAGGACGGCGTCGCGTAGGAAATCGGCGCCTTGCGGCCGTTCTCGAAGGTGACTTCTTCCCAGGTCCTCTCCTGTTCCAGCAGCGCCCGCAGAAGCTTGTTGTTCAGGTCGTGGCCCGACTTGTAAGCACGGAATTCGCCGATCAGGCTGCGGTTCAGCAGGTAAAGGTCGCCGATCGCATCGAGGACCTTGTGAATGACGAACTCGTTCGAATACCGCAATCCATCCTCATTGAGGATGCGGTAGTCGTCCAGAACGATCGCGTTATCCATGCTGCCGCCGAGTGTCAGGTTGCGCTCGCGCAGGGCTTCGACATCGCGAAGGAAGCAGAACGTCCTTGCCCGGCTTACTTCCTTGAGAAACGACGTGGACGAAAAATCGATCGTAGCGTGCTGGCTGATCTTGTTGAAAACCGGGTGATTGAAGTACACCTCGAAGTTCACCTTGAAGCCGTTGAACGGCACGAGTTCAGCCCACTTGTCGCCGTCTTCGACACGTACCTTCTTCTTGATTCGGATGAATTTTTTGGGCGCGTTCTGTTCTTCGATGCCCGCGGACTGCAGCAGGAACACGAACGGCCCGGCGCTGCCGTCCATGATCGGGACTTCCGGGGCCGACAGATCCACATTCAGGTTGTCGATGCCGAGGCCGGCCAATGCCGACATCAGGTGCTCGACAGTCGCGACCTTGACGCCATCCTTGATCAGCGTAGTGCCCAGCATGGTTTCGCCGACCAGGCGGGGATCTGCCGGGATGTCCACCGGGTGCTCCAGGTCAACGCGTCGAAACGTGATACCGGAGTTCTCCGCCGCAGGCCGCAGCGTCATGTAGACCTTCTCGCCATTGTGCAATCCGACACCGGTCGCACGGATGGTGGTCTTGAGGGTGCGTTGTCGCAACATGGGCACGTTTTGAATTCGCTCTGATTTTGTCCGGTTTGTTGCGAGCCAACCACACACGGGAAGCAAATGTGACAGCTATATGGCAACGCGAAGTGCGCAAAAGCGTACCACCGGCCTCGAATCTCTTCAAGATTTTCAAGCCCTTATGGATACGCGGTGAGGCTGCTCAGGAACTGCGGCCGTCGGCGGGAGAGAAAGGGGCCGGCCCGGTCTTGCCGGGCCGGCGAAGCGGAGGTGAGGAACTTCCTGGTTGCCTCAGCGCCAGTGAGTAACGCTTGAGGCGCCCTCTCCGTCGTCAGTCAGCCTGTCGACGCAGGAATGCCGGAATGTCCAGCAACTCTTCCTGCAGTCCTGCGCCCCCGAGGCCGTCTCCAACCGCACGCTTTCGTTGTACCGTCGGCTTGTCGAAACCATGGTAGTTCGGTTCGCTCGCCTTCTCGGCAGGACGACGCACGATGCGCATGGGCGACTCGGCGTTCGTTGCCGCCTGGCCGAGCCCGGTCGCGACAACGGTCACGCGAATCCGGTCGGTCATGTCGGGATCTATAACCGTGCCGACGACAACCGTCGCATCGTCTGAAGCGAACTCCTTCACTGTCGCACCAACCTCCTGGAACTCGCCGATCGACATATCCATGCCGGCGGTGACGTTCACCAGGATGCCGTTGGCGCCGGCCAGGTTGATATCCTCCAGCAGCGGGCTCGATACGGCAGCCTCTGCCGCCTCGCGTGCGCGGTCTTCACCCGATGATTCACCGGATCCCATCATCGCCATACCCATCTCGGCCATGACTGTCCTGACGTCCGCGAAATCGACGTTGATCAGACCCGGCCGCGTGATCAGCTCCGCGATGCCCTGCACCGCACCCTGAAGAACCTGGTTCGCCGCGCGGAACGCGTCGAGCAGCGTAGTCTCGCCACCGAGAACGGTGAGCAGCTTTTCGTTGGGGATCGTGATCAGCGAATCCACGTACTTGCCGAGTTCGGCGATGCCCTGGTCGGCGATCTGCATGCGCTTGTTGCCTTCCATGCTGAAAGGCCGCGTTACGACCGCGACCGTCAGGATTCCCAGTTCCTTTGCCACCTGCGCGACAACAGGAGTCGCGCCGGTCCCGGTGCCACCGCCCATGCCGGCCGTGATGAACAGCATGTCGGCACCCTCTATCACCTCGTAGATGCGATCCCGGTCTTCCATCGCCGCCTGGCGGCCGACGTCGGGATTAGCCCCGGCACCGAGCCCCTTGGTGATATTGCAACCGATTTGCAGCGACGTTCTGACGCGTGACCCCTTCAGGGCCTGCGCGTCGGTGTTCGTGCAAATAAAATCGACACCTTCGATGCCGGCGTCAACCATGTGCGAGACGGCATTGCCGCCGCCCCCCCCGACACCGATCACCTTGATGATGGCGCTCTGGCTGTGTGCATCCATTAATTCAAACATTCAAGCTTCCTCCGCTTATCGTCCTTAAGGGGCACTCACTGAACCCCACAAAACAGTCCGTCTGCTGACCGGACTTCCCATTCATCAAAACTGCTTGCCGAACCACGCTTTCATGCGCTCCCACACGTCGCCGAGGCTGCTGTTGATCGGCGTGCTGCGCCGGCCCCGTCTCGACAGGTTTTCGTATCCATAGAGCAGAAGGCCGACACCGGTCGCATGAATCGGGTTTCTCACTACGTCCATCAGGCCGTCGACGTACTGCGGCGAACCGAGTCTCACCGGCATGTGAAATACCTCTTCCGCGAGCTCGACGGCGCCTTCCATCTTTGCGCTACCGCCGGTAATCACGATGCCGGCGGCGATCAGTTCCTCGAAGCCGCTGCGGCGCAATTCGTCCCGAATCAGGCCGAAGAGCTCCTCGTAGCGCGGCTCCACGATTTCCGCGAGCGTCTGTCGCGCCAGCCTGCGCGGCGGACGCTCGCCGACGCTCGGCACCTCGATCGTCTCGTCCGGGTTCGCGAGCTGCGACAGGGCGCACGCATACTTGATCTTGATTTCCTCTGCATACTGCGTCGGCGTACGCATCGATACCGCGATATCGTTGGTCACCTGGTCGCCGGCGATCGGGATTACCGCCGTGTGCTGGATCGCCCCTCCGAGGAAGACAGCGAGATCCGTCGTGCCGCCACCGATATCGACGATGCACGAACCGAGTTCCTTTTCATCGTCGGTGAGTACCGAGTAGCTCGAAGCCAGCTGTTCGAGCACGATGTCGTCCACTTCCAGGCCGCAGCGCTGCACGCACTTGACGATGTTCTGTGCCGCGCTTTCTGCGCCGGTCACCATGTGAACCTTCGCCTCGAGCCGGACGCCCGACATGCCGACAGGCTCGCGGATGCCCTCCTGGCTGTCGATGAGAAATTCCTGCGGCAGGATATGCAGTATTTTCTGGTCTGCGGGAATGGCGACGGCCTGCGCCGCGTCGATGACGCGATCCACGTCCCCGGGCGACACCTCCTTGTCCCGGATCGCCACGATGCCGTGCGAATTGAGGCTGCGCACATGGCTGCCGGCGATCCCGGTGTACACGGAGTGAATATCGCAGCCAGCCATTAATTCGGCTTCCTCGACGGCGCGCTGGATCGAATGCACCGTCGACTCGATATTCACGACGACGCCCTTTTTCAATCCGCGAGACGGATGTGAGCCAATGCCGACGACCTCGATGTCGCCGTCGTCATTCAGCTCGCCGACGATCGCAACGACCTTCGATGTGCCGATGTCGAGACCGACGATCAGGTTCTTGTCACCACGCTTTTGCATGTCTACGGGGCACCTCGCGATGCCACCATGGCCGGGTCGTCGTCCTGCGGATCGGTTGCCGGCGTCGTGGCGCCGTCGTTCCAGCCGATAGTGAATCCGTTGCTGTAACGCATGTCGACGAAACCGATGTCCGCGGCTCTGCCGGTAATGATGTTGGCGACCACGTCGAGGAACAGGCCGGTGCGTTCGTCGACGTCGCGACGACCAAGACGAATCTCCACGCCGTTGGTCAACGTCATGTCCCAGGCGCCGCGAGCGTCGAGGTGAACCCGCCGGACATCGAGACCCAGCGGTATCAGCTGCTCCCGGACCGCGAGGTAGCGGCGAGCGACGTCGTCCGAGCGATCGTCCGGGCCGCTGAGACGCGGCAGTTCCGCCGGGATGTGGCGGGCTTGCGTCACGAACAATTCACCGCGTACGTTGAGCAAGCCGCTCTCTCCCCAGATGGCGGCCGGCACCTGCTCGGTGACGCCGATGGCGATGCGGTCCGGCCAGCGGCGGGCGACGGTCGCGCCATCGATCCACGCGCGAGCCTGAATTTTCTCCTGCATGCGGCCGACGTCCGCGCCAAAAAAGCCCGCCTCGAGTTCGTCGCTGATGGCCTCCTCGATCTGCAGCGCGGTTACCCGCTGAAACGGGCCGCTGACCGAGATCGAATCGATAGGCCGGTCAAGCAGCTTGCCGCTGATGTGATAGGTCGCGACTACGATCAGTATCGCCACCGCCGGCGTCACGATGCGTGCGATCGGAATCGACGGCAGCCTGAAGTCCCCGGCTTTCTTTTGCTTGCGGCGACGTGCCTGCTTACGCGCCATGAGCCACTCCTTTGACGTGATCGTGAGCTTCGTTGACTGCGAAGCTGGTTTCGAGAATTCGCCAGCACAGTTCCTCGAAATCGATGCCGGACGTCTTCGCCGCCATCGGCACGAGACTGTGGCTGGTCATGCCGGGCACCGTATTGACCTCGAGGACCAGTGGCTTGCCGTCGCTGCCGCTCATGAAGTCGACGCGGCCCCAACCCGAACAGCCCAGTTCGGCGAACGCCGCCAGGGCCAGGGTTGCGTATTGCTGCTCGAGATCCTCGAGCTCGGTGCCGGGGCAGTGATAGCACGTGCGATCCGACTCGTACTTCGCCCGGTAGTCGTAGAAGACCCGTGGCGTCTCGATTCGAATCGAGGGCAGTGCCTCCCCCTGCAGTACGGCGACGGTGTACTCGTCGCCGACGATGCAGCGCTCGACGATCGCCACGTCGTCGAAACTGAGGGCGAGATCCACCGCAGCGTTCAGGTCCTCGGGATCGAAAACCTTGGTCATGCCGACACTCGACCCCTGGCATGCCGGTTTCAGGATCAGCGGAAAACCGAAGTCTTCCGCGGCAAGCACTGCATGAGAACGATTACGAACGATCGCGTAGTCGGGCGTCGGTATCCCTGCTGCGTCAAACACGCGCTTTGAACGAACCTTGTCCATCGCGAGCGCAGATGCCATCACGCCGCTGCCCGTGTAAGGCAGTCCCAGCCATTGCAACGCGCCCTGGATGGCGCCGTCCTCGCCGCCGGGACCGTGCAGCGCTATCCAGACCCGGTCGAAGTCGGCGGCCGCGAGATCGCTCAGCGCGTGTTCCGCCGGGTCCCAGCCCACGGCGTCGACGCCGCGCGTCAGTAGCGCAGCCAGGACGGCCTTGCCGGTATCCAGGGATACTTCGCGTTCAGCAGATCTGCCGCCATACAACACGGCGACCCGGCCGAAGTCGTCAGCGTGACTGACCATCTGCCGTTGCTCTGTGATGCGAAGCACCTGGCTCATTGCGTCACCTCACCGACGATGCGCACTTCGTGCTGCAGTTCTACGCCATGCTGCTCGATGACCGTTTGCCGGACATGCTCGATGAGTTCTTCGATGTCGGTAGCGGTCGCATCGGCCGTATTGATGATGAAGTTGGCGTGTTTCGGCGAAACCTCTGCGCCGCCGATGCGGTAGCCCTTGAGCCCGGCCGCCTCGATGAGACGTGCGGCATGATCGCCGGGCGGGTTGCGGAACACGGAACCACAACTCGGCAGACCCAGTGGCTGCGTCGCCTTGCGGCGCTCGAGCATTTCCTTCATCGCGTCCATGCTCGCCGTAACGCCGGGCTCGAAACGGAACGTGGCTCCCAGGAACCATTCGTTGGGCGGCCCCGTGACGCTGCGGTAGCCGACCGAATATTCCGCCGGCGAACGCAGGTGTATTTCGCCCGCGCGATCGATGGTGCGCACTGACTCCACGCGTTCCCAGGTCTCACCACCGTGGGCACCGGCATTCATCGTCAGCGCTCCGCCGACCGTGCCTGGAATGCCCGCGAAGAACTCCGACGGACCGAGACCCCAGCGAATGCATTGACGTGCGAGCTGCGTGCAGGGAACCCCGCTGCCGGCACGCACGAGGTAGGACTCGACGCGCTCCAGGTCCTTCAGTATGGCGGTCGCCGATATGACCACGCCGCGCAGGCCGCCGTCCCGTACGAGCAGGTTGCTGCCAACGCCCAGCCAGAATATCGGTGTCTCCGCGTCCAGCTCACGCAGGAAGGCCTGCAGGTCCTCAATGCTGGACGGAATGAAAAACAGGTCGGCCTTTCCGCCTGCACGCCACGAGGTGTGGCGGCTCATCGGCTCGTCGTGCCGCAATTCACCCCGGGCCTGCATTCTGTCCGGCGCCGCCATCATGAGTGCACCTTGAGGTTCGGCTTCGTGCCGAGCAGCTGCGGCAGTTTCGCCGCATGGGCGCCGATATCGCCGGCACCCATCGTCAGCACGAGGTCACCATCTTCGAGGATGTCCGCGAGTACCGGCTGCAGGTCGTCGAGCGACTCGACGAACACCGGCTCGACGGCGCCGCGGGAGCGAACCGCGCGGGCAATGGCACGGC
>Ga0224502_10000321_pt1 | contig 15469 bp, 9 predicted proteins | sample SF_Oct11_sed_USG_5_FD_169104 | JGI IMG/M metagenome (GOLD analysis project Ga0224502, IMG submission 169104) | Sediment microbial communities from San Francisco Bay, California, United States - SF_Oct11_sed_USGS_13 | ecosystem: Environmental > Aquatic > Marine > Sediment | place: USA: California... | reverse complement strand
AAAGCAGTACGGGCATCACTGACTGAATCCACCACTAATGCCTGCAGTCGGCCACCGAGAACTGCCTCAACCGCCTGGCGATGGCTGACATCTACTTCCAACATTTCTGCCACTGCGCCCCTGATGCTACAGTGAAGTTCTTTCTCATCCCTGGCGTTCATTAGCTCCCTGACCGCATCGTTAAACCAGGCGTAGGAGTCCTCCATCTCCAGGAGTATCTTCAATTGGGACTGTTGCTGGTGGTAGGTGCTTTCCAGGGCGGTAATTGTCTCAGTGTACCCTTCACGATCCTGTTCAAGCTTGTGTTGCTGCTGCTTGAGAGAATTAACTTCGGCAGAAAGTTTCTTGAGTTCTCCCTCACTGGCACTTTTTTTCTTTTCCAGACTCTCAATTTGGGGCTGCAAGTGATCGTGTTTTTCCTTGAGTTCCCGGTATTCGGATTCTTGGCGACTTTGGCGGCGGCCAAAATCTTCCAGTCTTTTGCGCATTGACAGTTGATCATTGCGCGCCCGCGCTAGTTCCCCCAACAGGTCAACCAGATCACCTTTTCCCTCATCCAGCTGATCAGTTAACTGAATCAGACGTGCCTTTTCTCGGTCCAACTCACCGTTCAGTTGGCCGACCAGGGCTTCAGCCTCGGAGCATTCCGCTGATAATTCTCGTTGTTTTTCAGCCAACCGGTCTTTTTCCTGAGCAAGTTGCGCCTGCCGTTCCTCTTGCTCCAGGATCTCCTTTGCCAACCGTTGCTGTCTTTGCTCTAATTCTTTGATTTGCCGTTGCAGGTGGAGGAGGCTATTCTCGTCGCTGGTGATTGAGTTCTTGACCTGAAACAGTGCCTCTCTGCGTTGTCGGAGACTCTCCTCTATTTCGTGCATCTGACTGCCACGCTCTGTTAGTTCAGCGTCCAGTCTGCCCAATTGCGCCCCCCGCTCAGATTGGGAATCTTTTAGAGAGCGGAGGTCTTTGTCCAGCACTTCCATTTCTTTGCGCCACTGGCCATAATGATGCAGTGCGCGGTTGATTTCAATCTGCTTAATTTCCTTTTTTAGGGACCGATAACGATTTGCCCGCTGAGCCTGACGTTTGAGGCTCGAAAGCTGACGCGAAACTTCGGCGATGATGTCACCAAGGCGGAGAAGGTTCTGTTTTGTAAGTTCGATCTTGCGGAGGGCAGCCTTCTTTTTGACCTTAAACTTGGTGATCCCTGCAGCTTCCTCGATGAGGGCGCGGATGTCTTCTGGTTTGGACTCCACAACGTGGCTGATCTTGCCTTGCTCGATAATGGCATAGTGGCGATGCCCGACTCCGACATCCATGAAAAGCTTACCTATGTCCATCCTACGGCAAGGGATTTTGTTGATGAGATATTCACTCTCTCCGGAACGAAAAAGGCGGCGGGTGACCATGATTTCACTGAGGTCGTGGTAGGGCGGAGGCGCTTTGCCATCCTCGTTGGAGAGAACGAGTGAGACCTCGGTAAAATTCAAAGATGGACGTCCATTAGCGCCGCCGAATATGACCTCCTCCATGAATTTACCCCGGAGTTGTTTGGCGCTCTGTTCGCCCAGCACCCAGCGAATGGCGTCGACAATATTGCTCTTGCCACAGCCATTGGGTCCCACAACCGCACAGATCCCGGTGGAAAAGGTGATGGTGGCTTTGTCGACAAACGACTTGAATCCGAAGAGTTCTAGCTGTTTAACGTGCATGGGGCTTAGGGGAAGAGGACAATTCCTCTGGTTTAAGGATTGTCCGGAGTGAAAGTATGTCCAGGGGCATGTTTTCAGGTTTCATCTTGGTTTGGACCACCTCTCCAAAAAATCACCGCATGCTAACAAAAAGGTAGAACCTTGTAAAGCGATTCTTCTTGTATTTGCTTGGTTCAAGTTGGAGAGGCGGGGGGGGGCGGCGGAGATCAAAGGACAGAAGGCAGCGGGCAGAGGAAAGATTGCGGATTGCGGATTTAACAAAAAAGCAGTCAGCAGGCAGGATACAACAAGAAGAAAGAAGACAGAGGGCACATGGTAGATTGCAGATTCTAGATTTGAGATCTCACATCCCACATCTGCCATTCCCCAATCCGGCATTCCTTTAGGGGCAGTTTAAACCACGTTCTCTGGACCCTTCTTCTTTACTTGAATGATCTATCCGCAGTTCACAAAACCAAGCGCGAAAAATCTGCCAGTTGCTGGAAAAGGTTGGCGATTCGGGTCAGTAGGGCCAACCGGTTCTGTCTCAGAGACAAGTCCTTGTCTAGAACCATTACATCGTCGAAAAAGTGATCAATGGGACCTTTGAGCTCACTCAAGCGCTCCAGAACGTCGCCGTAGTCCCGCTTAGCCAGAACCTTTTCCAGTTCTTGCTCACAGGTTACCACTTCCTGATACAAATCCTTTTCTGCTTGATTAACGAACAGCTCAGGATCCACATCACCATCCACCGGTTCTTTCAGAATATTGACCACCCGCTTCACTGTCCCCACTAAGGGTTCAAAAGTCTCACTTTCTTTGAAGGCTTTGAGGGTGGAAATTTTCGCCACGGTTTCCACCAGCGGATCCAGGTGGTAGGCCAGAACTGCGTCAACCACGTCTTGCGGCTGATCTTGTCCTATAAGGAAATGCTGCAATCTCACCTTGAAGAAATCGAGGACGGCTTGATACGTCTGCTCCTTGGGTTCAGTGAGCTTTCCATCTAACCCATCCAGGGCTTGCTTGATAAGGTCAGAGAGGGAAAGGGAGAGATCCTTTGCCAATATGATACGGATTATCCCGAGGGCCTGGCGGCGCAGTGCGAAGGGATCAGCAGTTCCGGTCGGGATTTGACCAACCCCGAAACATCCTACCACTGTGTCCAGTTTGTCGCCCATGCTGACCAGGGCGCCAGCCGTACCAGATGGCAATGCTCCCCCAGCGTGGGTGGGCAGGTAGTGTTCATAAATTGCTTCAGCCACAGCTGCATCTTCATTGGCAAGGCGAGCATAGGCCCGGCCCATGACACCCTGCAGTGAAGGGAACTCGCTCACGGTACCAGTCACCAGATCAGCCTTGCACAAGAATGCAGCCCTACTGACGGTCGGTTTTTGCTCCGGTGCTACCTGGTCGGCCATATGTTCAGCCAGGGCCTTGAAACGTTCCAGCTTTTCGTAAGAGGTCCCGAGCTTGGAGTGGAAGACCACCTCTTTTAGTTCCTCGACCCTGTCTTCAAGGGAGACCTTCTGATCCGCCACATAGTAGAAACGGGCATCCTCAAGACGAGCCCGGATTACCCGCTCGTTACCGTGGGCGACCACTTGAGGGTCCCGGGTCAGGGTATTGTTAACCGTGACAAAGTAAGGCATCAATTTGCCGGCATCGTCCACTACGGCGAAGTAACGCTGATGAGAGCGCATGGCCGTAATCAGAACTTCCTGCGGCAACTCCAGGTAGTGCTTGTCGAAACTGCCACAGACAGCCGTGGGGTACTCCGCCAGCTGAACGACTTCATCCAGAAGCCCTTCATCCTCACGGATAGTACCGTTTTTCTCTTTGGCACATGCAGCAACAAGCTGGCGGATTCGTTCAGTCCTCTCCTCAATGTCAACGATTACAAACCGTTCACGCAGGGCCTCCACATAGCCGTCAATCTCAGTGACCTCAAACGGCCCAGGGCTCATGAAACGATGCCCGTAGGAAGTGTTGCCACTCGTGACATTGCCGTAAGTGCACGGGACTACTTCTTGGCCCAACAAGGCAACGATCCAATGTATTGGTCGGGCAAAAGTAACTTTCAAACTGCCCCAGCGCATGGACTTGGGAAAGGGAATATCTTGGATTAGATCTGCAAGCACTCCACTCAAAATATCAACAGTAGAGATGCCAGCCTGGTGACGGCTAACCACCACATACTCACCTTTGCCGGTTTGTTTCACCTGGAGTTCATCCGGGCTCACCCCCTGGGCCCGGGCAAAACCGAGGGCTGCCTGAGTGGGATTCCCCGACTCGTCAAAAGCGGCTGCCTTAGGAGGGCCGGTGATCTCGATGGTCTGGGCTTCCTGCTTTTCGGCCACATCCTTAATCAGCCAGACCAGCCGTCTCGGTGTGGCCATGGTTTGGATGGATCCGTGGGCCGCCCGCTGCTCCGACAGGGTTTTACTGAGCATGGCCGCCATTGCCTCCAGGGCTGGCTTGATGTAACTGGCTGGAATCTCCTCAGTACCTATTTCTAATAAAAAGTCTTTTGCCATAAGGTCTCCCCCAAATCCATATCGTAATCGCTGTTTACCAAAACCACAATCATCGCCCTTGTAAGTTCTTCCATCTGTTGAGCAAGGGATAGCCCATCTCTTCACGCTGCTCCAGGTAGCTTTGGGCCGCAAGTCGAGCCAGGTTCCGTACCCGACCGATGTAGTTGGTGCGCTCAGCTACACTGATGGCTCCTCTGGCATCCAGCAGATTAAAGGTGTGCGAACACTTCAAGCAGTAGTCATAAGTGGGCAGCACCAATTTGCGCTCATTCATACTGATGGCTTCAGCTTCGTACATATTGAAGAGTTTGAAGAGCATGTCCACATCAGCTTCTTCAAAGTTGTAATAAGAAAATTCCACCTCCCATTTGTGATGGACGTCCCCGTAGGTCATCTGGTCCGTCCAGGCCAGGTCAAAGATGTTGTCTATCCCCTGGAGGTACATGGCAATCCGTTCGAGGCCATAGGTGAGTTCACCAGAGATAGGATCCAGAGGCATGCCGCCAGCATTCTGAAAATAGGTAAACTGGGTAATTTCCATGCCGTCCAGCCAGACCTCCCAACCAAGCCCAGAAGCTCCCAGAGTGGGCGACTCCCAGTCATCCTCCACAAAACGAATATCGTGGTCCAGCGGATCTATGCCGAAGCTCTTGAGGCTATCCAAGTACAGCTCCTGTAGATCCATGGGAGATGGTTTGAGGATTACCTGATATTGGTAGTAGTGCTGAAGACGATTAGGGTTTTCCCCGTAGCGTCCATCGGTTGGCCGACGTGATGGTTCCACGTAAGCGACATTGTATGGCTCGGGACCAAGAGAACGAAGCAGGGTTGCCGGGTTGAAAGTTCCGGCGCCTACTTCGATATCGTATGGTTGTTGAATTATACACCCATAGTCGTGCCAATATTGCTCAATTGCTAGGATCAATTCCTGAAATGTCATGGGAGACTCCTTGCGTTGGATAAGAAAGGGTGTGGGTATGGATTAACGGAGTAAGTTACCTTGCGGCTGGTTCTCTGTCAAGCCTATTATCCAGAGGATCTGCAGCTCCAGTTCGGCATAGGGCATAGAGCATAGAGCATGGGGAGATAATTTCGAATTTCGAATATCGAATTGCGAATTTCGAATTTGAAAAAGCATAGGGCGGGAGAAAAACGACGCGGGGAAGCGGCAGTTGATGAAAATTACAAATCACAAAACCCAAATAACAAACAAATTCCAATGACCGAAATTCAAAATTCCAAACGTCCACACCATCTTAGCAAAAGAGAATTCCAAATATGTTTGGGTCATTGAATATTGGAATTTGAGATTTATTTGTAATTTGGTGCTTGGGATTTGTGGTTTCGGAATGCGGATTGAGAAACCGGGGCCCCGACCCTAAGGTTGGGGACTGAGCGGAGCACAGCGAGCGCGAAGAAATGCGAAGCTACGATTGAGTTCCCATCAACTCCTGGCTCCTAGATTCTGTCATTTGTGGATTTCAGGGCGCCTATCTGATAAAGGAGCTTGAGAGATTTCAAATCCTTCTCTAGATAATGCCTGACAAGATCAATAAGAAGGAAGCGACACTCCTGGCGGGATTGGCGTTGGAATCTGAGACGCCAGAGTTTGGCAAGGGGAAGTTGCTGCGCTTGGCGAAGAAGCATCACAGTACCCAAAGAAACCGGATAGGGTTGCTGACCATGTTTATGGTCGTTGCATACGAGACCACCCTGGAGGATGGAGAAAAACCAATTTCCACCAGCACGGAGTTTCTGGCCGCACAGAATACAGCCTTGCAGGTTTGGACCATATCCACTCAAATGCAACATCCGTGTCTGGAACAGCAAGGAAGTGTTTTCAGGCTCCACCCCTAGCTCCAGTTGTTCAAGGTATTGGTAGAGCAGGGCGAAGAGGGTGGCGTTGGCCTGTCTTTCCGGCGACATTTCCAATACTATCTCGCAGCTGAGGCTGGCATATCCCAAACGGGCGATGTCGCTTCGGAGGGCGATGAAGGCGTTCTTGAGCTCGCTGGCATCTAGCCTTACCAGTCCAGAGGTTGGCCGGTCCACATAGGTAACAGCGACGTGGGAACAAGGTTCCAAGGTGTGAACAAATCTTTTCTTACTGCGCCGGGCCCCTTTGGCGATACCGGTGAGTTGCCCTTGGTTTCTGCTGAAAAAAGTGATCAAGCGATCTGATTCGCTGTAGTCCCTGGTGCGGAGAATGATCGCCTCGTCTCGGCGAATTGCCATGGTGCTCTACCTTATCGCAGAGCGCATTTGCCAGCAGGCAGCAAGCAAAAGAGCCGCTCCAGCGAGCGGTGCAAGCGAGATGACTTATACATTCGCTTAGTCTAGTGAGTCTTTAAACCTTTCTCGCTCGTCTCGCCCGCCCTCACGTCTCGCTGCAAATGCGCTTTGCGCTATGCGATATTTTCATCGGACGATGTATTTCAGAAAGGCAGTGGAGGTGGAGAGGTAGATGAGGATGCCCGTGATGTCATTGGCTGTGGTAACGAAGGGCCCGGAAGCCACCGCCGGATCGATACCTAGTTGTTTGAAACCGATCGGCACCAGTGTGCCCATAAGCGAGGCTACTACAATGGCACCAGCCATGGCGCAGCCCACGGTGAACCCCAGGGCGGGGTTGTGGTGCCAGAGTTCGGCAGCAATGCCAATGGTAAGTCCGCAGGCAAGGGCCATGAGCAGTCCCACCCTGACTTCCTTGAATATGGTGCGGCCCAACCTGTGCAGATCAATATCGCCTGTAGCTAGGCCTCTCACCGTGATTGTGGAAGATTGGATGCCTACGTTGCCCCCCATGGCGGTGATCACCGGTACAAAGGTGATGAGGACGATGGCATCGGCCAGGGTCACCTTGAAAAGCCAGAGGAGGTAGCCGGTCAGCAAGCCGCCAAAGAGGTTGGTGATCAGCCAGGGGAGGCGATATCGAGATATCTTCCAGATCTGGTCGCCGTAATTAAGTTCATCTTCGTGGGTTCCGGCCATGCGCAAGACATCCTCGGAGATCTCCTCCTCCACAATGTCCAAAATGTCGTCAATGGTGATTCGCCCCACCAGGTTGTCATCGGAATCTACCACCGCTGCCGAAATGATGTCATACTTCTGAAATATCCTGGCAACATCTTCCTGGTCCATATCAACCGGTATGGGGCGAACACTGGTGTCCATGACCTCTGCAACAATGTCGCCCGGGTCTGAGAGGATCAGCCGGCGCAAACTCAGCTGTCCCACCACCTGCTTGCGAGAGTTAATCACGAAGATATTTGCCAACCCTTCCAAGTCCTTGCCATACTCGCGAACATGCTTGATGGTATCAGCAATGGTTGCCTCCTGGGGCACTGCCAGCAACTCAGCTTGCATGATGCCGCCAGCGGTTTCCTCGTCATAGGCCAGGAGCCGACGAACCTCTCTGGAATCCTCGACGTCAATGGAGGCCAAAACCTCCTCAACCACCTCTTTCGGGACGCTGGCAAGAAGATCTGCGGCATCGTCAGAGTCCAATTCGTCAACGATTTCACCCAGACGTTGGTGAGGTAAATCGGCCAGGATCTGATCTTGAGAAAACTCCGAGAGTTCAGCGATTACCTCTGAAGCGGTGTCAATATCCAGCTCGCGGAATAGCTTTTTCTTCTCATGCTCGTCCAGAGCCTCGAACAAATCTGCAATGTCGGCAGGGTGAAGGTCCGCCAGCAATTGAACCGCCTCAGCCAGCCGATTCTTGTTCAAATCAGCCTTCAACAATGAGAGAGTGTCGCTGCGTTCCTTGGTCATGGTCTGTTCACCGGCTCTCGCTGTTCAATATCTGGTGTGAGGAGCAAGGATGGATCAGGCAGTTTCAGGTAAACTACCTGACCTGTTTCACCCAACCGTTTGAGGGGTTCACCATTCAGATAGAGTTGGATACCACCGGCGTTGCCAATGAGGAGTTTGTAACTTGATGACGCCCGCCATGTTAGCTGTTCACCCGGCTGAAGCAGGTATTCATGCTCCCCAGTCTCATCGGTGCTAATACGGACCCAGGTGGTTTCAGCTGCCTCGGCCTTCAGCAGGTATGGGGATTGGGCAGGAGAAAATATTCCCTCTTCCTGCGGAGATTCACCTGAGGGATAACCACTGCCTTCACCAATCTTGGACACTTCTGCACCAGTGGAAGCAGCGGGGGCAGCCTGACCACCTAATTTAGAGCTGTCAGGTTCTGATCCAGTCATCAACTCTCCCTGAGTCCGCCTGGAACTCTGAGCGGACTTTGCCTGGTTGATTCCAGAGTCAGGATTACTCTTGACCGCTCTCTGGTCCACGGCAGTTGGAGAGATGAACTCTCCACGTGAGGACGACGTGGACTGCTTTCTCACAGAGCTGGGGCGGTACCAAAAGAAGATCAAGCCTGTTAGCAGGGTAAGGGCAATGACAAGAACAAGCAGCTTTTTATTGGAGGATTGGGGCTGTAGTCGTTGATGGAATTTCTCTATCCCTTCCTGATGGTCTCCCGCCTCCTCAAGTAGATTCTGGTATTCAACAATTACCTCTTCCGGATTCAGGCTAATCTTCTCTGCATAAGCTTTCAGAAATCCCTTAATGAGGACCGGGGCGGGAAGTTGTTCAACATTCCCATGCTCAATGGCGCGCAGCATGTCCATACTGATTCTGGTATCGGCCGAGATCTGCTCCAAACTTATTCCTCGTGCTTGTCGTTCTGCTCGCAGAAATTCACCGAGGCTTTTCATGAGATCGCTTCCAGTTGAAATTCAGCCCCAAATTGCTCTTGGGGCTAGGGGTAGATGCGCTGTAACATTCTCGGAAACGGAATAGCTTCGCGTAGATGTTGGATGCCGCAAATCCAGGCTACAGTGCGCTCAATTCCAAGACCGAAGCCTGAATGGGGCACCGAGCCATAGCGTCGTAGATCAAGATACCACTCGAAAGGCTCCCGGGGTAGATCGTGCTGCGCCAGTCTCTCCAAAAGCTTGTTATAGTCGTCTTCTCTCTGAGAGCCGCCAATAATTTCTCCATAACCCTCAGGCGCCAGCACATCAACACAGAGGGCTAGGTCAGGCTTATCTGGATCACTTTTCATATAAAAAGCTTTGGTTTGCAATGGGTAGTGGGTGATCATTACGGGTCGATCAAACTGTTCTGAAATGAGAGTGTCCTCGATGGTACCAAAATCTTCACCCCACTCGTGGTCAATGGAGTTTTGTCGCAAGAGATCCAGGGCTTCATCGTACGTTATTCGCGGAAAGGGAGGTAGCACCGACTCGAGTTTACTTCGCTCACGCCCCAAAACCTTGAGTTCCTCGCTTTTATGGGTGAGGACCGAATGGACCAAGTGGCTGACCAGTTGTTCTGCCAGAGAGAGAATATCCTCCAACTCAGCGAAGGCCGCCTCTGGTTCTAGCATCCAGAACTCGGTAAGGTGCCTGCGGGTTTTAGACTTTTCCGCCCTAAAAGTGGGGCCAAGAGTGTAGACTTTGCCAAAAGCCATGGCACCAGCCTCGGCATACAGTTGGCCGCTTTGGGATAGGTAGGCTTTTTCATCGTAAAAATAATCGGTTTCAAAAAGGGTGGTGGTGCCTTCACAGGCAGCGGGAGTGAGGATGGGAGCATCGAAAAGGATGAATCCCTCTCGGTTCAGATACTCCCGAGCCGCTTCAATAACCTGGCTGCGGATTCGCAGAATTGCGTGTTGCTTGGCAGAACGAAGCCAGAGATGGCGATGGTCCAACAAAAATGCCGGTCCGTGTTCCTTGGGGGTGATGGGATAATCTTCAGCTATCTGGACAACGGTAATATCGCTCACTTGCAGCTCGTGACCACCTGGAGATCTGGCGTCCACGTGGACTGTTCCAGTGACCACCAAAGAGGACTCTTGCGTCAGGGTATCGGTGAGGGCAAAGGTAGCAGGGCTCACCTCGTTCTTCACCACCACAGCCTGGATGGTACCAGTTCCATCTCTGATGAGGAGAAAGCGGACCTTGCCGCTTGATCGTTTGCTGTAAAGCCAACCACGGATCGTCACCGTCTGATCAACAAACTGGCCAATAGTATCAACGGTGGTAGTTTGGACCATGGAAGCTCTCCGATAAAGACAGAAGCATCCCCAGAGGTTGACGATCACTGTTTCTGGAGCTGTGGGCTGGTCTCATCGACAATCTTCACATACGAGCGTTCCCGTAAACTGCTCAACCATTCCCTATATCTGAATTCAACTTCTCTTTTGTAGAGTGAATTCCGAATGCTTTCCCGAACTTCATCCAATGCCTTGGGGGGTGCTTTGTCCACCTCGGTGACTTTAATAATGTGTATACCTCTGGTGGTCTCTATGTCCGGGCTGACTTCGCCAGCCTTCAAATTCTCGACTGCGGCCTCGAGAACGGGCTCGAGTTCGCCTCGGGCGAAGTAACCCATGTCTCCTCCCGCCTCCGCTCCGGGACCTTGACTATAGTTCTTAGCCAGCGAGCCAAAATCGACTCCAGCTCGCACACGTTCTAGGATCTGTTGGGCCAGGTCACGTAAGCGAGCTCGCTCCTCCGGAGTGTCGTCGGGATAGTAGGGCAGGTAAATGTCCTGGATACGCCACCGTTCATGTTTCTCGAATTCATGGAGATGGTCCTGATAGTAAGCCTCCACCATCTCGTCGGTGATTACGGTTTTATTTTGAACCTCGCGGCTGACAAGCTTTCTTTGTTCCAGGCCCTCCTTAATTTGCTGGCGAAGGTCTGTTATCGTTTGCTCTTGCGTGCGAAGTTCGGCTTCCAGGGTTTCCTGGGTAAGATTGTTTTCTTTCATGATTCTGGCAACCGTCTCATCTACTTCCTCTTCACGCACGGAAATTTTTAGTCGAGAGATCTCTTGGGAGGCCAAACGCTCGTCAATAAGGCGATTCAGCATACTGTGTCGCATCTCTTCCAGGGACAGCTCTTGCTCACGAAGGAAAGGATTTTGCTGCCGGGCAGCTACCAGTGCGTTTGTCCTTTCATTGAGCTCACTCAGGGTAATAATGTCGTCATTCACGTAAGCAATGATGCGGTCTACGAGCTCCGCAGCTGTGCCAAAAGAGGGCAAAATACCTCCCAGCAGTAAAAACAGCGACAAATTAAGAATCCAACTTCTCCAGCGCACGTCTCTTCCCAGATAACACTGGCCAAGTTGATCTAACTACCCGACCTTAAAACAAAAAGCTAATAAAATTAAATTGATAACATGTTACTTTAAGTTGTGCAAGAGCTTTTTCAGCTCGGTGATTGACTCTACCACGTCGTAGGTGGGGCTGCTGAAATAGAGACGGTGTTCTGGGGTAAGACGCAAGTGCTCTGGCTCGGCTGCAACCAAGCCAGTTAGTTTGTCCAAGTCTATTTCTGGATTTTCAGAAAAGGTAAGGACATACTCGCCATTCACCGCATCCAACCGTTTCACCCACAACCGACGCAAGAGCAGTTTCAGATCTAGCAGTACGAGTAGATGGGAAGTCTCTTCAGGCAGAGGACCAAATCGATCCCGCAGTTCTTCTTCCATATCTGCGAGAGAGCTTTCATCGCTGGCACTGGCGAGGCGCTTATATGTGTTCAATCGCTGGCTGCTGTTGGTGATATATGTTTCAGGTAGATGGGCGGCCAGGTTGAGGTGAATCTCCGGTTCTGCCGGCTCCCTGGCAGTTTCTCCTTTGAGTTGGGTAATGGCTTTTTCCATGAGGTGTACGTACATCTCATAACCCACTGCAGCAATGTGGCCAGATTGGGCGGCCCCAAGAATATTACCTCCACCTCTGATCTGCAAGTCGTTGAGAGCTATCTTGAAACCGGAGCCAAGTTCGGTGAAATCCATAAGGGCCAGTAACCTCCTCTGGGCCTGCCGGGTGACCAGGTGTTCACCCGGAATGAGCAGGTAAGCATAGGCCTGTTCTGAAGATCTACCCACCCGACCACGGAGCTGATAGATCTGGGCCAAGCCGAATTTGTCGGCCCGGTTAATGAAAATTGTGTTTGCGGCAGGGATGTCTAGACCTGACTCGATAATTGTAGTGCAGACGAGCACATCAATTCGGTGATGGATGAAGTCTAGCATGACCTGCTCTAGTTCGCGCTCTCGGAGCTGACCATGCGCTACCGCCACTGTTATTTCAGGCAATAGTTCCTGAAGGTAATTAGCCATCCGATAGATAGTTTTGACGTTGTTATGGACAAAAAATACCTGTCCCCTTCGTGCCTTCTCTTTGCGGACGGCTTCCTTAATGATGAGGTCGTCGAAAGAGCATATTCTGGTCTCGATGGCTCTACGGTCCTCAGGCGGGGTGTCAATGACGCTTAGATCTCGAATTCCTATGAGTGACATGTGCAAGGTGCGGGGAATGGGAGTGGCAGTCAAGGTCAGGACATCGACCTCAGCCCGAAGCTGTTTGATCCGTTCTTTGTGTCGGACGCCAAAACGATGCTCTTCGTCGATAATAAGCAATCCCAGATCTTTGAAGACCACATCTCGTTGGAGCAATCTGTGGGTACCGATAACAATATCAACGAGGCTGTTTTGGAGGTCCGCAAGAATCTTTTTTTGTTCCGCTCTTCCTTTAAAACGGCTCAGCACCTCCAAGAAGGCGGGGTAACCATCCAGCCGTTGCTTGAAAGTGAGGTAGTGTTGCTCTGCAAGAACCGTGGTGGGTACAAGTATCGCCACCTGCTTGCCGTCCATTACTGCCTTAAAAGCAGCGCGTAGGGCTACTTCGGTCTTACCGAAGCCGACATCACCACAAATGAGCCGGTCCATGCACCTATGTCGCTGCATATCAGCAAGGACGTCTTCTATTGCTGCCTGCTGATCCGGAGTTTCTTCGTAAGGAAAGGTGGCCTCGAATTCACGAAAAGAACTGTCCGGTGGAGAGAAAGTCATTGCTTGCTTAATGTGACGCAGGGCATAGATGTGCAGGAGTTCCTGTGCTACTTTCTGGATGGAGTCTTGAACCCGTTTTCGAGTGGAGGCCCAGCGCTGTCCCCCCAGTTTGTCCACTCGAGGCTGATAGCCCTCGACGCCGATATATTTCTGCACCCTATCCAACCGGTCAACGGGAAGATAAAGGAGGTCTCCGTCCTGGTATTCTAATAAGAGGAAATCATTTGAGTGCTCGTTGATTTTCAGGTGGACCAGCCCTTTATAAATACCAATTCCGTGGTCCAGATGAACAACAAAGTCATCAGTCTGAAGATCAGCAAATGTAGCCAGTAATGAACCTATTTCAGGAGGGTGGACCCGGTGCCGACGGGGCTTCTCACCATACAGCTCTGTTTCGGTGACAACGGCCAAACCCTCATCCGGCCACAGAAACCCCATGGGGAGGCGACCCACCACAATCTTGGTAACCGGAGCTCGAAAAGAAAGCTGCCCAAAAGGTTCCGAACTGAATTGGGCGTCCACTCCATAATCAGTAAGCAGGTCTTCCACCCGGCGACCCTGTTCCGCAGTACGACAAACCAGGAATGGGCTCATCCCAGACTGTTGCCACTGTTGGAGCCTTTGAGCCAGGGGTTCTAGCAACCGCTGGCGCTGCTGATGATCTTGAATTTTCTGCTGCAGCCCCCTGTGATCCCCTAGACGGAAGTGGAGAACTTCCGAACTTTCCCCATCAGAAGCATGCTCCACTGGAAGACTGGACTGTAGGATTTGAGGGTAGGATTCAAGCGATGTATCTATTTCCGCCTCATTGAGCAAGTAAGTTTCCGGGGAAAGAGTCCAGCGGGAGTTCTGACGAGCAACATCCCGGTCTCGGTCAGCTTGTTCTAAAAGCCCGACTACCGTCTTTTTGATACTACCTGAGTTGCTCTGCACCACCAGGGTTGATATTGGCAGGTAATGGAAGAGAGTCTCGAGTCTGTCATAATAGAGCGGCAGTAACTGCTCAATGCCGGGGAAGTGGCCCAAGCCCTTCACACGTTCCTGCCAGAGCTCCAGGTCGCCGCGCAAGGTGCCTTCCTCCTTTAGAGCTTCTTTTAACGAAGAAGCAGCCCGTTGCTGCCTAGAGGTAGTGAGCAGTACTTCGTGAGCTGGCACTATGATCACATCATCCAGATGTTCACTGGATCGCTGGCTGGCTGGACTGAAGAACCGAATTGACTCTAAAACCTCATCAAAAAACTCCAAGCGCAGGGGTTGGGGGTAAAGCGGAGTATAAAGGTCAATAATGTCGCCACGGACGCTGAGATCACCCACTTCCTCCACCAAATCGGTCCGGTAATAGCCGATGGAAACCAAGTGGGATATTAGCTCTTCCCGCTGTATCTCTTCTCTTGCAACCAGATATCTGCTGGCGTCCATGCATTGTTGACGAGGCAAAACCTTTTCCATTACTGCTTGGGCCGGGGCCACAATGATTTTTGCTTGGCTGCTCGCTGCAGATGCGTAGAGAACGGAAAGTCGCTGAGCTTGCACATCAGGAGCGACAAAGGGTTCCGCTGGCATGCGGCGATTGGCTGTGGGAAAAAGCCAGAGGGGACATTCCAGGGGGTCCCCCCGCCAATGTTCAGCAAGGCCGAGAAAGAATGAGAGGCTCTGGTGGGCTTCCCAGGCTTGTTTCGGCGAGGCAGTAATCAACAGCACCGTCCGTTTCAGGCCTGGAAGCATACGTGCTAGCCCATAATAGAGCCCCCATTGGCTCAGGCCCTGGGCAAAAATCTTCCGGCTGCCGCTGGCAATTGCAGCGGCCAGGTCTTCAAGACGGGCACCACCAACCAGGTGTTGCCAGTCGTCAGCCAACGGTACTTCGGTGGGGGTATCGCTCTGTAACATAAACGGCAGTACTCCACGGACTGGAAACGATATAGTCGTCAACCATTTCTTGACCGACTATAATCCAAATGTGAGAAAGGCAGAGAAAGTGACAATATAATGAGCTGCACCTAACCGCCGACCAGTGGCGATTAAAGCATAAATGGGGCAAGCAGCACAAAGAAAAATATGCGGGCTAGGCAATAATTGAGTTGCCGGCTAGATCGCCAAATAGCCGCTTCATCTCAGCCTGGAACAGGCAGAGAAACTAACGCATTTACCGGACAAAGGCAAGAGAGCAGGTACAAGAAACAGGAGTTTCCCCAAAAATGTTATGAGCGACACAGGCCAAAGGGGAAGGCTCTTCCACAACGAGCAATTGAACCCCGCTAAAGCGGGATTCGAAATGTAAGGAAGATATCTGGTCTTATTGTAGTTCGCTCGCAGTCCCCCAGTCCCGCATGGCGGGACTGGGGTTGGTGCTCGCTGAAG
>Ga0224502_10000320_pt1 | contig 15480 bp, 11 predicted proteins | sample SF_Oct11_sed_USG_5_FD_169104 | JGI IMG/M metagenome (GOLD analysis project Ga0224502, IMG submission 169104) | Sediment microbial communities from San Francisco Bay, California, United States - SF_Oct11_sed_USGS_13 | ecosystem: Environmental > Aquatic > Marine > Sediment | place: USA... | reverse complement strand
GCCTTCGGCGTCTGTCGGCTCACTACGCTCGCCTCGGATCGAACCGTACTCACAGTGCGCCTTGGTAATCAATTGGCACGCCGCATCTATCGGAACGACCCCTGCCTTCGGAGTACGCTATTTCGATAGTAAGCTACTGAAATTATTAATACTAACTGGCGGTACGTCCATTGCAATTGCAGTACTCTGCACAACCGTGCAGCACTCAGTCACACAAATCTCACACCGTCGAACGGCTCAACCTACGGGTGGCGTCGGCCAATTCTTTTATAGAATTCCATGACCTCTTTGTCGCGGCTAATTCCCTCACGAATAACCCATTCGTCGAGTAGGGACCAATCGATTTTTCCGGCCTGTGAGTCGGCGACGAGCAACGCTTGCTCAAGCGACTGGGGCTCGTGCCACGCAGCGGCAGCGATGAGCCGATCCATTATCGAATGCGTCGGCGCAATAATTCGGAGGCTACCCAGCCCCGTGTCGATCAGTTTGCAGTCCGATGGATCTATGTATGTGCCACCAAAGCTAAGAGGTGCCGGCGGAAATTCCAGATACCAGGCAGAATGAGGATGCTCGAATACCGAGAGTCTCGGCCGCCCTGAGTGCTGAAAACCAAGCGGCTCCAGAACGATCTTCAGATCTTTAACCAACGCTGTCGTGACGAAGTCCAGATCCACAGATTGATATCGATTGTCGGTGTAAATCGACACGGCAGCCCCACCCGACAAGGTCGCGATTATCCCGGCATTCTCGAGCGCATCGGAGACGATCGCTGCCAATTCGATGAGCGTTGTTTTCTTGCTGATCGATGGCATTGCCTAGCGCTTCCCGTGACGCCGCGGACGCCGCCGATCACGGTAGTATTTTTGAACGGTATCGTTCGGCAGATGCTCAAGCATTGAGCGAAGGAATACTCTTAATGCATCGGTTACCGGACTTTGCTTGAAATAGAATACCCGCGCTGTTCCTTCTTTGCGGCTGACTAATAGACCCAGTTCTTCAAATTTATACAGTTGATTCTGGATCTGGTTTAGTGACGTTCCGTAAGTCTTCGCGATTTGGGACGCGTAACCGTTTTCGTAGTTCTCGAGGTACATCAGAACCTGGTAGGCCGATTCACTGCCAAATAGCCCAGCGAGGGGGCGTTCAGAGATTTCGATCATTACCATCTGCCCGTTTAGTCCATAGATACATTGGGCGATTATACCTATTTATTAGGTTATAACACCTAATATTTAGGTCGACTTTTGTCGATATCACCGGCATGAGGTGTGAACCATGTGATCGGAATCACCTGTAACCCATCTGCCCGGAACGGACCCAGGGAAAAATGGCGCGCCCGACAGGGTTGATTCCTCGCTACGCTCGTCACCCCTTCGGGGCGCACGTCGGCCGACTGCGTCGGCCTCGGATCGAACCGTACTCACAGTGCGCCTTGGTAATCAATTGGCACGCCGCATCTATCGGAACGACCCCTGCCTTCGGAGTACGCTATTTCGCTTGTAACTAATTGATATTATTGATGCTAACTGGCGGTACGTCCATTGCAATTGCAGTACTCTGCACAACCGTGCAGCACTCAGTCACACAAATCTCACACAGTTCTTTCGCCTGGGATTGTTCGTTCCGCGCCAATCCGTTATTCTATATTCTGGAATCTCGAATATAGAACGGAACCATGAGCCTTAAGTCGCAGGATGTCCTCGTCCTACTGAAACTCGTCGCTCTCAGTGATGAGCCCTGGACCTATAACTCGCTGGCGGTTGATCTGGATCTGAGTCCTTCGCAGGTACACGCTGCCGTCCAAAGAGCTATCAAGTCAGATCTGGCTTACGAAGCCGGGGACCGAGTACGCGTACACATCCGAAACCTCGAGGAGTTTCTGGTTCACGGTATGCGCTACTTCTTTGTGCCTGAACGAGGTGCGAAAAGCAGAGGGATGGCTACGTTGACAAGCGCGCCGCCATTCGCGGCGTCGTTCCTCGACAGCGATGAGCCGATAGTGTGGCCGGACCCATCCGGTGATATGCGGGGTGAGTCGCTTGCACCTATATACAAATCGGCGCCCGAGGCGGCCCGGCGCGATTCAGAACTCTACGAACTTCTGGTCATTGCGGATGGGCTGCGAGCTGGCCGCGCAAGAGAACGGCAAGCGGCGGTGAAGGAACTCAAAAAGAAGCTCGGCAAGTATGTTTAGGGCACAGAATCCAAACCTCGAAATCATCGAGATCGCCGCACAGGCACTCGGGCCGATGTGTGATGAACTCGTGTTCCTGGGAGGATGTGCGACATCGTTGCTCATTACTGACCCGGCAGCTCCTCCGGTTCGAGCTACACGCGATGTTGATACTCTCGCAGAAATCGGTACAGCGGCCGACTACCACGACCTTGGGAATCGGCTGCGCCAACGTGGCTTCGAAGTGGACTCGTCGAAAGGCGCCCCTGTCTGTCGCTGGGTCGGACACGGAATCCTGCTGGATGTAATGCCCGCCAATGAGCGAATTCTCGGTTTCGGAAATATCTGGTATGAGAGTGCGATCACTTCCTCCAGGTCATATGCACTCCCCAGCGGCATACAAATCAGACTGATTGATCCTGTTCACTTTCTCGCGACAAAGCTAGAAGCCTATTCAGGACGGGGAGACCATGACTTCGTGATGAGCCACGATCTTGAGGACGTGGTTTGTGTTTTGGATGGACGGCCGGAACTTGAAGACGAGATCGCAGATTCCGAGCGGGAGATCAGAGGCCATGTCTGCCATCGATTACGCGAATTCGTAGACGACCCGCTCTTTATAGAAGCCTTGCCGGGCCATCTCCCAGGAGACGCCGGAAGCCAGGCAAGGCTGCCTGTGCTCATGGAAAAGTTGCAGCGGCTGGCGGCATTGGCGTCCTGACCGGTCATCCACGCAAAACTCACACAACTCCAAAACCCTACCAATGGATGATTGGATTTAGCGTCATAACTCATTGGAAAACAGGGGAAAATGGCGCGCCCGACAGGATGGGCCTTCGGCCTGTCCTCGCTTCGCTCGTCGGAGCGAACCTGTGCCCCCTGCCTTCGGAGGGCAGGGATCAGATCGGCCCAGGGCCCGTTATCCTCGAGTATCATAAGTTGCGGTATAAATACTGCAATAGCTGTGGCCGAACTAAGCTCTTCACAGGCAATCTATCCAAAATAACATCTATATAACAGCTACTTATAATTATACCGCAATTAGTGCTAATTACGGTATAATTACATCGCGATGAGAGACATAAAATACCTGCCAAATAGCCTGTCAGTGCAATACAGCGAGCTGATGCAGAACTGTGTGCGTCCCATTTCGGATGGCTCAAACCTGTCGTTCAAATACAAAGAGATCAACAACAAGCGGTATTGGTACTTGTACATAAGCGTCGGCAGCACACGGAGAGAGCATTATCTTGGTGAAGACTCACAGGAACTTCTCGATCAAATTGAAGACGAGAAAGCACTCTGGGAATCCGATGCCGACGACCGCGAACTGCGGCACCGGCTCGTAGGCATGCTTATCGGCGGCGGGATGACAACGCCGAATAGAGATGAAGGAAAAGTAATTTCCTTGCTTGAACGCAACGGCGTGTTTCTCGCAGGTGCCGCCCTGATCGGAACTATGGCATTCAGGGCATACGCAAATATGCTGAGTGTCGTCTGGGCCAGCGATGCCGGCACACAAGATCTGGATCTAGCGGCTGACAACCATTACGAACTCGCTATACCCCGACCCCGAACTCCGATACACCTGCGCCAGATAATTCTGGATAGCGGTATGGGTTTTTTCGAAGTTCCAGCGCTGAATCGCAAACAACCCTCGACCTCTTTCAAAATCAGGGGCAGGGATTTCATTGTTGACGTTCTCGCGCCGATGAGGGGGCGCGAAACTGCGCGGCCAGTTCACCTCACTGATTTTGGAACGTACGCGTCGCCCCTACGTTATCTCGACTACCTGTTGGACGATCTCCAGCCCGCTGTTTTGCTTTACGAGCACGGCATCATGATTAACGTACCTGCGCCGGGTCGCTTCGCGGTACACAAATGTGTAGTAAGCCAGAAAAGACCTGCCGCGTTCGCCGCAAAAGCATTGAAAGACCAGAATCAGGCAGCACAGATATTCAAGGTATTGCTCGATAGCCGACCTGCCGACATTACACTCGCATTTGAGGCCGCGAGAATCCAGGGAGATGCGTTTGTTTCTGACTTTATGGCTGGTCTCCGCCTGATTGACAAAGACGTGGCGGCTGCCGTGCATGGCCACATCGACGCTAAACGGTATTAGAAGAATGGCGCGCCCGACAGGATGGGCCTTCGGCCTGTCCTCGCTTCGCTCGTCGGAGCGAACCTGTGACCCCTGCCTTCGGAGTAAGCCATTTCGTTTGTAAGTAACGGAATTTATTGATACTAACCGGCGGTACGCCCATTGCAATTGCAGTGCTCTGCACAACCGTGCAGCACTCAGTCACACAAATCTCACACAGTCGCAATTGGCGGTGGGCCGAATACAATGGACTGTTCTCCGCTTTCTTTGACTATCGACTAATTCGCCGGAACTTGCGTCCGCAATAACTTCCCGTAACGCCCGAGCGTGTGGACGGCGTTCTCAAACAATATCGTGATATCGAGAACGAAATTGCGATCGTCGGTAGAAAGGTCGCCTTCCGATTCGAAGTAGTTGTGGCGAATCTTCGTCATCATTGCGGAGCGATCCTGCGTCAGCATCTCCAGCGTATCAATTTCACCCACCTCCTGAGTATCGAAAGCATCGATTGCAGTCAGGATCATGAAATCCAGGCTCTCCATGATGTGGCCTCCCAGTTCCGTTGCCCGCGCGTTGTCGTGTCCCTGCATGAGCTGGGTCGTTAGCTGATGAACGATGCTCTCGAGAGCAACAAGTTGCTCTTCGAGCTTTGTGACCCGGATCAGTTGATCCGATGTTTCCGAGTTCAGGCTGTGCCCTGAAACCTGGGCAAGCGTCTTGCCGATACGGGCCGCGATATGTACGAATGCCGCGTGATATGCGTCGGGATCATATTTATCGGTGCCAGGTGATGGGTCGCGCACATAATCGATATACCTGGGTAGCCGCTCCAACAGCCGGTACTGTTCCTTCTCGACCAGGATCAGCGCGGTCTCTGGTGAATCGGCTGCGCGGTCGTGAAGAAATTGCACCTCGGATAGAACCTCGGCTGCGCTGGGCGGAAACCAGTCCCGGATACGATCGAGAATCGGGTTTCTTAGCAAAACCAGCAACAATGCAGCGCCGAACTGAAAGACGAGTGCCACCGCTACGGCCTGAGACCCGATATCGGCGCTAAGTCCGCGTGCAGCAGCGAGTACCAGCGGCACGCCACCGACGATCTCGATGTAAAAGAGCAAAACGAACGCTACCGTCGCTACCGCATCGAAAGCAATTTGAGTCGCGACAACCTGGCGCGCGCGCCCATGAGCATGGAACGAGAATATATAGGTGAGGAGACCTGTTCCGGCCTGAGCGCCAAACATTGCCATCGCCGTCTCCTCGAGCTCAAACAGGCCCGAAGCAGCAAGGGCTATCATGATCATGATGATTGCCAGGTTCGACTGCACCAGCAGAGTCAGTACCAGGCCCATTACGAAAGCGATCATGTAATAGTCGTGAATGCTTTGCAGAAGCGGCCCAACCCACTCGGAAGCGGCGTACCCGGCAGCCCCGGCTTTCACGAGGTAAAGGCCATACATGATCATTGCGAGCCCGAACAATGCACCATAGCCATTCACGAGCTTCTTAGGCACGTGGAACGTAATCCCCAGCGCCGTAACACCTAGCACGAACAGCGCCAGGACCTTCAGGCTGACCATTGAAGCGAAGACGATGAGGCTGCATCCCGCATTCGCCCAGAAAACGATCGGCGCTGCCTGCCGAACTTTCATCATGCCCGCCTGCACGAAATCAGACAAAATGAAGGCGGCGGCTTTACCGCTCTGCGTTATGACGCCGAGCGCCGCACCTGAGGTGGCGATGCCCACCTTATTGCCACTCAGCCTCGTTATCAGCCGCTGGAATTTTCCACCCGAGAGCTTTTTCAGATGGTCGCCGGCGAAGTGGATGCCGATGAGGAAAATGCCGATACCGCCGAGCACGAAGGCAGAGAGTTCCACGGCCGATTCCTTGCCTTCTTTCAACTCTACCGCCGCGTAAACGACGTCTGCAAAGGGCAATGCAAGCATCGCGGGGAAAAGTGAATATCGTGCCTTCTTCATATCCAGGTCTCGGGTTCTACAACACAATGCCTTCCATGACGAGTTCGCTCAGTTGCTCGCTGCGTTCCGCAGATACTTTCTTCAGAACAGCGCTGAACTCGGGAAACTCTTCCTTTATGCGGCTAAAGTCGGCCCGGTCGAGCACCAGTATCTCGCAGTAGCTGAGCGCCTTGAGGGACGCGGTCCGCCGCTCGTCCAGAGTCAGGGACATAAAGCCGAAGTAATCGCCGTTGGACATCGTGCCATAAGACTTGTCGTCTGCGGCGGAGATTATCTCCACACTACCTTCAGCGATGAAGAATATGCTCTTTCCACGGTCTCCTTCATGCGCAATGATACTGTCAGGTGTGTAAGTCCTGGACTCGAGGCTTGTCAACAATGCATCGCGCAGCAGGCCGGAGGCATGCCGGAACAGCGGAACGGTCCGACGAATCTCGTCGGTAAGGTGCAGCAGCACTTTCAGGCGCAAAGGCGGTGGCAGGTCAGCGAGCATGCGGTTACGGTCGACGCCGCGATATCGCTCCCAAATGTGCTCATAAAAATTACGGACTTCCGAATTGAGATCGGCGGGCACTTGCTGGTCTCGCAGGAACCCAGTGACCGACTCGATACGTTCCCAGTGACGATTCTTGGCCGCGTTAATACTGTTCAGCAGGGAGGCGATGCTGCCGATGATGAACGCATACAGCGACGCACCCATCAGCATGATGATCCCGGCCAGGACGTACTCGATCGTTCGGCCGGGGGTGATATCGCCATACCCGACCGTCGTCATGGTGGTAATCGTCCAGTAAAGCGATCGGATGTACTGGGAGACCGCATCCGCGCCCTGGATGCCTGCTCGAACGACCCAGCTATCCGCGGGAAAACCGCTCGCGAGCGACGCGTAAAACCAGAAACAGGCGAGCCAGTGGATCAGCAGCAGTATCGAGGCGAAATACTTGACGACTCTGAGTACCGCAGGGTTGCTCCAGCTGAACGCTTCCCACCGACGTAGAATGACAAACAGCCGCACGATGCGAAGCAGTCGCAATAGCCTCAAGGCCAGAACAAGAGAGCCGCCGAGGACATACCCATTGCCGATCAGAGCCCAGGCGATCAGGTCAAATGGAACGGAGGCAATAACGTCGACAACGAGCATGCGCCGGCCATAACGCCGTGAACATTGTTTCTTGTCGAAAACCTCGACGCCACGTTCCCGGTATGTCGTAACAAAATTGAGGCCGATATCGACCAGGAAGAACAGGTCGATGAGGTAGATAAACTGAAAGCCGTCGAGCGCTTTGGTCTGGGAAAAGGCGAACTGATAGGAGACCAGCAAGCAGCTGACAACGATCAGCGCCAGGATCAGCGCATCCCAGATCAGGCGGCTTCGGGAAAGTTCGCGAATCATACCTCGGCGAGCGCCGCTCAAAACGAAGCGAGCGCCTCGTCCTGGTCATTTGACACGGTCAGGATGGACGAGAAACCGGATATATCGAACACCTCCTGTACGGTGTCGTTGAGGCTGCAGATCTTCAGGTCGCCGCCCGTCGCCTTGAGTTTCTTTGCTGTTGCCAGCAACACTCGCAACCCGGCGCTGCTGATGTAATCCAGCGCCGCGAAATTGATAAGAATCTTGCTGGTGCCGCCTTCGATCAACGCGTTAATCGAAGCTTCCGCTTCCGGAGACGTATTCGTGTCAAGGTGCCCCTGTATTTCGAGAACGCTGACATCCCCACTTTCAGTCGTCTTAATTTCCATCTTTCTTCCTGTGCATAAATGCGAATCAATCTTGTAGTTTTAGCGTCATGATGACGCTGTTCTTGTTCTTATGTCTCTGGTACTGGCATTCATCCATCATTTCGGTAACGAGAAATACGCCCAGTCCGCCCACTTCTCGTTCTTCGATAGACAGGGTCGTATCTGGACCGACGCGATCGAAAGGATTAAACGGTATGCCATCGTCCGACACTTCGATCAAAAGGTGATCTTTATAGAATGCCACTTCGATGTCGATCTCGTGGGACTCATCGTCATCGAAGCCGTACGAGATTGCGTTATTCAACAGTTCGTCGAAGACGATGCAAACTTTCTGTGTCGCTCCTGGTGGCACGTTCTGGGCGGCCGCAAATGCTCCAAACTCGGTGTTGACGCGCTCAATCTCTTTCAGGTCCGACTTGATTGTAAGCTGCAGCAGCGCCACTTCCGCGGCGACGGGTTCCGCGTCCGCACGATACGCAAGAATGGTGATGTCGTCCGCCTGCTCGGCTCCGGTGGCGTATTTCTCGACATCGTCGATTATCCGCTGCGTCAGTGAATCCGGCTTGTTCGTGTTTCCTGAAATCAACTCCTCGAGACGGGCTTCCGTGTAGAGCTGGTCATCTGTGTTCATCGCCTCGGTCACGCCATCGGTGAAAACCAGTAACGTGTCGTCCTTGAGCAGCGAGCTATTGCTCTCCCGAAACGCGACACCCTCGACGGCGCCAAGGACCGGGCCATGGCGCTGATTGAGGCATTCTGTCGTATCGCCGCGGAGCACGTATGGCGGGTTGTGACCGGCATTGGTATAGCAGAATTCACCGGTTCGCGTGTTGACGATCGCTATGAAAAGCGTAACGAACATCGACGCCGGGTTGTCTGCACTCAGGTCGTCATTGACGCGAGTCACGATGCTCGCCGGCGACGGATCGTCGGCAGCCTGGGTCTTCAGCATGGTCTTCGTGACAGCCATGAAAAGCGCTGCTGGCACGCCCTTGCCTGACACATCGCCCACGACAAGGCAGATCTTGTCGTCATCGACAAAAAAGAAGTCGTAGAAATCGCCGCCAACCTCTCGGGCCGGCTGAAGGCAGGCGTGGAGCGCAAATTCGGGTTTCTCGGGGAATGTGATCGGCAGCATGCTCATCTGGATGTCATGGCCGACACTGAGCTCCTGCTCCATGCGCTCGCTGTGCTTCTTGATTATTGCGTACGCAGCCTGCAGCTCATCCATGCTCTGTTTCAAAGCGAGGTGCGTCCGCACCCTGGCCTGCAGGATCGGGGGATTGACCGGTTTCGTGATGTAATCCGCCGCTCCAAGATCGAAGCCTTTAGCCTCGTCCGTGGTTTGTTCCATGGCGGTCAGAAAGATCACCGGAATATCCCGCGTATCCGGATTGGCCTTGAGTTGTTCGCATACCTCGTAACCACTCATACCAGGCATCATGATATCCAGCAGGATGAGATCCGGCGGCGCCTTCTCGACGATTTTCAACGCCATCTCGCCGTTGATGGCAGCCTTGACCATGTAGTCGGTGGCGAGGATGCCCTTAACCACGTCCAGGTTTTCGGGTGTGTCATCTACTGCAAGGACCACCGGCTTCGATGCGGAGACTGTCATTTCAAGCACCCCTTTCCGAAAACGCGGAAGCGACCGTCTGTCGCAGGGTAGCGCCATCGATGGGCTTGGTCACAAAGCCTGCGGCGCCCATGTCGCGCGCCCGCGTCCTGACCTCGCTGTCCGACTCGCCGGTCAGGAAGATCACCGGGATCCGCCGCGTCGTCTCATTGGCCTGTAACTGGCTCATGACCTCGAAACCGTCCATGCCGGGCATGCGAATGTCCAGCAGAATCAACTCAGGCGGCACTTTCTGTGCGATCTTCAATGCAATCATGCCGTTAATGGCCGCCTTGATGACGTAGTCGCCGCCGAGTGCACCCTTGACCACGTCCAGGTTCTCCGGCGTGTCGTCCACGGCCAAGATGACGACTTGTTTGCTGCGATCAGCCATCTTCGCCTGTCCGGTTTACAAGTTCTTCGATGATCGGTTTCAGAGCTTCGGCAGCCGCTTCGAGGTCATACTGCCCGATCGGTTTCTGCAAGGCTTTCAGCGTGTCTTCGGCCTCGCTTCCCCGCACCTGCTCGAGGATGTCGAACAGCTTGTCCTCCGCTGCCGAGTCGTAGTCTTCCAGCAACGCCAGCAGGGCTTTCAATTGCTCATCGAAATCAGCCGGCAGCGCGCCACGCTTTCCGGACGTGGCGGCGGGTCGCGCCTGCAAGCTATCGATCAACCCGACGACCCTGGCAAGCTCCAATTCTGCCTGCGAACACAGGACCTCCAACGAGCCATCCTCACCCGCTTTCAGAGTGGTTTCCAATTGCTGGGCCACTTCCTGCAATGCCGTCGCGCCGATACTGCCGCTCACCCCCTTAAGGGTGTGGGCGGCCCGGATAGCCTCCTCACGGTTGCCCGCGTCGTGCGCTTTTCGAATTTGATCAGCAGCGTCGGCCTGGTTGTCAGCAAACTTGTCCAGCAGTCTCAGATAAGAAACCACGTTGCCACCCAGGCGCGCCACGCCTGCCGCCGTATCGATACCGGCCAGTTCAGGAATCTCCTGGTCATCATCGGTATTCGACGATGCTTCGAACCCCTTCGGGAGCTCGCGTTCGGCATGCGGTATCCAGCGCAGCAGAGCCTCGAACAAAATTTGCGGGTTGATCGGCTTGGCGATGTGCTCATTCATGCCGGCGGCCAGGGACTTGTTCCGGTCTTCAACGGTGGCGTTGGCGGTCATGGCCAGCACGGGTAAGTCCGTGTAGCACTCCTGCTCGCGAATCTTGCCGGTGGCTGTGAAGCCATCCATTACCGGCATCTGTACGTCCATTAACACGCAGTCATAATCGTCAGTTTCCAGCCGGGCCAACGCCTCCTGGCCATGGTTGGCAATGTCGACAAAAAATCCGGCCTGTTCCAGAATTTCACTGGCTACCTGTTGGTTGATCTCGTTGTCTTCCACGAGAAGAATGTGCGCGCCCTGAACCGGCCGCAGCGTTTGCAGGTCGAATTCACGGCCAGCCTTCTTCCGACGATCGCCCTCGGTCGCGACGCCAAAGGCCACCATGACGGCGTCGAACAGGTGTGAGGGGCTGACAGGCTTGGGCAGGAACTGGTCGATGAACTCGCCGCCGGGCTTGTCCATCACATCCCCCGAGCTGTACGCCGAGATCAGGATGATGTGCGGGTCCGTGGCGGGCTTGAGCTCAGTCTTTATTTTTACCGCGATTTCGACACCCTTCATACCGGGCATCAGGTAATCCAGCACCATCAGATCGTAGGGTCGTTGTGCTCGGTCCATTAACTCGAACACCTCCTCTCCGTTGGCCGCAGCGTCCACCTCGAACTGAAATGACCTGAGGTATTCCGCGAGGATTTCCCGGGCGGTGGGGTTGTCGTCCGCCACCAGCGCGTGCAGGTGCTGCAGGTCCGGGATGGTCTTGAATTCCTTCTCATGCGCGCCCGCGCCGATGCCCAACCGAACCGTGAAATGGAAAGTACTACCCACACCCGCCTCGCTGTCGACGCCGATCTCGCCATGCATTAATTCGACCAACTGTTTGGAGATCGAGAGGCCGAGACCGGTGCCGCCGTATTTTCGCGTAGTCGAGGTATCTGCCTGGGAAAAGGACTGGAACAGCTTGGCCTGCTGCTCAGGGGTCATGCCAATGCCCGTATCGCGCACCGAGAATGCCAGGGTCGCCTCGTCATGCGCCCGCTCCAGGAGTTCGATGTCGACCACGATTTCGCCAGTGTCGGTGAACTTGACCGCGTTGTTGGTCAGGTTGATCAGGATCTGGCCGAGGCGCAGCGGATCTCCAATGAGTACCGTCGGCACATGCGGGTCTCGCCGGAACAGCAATTCCAGCCCTTTATCCTGGGTCTTTACGCTGGCCACCGTGGCCAGGTTGTCCAGCACATCGTCGATTTCGAACTCGATCTCCTCGATATCGAGCTTGCCGGCCTCGATCTTCGAGAAGTCCAGGATGTCGTTGATGATGCCGAGCAGGGAAATGGCCGAGCCGTGGATCTTGGACAGGTAATCTTGTTGTTTGGGCGTCAGATCCGTTCTCAGGCACAGGTCGCTCAGACCAATCACGGCATTCATCGGCGTGCGGATCTCGTGGCTCATGTTGGCCAGGAAGTCGCCCTTCGCCTGGGTCGCGGATTCCGCGACTTCCTTGGCGGCCTGCAGCTCCTTCTCCAGCTCCCTGCGCTCAGTGATGTCCACACCGATGGCCAGGATTTCCTTGAGCTGGCCTTCGCTGTCGAGAATTGGGTTGTTGGACCAGGACATCCATAACTCTTGGCCGTCCTTGGTTCGGTTCATGTCCTCCACATGGAGGTAGGATTTCGGGTCATCGAGGATGTTGTCGACCATGCGCTGGACACCATCGTGAGCCGGTTCAACATCATGAACAATGGTCTCGAACAGGGTTTTGTCGATCAGTTCCTGTTGCGAGTAACCGAACAGGTCGCACCCGTAGTCGTTGATCGACGAAATCCTCGCATCGGGCAGCCAGCGCAAAATGACGCTGTTGACACCTTCCAGTTCCCTCAATGCGGAGTCAGCGACGTTTTTGGCTTTCAGGATCTCGGCCTCGGCTTTCTTTCGCTCGGTGACGTCCTTGATAAACGCCGTGTACTGCGCTTCGCCATCGACCACACCCATGGAAATGCCAACTTCGGCGGGAAACACTACCCCCTTTTTGGTCAGACCGAACAGGTTCAGGCCGCGGTCCTCAATGTGGACGCCGCCGACCTTCGAATCCCGGAAGTGGTGTACGTTTGCGAGGTGGCCCTCACGGACGTACTCGGGAAGCAGCATATTCAAATCCTGCCCGATCACTTCCTCTGCCCGGTAACCCCAGATTTGCTCGCATGCAGGATTGAATCGGACGACTATCTGTTTGTCATCTATGGTCAGGATACCGTCCGTCGCGTTCTCGAGTATGACGTTGGTCTGTTCGGTGCTCTTGTTGAGTTCCTGCAGCGTTTCGGAGATTCTCGCCCGGCTTCGCACGAAGTATGTTGTCAGAGCCAGTACCAGCAGCGCGCTGAATGCGACCAGGAAATAAAACAGGCTTCTTGTAGCCGACAGCGACCGGTAAGCCTCGTCGACATCGATTTCAGTGGTAACGCCAAAGCCGTGGTCGGCGCTCCAGTTCCAGGCCCCGATGACCGGAACGCCGCGGTAATCGTTATAGCCCTCCAGGTTCTCGCCCGCGTTCCCACTGATCGCGCTGCGTGCCATCAGCGTCAGTGGTTGTTTTTCGCGCTGCACCGTGGGTCGGTACCCCTCGAGCAGGTTGCCGCCGGGGTCACGAATGTCAACGGTGAGAATGGATACCCCCATGTCCGGCACCAGCGCCAGCGCCTTGAGGTCCTCGCCAAACCTGCTTTCGCTGATCATCTTGCCCGCCGAATTGAAGGCGTAACTTTCGCCGGATTCGCCCATCCGTCCCCGCTGCAGGATTTCGGTAAATTGGCTTTCGGGATCAATCCGCAATGTGAGAATCGCGACGGGACTCCCGGAATTATCGCGCACGGTAAAAGCGCCGATCATGGCCGCGAAGTCCCTTCCCTGACCCCTGAGCGGCAGACTGATCAGCGCCCCGGAATTCGATTGCAGGGCCCGTTCCATTAAGTCCTGGAGCTCCGCACTGGAAGGCTTCCTGCCCAGATCGGATGAGCGTGAGCCGCTAAGAACGGTTCCATCGATCGAATAGATGCTGTAACCACGGACACCAGGAAGTGCCAGAACCGGGCGCAGATGGTCGCTGATCTGCAACTGCAGAGGCGTGGCGCGCAATGCCTCGTATTCGAGTCCAAGATCGAGCAGGGCCTGCGACAGTTCCAGCGTCATATCATCGGAGCCCCAGATGCGCAAAACCTCCTCGAAATTCTGAAACCAATGGTCGAGCGCCCGCGTCGTGGTGCTCAAAACCGCGTTCAGCTCCCGGCCGATTTCTTTTTGCGCCTGGTCCACCAGGCGGTTGTCCGCCCACCATGCAAGAGCCCCCAGCGCGATGAGCAAGCTGGCCGCCACGGCGTGGATTGGCCAGCTGCCCTGGGCAGTCCGACCAGCCGGGGACTGCTTCTTCTCGGCGTTATCGTGCAACGGCGTGCTCCAATTCATCTCTGGACGGAAGATCGAAAACGGAGAAAAGGCCATTCTCGCCCAGTCGGGAGTAATAAATGTTGTCCACTCCACTGTGATCGAACAAGCCGAAGGCCAGCGGCATGCCGATTCCGATGTCAATCTGCGACATGCCCTCGATGGTTTGCCTTAATCTTTCACGTGACAGATTGCGCCCTGTTGCGGACAGGATCCTGGTCAACACACGTGCGTTGACATAGCCCTCGAGCGAGACGAAGTTGGGTGTTTCTCCGGGGAAATGCGTCGCCAGTTGTGCTTGGTACTCACGAACGGTTGCCAGGTCTTCGGCATACGGTGACGGAACAACCTGCGTGACAATGATTCGGTCGAACTGCGAGCGATCGACACTCTCTTTTAGGATAGCCCTGCCGAATGCCCCGGAACCCACGAAAGATACCGTATGGAAATATGGACGATGACCGGCATCGTGAACGCCCTTGATGAACTTCGCAAGCGGACTGTACGTGCCTACCATGATGACGGCATCAGCGGCACTGTTCGAAATTGTGTCAATTGGCCTGTCCAGCTCCAGGGATCCGCGCGTAAAACTGTCAATCGCAGTGATCTCCAGACCTCTCCTGCGCATGGACAGCTGCACGCCTGCAAGCACGGCGAGGCCGAAGGCGTCGTCCTGGTACATCACTGCAATTTTCTCGAATCTCAGATGATCGACGAAATACGCAACGGCGCCTTCAGCCTCGTGATAGTAGGAGGCCCGGATATGAAAAATATTGGGGCGGAACGGAGTTCTTAGCGTCTCTGCACCTGTCAGAAAGCCAAGGGCAGGAATGCCCTCGTCGTGGACCATGTCGATTATTCGCACCGAGGTTGGCGTGCCGACGTAGTCGAACAACATGAACACACGATCTTCGTCGATCAGCTGCCTCGAATTCGCTACCGTCTTATCCGGCTCGTAGGCGTCGTCGTAGGTGAGGAAGTCAATCCTGCGGCCATGAATGCCTCCCGCGGCGTTGACTTCGTTGAACCACACTTTGCTGCCGAGGGTGTACTGGCTGCCCAGGAAGCTGGCGTGGCCGGTCAAGGCGGATGACGATCCGATCAGGATGGCGTCATCGCTGATGCCGGGCGATTGCCGTATTTCGGCATCCGGGCTGCAGGCCACCAGCACAAGGCCGACGAGCACAACTCGAATCAAGTTCCGACTTTGGTTTATCAAAATCAATTTCCGATCAGGTTCCAGGCGCGATTTCTTGAACACAATGCATGCGCCATCAGCCAGCGCGCCCTGATAATACCCTCTCAGACGC
>Ga0224502_10000319_pt1 | contig 15506 bp, 12 predicted proteins | sample SF_Oct11_sed_USG_5_FD_169104 | JGI IMG/M metagenome (GOLD analysis project Ga0224502, IMG submission 169104) | Sediment microbial communities from San Francisco Bay, California, United States - SF_Oct11_sed_USGS_13 | ecosystem: Environmental > Aquatic > Marine > Sediment | place: USA... | reverse complement strand
CGAGTTCGAGACCTGGCGGAGACGACGACAGATTTCGAGTCCGTCAATTCCGGGCAGGCGCAGGTCCAGGATGACCAGGTCCCACGAGCCGGAGGATGCCCTGCGCAGACCGGTATTGCCGTCTCCGCTGATGGTTACGGCAAAACCCAGGTCACCGAGATGCAGGCGTATCAGTTCGGCGATATCGCGTTCGTCTTCGATCACCAGTATCCGCTGTCGCACGCCGCGCACCCGTTTCATTGTTGCTTACAGGATAGAGACCGGGACAAGTGCCCGAATATCACAAGGGAAAACAGGTGAGCGCCGTCCCCTTTCCTGGCTGACCGGGGCCGGCCGGGCGCCGGCGCCACCTGATTCGCTGTCTATGCGGTGCAAGCTTTACCTAGAGCACGCTGCGTCCCGGGCCCAGCAGCGGGCACAGGAAGAATGCGTCTTCCGCGTCCTGGTAGCCGTTCCCGTTGGCATCTATCCACCAGCGACCTCCCAGGTAGCCGACGTCGCCGGGACCGAACTCCGTCGCCAGGCCGGACGGGCCGACACCGGGCTTGAGTTGCTGAAAGCGCCCGTTGGGCGGCAGATCGGCGAGCACGATGGAGTCATAAAACAGTCCCTGGGACTCCACGTAGACAACGGGCCCCGTACCGCGGCCGGTGGTTCGATCCTTTGCGAGTACATGCGTCGATGCCAGCGCGGCACCGACCATCATCACGGCCAGGCCTGCAAGTCTTGAATATTTCATGATCCAACTCCTCGGTGTCATTGACAGGAGCTGCAAACATAAAAGAGCCGCATCACGCGGCTATCCCGTAAATCTCACAAGAGCATCACGATCCACGCCGAATCGCGTTTCCGGGTCTTGCCGGAGCGAGGCAGGTAGACTGTGCTTCTGCCAGCAACGGGACTTCAACGATGATCCATGCAGGTTACGCGCTGCCGCTTGCCACGCTCTTGATAAGCAGTGCCAGCTTCGCCGAAGAAACCGCGGAGCGACCAATCGAGGAGAAGATATCGACAGTCGCGATCGAGCATCGGCTGCGGCTCGATTTCGACGACGGCGTTTTCTCCGGGCCGGCCTGGGAGCGCCTCGTGACGGAGGGCAAGGCTGCACGGTTTTTCCTGGTCGGCGAGGAGCATGGCATTGCCGAAAATCCGAAGCTGGTTGCGCAGCTGTTTTCCGCGCTGGCGGATCACGGCTACTCGAAGCTCGCCATCGAAGTTTCGCCGACCATGGCCTCGTTACTCGACACCGTACTCGCGGAAGACGGCTTGGCCGGCTTGCGCGACCTTTTCTCGCAACCGGGGGGCGAGCCTGCATTCTTCGGCATGGAGGAAGAGGCGGAGATGCTGGCCACCGTTCGCGAGGCCGCACCCGCGGGCGAGCCGGTCTTGTGGGGCACTGACTACGAAGTGGCCGGTGACCGGCAGCTTATAAAGCTGCTCGAGTATGCGGAGAAACCCCCTGCGGCAGAGGCGGCGCTGGCAACGCTCGAAGAGGCATCAGCCGCAGCGTGGGCGGAGTACGAACGAACACGGAGCCCGCAGTTTATCTTCAGCTTCGCAGGCGACCCGGCACTGGTAAGCGCCTTACGGGATAAGTGGCCAAACCCGGATCCACAAAGTGCGGTCATCCTGAATACGCTGGAGAAGACCCTCCGTATCAACAGCCTCTGGGTCCAGGGCCGGGCCTGGGAATCCAACCATCAGCGTTCGGCATTGATGCGCGAAAACTTTCTTCGATATTGGTGGGTTGAGAAGCAGCGCGCCCGGGCGCCCAGGATCATGGCCAAGTTCGGCGCGTCGCACATGGTGCGCGGTCGCAGCCAGACCGCGGTGTACGACCTCGGCACGCTGCTTCCGGAGATCGCGGCGCTGGAGGGTGGTCACAGTTTCTCCGTGATGGTCGTGCCAGGCGCAGGGTCATCGATAGCCGGGCTGAACCCGTCGAGCTGGAGCTACGAGCCAAGGCCCGCGAATGGCGGCTACGTCGAAGGCATCGAGCCGCTTACGAACGCGGCTTATGAAGACGCGTTCACGCTGGTCGACCTTGCTTTGCTGCGGCCGGTCGTCGGGATGAATCGCGGTGAACTGGACGACGAGCTGTTTCGGGTCGTCCATGGCTTCGACATGCTGCTGGTGATGTCGGGATCGACGCCGTCCGCTGAACTGGACCATGACTGAGCGGTAATCGGCAAGGGCACAGAGGGCAGAGCGAGGAACATGGCCAACGACCCGGACTTCATCCAATACGTCTGTGACCAGATCGACGAAGGATGCGATGTGTCGTACCGGCACATGTTCGGCGGGACAACCCTGTATTCGAAAGGCAAGGTCGTCGCGCTGATCTGCGATAACCAGCTGTTCGTCAAGCCGACCAGGGCAGGGCGCAGCTACATAGGCAACGTCAAGGAGGCGCCGGCCTACGAGGGTTCGAAGAATTTCTTCCTCATCAATGACGAGATCGACGATGCCGAGTGGCTCACGGGGCTCATCAGCCTGACGGAACAGGAACTTCCGCAGCCGAAGCCCCGAAAGAAAAAAAAGCAGCACAGGTAATCTGCAGAATCCGCATATCGCGGCCGTGTATTACCTGGCGGAGTGACGCATTTCCTGAACGGGCGTCCCCGGTAGGCAAAAGCCACGATTGAGGCCGCGCCACTGGAGACGTAGCTTTTCTGTGTGCCTTGCCGGGGGGCCTGTCCGTGCACACCATATCCGAGAAACTGTCCAGGGCAATGGCAGTCCTGGTATTGCTCGACGGCCTGCTACTGCCGGCTGTTGCCACGGCCCAGCAAGCCGTCGTCCCGCTGCAGCTCAGCTTCTCGGATCCCGGCGCGCGCAGTGCAGGACTGGGTGGTGCGTTCGTCGCCCTGGCGGATGACGCCACGGCCGCCTTCGCCAATCCGGCCGGTCTCGTGCAGCTCGTGAAACCCGAAATATCGATCGAGGCCCGGAACTGGAGCCACTCGATGCCGTATACAGCGAGCGGCCGGGTGGAGGGCGACCCGAGTGGCTTCGGGCTCGACGTAACGCCCGGGCTCGTCAGGAACACGGCGACCTACGACACCACCGGCCTGTCGTTCCTGTCGCTGGTCTGGCCGACCGGTGACTGGTCGTTCGCTCTCTACCGTCACCTGTATGCCGATCTCGAGTTCTCGGGAGAGACTCAGGGCCTCTTCGGCGGCGGCAGCGATTGTTGCCAGGAGCGCTGGTTCGACCAGCAGATGCACAGCACGCAGGAGGTAGTCAGCTACGGCCTGTCGGCCGCATACCGGTTCAGCGACAGGTTCAGCATCGGCCTGGGCCTGGCCTACTTCGACGTCAGCGTGGAGTCGCTTACTACCGAGTACCTGTCGGACGACGATTCGGAGACGGGTTTCTTCGGACCGACGAGCTTCCTCCCCGAGCGCCTGGCCCTTACCGAGTACCTGTTCATCGATGACAGTGACTGGACACTCTCGGGCGGGTTCCTGTGGCGCCCGTCGGATCGCTGGCGCGTCGGCGGCGTCTACCGCCAGGGGTTCGACGTCAGTCTCGGCAATGACATCATCGCGGGCGTCGCGGTCGACTACGGCGTACCACCCGGCACGGTCTTCATCCGCAATCGCGGTGTCCCGGCGGAGTTCCCCGACGTGTATGGACTCGGCGTTTCCTATCGTGGGCTGGAAGAACGCCTCACGCTGAGTTTCCAGTGGGACCGAATCGGGTACTCGAGCATCCCGCAGAGCATCGGGCTCGATGACCAGACGATTGACGACGCCGACGAGCTTCACTTCGGAGCGGAATACGCTTTCCTCGAATCGTCGCCGGTCGTCGCGGTGCGGCTCGGTGCCTGGCTGGACCCCGACCACCAGATGTATGCGATCGTCGATGACGCCTATATGCAGGCGATGCTGCCACGGGGCGACGACGAGTGGCATTACACGGCCGGGCTGGGTCTGGCGACGGCGCGTTTCCAGGTGGATCTTGCAGCTGATCTGTCCGAGAGGGTGAATACGATTTCGCTTTCAGCGATCTACAATTTCTGAGTCAATCGTGGCGACCATCGTCGACGCTCGTTTCGCGGCGGATGCCCTGGGATGTCAGTTCGAATGCCCACGCAAGCACGAGCGCAACGGGCAGCCCGAGCAGGAGCAGCACCAGCAACAGCTTTCCGGCCCAGTTCGGCACTTCGAGGAAGTCGAACACGATGTCGCCGATCTGCAGCAACAACCAGGCGACCACTACGTAGGCAATTGCGGCACGGATCACCTTGCGGCGTTTCAGTTCGACCAGCAGCCCGGTGCGCTGCGGCGCGGCGGCAGCGTCCGGCTCGCTATCGCCTGCCGGAGCTTCGACGTCGATGCCGTGTAGCCAGCGCTGGAAGAAGTAATTCGCAAGGGCGAATCCGTCGTTACCCTCATGGCGAATGAAGCCGAGATTACCGAGTTGCCGCAGGTGGCCGTCCAGTTCGTCTGCCCGGACAGACACGTGCTCCCTGATCGCGTCCCGAGTAATCCCGGGAGACCCGGCTATCGTACGGACGATGCGCTTTTCGGATGCGGTCAACACGTCGAAGTCGACCGAGAAGAAGTAACTGACCATGCGATCCGTCGCGACCTGTGCAATTGCCTCTTCGAGCTGGCCGGTTTCGACAAAGCGTTTGCAGACGAGCTGCACCAGGTAAGGATGGTTGTCGCAATGTTCGAGGATCCCGGTCATTGTCGCGTTGTCGATCTCCGGGCGCTCCTCCGGCCGCAGATGCGACTGGCTCACCAGGGATCGCGCTTCGTCGTCGGTCAGGCGATCGATATAGACCGGTGGCGTAAAGCCGTGCAGGAACGGCGACGTATCGTCGGTCTGCCCGGCCAGGGCCCACAAGCGGATCGTCGATGCCAGCACGGTGCGGATCCCGGTGCGGCTCTGCAGTGCGTGGCGGAGCTTGCGCAGCAGTGACGGGTCCGTGCGCTGTAGCCCGAGCAATTCTTCCACTTCGTCACACAGCAGCAACAGCCCCAGTCCCTGCGAACGCAGCCTGCGGCGCAGGCGCTCGAGGGCAACGAAGAGATCATCGGCCGTGATCTCTTCCACGTCGATGCCGATGTGCTGCAGCCGGTCTTCGGCGTCCAGCAGCGCGTCGGTAAAATTCAGGTGGAGTTCGGCCGCCGTGTCCACGCCCTGGAAGTCCCAGAACATCGCGAAGTATCTCGGTTCCGGATCGAGTTCCGCGACCAGTTCGATCTGCTTCAGGAGCGAGGTCTTACCGACGCGGCGGGTCCCGAGCAGCCAGACCAGGTCGCGCTCTCCGTGGAGGATCTCCGCGATCTGTTCGCTGCGACCATAGAAGCGGTCGCCACGCACCCACTGGCCGACGACGTACGGGATGGCAGGTGGCGTAGCGATCGGCTCGATTGGCATCGGCGTGGCGTCTGCCGGTGCATTGCTGATCTCCGCCAGTAGCCGGTAGCCGCGCTTGGGCAGCGTCTCGATGAGTTCGGACCCGGTCCCGCCGCCGTCTCCGGCGATGCGGTCGAGCGCGCGGCGCAGGCGGTAGATGCACCGGTTCAGCGTGTAATCGGTCACCACGACACCGGGCCAGATCGTGTCGTGGAGTTCCTGCCGCGACACCACGCGTCCACTGTGCCTGGCGAGTTCGGTCAGCACCGCCATCACGCGTGGCTCCAGCCGCAGCGAGCCTCCGGGGCCCGTCACGGTGCCCTCGCGCTCGTCGAGCGTGAAACCGGGATGCTTCTCCTGCGCCATCTTCAATGTGCTAGCACGCCGCCCAGGGAGCGGCAAGCCGTGTTTGTACCTAGCACGGGCTGCGGTCGCAGGCACCGGCCCGGGGATACGGAAATCACGTAGAAGTCATCGGGCCGTCAAGCGCGGGGATGCTCGAAGTGTTTTCCTGATCATCAGGCGGTATCGGCCGCCCGTAAGGGAACACAGAGGTGACACTATGAACACGGAACCGCGCAAATCGAACCTCGCCGGTATCCTGCTGCTGGCGCTGTTCGCGCTGGCGCTCGTGGCGGCGTGCTCCGGTGGCAACATCGACGTCGCCGTTGGCGGGGTCAACCTCCCGCCCGGTAGCCTGCCGCCACTCACGAACAGCGAGCCCGTCGTGGCACAGGGGACCATTACCGGAATCCGCGACCTGACGGTCAACGGTACGCATTACGACGCAGACGGCGCGTCGATCCTGGTCGACGCGCAGCCCGGCGTGCTGTCGGACCTTGAGATCGGCCACGTGGTCACACTGACCGCCCGGATCAGCGCCGCGGGATTGACGGGCCAGGCGTCGACGATCCACATGCACAGCAGGGTAACCGGCCCCGTGGAGACGATCGCTGCTGGCGATGGCCGCCTGACTGTCATGAGCCAGACGATAAGGCTCGGGCCGGATACGCATTACCAGGACGGCATCGACCCGGCAACCCTGGACGGGCTGTCGACAGGCGACCGCGTCCGGATCAGCGGCTACGCCGACGCGGCAGGCAACATCCGGGCGACACGCGTAGAAACCGCCGATGCGAACTCGCCGCTGCACCTCGTTGGCGAGGTCAGCGGACACGATATCGCCAACCTGTTGTTCGACATCAACCAGCTGACGGTCGACTACGGTAGTGCCGCGGTCATCGACCTGCCGGGCGGCGCCCCGGAGAACGGGATGACGGTCAGGATAATCGGCACATTGTCGAACGGCCTGTTCGTGGCCGAGCAGCTCGGCAGCGGACCCGAGTTGAACACACGCTTCGGTCAGCGCGTGCAGCTCGGCGGCTTCGTCACGCGTTTCGCGTCGATTGCCGATTTCGAGGTGAATGGCGTCGCCGCTGCGGTCAGCTCGGCTTCGACCTTCAGTAACGGCGATAGAAGCGATCTCGAGCTCAATGCCCGGGTGACGATCGACGGTGAATTCGACACCGGCGGCAAGGTTCGCGCCGAGCACGTCAACTTCGGCGAATTCAGCAGCCGCACGGCAACGCTGACCTATGACTTCGATTCCTTCACGAGCATCAGCGTGCCGACGGTGTTCGGTATCTCGGTGACACAGGGAGCCGGGTACTCGGTCGAAGTGATCGTCGACGAGGAGGCGGCGAATCGCGTCGACGTAACCAGGAACGGCTCGAGCCTGACGGTCGAGCTGCTGCCGGGGGATGGCCTGATCGAAACGCTCGAAGCACAGGTCACGATGCCAATGCTCGAGCGCATCGACCTGACGGGCGTCGTGAACGCGCGGCTGAATGACTTCGACCAGGCAGAGATGACGATCAACGTCGGCAACGTCAGCAACCTGCACGGTACCGGACTGCGCATCGGCCACCTGCAGGCGACGGTGTCGGGCGTCAGCCGCATGGACCTCGGCGATATCCGGCCGATCGGCCAGGCGGATATTGCCGTCAGCGGTGTCAGCCAGGCGACGCTGAACATGGACGTCGGGTCGCGGCTCAGCGGCACGATCTCGACCGGCCAGGGGACGGGTGCGGCGGCGCTCTTCTACTACGGCAGCAACGTAGCGCTGGATGTCGAGACGGGCGACAACGCCTCGCTGGTCTGGCTGGGCGAAACGCGGCCGTGACAGAGGCGGCGCCAGGTAGCGCGGCGAACGCGCCGTGTTGCTTGCCGCTTCTCGGTTATCGCTTATTGCGCCGGGGAGGGACGTGTGAGGTAGTCGGTCAAAGAGGGTGTTGTCCATGCAGCATCGGCGCACGATTTTGCTCGCAGCCGCGGCGATCGTCCTGATCGCGGGGCCCGCCGCGGCCGATCCCTGGTACGAACACTACGCAAACGCCCAGCAAGCACTCGAGCAGGAGGACTGGACGGTCGCGGTCCAGCAACTCAACGCGGCGCTCGAGAAGAAGGGTGATTCGGGTGCGCGGGCTCGAAGCTACGGCATGAACGTGGTCGAGTACTTCCCGTATTTCCGCCTGGGTGTGGCCTACTACCACCTCGGCCAGTTCGATGCGGCCCTGCAGGCCTTCGAGACCGAGGCCAGGCTGGGTGCGATCGCGGAGTCCGAGTCGGCGAACGCGGAGCTGGCGGACTTCCGAACGCGTGCCGCGGAGGCCAGGATGGCACAAGAGGCCGATCAGGCACGGCGTATCCGGGAGATCGTGTCGGACAGTCTCGCGGAGTCCGCCCGCCTCGAAGGCCAGGGCCAGATCGAGGCGGCCATTGCGGCAGTGGACAAGGCGCTGGCCGTCGCCCCGGAGGACGCCGGCGCGCTTGCGGCCATGCAGGAATTGCGCGAGAAGCTGGCGCGGCAACAGCGTGCGCAGGAACTCGAACGCCGGGTATCGCAACTCGTCGACCAGGGCCGGGCGTTGCTCGACGCTGGCGATTACGAAAGTGCGTCGGCTGTCCTGGGCGAGGCACTCTACCTGCAGCCGGACCCGGACATCCAGGCGCTCTTCGACACGGCAGGCAGCCGGCTGCAGGCGGACGCGGCGGCGCGGAGCGAAGAGGAAAACCGGATGCTTGAGCGCCGTTACGCGCAGCAGCAGGCTGCCGCGCTCGAGGCTCGAATCGGGCAATTGCTGGCCAGCGCCAGCCGCAACTTCGAGGCTGGCGCCACGGAAGCGTCGCTCGCGGAAGCCAACCAGGTGCTTGCGCTGCAGCCCGGCAACCCGGCGGCCCTCGAGCAGATTGCGCGGGCCTATGCCGTGATCAACCGCCGTCTCCTCGGCACCCGTCCTGGCGGCAATATTCCGCCCGCGCTGCGGCTCGTGGACCTGCGCGAGGAGGACGAAGAGGGCCAGCGTGTGCAGATCATCCGCTCGCCGGACTTTCGCCTGACCGGTATCGTCATCGATGAGTCGCCGGTCGACGTGTCGGCGTTGACCGTCGATGGTGCCATCGAACCGACGCTCAACAGCCAGTCACTCGGCGACTTCACGTTGACCGAATTCAGCGTAGAGATGGCGTTGCCGCCCGGCACGACGTCCTTGCGGCTCGTGGCAAGCGACGCCGACGGCATGAACTCGGGCACCGAATACACGGTTCTCTACCGGCGGCCACTGCTGCGGGAACCCTGGTTCCAGGTGCTGTTGCTGGTCGCGGTGAGCATCGCCATCGCGGTACCGCTGTGGCGGGGCTCCAGACGGCGCGCTGAACTCAGGCGCCGGAAGTTCAATCCCTATGTCGCCGGCGCCCCCGTGATGAACGACGATATGTTCTTCGGCCGCCGCCAGCTGGTCGACCGGATCCTGCAGACCATTCACAACAACAGCCTGCTGTTGTACGGCGAGCGGCGGATCGGCAAGACCTCGATTCAGCACCAGCTCAAGCGGCGGCTCCTCGACATCGACGACCCGTACTTCGACTTTCACCCGGTGTACATCGACCTGCAGGGCACGCCGCAGGAGCAGTTCTTCTGGACAATCGCCAGGGACATCGTGGAGGACCTTACTCCGGCGCTGGAGGGCCTCGCGATAACGGAAGCAACGCCGGCGAACTACGGTTATCGAGACCTGCTCGGCGACCTGCGGGCCGTTATCCGTGATCTGCAGGGAAGATCGTCGAAGAACGTGAAGCTCGTGCTGTTGATCGACGAGGTGGACGAACTGAACGAGTACGACCCGCGGATCAACCAAAGGTTGCGCAGCCTGTTCATGAAGAACTTCGCCGAGAACCTGGTCGCCGTCGTTTCCGGCGTGGAAATCAAGAAACGCTGGGAGCGCGAGGGCAGCCCCTGGTACAACTTCTTCGAGGAGATCGAGGTCCGGCCTTTCGATGAACAGGAAGCCAGGGACCTGATCAGGAAGCCGATCGAAGGGGTATTCAAAGCCGATGCCGACGTTGTCCAGCGCATCATTTCCCTGACCGGGGGCAGGCCCTACCTGATCCAGAAGCTTTGCGTCGCCCTGGTCACGAGGTTGCACGAACAACGCCGGCGCAAGATGACGGTTGCCGATGTCGATGCGGTGACTGGTGTGCATTAGCCGCCGCTGCGGGCCGCACTGCGCACGTCCCGGTTCGCTTTGAGAGTCGGTCCAGCGTCCCCGTATTTCCGGAAGGGCGGTGTCAATGATCTATGTCAATTTGCAGCGGTGCCCGTGGGCCTATAATTCAACAGTAACTTGGGAGGAAGTGTTTCAGTGGCCAGCGAAGGTAAGGGCACCGGGCCTCGAGCGACCAGGTCCTTCGTGCTTCTGGCGGTATTGGCCGGCATCCTGCTGGGCGTCGGCGGCTATACCTTTCTGTATGCGGAGGGATTGTCCTACATGAGCGACGACCCCGAGGTCTGCATCAACTGCCATATCATGCAGCCGCAATACGACTCGTGGCAGAAATCCAGCCACCACGCGGTCGCCGTATGCGTCGACTGCCATCTGCCCCACGACTTTTTCGGCAAGTACATCGCGAAAGCCGATAACGGCTGGCACCACTCCAAGGGATTCACGCTGCAGAACTTCCACGAGCCGATCATGATCAAGGGGCCGAACGCGCGGATTCTCCAGGACAACTGTCTCGCCTGTCATAAAGACATCGTGCACGAACTCGTTATCGGCGTGAACGGGCCAGCGGAGGAGGTTCGCTGCGTGCATTGCCACGTCACGGTGGGTCATGGTGAGACAACCGGGCTGGGTGGACCAGAATAGATTTGAATAGAACAGGGTTCGGGCAAATGAAACGATATCTACGCGGATGGAGCACGATCAGCATTTTGGCACTCGTCGTCATCGTCGCGATTGCTACAGCAGTCGTTACGGCGCTTCTCGTCAACATCTTCGAGCGCAAGACCGAGGCACAGCAGACCTACGTCCGCCTGGTCGAAGTGACCGAAGACACGACGGATCCCGCCGAGTGGGGCATCAATTTCCCGAAGCAATATGACTCGTATCTCCGCACGGCCGAGGCGACCCGCACGCGCTTCGGCGGGCACGGCGGCAGCGAAGCGTTGCCGGACCAGAAGATCGAGCGTGACCCGTGGTTGCAGCGCATGTTCCGTGGTTACGCGTTTTCCATCGATTACCGCGACCGGCGGGGGCACGCCTACATGCTCGTCGACCAGGAGCAGACGGAGCGCCAGACCAAGCCGCAGACCGGCTCCTGCCTGCACTGCCACGCATCGATAATGCCGCTGTACCGCGAACTCGGCGGCGGCGACGCCATGGCGGGATTCGCGGAGAGCTACAAGTACTCGTACAAGGACCTGAACGCTAAGCTGCACGACATGGGTCACGGGCATCCCGTCTCCTGCGTCGACTGCCATGATCCGGATACGATGGCGCTACGCGTGACGCGCCCCGGCTTCATCTACGGCATCCAGGCGCTGGCCGAGAGCGACGCCGAGGTGCCGCACCTGCCCACGGTGCAGAAGTGGCGCGAGGGCTCTCGTGCCGAACCCTACGACCCGAATGTCGACGCGAACCGCACGGAGATGCGCAGTTATGTCTGCGCGCAATGCCACGTCGAGTACTACTGCGCCAACAAGATGCCGCTGACGTTCCCGTGGGGCGACGGGCTCACGGCGGACAATGTCGAGAAGTTCTGGGACGAGATCACCTTCGACGACGGCCAGCGGTTCTTCGACTACAAGCACGCCGAGAGTGGCGCCGAGATCCTGAAAGCGCAGCATCCCGAGTTTGAGCTCTGGAGCCAGGGTATCCATGCGCGCAGCGGCGTCGCCTGTGCCGACTGCCACATGCCTTATCAGCGCGAGGGTGCGAGCAAAGTGTCGGACCACTGGGTACGCAGCCCGCTGCTTAACGTGAACCGGGCTTGCCAGACCTGTCACCGTGTCGACGAGGACGAGATCCTGGCGCGAGTCGATGCGATCCAGCAGCGCAACTTCGACCTGCTGCAGCGGGGCGGCGCGGCGCTCATGGACCTGCTCGACGCGGTGCAGCAGGCGAAAGACGCAGGTGCCAGCGACGAGCAGCTGAAGCCGGCACTCGAACTGCAGCGCAAGGCGCAATGGCGTCTCGACTTCATCGCGGCCGAGAACTCGATGGGCTTCCACGCGCCGCAGGAGGCTGCCCGGGTACTTGGCGAGGCCGCGGACTACGCGCGCCAGGGCCAGGTCGCGGCAATGAGCTGGCAAGACGGCGGCGCCGCGCAGGTTGCACAACAGGCAGAGGATTAGAGTTCGCCGGTCGTTGACCAACCAGGACCGGAGTGCAGGACCGGGCCCGACTGAGCAACTCGGCCGAGAACTAAATGTGGGTCGAACCGAGATTTCGCGAAATCTCGGTTCGACCCCTGTTTCTCTAAATTCTCAGAACACGAGCCAGACGAAGGCGAGGTAGGCCACGAGAAAGATAGCGCCCGTAACGCGACCGATGGCGCGGTTGGACAGGACAAAACCGGCGAGCACGAGTGACGCGCCGAGCATGAACCAGATGCCGAGGTCCAGGACCTTGGGGCCCACGGGCAGGTCCGTGACGAGCGACGTGACACCTATGACAATGAGTATGTTGAGCGTATTGCTGCCGACGGCGTTACCGATGGCCATATCGATCTGCCGGTGCATCGCGGCAACGATCGAGACGATGAGTTCCGGCAGCGAGGTGCCGAGCGCGATGATCGTTGCGCCGATCGCGGACTCGGCGGCGCCGGTCTGAGCCGCAAGTTCCGTTGCGCCGCGCACGGTGATCTGCGCACCCAGAGGCAGAGTTGCAGCACCGAAGACGACGAAGAACGCAATCATCGCCGGCCTCTCGGGCATACCGAGCACGCGCTCGTATTCGACGTCTTCGCCTGTCAGGTCGATGATTTCGAGCTTGCCGCTGGCGGACAGCAAGATCGCTGCCAGCAGCACGCCGATCAGGATTGCGCCATCGATGCGGCTGAGTGGAGAGGACAGGAGACACATCAGGATGAAAACGAGCGTGGCGAACAGCATGAAGACGAGATGCACTTTCGTCTCTCGTGAGCCTGCGACAGGGATAAACAGCGCCGGCACGCCCAGCACCAGGAGTATGTTCGTGATGTTGCTGCCGACGACGTTACCCAGTGCCAGTCCGGCATGGTCGGTCGTGGCAGCGAGCAGCGAAACGATGAGTTCCGGCAACGACGTGCCGAGTGCCACCAGCGTCGCGCCGACGACCGCTGGTGGCACGTTGAACCGGCGTGCCGTCGAGATGCTGCCGCGGATCAGGAGATCGCCGCCCATGACGAGGTAGATGAGACCGGCGACGACCGACAATACGGAGAGCGGATCGATCACGGCGCCTTGTCTCCGTCGCGCTCGTCCATCAGCTCATTGAAACTTTCTGCCAGAAAACTCACTTCGTCCTCGCCGGTGACCTCGGCGCGCAGCGATCGCTCGCCGCCGCGGATTCTTTCGATCGTGTCGCGCAGCTTCCGAATCGGCCTGGCCAGCCAGGTGCCGAGCAAGGCGCCACCCAGGATGGCGAGTGCTGCGACAGACTGCAATACCCGCAAGAAGCGTGACCGCAATTCCCGCTGGGATTCCAGTTCTTCGTGCTCGTCGATCTTCACGACGATCGCTACAGGCAGGTTCGGTAACTTCCGGGTGGCGGCCCAGACGCGTTCGCCGCGATAGTCAACAATCCCGCGCAGTGTCTCGTCCGCCCCGGACACGGCCGCCAGCATGATCTCGGTCGCCGAGTCCCGCGGCACGGAAAGCCGCTCGTCGCTGTCGCTACCGCGCAAGGGGTGCAGGACCGTGAACTCGTCGGGTACCAGTTCCGCGACCAGGTACATCTCGCCGGTCTCGCCCAACCCGCGGTAATTCTGCGTTATATCGAGGATCCGCTGCGTGTCGACGACCGCTTCGAGCTGACCGATCCGCTCTTTGCCGAGATCGAGCGGCGCATGCGCGACCGCGTCGAATCCGCTGTCCGGGCCCAGCACGAAGCCCGTCACCTCGAGCTCGGCGTCCGCCAGTTCTTCCTGGATTGCCGGCGCGGGCTGCGCGTCGCCGCTGGCCGCGACGAGTGCACCGTTACGGTCGAACGCGGCCAGGCGCCGAAAGATCGTGACGCTGGACCGGGCGTCATCCAGTATGCGCTGCACGAGCGGGCCCGCGCCTTCCGGGTCCACCGGGTAGCGCGATACCAGCTCTCGCAATGCGGTCCGACTCGTTACGAGAAACGCCTGTTCGCGCCAGGCCTGGCGGATGATCTGAATGTCCTCGAGCCGCGCGGAAGCCAGCGCATCCAGCTTGCGCGCCGTGAGATCACGGACCATGTCGGACGAGGTGTGCTGCAGCATCACGCCCATGAACAGCATGCTCGCAAGTGAAATGGCGACGCAGGCGAAAATCAGCTTTGTTCGTATATCCATAGTTACCGCCGAGTCACAAACAGACTATAGGTGCAGAGCGGCTCGGGCGATAGGTGCCAAGCGACGATCTTCGACACGACAGTCGCGCGTTGGTGCACGCCTATATAAAAAAGGCCCGGCGCGTGCCGGGCCCCTGTTGCATCAATCGAGCGTAGGCGCTTACATCGAACTGGCTTTCACTTCCCACATGTAGTCCTCGTGCGCGTTACAGATTTGCGTAAACGCGTCGCCGAGCGGGTTGTCCGTAAACGCCTCGATGACCTGGGCGCGGGCCGCCATGAGCGCTTTCATGTCCGCTGCAGTCATCGTGGCGACTCGTCGGATGTGGCCACCGACGATATGCTCGAGGTAACCCCAGGACGTCAGCGCACCATCGGCAACCAGTTCGTCGTAAACGGGCGCGAAGACCTGCTCGACCAGGGCATCGGCTTGAGACTCGCGGCTGTCGCAGACGTAATACGTGGAAAAGACGGCCTTGCCCGGCTCGCTCCTGCCCGCAGTGCCGGCTACGCTGCGCCAGATATAGTCTTCATGCTTGTTGCAGATCTTGCTGGATTCCGTAGCCAGCTTTTCGTCTTTCGCTTCGATCTTTTCGCCGATCTTCTCCTGTGCGTCCAGCAGCGCGGCAATCGAGCCCGCGACGTAAAAGACGCCGCGCCGCCACTTGCCGCCCGTGTGATGCGCGTAGTAGCTGTAGCCGGAAATCGTGCCGTCGGCGACAGCGGCTTCGTAAATCGGCTTGTCGAGTTTTTCGAAGATCTCGTCCGCGCGATCCTGTTGAGTCAGATCGCAGACGTTGTATGTCCCGTAGATGAACGTGTCCTCGGGTTCATCCGCCGCCTGCGCGGCTGCGGCTACGGTCAGGAACAGGCAACCCTGGAGCAACGCGGCTCCCTTCAACATCTTATTCATTATTATCTCCCCTATATGCCGGGCTATTGGCTGGCCCGGTTGCAGTACACCGATTATAGACTCGTCAAGGGATCGGAACACGGATATTTAACCGCTCGGGGACAGTGACCCTAATTCGAATCAAGTAAGCGAGTTTCCTCTTTGCGCCTCGACGCCCGAATTAGCGCACGCACGTCACTCCCTTGGAGCGCTGGCGTCGAGCAGGTCGCCCTCGTCGTCGAGCGCCTCGCGCTCCCTGTCGATCTGCTCGATGATCGGGTCGATCTTCAGGGAGATGTCGGAGCGGAGCTGAAGGTCGCGCGTGGTGGCCGGGCGCCGCTGCGGGGTCGGCTGGTATGTCTCGGTGCGGACCCGATAGGTTGGTT
>Ga0224502_10000314_pt1 | contig 15587 bp, 13 predicted proteins | sample SF_Oct11_sed_USG_5_FD_169104 | JGI IMG/M metagenome (GOLD analysis project Ga0224502, IMG submission 169104) | Sediment microbial communities from San Francisco Bay, California, United States - SF_Oct11_sed_USGS_13 | ecosystem: Environmental > Aquatic > Marine > Sediment | place: USA... | reverse complement strand
ACCCTGGTTATCACCGGGGGCCTTCGGCACCCGGCCGACTTCGCCAAGGCACTGGCGCTCGGCGCAGATGCAGTCGCCGTGTCGAACGCGGCGATCCAGGCCATCGGTTGCCTCGGCATGCGCGCATGCCACACGAATAATTGCCCGGTCGGGATCGCCACGCAGAAGGAACATCTCCGCGCACGCCTGCCCGTCGACACGGCGGCGGAACGTCTGGCGCGGTTCCTCGGCGCGTCCGTCGAACTGATGACAGTACTGGCCAGGGCGGCCGGGCACGATCACCTCGGCAAGTTCTGCAAGGACGACCTGACGACCTTCAGCACCGACATGGCCCGGCTAACGGGCATAGATTATGGCGGTGTGACCCCGCCCTGAGGTCTCCCCGCAGGTCTCCAGGGGGCGCGGCAAACACGTATACACCGGACGCGATTGCGGAGCTAGGCTGTCGCCGCCAATCGGGCCCGATGTCCCGCGCCCGGGAGAACGCTCATGGATCTTACCGCTCAGTGGACGGGTGTCGCCGCGATAGCCGTTTTTGTGCTGGCCTACGTGCTCGTTATTACGGAAGAATATACGAGCCTTCGCAAGTCCAAGGCGGTCATTCTCGGAGCGGGAATAATCTGGGCGATGATCGGCTACCGCTATGCGCAGGGTGGCCTCGTGCACGAAGCCGAGGAGGCAGTCCAGAAATTCGTGCTCGAATTCGCCGAATTGTTCCTGTTCCTGCTGACGGCGATGACCTACGTGAACTCGATGAGCGAGCGTAACGTATTCGACGCGCTGCGGGACTGGCTGGTGCGGCGCGAGTTGTCATACCGGACGCTATTCTGGATCACAGGCTCCCTGGCATTCCTGCTTTCGCCGCTGATCGACAACCTGACGACGGCACTCGTGATGTGTGCGGTCGTGCTCGCCGTCGGCAAAGGCAACGTTCGGTTCGTCAGTGTTGCCTGCATCAACATCGTTGTCGGCGCCAACGCCGGCGGCGCCTTCAGCCCCTTTGGCGATATCACGACGCTGATGGTGTGGCAGCGCGGGATCGTCGAGTTCCAGACGTTCTTCCTCCTGCTGCTCCCGTCGCTGGTCAACTTTCTGTTGCCGGCTTTGCTGATGTCCCTGGCAGTGCCGCGGGAGAAAGCCATCGGCAACGCTGAAGATACGAAGATGAAGCGTGGCGCAAAGCGAATCATGCTGCTGTTCGCGTGCACGATCATGACTGCGGTCTCGTTCCACAACTTCCTGCACCTGCCCGCGTTCCTCGGGATGATGACGGGACTCGGCTACCTCAAGTTCTTCGGCTACTACCTGCGCAAGACGCACATCCCGACACCGACCGACGACCCGGATTACGGGACGGCGGGCGATGTTGCGGCGTTCGACAGCTTCCGCGAGGTTGCGCGCGTCGAATGGGACACGCTGCTGTTCTTCTTCGGCGTGATCATGTGTGTCGGTGGCCTGAGTTTCATCGGCTACCTGGAGCACCTCTCGCAGTATATGTACGGCGAACTCGGGGCGACGACGGCCAATGTTCTGGTGGGCGTGATGTCGGCCGTCATCGACAACATCCCGATCATGGTGGCCGTGCTCGAAATGCAGCCGGTCATGGACCTGCAGCAATGGCTGCTGGTCACGCTCACGGCCGGTGTGGGCGGCAGCATGTTGTCTATCGGTTCGGCGGCCGGGGTGGCGTTGATGGGACAGGCGCGAGGGCAGTACACGTTTTTCAGCCACCTGCGCTGGACGCCGGTGATCGCTCTCGGCTATGCCGCGAGCATCTGGGTACACATGCTCGTCAACCGCGGACTCTGACCGCCCTTTCCTGGACCGCGCCCGGCCACGGGCGGCCATACGTATATATACGAATGAGAATGATTGTCATTTTCAATAAGCTCCCCTAAGCTATCCAGAAAAACGGACAAGGGGATCCAGGCAGTCATGAACATTCGGAAGACGATGCCGCTGATTGCGGCGCTGTTGCTGGCCTCGGCGGCGAGCCAGGCGCAGCAGGCACCCGCCACGATCGAAGAACTTTGGGAGATCGTGCAGCGGCAACAGGCCGAGATCGACGAGCTGCGCCTCGAACTCGGCGAGGCCAGGGCGGCCATGGCGTCCACGAACGACCGGGTAGAGGAGACTGAGGCCCGTGTCGAGGCGACCGGGGACTACGTGGAGTCCCTCGCGACCGCGGACACCGGCGCGCAGAAGACGACGATCGGCGGTTATGGCGAGCTGCATTACAACAGCACGAGGTCCGACGCCGGCGACAGTGACGAAATCGATTTCCACCGCTTCGTGCTGTTCTTCGGCCACGAGTTCTCGGATCGCATCCGGTTCTTCTCCGAGTTCGAACTCGAACATTCGCTGGCGGGCGACGGAGCGCCGGGCGAGGTGGAGCTCGAGCAGGCCTACGCCGAGTATGCACTGACTGAAAACACGTTCGCGAAGACGGGCCTGTTCCTGTTGCCGCTCGGCATTCTCAACGAGACGCACGAACCCACCACGTTCTATGGCGTCGAGCGTAACGAAGTCGAGAGCATCATCCTGCCGTCCACGTGGTGGGAAGCTGGCGCCGGCCTGAACGGCCGGTTGGGCAGCGGCCTCAGCTGGGACGCCGCTGTGCACTCGGGCCTTGCGATGCCGACCGACGGCAGCAGCGCATTCCGTGTCCGCAGCGGGCGCCAGAAGGTAGCCGAGGCAATTGCCAGCGACTGGGCCTACACGATGCGCCTGAAGTACACGGGCATACGCGGTGTCGAACTCGCGGCGAGCTACCAGTACCAGTCCGATCCGAGCCAGGTGGCCGGGGACGGACTGGATGCGGGACAGCTGTTCACGGCGCACGCGATCTTCCAGCGCGGCATCTTCGGCCTGCGAGCTCTCTACGCCGACTGGAACTTCGACGGCTTTGCCGTCGAGGCGGCCGGCGCCGACAATCAGGATGGCTGGTTCGTCGAGCCGAGCCTCAGGTTCTCGGACAAATGGGGCATCTACGCCCGATACCAGGACCTCGACGCCGCGCGCGACCAGGACAAGTTCACCCAGAGCGAGTTCGGGTTGAATTACTGGCCTGTTGCGGGGGTCGTGTTGAAGGTGGACTACCGCATGCGCGAGCATTCGCTGCCGGAACTCGCCCCGCGCGATTTCGATTCGCTCAGCCTCGGCTTCGGCTATAACTTCTGATACTTATCGCGGTCCCATGTTACGTCTTCTATTCCTGCTCCTGTTGGTCACACCGGGCCCGGCCCTGGCCGGGCCCGGCGGCGAGGCCGGGCGCTACATGGATACCGACGACTATATCCACGGCGCCTTCCCCGACGGATCGCCGGCGCCGCGCATGCTGTGGATTTCGGGCGATCTTCGCGACGCGGTGGAACGCGTGCTTGGTCACCGTTTCGCGGCGCTGAGGGTGCGTTACTGGCATTATGGCGCGAAGAGCGTCTGGATCCTGGACGAGATCGGAAAGGAGCTGCCCATAACGATCGGCGTTACCGTGGTCGAAGGCGCGATCGACAATGTCCGCATACTCGAATTTCGCGAGAGCCGCGGTTGGGAGGTACGCTATCCGTTTTTTACGGATCAGTTCGTGGACGCTCGGCTCGAAGCAGACGGACGCCTGGACCGGCGGATCGACGGTATAACCGGCGCAACGCTGTCCGTCGGTGCCGTGACCCGCATCGCACGCGTCGCGCTGCTGCTGGATGACAATATCAAGACCACAAGCTAACAGCAGCGCCCGGCTGCGCATCTGGCTCCGGCGAGGACATCGCTGGATCGGCGTCGTGCTCGTGTTTTTCGTGTTGCTGCTGGCCGTTTCCGGCATAGCCTTGAACCACGCCTCCGACTGGGGACTGGACCGGCGCCACCTGGACTGGCCGTGGCTACTCGACGCCTACGGCATCCAGGCGCCTGCCCCCACGGCGAGTTTTGCGGACGGCGGCTTGCGCGCAACTCTTCTCGGTGAACGATTGTTTCTGGGTCACGAGGAGATCGCGCAGGACATTACGGGACTCGCGGGGATTGCGACGCTCGAGCCGCTCGTGCTGGTCGGCACACATGACACCCTGTACGTCCTGACGACGGCCGGCGAACTCGTGGAGGCCATGGACACGGCTGCAGCGATGCCCGGGCCGGTCGATCGGGTGGGACGTGACGGCCAGCGCGCCGTCGTCGAGAGCGGCGGCAAGCTTTACCGCAGCGACCCTGACATTACGCGCTTCGAACACTGGTCCACGGGTCAACGGGACGGACTGCGCTGGTCTCCCGAGACGCAACCCGAAGCGTCCGACCTCGAAGTACTGCAGACGCTTTACCGTGGCCGCGGCCTGACGGTCGAGCGGGTCCTGGCCGATCTGCACAGCGGCCGCATTTTCGCAGCAGCAGGCACGCTGATCATGGACGCGGTCGCCGTTTTCATGATCGTCCTGAGTCTTTCGGGCTTCGTACTCTGGATTCAGCACAGCCGCCGCGAGGCAGAACTCGAGCGGCGCAACGGCAGGCGGCGGTAGACGCCCGTGGTCAGGGTGCGATACGGATAACGCGCGAGTCGCCGCGGTCGCGTGGGTCCGACGCGGGCACCCAGTCGCCGTCGTCGCGCCACACGATCTGCACGTCGCCGAACTCCCAGGGATGCGGTTCCGCGCGATAGCCCAGTTCACCCAGCAGCGATATCGTCGATGCCGGCAGCGGACGCGTGACGCTGTACGTGATCAGGTCCGGCGGCAGCAATTGGTGGTGAAAGCGCGTTGCCGCCACCGCCTCGTAAGGGGTCATGCCGTAATCGAGCACGTTGACGATGGTCTGGAATACCGACGTGAATATCGTCGAGCCGCCGGGTGTGCCGACCACCATTGCGACCTCGCCGTCCTGCAGCAGGATCGTGGGCGACATCGACGACAGCATCCGTTTGCCCGGCTGGATTTCGTTGGCGGTGCTGCCGACAACGCCGAATATATTGGGTACGCCGGGCTTGACGCTGAAATCGTCCATCTCGTTGTTCAGCAGAAAACCCGCGCCGTCGACGACGACGCCGCTGCCGTAATTCCAGTTGAGCGTGTAGGTATTGGATACCGCGTTGCCCCACGGGTCGACGATGGAATAGTGCGTCGTATTCGGTGTCTCGAGGCCCGGCTGGACGGCATCCAGCTGCGATATCTCGTCCGGGTTCACTTCGCGCGCGCGTTGCGCGACGTAGTCCTCGTCGATCAGCCGCTCGACAGGGTTGTCGACGTAATCGGGATCGCCCAGGTATTCCGCGCGGTCGGCGAACACCCGCTTCTCCATCTCCGCAACGAGGTGGATGTACTGCGGCGAATTTTGCGGCACGCCCTCGAAGTAGTCGGCAAGGTAGTCCTTCATTTTCAGGAGCTGGATCAGGGCATAGCCGCCGGAACTCGGCGGCGGTGCGGCGAGAATCTCGAAGTCGCGCCAGCCCGTGCGCAGCGGCTCGCGCCAGACGGCCCGGTACCGGTCGAGATCCGCCGCCGTGATCAGGCCCTCGCTACGTGCCATCTGAGTGACGATCAGGCGCGCGGTCTCGCCCCGGTAGAAATCCTCGGGACCCAGTTCCGCGATCCGCCGCAGCGTCCTGCCCAGTTCGGGCTGCAGGAACGGCCGCTCGGTGCTGATGCTGCCGAAGTGATCGTAAAAACCGGTAGAGTCGCCGAACCACTCCCGCATCGAGTGAATGTCGTCGACCAGTGCTCTTGCGGGCAGGAAACCGTTCTCGGCGAGCGCGACGGCCGGCATTACGAGATCTTTCCAGGGCAGCTTGCCGTAGCGCTGGTGCGCCTCCCAGAGCCCGGCGACGGTGCCGGGTACGCCGGCAGCCTGTGCCCCGATCAGGCTGGCATTCTCGATGACCTCACCGTGTTCGTCGAGGAACATGTCGCGGTGTGCGGCAAGCGGGGCCGTCTCCCGGTAATCCAGGAACGCCGGCGCGCCGTCCATGTAGATCATCATGAATCCGCCGCCGCCGATATTGCCGGCATCTATGAAGGTCACCGCCATCGAGAATCCCACGGCAACAGCGGCGTCGACGGCGTTGCCGCCCGCGCGAAGCACGTCCTCGGCAACCTGCGCGCCATACTTGTCGGGGATCGCAACCGCTGCGGTACGCTCTATGGTTTCTGTGGCGCGGACCGGTGTCTGATCGGCGGGATCGCCTGCCGGGCCACAGCCGGTGACCCAAAGCGCGGCGGCAAGGATCGCGGCGGACAACCAACGGCGACGAGTTCTCATGGTCGCAGTGTACAACCGGACGCCGCAGGCTTGACTAGCCGAAGATCCACCAGCCGGTATCGAGGTCGTCTTCGCAGCGTTTCAGCTGGGCGCCCCATTCCCGGGCGCGGTAGTCGACCCGCCGTGCCGTTTCCTTGAGCCAGCCCTTGCGCTTGTAGGTGCCGCGCTTCCAGCCTGTCGCGCCTTCGTGATAAGCGAGGTACTGGTTATACGGGTCCCACTTGGAGATGCCGACGGCTCTGTGCGTGTTGTGCGTATACCAGCCGACGAAATCGATGGCGTCGTCGAAGTCGTCGCGGTCCGCGAATAGCTGTCCCGTGTCTTTCTTGTAAGCCTTCCAGGTGCTCTCGAGCGCCTGCGCGTAACCGTACGCATCGGACGGGCGCTTCCAAGGTATGAAACCGAGTAGCCTGGTGCGTGGCGGCCTGGCGTCGAATTTGAACGTGGATTCCTGGCGGATAATGGACATCTGCACGTGCGCCGGCGTGCCCCAGCGTTCCTCCGACTTCTTCGCAGCCTTGTACCAGCCGCGCTTCTCCTCGAAGATCGCGCAGATGTTCTCGACGTTCTCGGGTGGCGTGGTCGCGCAGCTCGCAAGCAGCAGCGCCGGGATGACGGGCAGGGCGAGCACAGCGACGGTGCCGTTCACCCACTTCCTGTAGTATTTTCTGGAAAAGTTGCCCATTCTCTTGTTTAGATTGACAAAAGCCGCCAAAGAAGAAGTATAGCTTGGTCGTGGAGGAGCCGCGACCCCACCTGTGAACGGATCCGGCCCCGGACCTCGTCGACCGCACGGCATTCGAGGAAGCCACGATGGTCGTCAGCCTGTTATGGTCGGATACAATTGCGGGGCTGACGCACCTGTAAGCGGCACTTTTTGGATGTCAATGAATTCGGCGAAGAGTCGGTGATCAAGAGACTGGTATTGGTTCTGGTATTTCTCGCGCTCGTGTTCGGTGGCGTATTCGGATGGAAGTACCGGCAAATGCAGAAACAGTTGGCCGCCAACGTTGGGCCACCCCCGGCGGTCGTGTCGACTCGACGTGTCACGAGCGAGCGCTGGCAGCCTGCGTTGGAGGCGATCGGCTCCATCACGCCGACGCGCGGCGTCGTGGTTTCGGCCGAGGTGTCGGGGATCGTTCGCAATATCTATTTCGATTCCGGGCAGCATGTCGACGAGGGAGAGCTGCTGGTCGAACTCGACGTGGACGTGGATCGGGCAGAGCTGGACGCACTGCAGGCTGACAGGCGCCTTGCCGAGATTACGCGCAATCGTGTGTCGCAGATAGTCAGCGACAATCTCGGCCCGCGATCGGAACTGGATGAAGCACAGGCGAATCTCGACCGCACCGAAGCAGAGATTGCGGCGAAGCAGGCGATGATTCGCAAGAAGTCGATACGCACGCCGTTCGCCGGCGAACTCGGTATCCGCATTATCAATCCCGGCCAGTACCTCGCGCCCGGCGACGAGATCGTACAGCTGGTCGGGCTCGACCCGATCTACGTGGAGTATTCGCTCCCCGAGCGATACCTGTCCGAGCTTCGCGTCGGCCAGAGGGTCGCCGTCACGGTGCAGGCGTATCCCGATACCCTCTTCGAGGGCGATATCTACGCGATCAGTCCCAGTATCCAGACGGCCTCGCGCAGCGTGCGAATCCGGGCGCTGATCGAGAACCCCGACAGGCGGCTGCGGCCGGGCATGTTCGCGGAGGTCGATACCCTGCTCGACGAGAGGGACAGGGTGCTGACTTTGCCGGAACGTGCGGTGGCCTATAACCCGTATGGAGAATCGGTTTTCGTCGTCAATGAGGCCGACGGCGTGAAGACCGTTGCGCTGACGCAGATCAAGACCGGCCAGGTGCGCAATGGCCGCGTCGAGATCATCAGTGGACTCGACGAGGGTACCGAGGTCGTCAGCGACGGCCACAACAAGCTGCGTAACGGCCAGGCGATTTCTGTGGACAATTCCGTGGACCCGGATGCTATGAATCGGCGCGAATGAAATTCACCGACCACTTCATCCAGCGCCCGGTGCTTGCGAGCGTCATCAGCCTGTTGATACTCGTGATCGGCCTGCGATCACTGGCTGCGCTGGAGGTTCGTGAATTTCCGGAGATCAGCAACACGGTCGTGACCGTCGCCACCGCCTACCCGGGCGCAAGCAGCGAGCTGATCCAGGGCTTTATCACGACGCCCCTGCAGCAGGCTATCGCCGAGGCCGACGGAATCGATTTCCTGGTGTCCCGAAGCACGCAGGGCAGTTCCGTCATCCAGGCCTACATGGAGCTCGACTACGACCCGAATGCCGCGGTTGCCGAGATCCAGGCCAAGGTCGCCAGCCGTCGCGGGGAATTGCCGGCCGAGTCCGAGGATCCCGTCATCGACTCGGCCACCGGCGACCAGTCCGCGCTGATGTACATCGTCTTCTACAGCGACCAGATGAGCGCGTCGGAAACGACGGATTACCTGCTGCGGGTCGTGCAGCCCAAAATCCAGGCCGTCAGCGGTGTCGCTAGGGCGGAGCTCTTCGGCGGCCGCACGTTCGCGATGCGCGTGTGGCTGGACCCAAAGCGCATGGCGGCGCTGGACGTTTCTGCAGCCCAGGTTGCTGCCGTGCTGAACGCCAACAATTTTCTTGCGGCGGCCGGGCAGGTCAAGGGCACCTACGTGCTGACCGACCTTTCGGCTACCACCGACGTTGCAACCACGGAGGATTTTCGCCGGCTCGTCGTGCGACGGGACGACCGTACGCTCGTCAGGCTCGAAGACATCGCGCGAATCGAACTCGGCTCCGAAAGCTACGATTCGATCACCTGGTTTAACGGTTCACCCGGAACCGTCATAGCGGTCGAACCGGCTCCCGGCGCCAATCCGCTGTCGGTCGCCGGCCGTGTCCGTGTGACGATGGCGGACATCCAGCGGCAGCTACCCGCGGTTCTGACGGCGCGGGTGGGCTATGACGCCAGCCAGTACATCGAGGATTCAATCCGGGAAGTCTTCAAGACGCTCGCCGAGGCGCTGCTCATCGTATTGTTCGTGATCTACCTGTCTCTCGGATCGATGCGTGCCGCGATCGTTCCCGGACTGGCCGTGCCATTGTCGCTCATCGGCGGCGGGTTCCTGATGTTGTTGATGGGTTTTTCGATCAACCTGCTGACCCTGCTGGCCATGGTGCTGGCCATCGGCCTGGTCGTCGACGACGCGATCATTGTCGTCGAGAACGTCCACCGGCACATAGAGATGGGCAAATCGCGGTTCGATGCAGCGATCGATGCTGCCCGTGAGATCGGCATGCCGGTCATCGCGATGACGACGACCCTGGTCGCGGTCTATGCGCCCATCGGTTTCATGTCCGGGCTTGTCGGCACGCTGTTTACGGAATTTGCTTTCGCGCTCGCCGGGGCGGTGGTCGTATCCGGCGTGGTCGCCCTCACATTGTCACCCGTGCTGTCGGCCAAGGTGCTGAGCCGCCAGGGTGAACCCGGCCGCTTCGAAGCGATCGTCGAGCGCTTCTTCGAGCGTCTCGCGGAGAGTTACCGCAGGCTCCTGGGCCGGACGCTCGATTACGTGCCGGTGACCGTCACATTCGCAGCGATCGTGCTGGCCAGCATCTACTTCATGTTCGTTACGACGCCGAGCGAGCTGGCGCCGGTCGAGGACCAGAGCATCCTGTTCGTGCAGGGACGTGCGCCGCAGACCGCGACAATCGAATATAACGAGGTCTATACCCGCCAGGTGATAGAGCAGTTCAATACCATGCCCGAGGAGCACACGAGCTTCCTTTTCATGGGCGGGGGCGGGACCAACACGATGTTCGGCGGATTCAAGATGGAGCCGCCGTCGCAGCGTGAGCGCTTCATACTAGAGGTACTCCCCGATCTGCAGTCCGCGCTCAACACGATAGCCGGCATGCAGGTCGGTGCATTTCCCCGACCCAGCCTGCCGGGAAATCGCGGCGGCCTCCCCGTGCAGTTCGTCATCCAGTCCGACGGCGGGTTTCGCGATATCGACGCCTACGCCGGCCAGATCATCGGCGCGGGCATGCAGAGCGGGCTGTTCGGTTTCCTGAGGAAGAGCATCGAGTTCTCGCGCCCGCGAGCGACGCTCGTCATCGACAGGAATCGCGCCGGCGATCTCGGCATCGCGATGGCGGATATCGGCCGCACGCTGTCGGTAATGTTGGGCGAGGGCTATGTCAACCGTTTCAACCTCGAGGGGCGCAGCTACAAGGTGATCCCGCAGCTCGAGCGCGACTTCCGCCTGACGACCGGGATGCTGGACGACTATTACGTGCCGAGCGCGAGCGGCGAACAGGTGCCGTTGTCGGCGTTGATCAGGATCGAGCGGTCGGTCGAACCGAGCGCGCGCACCCAATTCCAGCAGCTGAACGCGGTGACCGTGGAGGGGACGGTGGCGCCGGGCACTTCACTGGGTGCCGGCCTGGAATTCCTCGAAAACGCGGCAGCGGAAATTCTGCCGGGCGGCTACTCCATCGATTACGGCGGCGAGTCACGGCAGTACGCCGAGCAGGGCAGTGCGCTGCTGGTCACATTTTTCCTTGCACTGATCGTGATCTACCTCGTGCTCGCGGCGCAATTCGAGAGCTGGCGGGATCCGTTGATCATTCTCGTCTCGGTTCCGATGTCGATTGCCGGTGCCCTGATATTCATGACGCTGGGTTTTGCGACAGTCAATATCTACACGCAGGTCGGCCTCATCACCTTGATAGGCCTCATCTCCAAGAACGGCATCCTGATCGTCGAATTCGCCAACCAGTTGCGGGAACGCGACGGACTGGAGCGGCGCCACGCGATCGAGAAAGCCGCCGCAATACGACTGCGGCCTATCCTGATGACGACAGTTGCGATGATCGTTGCGATGGTCCCGCTGCTGCTGGCGACCGGTCCCGGCGCCGTGAGCCGCTTCGATATCGGCCTGGTCATCGCGACCGGTCTGGCCATCGGCACGCTGTTTACCTTGTTCGTCGTGCCTGCGGTCTATCTCGTGCTGTCGTCACGACATGTCCGGATTCAGCCCGATGAAGAACTCGCGCCCTCGGGTTAGCGAGATGTGGATGCCTGGATCAGAACTGCTCGGCGGGAATCACTTTGAATATCACGTTCATCACGTGCTGTAGGAAGCCGCGCGTCGGCTGACTGGTAACGGTCTCGTCGCTGTTTTGCCACTGGAGGCGCCCGTCTTCGGTAATGGACACCTTCCATGCGTTCTCGGGCCTCATATCGCGGAGCATCAGGTCCCGCAAGTCCTGGCCGAGGCCCGGACTGTCAATGACGGCACCCATCTCGGTATTGATCGCCCCTGAACGCGGATCCAGGTTCATCGACCCTATAAACGCATGCCGGCCGTCCGAGACGGAGGCCTTGGTATGTAGCCCGACGAACCTCGCGGACACGGGGGGCACATCCACGATCGACTGGATGGCCGCATCGGCGCGTAATTCATAGAGTTTCGCGCCGGTACCGACGATGTCGTCCCGCCAGGGTTCGTAATGGCTGTTGACGGCAGGCACGTCATGCGAGGCGAGGGAATTCGTGAGGATCCGGATGTCGACGCCGCGCTGGTTCAGGCTTCGAAGGAACTCGATACCACGCTCCCCGGGGATGATGTAGGCATTGGTGATCAGCAGTTCCTCTTCAGCCCGATCGAAAATCGCGAACATCTCGGCGAGCATGCTTTGCGTCGCGCCTTCGGCCGACACCTCGTCGTAGATGATGTGGCTGGTGCCGGGATGCAGTTGTGCCTCGAGGTCAGCGAATTCCTGCGACCAGTCCTTCGGTTCGATGGGGAATGCAGCCAATTCCTTCGCGCCACGGGTCTTCTCCTTCATTTTCGTCCAGGATTCGGCCGCCCGCGCCGGGTCGGGCTCTGTCGTCAGGTTGGCTACCGACACAACCCATTTGCTGTTCCAGAAATGATCGAACATGTCATTCGATTGCTCGGCCATATACCCGATCGCAAGCACGTCGAGATCGTGGAAATTGTAATTTCGGTTCAGGCCGAAGTAGTGATCGCCGATGTTGCGGCCGCCGAGTATTGCGGCACGACCGTCGGCGATGAGCAGCTTGTCGTGCATGCGTGTGTTCAGGCGCTCCATTTCGGCAACCATCTCGCCGCCGCGCGAGAACAGGTCGCGCTTCTTCCATGGATTGAACAGACGAATCTCTATATTCGGCTCCCGCTCGAGATCGGCATGCATATGTTCCTGGCGAATGGTCATCAGGTCGTCGACGACGAGGCGCACGTGGACTCCGCGCCGTGCCGCAAGCACGGCACGTTCCAGGATCAGGCGGCCGGCTGCATCCGGGTACCAGAGGTAGGTCATGACATCGAGCGATGAAACCGCGGAGTCGATCAGCGCCAGCCGCCAGGAGAGAGACTCCTTGCTGCCGTCGAGCAGGTGAAATCCGGAGTACTCGCGACCGTGTGCCGATTCGATACGCTCGGCGATCTCTGCGAGTACACCGGACGTCGCAGGCGGACTGGCGTAACTCGGCTCCGGGCGTTCGACATCCTGCCGTAGCTGCGGGCCGGCGCAGGCCAACAGCAGGACCGCGACGATCGGCAGTGAAACCGGGTTTCGCCAGCGAGGTGGTGCCTGTGTATATCCGGGATCGTCGTCCACCGCGGTGCCACCACAAACCGAACCAAAAAAGAATGTAAGGTGTCCGGATCAGTGCCACAATTGTGGCAACTACTAGCGACAGGATCTTGCGAAGCGCGTAAGAAAGTTCGATGAAGACCGTCCTCCGGATCGTCATAGCAGCAACCGCCACCCTTGCCGTCGTATCGTTGCCGTCCTGTGCCAGCCTCAGGCAGCCGCCCGATCCGGCCGAAGTACAGTTGCGGATCGCGAAATACCGCGAGCAGGAAATAGAACTGGTCCGCGCGACCGTTTCCGACCCGGTTCGCGCCGAACGAGTCGTTGAGCTTCTGGGCGAAAGAGACCGTCTCGTAAAAGAGCACGCCCAACGCGTGATCGAGCACAGGGAAAGAATTGCCATCCTCGCAGCCGATTACGACGCGCGGCGTGAAAACTTCGAAGCGCTCCTTGCCGAATTCAATCGCCAACGTGCACTGGCGCAGAAAGAAACCATCGATCTCGTAGTTGCGATGAAAGCCGCCACGACCGCTGACGAGTGGAAGGCTATTTCGCGATTCCAGTTGAAGCGACTTCATCCGCGGCAGCTGGTCTACGGTGCCGCGGCACAGGAGGGCTGAGGTGTTCTGGGCATTTATGTACTGGTATTTCTTCGGCGGTGGCTCCGGAGCCGTCGACGCCGGAGCGCTCACGCCGGCGACGGTCGAGGAACTCGGCGATCGTATCGGGATTGTCGTAGAAGATGCCGGGCGCGCGGAGGCTGCACAGTTGATCCTCGAGGACCTCGGGCAAGCGGTCGTGTCCTTCGAGAAGACCTTCGCGGCGAGCGCAAAGGCCGTCAACCGTTCCTACAGAGATCATGCAGCGGACCGAGCGGAGATCGAAGCGGTGCTCGATCAGTTGAACCGTGACTGGGAGCGAGGCCAGGAGCGCGTGCTCGATTTGCGATTCGAGTTGCGTGATCAACTGACCCGGGAAGAGTGGGTTGCCCTGTATTCCCCGGACTGATTGCGTGTTACCGTTCAGTGGCATAGTCGGGCGATCGCCGATGGCCGGCACCCCATGATTTCCTGTTTCTTGGTTGGGAGGAGAAGATGATTCGTAGCATGACCGCGACCCTCGTATCAATCGCTTGCCTGTTCTGGAGTGCACCGGATGCGTTGGCGCAGCGTGCGGGCCAGTCGGTCACGGTGCGGACGGGTACCGTAACGGCAATGCGATCGGTGGACCTGAACGACGGCAACGCCGTCGGTGGCGCCCTGGTCGGCGGCGCCTTCGGTGCCGCCCTGACACGATCCAGCAAGGGATCGAGCCGCAGGGACCGCAACGCAGCGCTCGGCGCGGTACTGGGCGGGGCCGCTGCCGCTTCGAAGACCAGGCCGGGCCGGATCTACACGGTGACCACGAACGAAGGCACCGCGATCCAGATAGCGACCGAGCAGACCGAGATCCGCGTGGACGACTGTGTATTCGTGGAAGAGGCCGGCGGATCCGCAAACATCCGGCGCGCACCGGCGACCGCCTGCGATCCCGCGTCGCAGCAAGTGATGGAGGACGCGGCGATCATCGAGGAGATGCAGGAAGAAGCCAACGAGTGTGCCGCTGCCAAGCAGGAACTCGTCGATGCCGACAGCGACGCGGCGATCGACCGCGCCGTCCGCAAGGTGCAGCTACTCTGCTACGACTAGCGTCGAGCCGACAGTCAGTCGCGACCATGCGGTTCCGAGAAGTCGATGTCGGGACCGACGGGCACGATGCGTGTTGGATTGATCGTCTCGTGGCTCACGTAATAGTGGGACTTGATGTGATCCATGTGGACGGTGCCCGCAACGCCAGGCACCTGGTACAGGTCGCGAACGTAAGGCCAGAGGTGCTCGAAGTCGACAATCCTGCGCCGGTTGCACTTGAAGTGCCCGACGTACACCGGGTCGAAGCGCAACAATGTAGTGAACAGGCGCCAGTCTGCCTCGGTGATCCGGTCGCCCAAAAGGTAGCGCTGCGTGGAGAGCCGGTCGTCGAGCCACTCGAGTGATTCGAAAAGCGGCCCGACTGCTTCTTCGTAGGCCTCCTGGGTCGTTGCGAAGCCCGCCTTGTACACGCCGTTATTGACGGTGCTGTAGACGCGGGCGTTGATTTCGTCGATGACGTCGCGCAGCGGTTCGGGACAGTAGTCACCCTCGGCCGCACCGACACCCTCGAACGCCGAATTGAACATGCGTATGATGTCGGCCGACTCGTTGCTGACGATCGTGGCTCGCTCCTTGTCCCACAGGACAGGCACGGTCACGCGCCCCGTGTAGGATGCATCGGCCGCCTGGTACACCTGGTACATGTAATCCGCATCGTTAATCGGATCGGCGATGACTCCATCGCCGTCCGCAAAGGTCCAGCCGTTCTCGGCCATGTACCAGTGGACCACGGACAGGGAGATCATGTCTTCGAGCCCCTTCAACTTGCGGAAAATCAGCGTCCGGTGGGCCCAGGGACAGGCGTAGGAAACATAAAGGTGGTAGCGGCCTGCTTCAGCCCCGAAGCCCCCATCGCCGGTGGGTCCCGCTGCACCGTCCGCAGTAATCCAGTTGCGGAAGCGCGATATGTCGCGCTTGAAACGGCCGCCTGTCGATTTCGTGTCGTACCATTGATCCTGCCATTGCCCGTCAACGAGTAAACCCACTACGCACGCTCCTTCTGTCGTTTAAAGTCAGTATGTTATTGCCGGGGCCATATTAAC